>Ga0164242_10006736_pt1 | contig 12622 bp, 8 predicted proteins | sample OricomgcompostMG_FD_108783 | JGI IMG/M metagenome (GOLD analysis project Ga0164242, IMG submission 108783) | Miracle-Growth compost microbial communities from Emeryville, California, USA - Original compost - Miracle growth compost (MG) ... | reverse complement strand
GCTCGAGGGCGTTGCCTTCAAGGACGGCGAACCGGTGCAAGACGATCGACCGGTTCAGCAGAAACTCGCCGCTTGAAATCGACCGCCATCAAATTGTTCGTACACCACTATTGACGTTAACTCAAGCTTTGATCGCGGACATCGCTCCGCGCTACGTGTCGATCAGGCAATCGATTCACCAACATCCCGAACTTGGATTCGAGGAGCAGAGGACGAGTCAGCTCGTAGCTGAACTGCTGAACGTGTTTGGCTACGAGGTGACCGACGGGGTTGGCGGCACAGGTGTCGTCGCTTCGCTGCGGCGAGGGACGTCCTCTAGATCGATCGGTATTCGAGCGGATATGGATGCTTTGCCGATTGAAGAAGCACCGGGGCGAGAGTACTGCAGCGTCAATACGGGCAAGATGCACGCTTGCGGTCACGACGGCCATACCGCCACTCTACTGTGTGCCGCGCAGTACATTGCCGAAAACTCAGAGTTTGACGGCACGGTCCATCTGATCTTCCAGCCGGCGGAGGAACTGCTCTCGGGCGCGAGGCGCATGATTGAGGATGGATTGTTCGAGCGCTTCCCTTGCGACGCCGTGTTTGCGATGCACAACGCACCGGGATTGCCAGTGGGCAAGGCGGTGTGCATTGAAGGACCATTGACCGCATCGTCCGATGTCGCCACCCTGAGGATCAAAGGGGAAGGTGGTCACGGTGCGATGCCACAACTGGCGCGTGATCCGGCTCTTGCTGCTGCCGCTGTTGTCGTGGCACTTCAGTCGATCGTGGCTCGCAACGTATCGCCTGACGAGACAGCTGTGGTCAGTGTCGGTGCGATTCACTGCGGAGAGGGCTTCAACGTCATTCCCGACAGCGCGTTGGTTAAACTCAACATTCGGGCATGCACGCCGACAGTGCGCGAGCTGGTGGAGCGTCGTATCCATGAAGTGACTATGGGCGTTTGCGCCGCGCACGGAGTTAGCGTTGAAATCGAATACGAGCGCCTCATTGGTGTGCTCGTCAATCATCCCGAGCCTACCCGTGAAGCACGTCGTATCCTGACCCAACTGCTCGGGGAGGAAAACGTCATCACGCAGAAGCCGAAGGGGGGGCTGGGTAGTGAGGATTTTGCAACGATGGCCGAAGCCCGACCCGGATGCTATGTGGCATTGGGCAACGGCATCGGATCGTTCGGAGGCTGCACGGTGCACAATCCCGGCTACGATTTTAACGATGAGATCATTCCGATTGGTGCGACCTTCTGGGCCGCGCTCGTCGAAGATTTGCTGCGTCCGGCCTGACGATTGAACCGAGGGAGACCCAGACAGTGAAACGGACACAGACCTCATTCCGAGGCATATCTCTGATGCTGTTAATGATGGTCATCATTATCAGCGCACTCGACAAGTTGATCTTCGCCTTTTCGGGCCCTGCAGTCATCCAGTCGCTTAAGCTGACCCCAGCGCAGTTCGGATTTGCTGGTAGCGCATTTTTCTTCCTGTATTCGATTTCAGGAGTGTGCGTCGGGTTTGCGGCAAATCGGGTGCAGACGCGCTGGATTCTGGTGGCTATGTCTCTGGTATGGGCAACCTCGCAGTTCATGGCGACGTTCGCTGGCACTTTCGCGATGCTCGTCGCGAGCCGCATGCTCTTGGGGATAGGCACAGGACCCGCGACGGCGATCACTCAGCATGCGGCCTTTAAGTGGTTCAAATCAGAGGCTCGCATCACGGCATCTACGATGATCCAGATCAGCCTGATGATCGGCGGACTGGTTGCGGGAGCATGCCTTCCACTAGCGATTGCCCGTTTCGGCTGGCGCCAATCTTACCAAGCACTCGGCGTTGTCAGCGTGCTGTGGATCGTTACGTGGCTCGCGTTTGGGCGCGAAGGGAACGTTGAGGAAAAGACGGGTGGTGGGCAAGCACACCGAGAGTCCACCTCTTACAAGCGTCTTTTGCTTAATCAAACCTTCATTACTGTTTCGTTGCTTGGCTTCGTGGGCTATGTTCCGAGTGCAATGGGTTTTAGTTGGCTCGCTGTCTATCTCCAGCAAGGTATGGGACTAACTCCGCCGCAGTTGGCGGCGTACCTGACCTCCACGACAGTCGCGCTAATTATCGCGAGCCTGGGCGCCTCGAGACTCAGTCGGCGGGCGATGGCGCGAGGATCTTCGGTACGGAATGCAATGGTCTTGCCACCTGTGTTTGGTTGTCTCGTTGGTGGAATCGCTTACGTCTTCCTGCATTTCGCAGTCGGAAGCAAGCCCTTGACACTGGGTCTGTACTTTGTCGGCTCCGTCGCGATCAATATCTTGCCACCTTTTACATTTGCGATCGTTGGCCACATATGTGGAGTGAGCAAACGCGGTGCTGTCTTCGCGATTCACAACGGGATTGTCACCTCCGCAGGTATAGTTTCGCCGTACCTGATTGGAGTCTTGGTGACGATGGCCGGAGGAAGCGTGCTGGCTGGGATCCAGCAGTTCTTTACGTGGTTTGGTGTGTTGGCGGTGTGTGCGGGACTGGTAGGTCTGAGATTGATCCATCCGGAGCAGACGAAGCGCGTGCTAGCCACTGCGGAGCTGACTGGATAGGCGGCTGCCGCACCGAAGCGCTGCCATCTGCATCCGGCGAGGCGTCTCCACGACGTCTTCGTTGGGTGCCGGTGATTGCTGTGTATTCCTGGGATCGACCCTGAAATAACTCACAGTTATCACGATAAGACGTTATCATTTTTCTTTCACAACTCACGTCCCTATGCTCTTCTCCATTGACTCAGGACCTCACCGAGTCGCTACCTCAAGGAGAGAGCATTGTCGTCGTCCTCAAATATCGATCCCGAAATTGCCGCCAACGCAGCCGAGTTTGTTGAGCTGCGTCGTCGCATTCATGCCCATCCAGAGATTGGCTTCGAGGAGGTTGAAACGAGCCATCTCGTTGCGCAATGCCTCCGTAAATGGGGCTACGAAGTAACCGAGGGTCTCGGCAAAACCGGCGTCGTAGGCCAGCTCCGCGTGGGTGGAGGTTCACGTCGCTTGGGAATTCGCGCAGACATGGATGCTCTGCCGATTCAAGAGGCAACAGGTCTTCCCTACGCAAGCCGTTTTCCCGGGAAAATGCATGCGTGTGGCCACGATGGCCACACGGCCATCCTTCTCGCAGCGGCCCATCAACTCGCGAAGAGGCGTAGTTTCAACGGCACGCTTAACGTCATCTTCCAACCGGCAGAGGAAGGTCTCGGCGGGGCGGTTAGCATGATGAACGACGGGCTCTTCGAGAGATTCCCCTGCGATGCGGCGTTTGCGTTGCATAACGCACCAGGCGTGCCGGTCGGCAAGTTCATCGTGCGCAGCGGTGCCATGGCTGCCTCGTCAGATTCGTTCACGATTACGCTCAATGGCAAGGGGGCGCACGGTGCTATGCCTCACGAGGGCCGGGACCCGGTCGTAGCGGCTGCCAGTCTCGTCATGGCGCTCCAGACGATTATGTCGCGGAACGTATCCTCAGCCAATTCAGCGGTGCTTTCAGTTGGCGCAATCCAGGCCGGGACGGCCCACAATGTAATTCCTGATTCAGCACGCATCTTGGTTACGGTGCGTACTCTCGATCGAGAGGTTCAAGCACTGATTGAGAAGCGTCTGCGGGCTATCGTTGAGGCGCAGGCCGCAGGGTTTGAGGTGGAGGCGACAATTGAGCATCGAGCCGTTTCGCGCGTACTGGTCAATACGCCAGGTGAGACGGCGTTCGCCCGAGCAGTGATTGCAGATTTCGTGGGTGAGGACAATATTCTCTCACCCGAGCCATCGGCCAGCGGAAGCGAAGATTTCGCTTGGATGCTCGAGAAGGTGCCCGGATGTTACGTAGCTATCGGCAACGGAACGGGCGCGCGCGGCGGCTGTATGGTCCACAATCCTGGATTCGATTTCAACGACGAAGCGATTCCCGTCGGCGCTAGCTACTGGGTTCGTTTAGCTGAGCGATTCCTCGTCTAGTCGAGAAAGAGAAGAAAAATATCAGTCATAGAAGACAGGTGCTGGGGATTATATGAGGAATGCAAAATATATTATTGCGAGCGGATTGACATGCATGTCAACTCTCTCAGCCGCTCAGTCGTCTTACCTCGCGAGCACATTATCAGCGCTTCCCGAGTTTAATGGGACGATGCGGCGCGGAGGCGTCGCCTTCTACGGCTCAGTAGACATGGGGCTAAACTACCAAAACGTGTCGGGACATACGCTCTGGCAAACACAGAGCGGTGGCGAGTGGACCTCGAAGTTTGGATTCTTTGGGCGAGAGGACCTGGGCAACGGTCTTTGGGCTGAGTTCAACCTTGAGAGTGGTTTCTTGGCGAACTCGGGCAGCCTGCAAACTTCACAGACCCTGTTCAATCGTGAAGCATGGGTGGGCCTTAACTCGAACACGTTTGGACAGGTTCGTTTCGGGAATCAATACGGTGTTGGCCTTCCGCTGTTTGTGGACGTATTCGGCGGGGTCGGCACAAACTCTGTTTATACGTGGCTCGCAGGAGGGGTCACGCAGACTTCAAGAACCATTGCTCCGAACGCTGATCTCGGGCCCGGCGCTGCGTTGTCGCCTGCACGCATCCCTAACTCAATCACGTGGGCGACGCCGCGCTTCTATGGTCTGGGCGCAGAACTATTGTACGCATTCAATAATTCAACGGATACTACGCCTCATGCGTCTAATCAGGGTGTCCTGCTGTCATGGATTCATGGGCCACTCTACGCTGCCGCAACCTATTCGCAAGTGTGGAGCGCTCCCGTAACTGTCGCAGCGGGTAACGCGGCAACAACGGTGCGGAACGACCTCTACGGGGTCGGTGCAGTCTATGACGTCGGTCGCTACGTCCTGTCCACTTCATACAATCAGTATGCCCCCAAGTTGGCGGGTGACGGTATAGCGCGAATCTACACCGTCGGAGGTATCTTGCCGGTTGGACGCAACGCATTCCGCCTTTCAGTCGTTTATCGAGACACTTCCGGTGTGCGTGACTCGACGGGTAAGCCAGCGAATGACTCCGCAATTGGCGTCATGGCAGGGTATGACTACGCACTCTCCAAGCGGACCAGTCTATACGCCAGGGGTGGTTTCATTCGGAATAGCGGAATATCAACGATCATCCTCAATAACAATCCGCTTCCGACTAGCCCGACAGGTGTGCCTGAGACCGGTTCCACGCCCGTGACGTTCTCGATCGGGATGTACCACAACTTTTGACCCCGCGCGCTGGCGTGCTTGCTCTATAACCGGCGGTGCAGATATCTTCGTGATTCTTGAATGAAAACTGAAAATCTTCGTGGCTCAGTACTGAGGGTTGGAGAAGACTCGGCGGGATGCGTCGAGATGCGGTACAGGCGGCTGATATTCGCAGCGACGATCGGGAACGCCCTTGAGTTGTTCGATTTCACTGTGTACAGCTTTTTCGCTGCAGTGATTGGGAAGGTCTTTTTTCCTGTTGGCGGAGAATACGGGCCGCTGTTGCTTTCGTTCGCAACGTTCGGCGTCGGATTTCTGACTCGGCCGCTCGGAGGAATTGTGCTTGGGGCATACGCTGACCGTGCAGGTCGCAAGGCTGCAATGACGCTGACCATATTGCTGATGGCGATCGGAACAGCAATCATCGGACTGACACCATCTTATGCACAACTCGGTATCGCTGCGCCGCTGCTGGTAGTGTTTGGGCGACTCATTCAGGGTTTTTCAGCCGGTGGAGAAGTGGGCGCAACAATGGCGTTCTTGATGGAGTCTGCAACAGCAGATAGGCGTGGTTACTTTATCAGTTGGCAAATGACCGGGCAGGGCGCTGCGCCTCTTATTGGTGCGCTCGTAGGTGTTGTGCTTACCTATTCACTGTCTCAGGAGGCGTTAGAGGGATGGGGCTGGCGAGTGCCGTTTCTGCTTGGCCTGCTGATCGGCCCGGTTGGCTTCTTTATTCGACGCCACCTTGACGAGACGCATCATTGGACGCCAACTATACGAGGTGCGGAAACTAAACAGCGATTCGACTGGTGCCGCATCGCGCTCGGAACACTAATAATGATTGGCGGTACGTCGACAATGTACATCATGGTCTACTACTTGCCCTCGTATTTGACCAAAATCGGAAACCTCCCGCCGACTACTGCCTTGACTTCCGGTTGCATGGCTGGTGTGGCCCTGATGCTGTTGTCGCCAATCGGAGGGCGCCTTGCCGACAGACTGGTTCGCCGAAAGCCAATCGCCCTTGCGACATCTGGCATCAGTCTGCTCGTGGTGCTGCCGTTGTTCGCTCTTGTAGTTCGAAATCCCGGGTTGGGGACCGTTATTCCTACTGTGGGCATTTTGATTGGACTCATGGCGCTGGCATCGGCGTCGGGGTCGCTACTGCTCATCGAAGGCTTTCCTGCCGCGGTTCGTGTGCGGTCGTTGGGCGTTATCTACAGTATTGGGGTCAGCCTGTGTGGTGGCTTTTCACCTTTTATCGTGACATGGGCCGTGAAGGTTTCGGGAAATCCGTACGCACCCGGCATCTACGTGGCTACTTGCAGTCTGCTGAGCTTTATTTCGTTGGTTGTATTTGTCGAAAAAAAGATGGACTAAATTTTAGAGAGGAGATATCTAGCATGAGTAAAATCCCGCTTCGCTCTACAGTGCTTGTCGTCCTACTCATCTCGTCCCTGTCGGGGACGTTGGGCGTGTTCGCGCAGCCAGCGTCCTCGTCATCGAGTTCGACGGCTGGTGCTGTGGCGAGCACCACAAACGGAAACTCGAGAGCCGAAAACCGTGCATTAGCGAGACTCGTTAAACGTACATTGAGAAAGTCGTCGGCGCTTACGACGGCAAACATTACTGTGAGAGCGAAGGCAGGAATCGTGACGCTGCTTGGTACGGTTCCAACAGACGAGGAGGTGTCGCAGGCAGCGAATCTCGCCGAGACGGTACCGGGTGTCACCTCAGTGAACGATCGACTGACCGTCAACGCGCTTCAAGGACGCGCTGACGGACGTTGAACGAGAACACTGAAGTCTCTGCGCGATGTTCTCAGCGGCCGAGTGAGCGAGCAGTTTCGAGGATGTTTTGAACGAACCGCTCGGCCGGCCGCGTCAATATCGCATTCTCCCGCTGCATTAAGTGTAGCCGAAGAGTGTGCGGCGCTTCGATGAAGTCGAGGGCAGTGAATTGCTGTGCAAGTCCTGCCATCAGGGCGTGAGTCGACCAGGACACGACAACGTCGAGGGTCGAGGCGATGCCATAGAAAAGCGATTGTGACGTGCAGAGAGTGATGCGCGTAGGCGGCTCGATGCCTTGCTGGGTGAAAAGCATCCTGACGAAGTCTGCGTGCTGCAGTGTCGTATCGAAATGCATCCATTCTGCATCCCGGAGTTCGCTCAGACTCTTTGCCTTTGCGAGGCTGCCTCCATTGCGCACGGCAAATACAGTCGGGAACTCTGCGAGAACTTGACTACGGACGAAGGAGGGCTCGGGTTCGTCCATAATCGCTGCTACTGCAAAATCCAGAGCTCCACTTCGCAGGTTTTCGACGAGTTGTGCTGAAGGATGCTCATAGAAAGTCACGGCGACTTCCGGTTGCTGAGCGCGAAACGCAGCGAACGCGGCTGGCAGTAACGTCATTCCAGCAAGCGGGGTGACGCCAATTGCCAACTTCCCCTTTTGACCGTCACGGACGTACGCCATCTGCGCCTCCGCGCGCTGCAGTTCATTTACGATTAGTCTGGCTCTCTCCAGCAGCAAAAGGCCTTGTTCGGTGACAACTATTCCGCGCGTATTCCTCGCCAGAAGAACAACTCCAACTTCCGTTTCAAGTTCACGAATGGACTTGGTGACAGCTGGCTGCGTGAGATATAACGCTCGCGCGGCACCATGGATGCTTCCTTGCTCAGCGACGGCGACAAACGCGCGCAGTTGATGCAGCTTCATCGTCATTTCATTTGGTCTCGTATTGCGTCAACGACTCGCCTAAGTCCACGGCGCATTCTGAATTCGTTCGCCTTTATCGAAGCATGGCTCACATATAAAGTAGGACTGCGTTGCGATCTCCGACCCACGCGGGGCGGACCGCCCACTCGCTGCTGGCCGCCGCAAGTGGCGGATCTCAGGTGACGCACCGGTTGAAACCCGTTCTCTTCGTTTGCAGGCCTTGGCTGGCGTTTCGCGCTGAAACCAATGCTCGCAACAGTGTGACTGTTTGGTCGTCGGTGATTGCTAGAAGTTGGGCAAGCCGCTCACCGCCGATAGAATCCCAGGTGAGCGCAGTCATTGCCGATTGCCGTGTGACGTGAAAGGAGATAAGTTGCGCGTTGATGGTGAACGCCCTGATGATTGACTCGGGATGGTTCGCCGGCAATCCACACAGGCGGCTGATGACGGATGCGCTGACTGTCAGGATGCGCGTTTGTGCCGGGTCTACTCCTTGTTCCGCATTGAATTTAAGACCGAGCCCGGCTTGCTCCCGGATTGTGAATAGTCGCCAGTTGGATGGAACAGCCGAAGCGAAGAGATACGATGCGAGATCTCGCTGTATGGCGCGGAATGCGTCAATCAGGACTTCGTCGCCAGCATTTGCCGCCAACTTTTCCTCGGCTGCTTCGAGGGAGTCAACTACGTGCGCCGACACGGCCGACACGATGTGTTTGACACACGCTCGGTATACCCCTTCTTTGTTATTGAAATAGTAGCGTAGCGCCGGTGGGTTCACGCTGGCGAGAGCCGCGATGTCGCGGGTCGATGCGCCGTCGAAGCCCAGTTCTCCGAACAAGGTGATCGCTGCATCAATGATCCGCGCACGCGTCTTCTCACCGCATTGATATCCGCCCTCTGCCACGATGCGACCTCGCTGTGTGCGTGAAGTCACTTTCTACCTCCTGAAAGAGATTTGCATTGCTCGCCGCCCTCAATGGATCACGACAATCGCAAACCAGGTTTCCCATGAGCCTCGCCCGGGTGCCGCTAGAGCGCAGAAGAGCAAGCATGTTCGAGCTATCCGTACGTCAGATCAATTGATATTATTATCTAGATGATTTGATGGTCCCCTAGTGGATCGGACATGCCGATAGCGAACTGAAGCGGCGCGTCTTTGTTGCGTAATCATATCGATGATTAATATAATATGGTATCGCGCGGACAGGACACGACGTCAGTACAAAGCGCAGACAAGGAAGGCAACCTAGACATATGCAACCCATGACCCGCTCGGTAGAAGGGAATGATCTGCCACTCGAAGGCTTGCGCGTGGTGGAGCTCAACGATGGCAAGCTTGAGACATGCGCCCGTGTGCTCGCCGATCTCGGCGCGGACGTAATCCTGGTGGAGCCACCGCACGGGTTAAGATCGCGAGCGTTTCCGCCCCTGCACGGTGACGTGAGTTTGTATTTCGCAACGCACAATGCCAACAAGCGCAGCGTGGTGCTGGATCTCCAGCAGGCAGAGGACCGGGATCGGTTCATCCAGCTTCTCGGCACGGCTGACCTTTTGATCGAAACAACAAAGCCGGGGACGTTGGATGCGTTGGACCTAAGTGTTGCAGCACTGCAGTCGCGCTGGCCGTTGCTTTGCGTGGTGTCGATTAGTGATTTTGGTCAAAGCGGGCCGTACCGCGACTATATAGCGAGTAATGAGGTCCATTCCGCGATGGCCGGCGTTCTGTGCCGATCCGGGCGCCCCGGCGAAGTTCCTTTGCAGCCGCCGGGCTCGCTGGCCTGGGAGTCCGCGGCGCTACAGGCAGCGTGGGTCGCGCTTCTTGGCGTGTGGCAGCGGTTCCAGACAGGCAGGGGCGATCATCTCGACGTATCTGTGTACGAGACGGTGGCCCAGGTGGTTGACCCCGCATTAGGCGTCACGGGCAGCGCAGCGGCCGGAACCTCCGCGCTCGATACGACGCCGCGCGGTCGTCCTGCTGCGCAACCCCTCTATCCCATCATCCCTTGCCGCAATGGTCAGGTGCGTACATGCGTACTTAATCCTCGCCAGTGGGCGGCAATGAGCGAGTGGCTCGGAAGCGATCATCCCTTTACGGATCCGCAGTACAGCCACATTGGCAAGCGCCTGGCGGTGGCCGACAAGGTGAACGCTCACATTGCGCTTCTTTTCAGTCGCTATGATGTGACGGACCTTGTAGCGGAAGGGCAGCGGCGAGGTGTTCCCATTGCAGCGGTCGCATCGCCCGGTGACGCTTTGGAAGATTCGCATTTTCTTGCGCGTGAGGCGTTTATGCGATTCGAGGTCTCCCCGGGCGTCGTTGGGCGCGTGCCGTCCGGATTTTTCGAAGTGGACGGGCAACGCATGGGCTTGCGCGCGGCGGCGCCAGCACTAGGGGAGCATACCGACGCGGTCCTTGACAGCCTGGGAGGTGTTCCTGCAGCGGCGGACGCGGCACGCGGCGCGGTCGAGCCCCGTCGGCCGTTAGAAGGTCTTCGTGTGCTGGACCTTGGGGTGATCGTCGCGGGTGCGGAGGCAGGGCGTTTGTTCGCGGATCAGGGTGCGGAAGTGATCAAGGTTGAGAATCGCGCGTTCGCTGATGGCGGAAGGCAGTCCCAAACTGGCGACCCGATGACGACTTCAATCGCCGTGGGTCATCGCAACAAATTGAGCATCGGTATCAACCTCAAAAGCGAAAAGGGCCGCGAACTGTTCAAACAACTCGCGGCACGATCCGATGTTGTGCTTTCGAATTTCAAGCCAGGTACTCTCGAGTCGCTTGGGCTCGGTTACGACGTGCTCAGTCAGATTAATCCGCGCATCATCATGATGGACAGCAGTGCACTGGGCCGGACCGGGCCGCGGAGCCGAAGCTTGGGCTATGGTCCCCTCGTACGGGCGACAACTGGGCAGTCATGGTTGTGGCGTTATCCGGGAATTGAGAACTCGATCAGCGATGGCGTAACCATCTATCCGGATCATCTCGCTGGGCGTGTGGCGGCAATTGGCGTGATGAGCCTGCTTCTGCGCCGCATGAGAAGTCGGCGTGGCGGAACAGTGAGTGTGTCCCAAGCGGAGATCTTTCTAAACTCGAATTCGGAGCATTTCCTGCGCGAATCCTTGCAGCCAGGAAGTTTTGTCGCTCGCGGTAACGCATCCGAGTTCCACTGCCCGGGCAACGTCTACCCCTGCGCAGGCGACGACGAGTGGTGTGCCATTACCGTACGCGACGACGAAGAGTGGCGCCGCCTTGCTTGTGCGATCGGCCGCGAAGACCTACTGGCCGATAGCGCACTTGCGGTTGCCGAAGGGCGCGTGGCGCGCCGCGCGGAGATAGACGCATATGTGAGCGCTTGGACGAGTGGCAGAAGCCCCAGGGAAGTCACGCGCGAATTGCAGCAAGCGGGTGTACCCGCAGGCTTCATGCAGCGCCTTAGCGAATATCGGACCGATCCTCATCTGACGTCACGCGGTTTCATCGGCACGCTTATGCATCCTGGCCTTCGTGCGCCGCTGCCGACGGAGACGAGTCCCGCGCTCTCACAATCGATGCCCGTACCTGAATGTCGCCCGGCGCCATATCAAGGCGAGCACACGCGCGAAGTGATTGCACGCTTGCTGGCGCTTTCCGAAGTGGAAATCGAATCATTGATCGCTTCCGGTGACCTCGAAGAAATGACCACGACGAACGCCTGACCGAGCGGTATCGACATCCACCCGAGAAACGCCATGACGAAGATTGCAGACAACGCCCCAGTACTCATCGATGTGGGTCAAGCGGCGTCCACTCCCGCGCCTCGAACATCGATTCGATCTTGTCGTGCGCACCGGGCCAGACTCCGTCGTCGCACCAATGTGTGCCTCCATGCCTCAGTTAGGTTCGCCGGGCAATGTGCCCGCGAGCATAGCCGCGCGAATGGGCGCTACGCTGTTTGCGTTCTCGTCTACTCACTGCTTGAGGCGACGTACCGCAAAGGCTGGTCAATGAAGCTTGCCAGCGACCTGCAAAAAGGTAGTCGGAAACCCTCGATTGGTACCGCGCGAGAGGGCCATCGACCTGCTGCGTGCCGATCTAGCAGCGAAGGCGGAGATTCCGGGGCTGGCAGGCGTGGACAGTGCGTTCGTGAACCAGGCGTCAGCGTAAGCCAACCGTGACGAAAACAGCCAATAGCAGCACTACAGCTGCGACCGCCAGATGTGCGGCTTTTGGGATGCTCGCCTAACACCGTTTCTGTCTACAGCTTCGGTCCTGTCTACAGCTTCGGTCCAAACCGATGGCATTTTTCGCTGCGCGCACATCATATGAAAGGTGGCATACCATCGGCCCATGCCCAGGGAGGGCATCGCAGCATAGTATGGCTGAAGTATCGCAGAAGTGGGCGGGGAAAATATATGATAAAGGTTTACCCACCGTGCAATCTCAATCACTTCCTTCAGTCTGGTTGTGACACACTCTTGGATAGTCGGTCTAGGTCAACCATCCTTCAGGATCAACGCGAGGGCTGTGTCTAGACATTCGCACGCTAGGAATATCACCGGCACCTCAGGGTATTCGCGGACGCCCGTCAAAGTCGCATACCGCCGCTTGCTTCGACGATTTGCCCTGTGATCCAGCGTGCCTCGGGACTTAACAGCAACATCACGGCTGACGCAATGTCGTCGGGTTGTCCCAGACGCCCCAGGGCCGTCAGTCGCTG
>Ga0164242_10006735_pt1 | contig 12622 bp, 12 predicted proteins | sample OricomgcompostMG_FD_108783 | JGI IMG/M metagenome (GOLD analysis project Ga0164242, IMG submission 108783) | Miracle-Growth compost microbial communities from Emeryville, California, USA - Original compost - Miracle growth compost (MG) ... | reverse complement strand
GGTGGCCGCTGTGGACGGCCGTCTCGTGGGTGGCGGTCGAGTGGGCGCGCAGCACGTGGCCGTTCGGTGGCATGCCTTGGGGACGGCTCGCCTTCGCTGTCGTGGACACTCCGCTCGCTCCGGCGCTGCCCTACCTCGGGACGGCCGGGGTCGGCTTCGTGCTCGCCATGCTCGGTGCGCTCCTCGCCGCGCTGGCGGTTCTGCCCGAAGCACGCCGGCGTACGGCGGTCGGCCTGGTCTTACTGTGCCTCGGTCTGAGCATCCCGGTCTGGCGACCGTGGCACGGCCACACCACCGGCCGGATCGATGTCGCGGCCGTTCAGGGCAACGTTCCAGGTGACGGGAACGTGCTGGACAACTATCGCGCGGTCACCGCAAGCCACGTCGCTCTCACCACCCAGCTCGCGGGTGACGTCGCGTCCGGCAAGAGACCTCGACCGGCGTTCGTGCTCTGGCCGGAAAACTCCACGGCGACCAACCCGATCACCGATCCGCAGACGAACGCAGGGGTCTGGAGCGCAGCACGTGCCGTCGGCGTACCGGTCGTGGTCGGGGGCCTTCCCGAGGCGCCGGACCACGAGCACGTGCTCAACCAGGGCATCGTCTGGGATCCGGTCACTGGCCCGGGCGACCGTTACACCAAGCACCACCCGGTCCCGTTCGGCGAGTACCTGCCACTGCGCTGGCTGCTCGGATCCGACAACTTCGATGGGCTGCGCTCGCTCGACTACGACATGGTCGCCGGCACGCGTCGCACTCCGCTGATCGTGGCCGGCACCCGTGTCGCGGACGCGATCTGCTTCGACATCGCCTATGACGACGTCGTCGACTCGCAGGTCCGCAACGGCGGCCGCCTGCTGACCGTGCAGACGAGCAACGCCAGCTTCATCGGTACGCCGCAGGTGGCGCAGCAGTTCGCTATCACGCGCGTCCAGGCGATGACGACCGGCCGCTACGCCGTGGTGGCCTCGCTCAACGGGCTCAGCGGCGTGATCGCGCCAGACGGACGGGTCGTGGCCACGGCGCCGCAGCGCACGCGCGCGGTACTCGATCAGGAGGTCTCCCTCATCAGCGGTACGACGCCGGCGGTGTGGCTGGGGACTCGACCCGGTCAGGTGGCTGCCGGGTTGGTGCTGGCTAGGCTGGCCTGCACACCGATGATGCTGTGGAGAAGGCGGAAGACACGACGTGAGTACTGATCTTGGCCCGCTCGGGCGCGTGATCATGGTGGTCCCGACCTACAACGAGGCTGCCAACCTCGGCTGGATCGTCGGCCGCCTGCGACGGGCCGAGCCCGGCGTGGACCTCCTCATCGTCGATGACAACTCACCGGACGGGACCGGCGATCTCGCCGACGAACTCGCCGCCGCCGACGGCCAGGTACACGTGCTCCACCGCACCTCGAAGGATGGGCTGGGCGCCGCCTATCTTGCCGGCTTCGCCTGGGCACTGGAGCAGGGCTACGACGTCATCGGGGAGATGGACGCCGACGGCTCCCACCAGCCCGAGGAGCTCTACCGACTGCTGGAGGCGCTCTTCTCGGCCGACCTGGTGATCGGCTCGCGTTACGTGCCGGGCGGCTCGGTGGTCAACTGGCCACTTTCGAGACTGGCGCTCTCTCGCGGAGGCAACCTCTATGTCCGCGCGCTGCTCGGCATCAGGATCAAGGACGCGACTGCCGGCTTCCGGGTCTTCCGTCGCGCGACCCTGGAGAAGATCGACCTCGCCACCGTCGAGTCGGCCGGCTACGTCTTCCAGACCGACCTGGTCACCCGCACGATCCGGGCTGGTCTAGTCGTCAAGGAGGTGCCGATCGAGTTCGTCGAGCGCGTCCGTGGCGCCTCGAAGATGAGCGGTGCGGTTGCGTCCGAGTCGCTCAAGCTGGTCACGCGCTGGGGCCTGCGCGAGCGCAAGGCGCAGGTCGAGCGGGCACTGGGCAAGCGCTGAACATGAGCCGCCCCCGTCGCCGTCGCTGGCCGTGGATCCTGCTCCTGGCCTTCGTTGTCGTGCCGGTGGTGGAGATCTACGTCATCATTCGGGTCGGCCAGGTGATCGGCGCCTGGTGGACGGTGCTGCTCCTCATCGCCGACTCGGTGTTCGGCAGCTGGCTGGTCCGGCGGGAGGGCTCGCGCGCTTTCGAGGCCCTGCGGCAGGCCTTGAGCACCGGCCGGATGCCGACCAAGGAGCTGACGGACGGCGCGCTGATCCTGATCGGCGGCACACTGATGGTCAGCCCTGGCTTCGTCTTGGACGTGGTCGGCCTCGTGCTGATCCTGCCATTCACCAGGCCGGTGGCGCGAAGGATCCTGGCCGCTGCGGTGGCGCGGCGGCTGCTCGGCCCCCGCGGCGGCGGGCCGACGAACGGCTCGCACGGTGGCGCGAACGGCACTCGCCCCGGCGCCGGTCCGCAGGGACCGATCGTCCGGGGCGAGGTGATCGACGACTGAGCCTGGCGTCAGACGCCGGTCTTCTTCTTGCTGGGCCGGTGCAGGTGCGCGGGGCCGATCTCCCCGCCACGCAGCAGGTCGAGACGCTCCTTGAGAATGTCCTCGAGTTCCTTCTCCGAGCGCCGCTCGAGCAGCATGTCCCAGTGCGTGCGGGCCGGCTTCTCGTTCTTCTCCTCCGGCTGAGCGCCAGAGGTGTTGAGCGCCTCGGCGCCGCAGCGCGGGCACTCCCACGTCGCCGGCACCTCGGCCTCGTCCGACATGGTGATCTCGAACTGGTGTCCCTGCGGGCACCGATAACCCACCTGCTGCCGGGCAGCGAACTCGATGCCGCGCTCGTCCTCGAAGCTTTGGCCGCCGAGTCGGGCACCGCGCAGTGTGCGCTCTGCCATGGGCCACCTCCTTTGTTCGTGTCCCCCGAGTCTCTTCTCTAGGACGGTTCCCATAGCGGCGCGTGATCTCACCTGGCACGTGGCGTGGATCGGGGTGCACCGCGCCTGGGTCTGGTCCTTCGAAGACTCCAACGGTAGCCGGGCGTCCAAGATTCCGTCCATTGCCGACGACTGGCTCACATGGGACGAGATCACAGCCGTTTCTCAGACAACGGCGGGGACGCGGTTGCCGGCCTCCTCGATCCCGCGCCGCGGATCCAGCCGCAGCAGGAAGAAGGCGCCGAGGACGAAGAAGATCACCAGGGAGACGATCGCCGGCCGGTAGGAGCCGCTGATCTGGAAGACCACGCCGAACAGCAACGTGCCGAACCACGACGTACCGCGCTCGCAGGCGTTGTAGAGCGCGAAGTACTCGCCCTCGCGTCCGCGCGGGATCAGCAGGCTGAAGAACGACCGGGACAGTGCCTGGGTGCCGCCCATCACCAGGCCGATGGCGACTCCGATCACGAGGAAGAGGGCGATGTTGCGCGCCGGCAGGAACATCGCGAGTACGACGATCACCATCCACGCGAACGTGCCGTACAGCAGGCAGCGATAGGCGCCGTACCGGCTCGCCCAGCGACCGAAGAAGAGTGCCCCGCCGAAGGCGACGAACTGGATCATCAGGATCGCAGTGATCAGCACGGTGTCGGAGAAGTGCAGCTGCTTGGAGCCGTAGATCGAGGCGCTGTAGATGACCGTCTGGATCCCGTCGTTGAAGAACAGGTAGGCGAGCAGAAAGGTGAGCGTCATCGGAAAGGCGCGCATCTCGCGGAGCGTCACCCACAGCTGGCCGAACGATCGGTGGATCAGGCCGCCGGACGTCGGCTCGACGGCCTTGGCCGGGACGTCCTGCAGGCGGCGTACGGGAATGATCGTGAACACCGCCCACCACACGGCCGCTGAGAGTAGTGAGAGCCGGACGGCAAGCTCCTTGCTGAGCCCGAGTGCGCCGTGCGCCTCGACCATCACGAGGTTGAGCAGCAGCAGGATGCCGCCGCCCAGGTAGCCGAAGGCCCAGCCCCGGGAAGAGGCGTCGTCGCGCTCGTCCTCCGTGGAGATGTCGACCAGGACCGCGTAGTAGGAGACCAGCGAGCAGCCGCCGAGGATGGAGCTGACAACGACCGCGACGGCGCCGAGCTGCCAGCGGTCGCCCTGCAGGAAGAAGAGCAGCGCGGCAGCGAAGGATCCGGCCCAGGCGGTCACCCCCATGTGCCACCGCTTGCGGTCGGAGCGGTCGACGATCGCACCGACGATCGGCAGCACGAAGGCGCTGGCGATGGTCGCGAAGCTGGTGAGATAGGACGGCAGCGAGCCGGCCGCAAGATGGAGGCCGAGCACGTCGACGGTCTTGTTGCAGCTGTCGTCGGCACTGTCACCGCAGCCGGCTGCCCGGCCCGCCACGGTGATCATGAACGGTCCGAACAGCACGGTCAACACCGTGGTGTAGAACGCGGAGTTCGCCCAGTCGTACCAGTTCCATGCCTTCTGCTGCCGGCGTCGCACCGCGGGCGTGAAGTCGGCCAGGCCGTGTGTCGCGGTCATCCCGCTCCCTCCTAGACAGAGGGAACTGTAGAGGCGATCAGCTCTCAGAGGCGGGACGGGAGGTGCTTGCGCCAGACGAGTCGCTTCGCGTGCGCATCGGCGGGAGCGATCACCCGCACTCTGGTGCCCGCGGCCAGCTTCACCCGGCCGCCGCGACCTGGCAGCGTCTTCAGGGTCCGCCAGTGCTTGCCGTGCCTGACCTGCACCTTCAGTCGGTGGGCGTCAGCCGGCTTGACCGCGATCCGGAACGCCGCCGTGCGCCGGTTGGCGGCAACGTGCTTGCGGTGGACGGTGATCGTTCGGCGCGAAGTGGATGGGCTTCCCGGCGCCGTTCCCACAACCGTCAGGTGCACGGTGGTCCTCGCCTGTTTGAGCGCGGGGCTGCCCGCCCAGGGGTCGAACGCACTGGACGCGGTGATCGTCGCCGTGACGACTCCGGGCGTGGTGCACGTCAGGTGCAGCGTCGCCTTCTTCGGGTCGCTCGGGTCGTCCGCGATCTGGTCGAGCACGCATCCGGACCGGCTGAAGGTGGCTTCGATGGTGTCCAAGGGCCAGGTACCGGTGACGTTCACGGTCGCCCCCTTGTCGCTTACGCTCCGCTGTGACGCGGGTGTGGCGGTGAGGGTGAAAGGTGTGGAGTCCGGCTTGACCAGCAGGTACTCGCCGCAGTAGCCGGCTGGCTGGCATGCCAGCTGGTGATAGCGATAGCCCTGCGGATACATGCTGTCCGGCAGTTCGCCGGCGACGGCGTAATAGGCGGTCTTGAGCAGTACCCGGTGCGTCTCACCTGTCGTGTTCGTGCACTTCAGCGTGGTGGCGAGATGGAACGGCTCGCTCAGCTGATCGTCGTAGATCCCGGTGCCCGCGGCACCGGGAGCGTTCCACACCGGCACTCCGGTAAGACTGTCGTTCTCGCCCTGGAGCTGGCACGAGACGCCGGCGACGCCCTGCGTGTCGACCGACGGGATCATCGCGATCCGGGTCGGCCCGCTGCCGAGGTCGTAGGTGTCGCTGTGCGGATCGAACGGCTGGCCGGTGGCACTGTCGATCACGGTGCCGCTGAACGCCGGATAGACGGGATCACCCGAGTAGATGGTCGTCGGACCGCTATAGGTCACGCCGTTGCCGTCGACGTACAGGTTCGCACTGTTCGGTAGCGCCGCGGCGGCCGGCGAGATGCTGCTGATGGCGCCGACCAGCGTGAGAGCGACAGCTGCGGTCAGCACGGCGACGAGGCGGGCTCGAAAGGAGCGTGACACGGAGCGCATGGGTCGCTACTACCCGGCACCGACCAGGTAAAACTCTGGTCTAGACCGCGGTGGGCCATTGGCCGCGGGCGACCAGCAGTTCCTTCAGCAGGTCAGTGCGGTCGGTCATCAAGCCATCCACTCCGAGCTCGAGAAGCTCAGTCATCTCCGCGGGATCGTCGATGGTCCAGACGTGGACCTGCTTGCCCGCTCGGTGGGCGCGCTCGACGAAGCGCCTCGTCACCACTGGTATCACGCGGCCCTTGACCCTCTGCCGGTGCGGGACCTGGAACGCCACGAAGTCCTCGCCGACGAGTCGGGCCAGTCGGAGGCTGGGGGAAAGCAGGTACGCAACCACCTCCACGGGATGCGCGCTGGTGCGCACCGTGCCGCCGGTGAGCCGCCGGAACTCGCGCAGGCGGCGTACGTCGAAGGAGCCCACGATGACCCGATCGTGCGCGCCGCGCTCATCTAGGAAGTCCGCCAGCGCTGGTACGGCGCCCGGTGCCTTGAGGTCGATGTTGAACGTCGCCTGTGGGAAGGCCTCGAAGAGCTCGGCCAGGGTCGGGACCTGGTGGTCGCCACTCAGGGCGCCCGCAAGTCGTGCCTCGCGGACCTGCGCGAGAGTCAGGTCCGCGATCGCGCCGGCTCGATCGGTGACCCGATCGAGCACGGTGTCGTGGAAGGCGAGGAGCGCGCCGTCGCGGGTGACATGGACATCGGTCTCCAGATGGGTGTAGCCCAGCGCGACCGCGTGCTCGAAGGCGGCGAGCGTGTTCTCGAGGCCCTCGATCTCGGGGTGATAGGCGCCACCGCGATGGGCGAACGCGAGAACGGGTCTCGAGCGCGGTGGGGCTGGCGTCACGGGAGCAGTATGGCGGGTCTGGTTTGCGTTCCGGCGTAGCGTCGCGAACATGGTCTCCCCGAACATCACCGCCAAGAACTGGTTCATCACCGGTGCGTCTCGTGGCTTCGGCCGAGAGTGGACGATCGCCGCCCTCGAGCGGGGCGACCGGGTCGCCGCCACGGCTCGCGACACGAGCACGCTCGACGAGCTCGCCGCCAAGTACGGCGACGCGTTCGTGCCGCTCCAGCTCGACGTCACCGATCGGGACGCGGCCATCGCCGCCGTTGCCGACGCCCATCGCGCGCTCGGCCCACTCGACGTGATCGTCAACAACGCCGGCTACGGGCACTTCGGGTTCGTCGAGGAGCTGACCGAGGAAGACATCCGCAACCAGATGGAGACCAACTTCTTCGGTCTCCTGTGGGTGACGCAGGCCGTGCTGCCGCTGTTGCGGGAACAGCGCAGCGGCCACATCATCCAGGTGACCTCGATCGGCGGCATCACCGCCTTCGCCGGTATCGGCGCCTACCACGCCTCGAAGTGGGCTGTGGAGGGCCTGACCCAGGCGCTGGCCGCGGAGGTGAAGGACTGGGGCATCAAGGTGACACTGATCGAGCCGGCCGGGTTCGCTACCGACTGGGGCGGCTCGTCGGCGGTGCACTCCGACCCGCTTCCGGCTTATGACGACGCGCGCGCCGCCCGCGAGAAGTCACGGTCGGCCCGAGCGACGTCGAAACCAGGAGACCCGCACGCCTCGGCCGCAGCAGTGCTCGAGCTCGTCGACGCAGAAGAGCCGCCGCTGCGCTGCCTGTTCGGCGCGGACGCCTTCGGCATCGTCAGGACCGACTATGAGCGGCGCCTCGCCACGTGGGAGAAGTGGGACCACCTCGCCCAGCGGGCGCAGGGCTGAGATCTTGCTGCCGTCCGTCGCTGCTCGCTGTGGCGACGGCGGCCGATTGCTTCATGCCGCGGCAGCGGGCTGCGTAGCGCCCGAGCGTCCGCGCAGCGCCGTCGCGGTGCGGGCGTAGGCGGCCTGCATGGCGTCGGAGTCGACCAGGCTGAGGGCGAACGCGCCGAGATTGAGCGGATGATGGGTCTCGAGCTCGATGGTGCGGCCCATGAAGTCCTTCAGGCTGCCGACGCCGAACTCGGCGAGGTGCTCGGCCAGGACGTCGATTACGCCGTCGTCGGTCTTGACCTGACGGACGGCGGCTTGAACGGCATGGACGGCGTCCGCCTCGGTGATGAGGTGCGCTGCGGCCACGGCATGCACAACCGGCAGCGCATCCCAGAGACGGTACGGAAGGCCGTTGCCATGGTCGCGCCGTTCCCAGCGCTGCGTTCGGGAGGGCGCCGTCCCGAGCAGATCGCCGAGGAGTCCGAGGGCAGTCGAGATCTGGTCCTGGCCAGGAGCAGGGGACCCGAGCGGGTCGGCGGCGAGGTTGTCGAGCTCATCCATGAGAGGGTGGTCCTTCCTGGGCGCGGGGTGTCGTGGGGGAGGATGTACCCAGCCATGGGCGTTCTGACGCCAGCTTCTGCCGCCAGTTCCTAACGCAGGTGAGCTCCGCCGCTCCCGACGTACCGGTGGCTCGGCGTCAGGTGCCACCCTCCTGGCAGGCGGGGCACCAATAGCCGCGGCGGCCGCCCACGGAGAAGGAGCGGATCTCGCCGTTGCCGCGGGGACACGATGCGCTGTCCTCTCGGTGGTGCAGGAGCCAGCCTCGGGGCATGGCGGCCGGATCGGCATCCGCCCGTACGGCGCGCTCCAGGACCCGGTGGGTCTGCCGGAACAGCCTGCCTACGCCGGCATCGCTGAGGGCAGCCGCCGGGGCGCGGGGGTCGAGCCGAGCCTGGAACAGCACCTCGTCGGTGTAGATGTTGCCGAGCCCCGCGACCTGCTGCTGATCGGTGAGCAGCGCCTTGAGCCCTGCCCCGCTGCCACGCAACAGCGCCGCCAGTGCGGCCGCGTCGAGGTCCAGGACATCGGGGCCGAGGTCGTGCTGAGCGACGTCATCGTCGACGTCGTCGACGAGCCCTACCTCACCGAGCTTGCGCTGGTCGACGAAGAGCAGGCGCCGGCCTGCCGGGAGGAGGAACGCGACCCGTGTGTGGCCGGGGTCCCGGTCGTCGGCTCCGGCAAGCACCAGGTCTCCGGTCATGCCGAAGTGGAGCCGCAGATGAGGCGCCCTGTGCATGACCGCATACAGGGCCTTGCCGTGCCTGCGGGTGCCGGCGACGCGGGCGCCGCGGAGTGCTCGGTCGAGGGCGCGAGCACTGGTACCGGCCAGCACCTGGCCGTCGTAGACCCGTGCGCCCTGCAGGGTGCGTCCCCGGGCCGCGTTCTGCAGGCGTTGACGATAGACCTCGACATCAGGCAACTCCGGCATGTGAGGTGCGGTACCCGATCCGTATCAGCACGTGCACGACGCGCGTGCATGCAGAGCCGTCCCGCCCATCATGCGGTGGCGCGGCGTCGTCTCCGAATCTGGATGCCGATCGCCACCAGCACCACCGCGATGGCGATGAACGTGGAGTAGTGGTCGATCCGGTCGACGATATCGACAGCCGGCCTGCCGATGGCGTATCCCAGACCGACGACCGGTCCGACCCACAGCACCGTGCCGATGACGTCCAGGACCAGGAAGGTGCGCAGACGCATCGCCGACAGGCCGGCGGCCACGTAGATCAGCGGCGACGGCAGCGGCAGGTAGTAGGCCAGTACGACCGCCGCCGGACCGAACCGCCCGGCCATCCGCTCGGCGCGGACCGCCCGCGCTTCACGTCTGGCCATCCCGCGCGGTGATGAGTCCATACCCAGCACCAGATGCAGGGCACGGTCACCCCACCTCCGGCCGGCCCACCAGAAGACCCAGTCGAACATCATCGTGCTGGGCACGCCTGCCAGCACCGCAACCCACAGCGGCAGGTCGCCCAGCCGGCTGTGCGCCCCGACCGTCACCTCGGCCAGCGTCGACCCGCCGACGACCTCGAGCAGCAGCGGGTGCGAGCCGATCAGCGCCGGGACGAGCGGCCACAGCGCGAACGAGTACGCGACGTAGATGCCGAGCAGCAGCGCGATCATGACGTCCGCTCGTTCGGCGCCGTCACGCCACGGAGCCGGCACTCTGCGTGGCGCCGGCGTCTCCGGGGGATCCGAGGCGAGGGTCATCGAATCGAGTGTCCCACCCCTCCGGTCACTCCACTGGTGAGGCGCCGAGCACCGCAGACGCGGTAGAAACGCCGGGCCTCGCTGCAGAACCCGCGGTCGATCGGACAGCGATGGGACCAACGAGCGCGCCGATGCATGGTTCGGTAGGCATCAGCCCCGCGTGGTGACAGGTCGGGGGCGAGACCCTGCTGATATCAGATGTCGCGGAACGGCTCGATATTCGCACCGAGCTGGTTGAGCCGCTCTGCGAGATCCTCGTAGCCGCGGGCGATGACGTACGTCGACCGCAGCACCGAGGTGCCCTTGGAGGCGAGCATCGCAAGCAGGATCACCACGGCGGGCCGCAGGGCGGGCGGACAGACGATCTCGGTGCCACTGAAGTGGGTCGGGCCTTCGATCATCACGCGGTGCGGGTCGAGCAGCTTGACCTGACCGCCGAGCTTGTTGAGCTCGGTGAGGTAGATCGCACGGTTCTCATAGACCCAGTCATGCAGCAGTGTCTGGCCCTGCGCGACCGCCGCGATCACCGCGAAGAACGGCAGGTTGTCGATGTTGAGGCCGGGGAACGGCATCGGGTGGACCTTGTCGAGCGGCGCATGCAGGCTCGAGCGGCGAGTGGTCAGGTCGACGAGGCGGGTCTGCCCGTTGAGCGCGGCGTACTCGGTCGAGCAGCTGTAGTTGAAGCCCATCTCCTCGAGCGTCGCCAACTCGATCTCGAGGAACTCGATCGGCACCCGGCGGATGGTGATCTCGGAGTTGGTCACAATCGCTGCGGCCAGCAGCGACATCGCCTCGATCGGATCCTCCGAGGGCGCGTAGTCGACGTCCACGTCGATCTCGGTGCGTCCGGTGACGGTGAGCGTCGTAGTGCCGATGCCGTCGACGCCGACCCCGAGCTTCTGCAGGTAGAAGCACAGGTCCTGCACCATGTAGTTGGACGAGGCGTTGCGGATGACGGTGGTACCGGGGTGGAGCGCGGCCGCCATCAGGGCGTTCTCGGTGACGGTGTCCCCGCGCTCAGTGAGCACGATCGGGCGGCCCGGCTCGATCGCCCGGTTGACGGTGGCGTGGTACGAGCCGTCAGTCGCCTTCACCTCGAGACCGAAGGGCCGCAGTGCGGCCATGTGCGGCTCCACGGTGCGTGTGCCGAGCTGACAGCCGCCGGCGTAGGGAAGCTCGAAGGTGTCCTCGCGGTGCAGCAGCGGCCCGAGGAACATGATCACCGAGCGTGTACGACGCGCGGCCGCCTCGTCGATGTTGGCCAGCCGGAGCTCCTTGGGCGGGATGATCTCGAGGTCGTTGTCCGCGTTGAGCCACCGCGTCTGGACGCCGAGCGAGTTGAGCACCTCGAGGAGCCGGTTGACCTCCTCGATCCGGGCCACCTTGCGCAGCGTGGTGCGGCCCTTGTTGAGCAGACTCGCGCACAGCAGGGCGACCCCGGCGTTCTTGGAGGTCTTGACCTCGATCTCGCCGGAGAGCGTGGTGGGCCCGGTGACCCGCAGGTGGGTCGGACCGGCACCGAGTGCCACGATCTCCGACTCCAAGGCCTTGCCGATGCGCGCGATCATCTCGAGTGAGAGGTTCTGCTGGCCCTTCTCGATCCGGTTGATCGCACTCTGGCTGGTGCCGAGGCGCTCGGCGAGCTGGGCCTGGGTCAGGCCACGGTGCTTGCGCGCGTCTCGGATGAGGTTCCCGATGCGCCCCTTGTATCCATCCGTCATGCGCTCACCGTAACTCACATGTGAGATATCGCAACGTCGCGGGGTCGGTGTGGCGCGCTCTGCAAGGATGGCACACATGCGCGCCACGACACTGCATGCACCCTTCGACATCCGCTTCACCGAGGTTCCGGATCCCACCATCACGGAGCCGACCGACGCGATCGTGAAGGTCACCGCCGCCTGCATCTGCGGCTCTGACCTGTGGAACTACCGCGGCGAGAACGACATCACGGCAGGGAAGACCATCGGCCACGAGTGCCTGGGGGAGGTGGTCGCCGTCGGCGATGCCGTCCGGGACGTCAAGGTCGGCGACCACGTCATCGTCCCCTTCGTGCACTGCGACAACACCTGTCCCGATTGCCTCGCCGGCGTCCAGTCCGCCTGCCGCCATGGCGGATTCACTGTCAGCGGCCAGGGCGAGTTCGCCCTGGTCAACCAGGCTGACGGCAGCCTGGTCAAGCTCGACGGGGCACCCGACGCGAGCATGATCCCGTCATTGCTCACCCTCACCGACGTGATGGCGACGGGCTGGCACGCCGCCGTCACGGCTGGCGTCAAGCCCGGCAGCACGGCCGTGGTCGTCGGCGACGGCGCGGTCGGCCTGTGCGGCGTACTTGCCGCGTCCGTGATGGGCGCCGAGCGTGTCATCGCCCTGTCGCGCCACGAGAGTCGGCAGAAGATCGCGACCCACTTCGGCGCGACCCACCTCATCGCCGAGCGGGGCCGCGAGGCCACCGACGCGGTCAAGGAGCTCACCGACGGCGTCGGTGCCGACGCGGTGCTCGAGTGCGTCGGCACCCGCCAGGCGATGGAGACCGCCTTCCACACCGCGCGGGCGGGGTCGACGGTGGGATTCGTCGGCGCGCCGCATGGGGTCGAGCTGCCGGTGCGGCACATGTTCGTGAAGAACATCGGTCTGGCGGGCGGCATGGCACCGGTGCGTCGCTACCTGCCCGACCTGCTCGAGCTCGTCCAGGACGGTCGGATCGACCCGGGGCTGGTCTTCGATCTGACGCTCCCGATGGACAAGGTCGCCGAGGGGTACGCCGCCATGGACGAGCGCCGTGCGATCAAGGTCGCGCTGACGCCGATCTCCTGACTCTCGCTCCGCTATCGGTCGCCGAGCTTGTCGAGGCGCCTCGACAAGCTCGGCGGGCGTGGTTGCTCGGCGGGCGTGGTTGCTCGGCGGGCGTGGTTGCTCGGCGGGCGTGGTTGCTC
>Ga0164242_10006734_pt1 | contig 12624 bp, 12 predicted proteins | sample OricomgcompostMG_FD_108783 | JGI IMG/M metagenome (GOLD analysis project Ga0164242, IMG submission 108783) | Miracle-Growth compost microbial communities from Emeryville, California, USA - Original compost - Miracle growth compost (MG) ... | reverse complement strand
CTGCTCGGACATGGGACTCCTCACCACGTGAAGGACGACCTTTCCTGACAAGTGTCTGGACGGGTGTCCACCCTAGAACTCGTTCTAGGTCATGGCAATCCCTCGGCGCCGCAGCGAGCCTGCTTCAGCGCTCGTCGGAGGAAGCGCGAACCGCCTTCAACGAGAGGGCGAGCTTGCGCAGCAAATCAGCGAGCTCGCCCTGCTCCTCGGCAGTGAGGCCCGCGAGCATCCGGCGTTCGAGGGCGATGTAGTCCTCAAAGACGGCGTCGATCTTCGCCAGACCCGCCTCGGTCAGCTCGGCGTAGACAAGCCGGCGATCGGCCTTCGGCCGGGTACGCCGGATCAACCCCTCGTTCTCCATCTTGTCGAGGCGGAAGGTGACCCCTCCCGACGTCACTTGGGAATACGCCGCGAGCTCGCCCGCAGTCTGACGGTACGGCGCGCCGGCTCGGCGCAGGCTCGACAACACGTCGAAGGTCGCCGACGTGAGTCCGTGCCTGTCGTGCAGCTCCTGCCGCAGCTGGGACGCAGTCCCGTGGGCCCGAGTGATCCGACCGAAGACCCCGATCGTCGAGGCGTCGACATCGGGGCGCGCAGCCGACCACTGGTCGATGACCCTGTCGACGACATCACGCAGAGCGTCCGCGTCCTCTCCAGACGCGGTCCGCCTCGCATTCGCCCGCGAATCGGTCCTACCGGCCACTTCTCACCACTCCTTCACCTCAACGGGCCCGCTCGCGTCGAGGGTCTCGCCCCGCCGCGCACAGCCTCTCACAGAGAAATTCTCGAACTTGATAGCCGAAACCTCTTGGCAATAAGTATCTTTTACCTGAGACTTTAAGCACTGAACAACATACGCCCCTGGAGGTTCCTCAATGTTCAAGCGCACACTGGTCCCCGTCGTGGCGGCCTTGGTCCTCTCGGCTTCCGCCTGTGGTGGCAACGACAACGGCGCAGCGTCGTCCTCGGGGGACGTCACCGTGGCCCTTCCCTTCGCCAGCTGCCTGGCCTGGTGGCCGCTCTACGCGGCGAAGGACCAGGGCTACTTTGAGGCCGAAGGAGTCACTCCCAAGTTCGAGGGCCTCGATGGCTCGGGCTCGGCCATTCAAGCGACACTCGCGGGTAAGGCGCAGATCGCGATCAGTGCGCCCGACAACTACCTGGCCGCGGCGGCCAACGGCGCTCCCCTCACCGGCTACTACTCGGTCAACACCTCGCAGGACTTCAAGGTGGTCACACCCGCCGACTCCGGCATCACCTCTCTCGCCGACCTCCGTGGCAAGACCATCGGGATCAGCGCGCCCGGCGGCGGTGACGTGACCTATGCCGAGTCTCTGCTCAAGACCGGCGCGAACCTCTCCAAGGGCGACTACAAGGAACTAGCTGTCGGCGACGGTGGTTCAGCAGCGACGGCCCTGAAGAAGGGCACCATCGCCGCCTACTCCGCGTCGTACTTCGACGAGGCGATCATCAAGAGCACCGGCATGCAGGTGCGAGAGCTGACCAGCAGCGACTACCCCAGCGTGGTCGGACTGCTGATGGTCTCCAATTCGGCGTGGGTCAAGAAGAACTCGAAGACCGTCGACGGGATCGGCAGAGCACTCACCGAAGGCACCAAGTGGGGACTCGCCAATCCCGACAAGGTGCTCGGCATCTGCGACAAGGTCATGCCCGACGAGACCAAGGACAAGGGCTTCGCGAAGAGCATCATCGCGACGGTCGGCGACCTCTCCGACCCCGGTACGACGCCGTACGGCGAAATCGATGAGTCTGCGTGGGCAACCTATCGGGATCTGCTCGCCAAGATCGGGATCGTGCCCTCCGGAGCAGCGAAGGTCACCGTCGACAACTCGCACGTGGCCGCCTGGAACAAGTGAGCGGTTCGAGCATGGAGACGAGCATGGTCGCAACGACATCGCCTGGGGAGGCGACCCCGACACCGAGCCCGGCCGTCCGCATCCGCGACGTGGTCCGCACCTTCCGGACCCGCGGCGAGTCGGTGCACGCCCTCGGACCGGTGTCGCTGACCGTGGCCAGGGGCGAGTTCGTCGCGCTCCTCGGCCCCTCGGGGTGTGGCAAGAGCACGTTGCTCAACATCGTCGCCGGTCTGCTGCCGGTCACCTCGGGTTCCGTGGAGGTCCACGGGACCGGGGTGGCCGGCGTGCCGGACTCCGTCGGCATGATGTTCCAGAAGGCGGTGCTGCTGCCCTGGCGAACCGTCCGGGAGAACGTCCTGCTTCCCCTGGAGCTGGCCGGCGGCAAGAAGACGGCCCGCGATGGCACCCCTCTCGCCGACGAACTCCTGGCCATGGTCGGCCTCTCCGACTTCGCCGACCGGCTCCCCACCGAACTCTCCGGCGGCATGCAACAACGCGCGGCAACCTGCCGGATGCTGATCGACTCCCCCGAGCTGCTCCTGCTCGACGAGCCCTTCGGCGCACTGGACGAGTTCACCCGCGAGCGCATGAATCTCGAGTTGCTCCGGATAACCCGGAAGCTCACAAGCACGTCACTCTTCGTGACCCACAGCATCACCGAGGCAGTCTTCCTTGCCGATCGCGTGGTGGTGATGAGTGCACGTCCCGGCCGCATCAGTGGCGTGGTCGACATCGCCCTGCCGACCGACCGCGATCCGGAGATCACGACCAGCCCCGAGTTCCAGAGTCACGTACGCCATGCACGCGACCTGCTTCGCGACGGGGACGCCGAGAAGGGAAGATCATGACGACCCACCAGATGGAGCGTGGCGAGCAGACGCCGACGCCGTCGCCTAAGAACCGCCGCAGCCCGTCGTCGTACTCCTCGAACTCCCGGCTCGAGAGTGTGCCCTCGGGCGTCCTCGTGGCGACCTCCCTGGTCCTGTTCTGTCTCCTCTGGCAGCTGGCCGTCTCGGCACACTGGGTGTCGGAGTACGTCGTGCCCTCCCCCTCCGACACCGCCGACGCGACGGTGCATCTCTTCCGCGACGTGTTCACCGACAGCTACACACTCAACAACCTCTGGGTCACGGTGAAGGAGATTCTCGCCGGTCTCGCGCTAGCTGCAGGATTCGGTGCTCTCTTCGGAGTGCTGATCTCCGAGACCACGCTGGGCCGCAAGGTGCTGCAACCACTCATGGTCGCCTTGTACGCCGCTCCCAAAGTCGCCCTCGCTCCCGCCTTCGTCGCCTGGTTCGGCTTCGGCCTGACCCCCAAGATCGTCATGGCGGCCACGATCGCCTTCTTCCCCGTGATGGTCGACACCGCAGCGGGGCTCGCCGGAGTCGACGAGGACCAGGACAAGCTCTTCCTGATCAACCGGGCCACCCGGTGGCAGCGCTTCGTCAAGCTGAAGCTGCCCACCGCGCTGCCCTTCCTCTTCGCCGGACTGAAGAGCGCATCGGTGCTCGCCGTGATCGGTGCGATCGTCGCGGAGTTCATGGGCGGTAGCAGTGGACTCGGTGTGATGGTGCAGACCGCGAGCGTCAGCTTCGCGCTCGATCGGGTGTTCGCCCTGATCGTGCTGCTGTCCGTGCTCGCCTTCCTCGTCTACGCGGCAGTCGCTCTCGCCGAGCGCCGCATCGTCCACTGGCGGGCCTCGGGCTTTGTGCCCGTCGATTCCTGATCCCATGCTCGTCGAAGGAGACCATTCCATGCCCAAGCCCGTAATCGGTATCGTCGGTGGCGGGATCGGCGGCCTGACCGCCGCCATCGCCCTACGCAAGCTCGGCACCGACGCGATCGTCTTCGAGCAGGCCGGCAAGTACGGACGCGTCGGCGCCGACATCAACCTGACTCCCAATGCGGTCAGAGCCCTCGACGGCCTGGGAGTCGGCGATGCCCTGCGTTCCTCGGCCGCCCGGCCGACCTTCCGGATCAGCCGGATGTGGGACAGCGGCGAGGAGACCTCGCGGATCGCGATGGACATGGTGGCCGAGGAGAAGTACGGATCCCCGCAGCTCACCCTGCACCGCGCCGACCTGATCGACGCGCTCGAGGAGGCGCTGCCCGACGCCGTGGTGCGTCTGGGCACCAAGGTCACCGCGATCGAGGCGGGTGCCGACGGGGTCGTCATCGATACCGAGGAGGCCGGTCGGATACACGTCGGCGCGCTGGTCGGCGCGGACGGCATTCACTCACTGGTGCGCAAGGCGCTCTTCGGCGAGGACCAGCCGATCTTCACAGGCATCGTCGCCTACCGCGCCGTCGTAGCCAGCGAAGCGCTCGCAGGCGTGCCCGACCGGGGTGCCTTCACAAAGTGGTGGGGGCCGGATCCACAGACCCAGATCGTCACCTTCCCGCTCAGCCGTGGCGAGGAGACCTTCATCTTCGCCACCACCGGCCAGGACTCCTGGAGTGAGGAGTCGTGGACGGCACCGGGCGACGTCGCGGAGCTGCGTGACCGGTATGCCGACTTCCACCCCGATGCGCGTGCCCTTCTCGACGCGTGCAGCGATGTGCTCAAGTCGGCGCTGAACATCCACGAGCCCCTGCCACATTGGTCGGAGGGCCGAGTGACCCTGCTCGGCGACGCCTGCCACGCGATGCTCCCCTTCATGGCGCAGGGCGCAAGCCAGGCGATCGAGGACGCGGTGGTCCTGGCACGGGCACTGGCCGCGAACGACGACATTCCGGCGGCGCTCGCGACGTACGAGTCCTCGCGGCGAGAGCGCACCACCAGCATCCAGGTCGGCTCGCGTACCAACGAGTGGCTCAAGGTCGGCGGCGACGCCGACTGGGTGTACGGCTACGACGCCTGGTCCGCTCCTCTCGGCGTCCCGAGTGGGACACCTCCGGTCGATAGCCTTCCGCGATGACCATTCCTGGTTCAGAGTTGGCTGATCCGAGGGAGGAGCATCCGTGAAGCCACCGCCATTCGACTACGTGCGCCCCACAACGGTGCGCGAAGCCGTCGATCTTCTCAGCAGCACTGAGCGCGAGGTGAAGGTGCTGGCCGGTGGGCAGTCCCTGATGCCGGTCCTCAACATGCGCATGGCACATCCCGAGGTTCTCCTCGACATCAGCCGACTCCCGGAGCTCAGCACGATCGAGTACGACGACGGCGCGCTTCGGGTCGGCGCAGCGGTCACGCAGAGCCGCGTGGCAACCGATCCCGCTGTGCGTGCGGGCTGGCCCGTGCTTGCAGCCGCCATCGAGAACATCGGACATCCACAACTGCGCAACCGCGGCACCGTGTGCGGCAGCCTGGCCCACAACGACTCCGCGGCCGAACTGCCCGCGGTCGCCGTGCTCCTCGACGCCCGGCTGAGCGTCACCAACAGCACCGGGACCCGGACACTCTCCGCATCCGACTTCTTCCTCGGTACCTTCACGACCGCACTAGAACCGGAGGACCTTCTCCTCGGGGTCGAGTTCCCGCGCCCGCTGGGTCGTGGCTGGTCCTTCCACGAGTTCGCCCAGCGTCGCGGAGACTTCGCCTCGGCCGGCGTGGGCGTCGTCATGTCCCGGGACGGCGATCGCGTCGCCGACGTGGCAGTCGTCCTCTTCGGTGTGGGAGGCAGCCCGGTCCGCCCCACCGAGGCCGAGAACGACCTCAGAGGCGGCGAACTCACCGCCGGGAACGCCGCGGCGGTGGCCACGACGGCGGCCGCTGCCATCGAGCCGGGCGATGACATCCACGCCACCGGCGTCTTCCGCAGGGAGATCGTGGCCGAGCTTCTCCGAATCGCGCTTCTCGAGGCATGGGAGCGAGCAGCATGAGCGACCCCCGAAACATGTCCGCGGCGCCACAGGCGACAGCGCCGCCGCTGTCCGAGCCCTCCGCCTGGCACGACATCTCCTGCGTCGTCAACGGCCACGAGGTCGATGCACAGGTGGAGTCACGGCTACTGCTCAGCGACTTCCTACGTCATCGACTTGCCCTCACCGGAACTCATGTCGGCTGCGAGCAGGGATCCTGCGGAGCCTGTACCGTCCTCATCGACCGCGTTCCCGTCCGCTCCTGCCTGATGCTCGCGGTGCAGTGCGACGGACGCGATGTCGTCACGGTCGAAGGACTGGCTGCCGGCGACGACCTGCATCCGGTGCAGGAGTCCTTCCGCGCCCATCACGGCCTACAGTGCGGCTTCTGCACCCCCGGCTTCCTGATGACGCTGGCAGCGCTCGCCGACGACGCGGAGCCATGTGACGAGGAGCGCATGCTCGACGAGATAGGCGGCCACCTGTGCCGCTGCACGGGGTATCTCGGGATCCGTGAGGCGGCGCGATGCGCGCTCGGCATAGCCGCAGGGCCGGACGGCTGCGACCACACGGGAGTACGGCATGAGTGAGCCTCGCCCCACCGGGTACGTCGGCGCCGCTCTTCCGCGTCTCGAAGACGAGCGGCTGCTCCGCGGCGGTGGCCGCTACATCGACGACCTCGACCTCCCCGGAGCCGTCGACGCCGCCTTTCTGCGCAGCACCCAGGCACACGCACGCATCACCTCGATCGATGCGAGCCGCGCCCGGGAACTCCCAGGTGTGGTCGCGGTCTACACCGGCGCCGACATCGCGGGACGTATGGACCCGCTGGTCAACACCGAGGAGCTGCGCATCCCACCCGGCCTCGAAGCGGAGCTGAAACCGCTGGTACGGGTCCAGCCGATGCCACTACTCGCCGACGACGAGGTCAACTATGTGGGACAGCCGGTGGCCATGGTGCTGGCCGAGTCGCGCTACCTGGCCGAGGACGCCCTCGAGCTGATCGAGGTGGACTATGAGCTCCTGCCCGCTGTCCTCGACCCAGAAGAGGCACTCACTGCGGACGCCCCCCGCGTGCTGCTCGACGCCGAGGACAATGTCGGCCTCCGGGTACGTCACGGAGTTGGAGACGTGGAGGCGGCATTCGCGGCCGCCGAGGTCGTGGTCAGCGAGACCTTCACCTCGCACCGCTACGTGCCCTCTCCCATCGAGCCGCGCGGCCTTGCAGCCCGCGTCGACCCCTTCGACGACCAACTGACGGTGTGGTCGAACACTCAGACACCGCACCGGATGCGCGACCATCTCGCGCCGGCGCTGGGACGATCGCCCGACACGGTGCGCGTGATCTCCGTCGATGTGGGCGGCGGCTTCGGCCAGAAGGGCATTCTCGTCGTCGAGGAGATCCTGATCCCCTTCGCCGCGACCGACCTCGGGAGGCCGGTTCGCTGGATGGAGGATCGCAACGAGAACCTCGTCGCCGGTTCGCACGCGCGTGAGCAGGTGCATCACATCGACCTCGCGGCCGATGCCGACGGTCGACTCCTCGCCGTCCGCGATCGCATCGTCGCCAATCTCGGCAGCCGTAACATGGTGGGGCTCGTCGTTCCCTACAACTCGCTGGCACATCTCTGTGGCCCGTACGTCGTACCGAATGTCGACATCGACGTGACCGGCGCGATCACCAACACGATGTTCACCTCGCCGTACCGCGGCGCCGGTCGTCCCGAGGCCGTCTTCGCGATGGAACGCGCCATGGAGCGTCTTGCTGCCCGCATGGGCATCGATCCGGCGGACCTGCGTGAGCGCAACCTGATCCGTCCCGAGCAGATGCCGTATCGCACCGGGATGCTCGACCGGCGCGGTCTCCCCCAGGAGTTCGACTCCGGCGACTACCCGGCCATGTTCGAAAGGGCGCGCGTCGCCCTCGACCTGCCCGCCCTCCGCGAGCGCCAGGAGGCGCTGCTCGCCGAGGGACGCCATCTCGGCGTCGGTATGGCGATGTGCCTGGAGATGACCGGCCTCGGCCCCTTCGAGGGTGCCACGATCAGTGTCCGTACCTCCGGCCGGATCCAGGTCGCGACCGGAGCACCGTCCCAGGGACAGGGCCACGCCACCACCTTCGCCCAGATCGCCGCCGACGCGATCGGCGTCCCCATCGACGTGATCGATCTGGTCGGTGGCGACACCGCCACCATCCCCTACGGCGTCGGCACCATCGCCAGCCGCGCACTGGTCACTGCGGGCAATGCGATCCACCAGGCGGGCGGACTGCTCCGCCGACGAATCCTGGAGGCTGCGGCAACCGTGTTCGACACCACGGCAGACGAGCTCGGCCTCGTTGACGGCGTGATCGTGCGCCACGCCACCGACGCCGCCATGGGGCTGCGCGAACTCCTGCTAGCACTGGCACTCACCCCTGGTGGCGCGGACAGCGACGGACTGGTCGAGACCTCGTACTTCCAGCCGCCCAACTACGCGACCGCCAGCAGCCTGCACGCGGTCGTCGTCGAGGTGCACACCGCCACCGGACGCGTCGACCTGCGCGACTACGTCGTCGTCCACGAAGCCGGGCGCCTGGTCAATCCGACCGTGGCGCATGGTCAGGTGATCGGCGGAACCGTGCAGGGCATCGGCGGCGCCCTCCTGGAGCACTTCCAGTACGACGCCGCAGGTCAGCCGGCAACCTCGACCTTCATGGACTACATGCTGCCCACACCCGAGATCGTTCCCGACATCCGGATCGAGGAGATCTCACTGCCCAGCCCCACCAACGCCCTCGGCGTCAAGGGTCTGGGCGAGGGAGGTGCGATCGGCCCGCCTGCCGCGATCGCGAACGCGGTCGAGGACGCCTTGCGTCCCTACGGCGTCGTCGTCCGGTCCTGTCCGCTTACGCCCAGTGCGATCCGCCACCTGCTTCGCGGCGCCGCCATCGACCAGGAAGAGGTCACTGCATGAAGATCGATCACGAGTTCACGATCGACGCCGCGTCGTCCCGGGTCTGGGAGGTGCTCATCGACCCTGCCCGGGTGGTGACCTGCCTGCCCGGTGCCTCCCTGGACTCGGTCGAAGGCGATGCCTTCGAGGGCAGGATGGCGGTCAAGCTCGGCCCGATGTCCCTGACCTACCGAGGCAAGGGCACGCTGACCGCGGAGCCGGAGGCACAGCGCATTCTGATCGCCGGCAGCGGTACCGAACAGCGTGGCGCCGGCACCGCCGCCGCCACCATCACGGTCCAGCTCTCGGCGGCCGCCGATCGAACCGCGGTGTCGGTCGGCATCGATCTGGACCTGGCCGGTAAGCCGGCCCAGTTCGGACGTGGCATTCTCGCCGAGGTCGTCACCCGCCTGGCTGGCGTCTTCGCCCAGCGCCTCGAGGCCAGTCTTGCGGAGAGCCCTGCTGTTGAGGCGCGGGCGGCCACCGCACCTGCTGAGGAAGCCGACGACGCCCTTGACCTCCTCGGGCTCGGGCGGGCGGTGATTGCCCGGCGACTGCTCCCGATCGCCGTAGGAGTCGCGACGATCGCGGCGATCACGCTCGCGGTGCGGCAACTGCGCCGTTCGGGGAGCCGCCATGCGTGACCAGGCAGGACAACGGTTCCGCTCGAAGAGGAGAAGACCGTGAGTACGCGGGACGAACCGATCCCTGCCGACGAGATCCTGGTCGCCGGTGACTGGCGACCAGGTACCGGCGATGCCGCCGAGACCGTCGACCCCTCCGATGGCCGCCCGATCACGACACTGCATCGCGCCGGCGTCGCCGACGTCGACGAGGCGGTACGGCGTGGTGCGACCGCGGCGGCGGATCCCTCATGGCGCAACCTGTTGCCGCACGAACGCGCCCGTCATCTGCATCGCATCGCCGACGGCATCGAGGCGAATGCCGAGCGGTTGGCCCGGCTTCAGACCCGCGACACCGGCAAGACCCTCAGAGAGACGTCCGCACTGGTGTCCAGCGCCGCCGGCACCTTCCGCTACTTCGCCGCCGTCCTGGAGAGCTTCGACGAAGATCTCACGGCTCGACGTGGGTCGTCGCTGACCATGAGCGTGCACGAGCCGATCGGCGTGGTCGGCGCCATCACGCCGTGGAACTCCCCTATCGCCAGCGACGCGCAGAAGATCGCCCCTGCACTCGCCGCAGGCAATGCCGTGGTCCTGAAGCCGGCGGAATGGACACCCTTGGTGTCGCTGGCGCTGGGCAGGATCATCACCGACGCAGGCCTGCCGCCGGGCCTGCTCTCGGTACTCCCCGGCGCCGGGTCGGTCATCGGCGAGGCGATCGTGCGGCATCCGGGGGTCGGGAAGGTCTCGTTCACCGGTGGCACCACCACCGGTCGACGGATCGCCCACGCCGCCGCCGACAAGTTGATGCCCACCTCACTCGAGCTCGGCGGCAAGTCGCCGAGCATCGTCTTCGACGACGCCGATGTCGACCTGGCTGTCAGTGGGATCCTCTTCGGGATCTTCTCCAGCAGTGGGCAGAGCTGCATCGCCGGATCCCGGCTGTTCGTGGCCGAGCATCTCCATGACGCCTTCGTCGAGCAACTGGTTGCGCGGACCCGAGCACTCCGCGTCGGGCACGGGCTCGATCCGGACACCCAGGTCGCACCACTGGTGCACCACCGTCATCGCGATGCGGTCGCAAGCCACGTCGAGCGCGCCCTCGCCGACGGCGCGAATCTGCTCACCGGCGGAGTACGACCCGAAGGCGCTCATTACGAGGACGGTGCCTACTTCCTGCCCACGGTGCTCTCCGGCCTGCCCAACTCGGCCGCAGCCTGCCAGGAGGAGATCTTCGGGCCCGTACTGGTGACCCTCCCGTTCACCGACGAGGACGACCTCGTTGCGCAGGCCAATGAATCGGTCTACGGGCTGGCGTGCGGACTCTGGACCGCCGACTATCGCCGTGCCTGGAGAATCGCGCGGGCGATCGATGCGGGCACGGTGTGGATCAACACCTACAAGCAGTTCAGCATCTCGACGCCCTTCGGCGGAATGAAGGACAGCGGAATCGGCCGGGAGAAGGGCCGGGCCGGCCTGGCGGCGTACTCGCGCCAGAAGAGCCTGTACTGGGGTCTCGACGAGACTCCGCTTCCCTGGGCAGGCTGAGGCCTTCTCGGACGAAATCCGGGCCGAGGTCTTGACACAATTATCTTAGTACTTGAATAGTTATTACTGAGGAAACGAGGTGGCATGAGCGAGCCCATCGCCCGGCTCCACTCCCTGCGGAGTGTGCAGTTGCGGATTCCGACCATCGCGGAGTCGACGGACTTCTACTCGGAGGTCTGGGGCCTCTCCGTGGTCGAGCAGGACCACGACGACACCTGGCTGCGAGGAACCGGCGAGAATCACCACGTCCTGCAACTGACCCGAGCCGATCGCAACGGGCTCGGCAGGATCTCCTTCGCGGTCCGCACCCGCGCGGAGATCGACGAAGCCGCACGCCGCCTCGCGACCCGGGGCATCCCGATGCTGTGCGAACCGCATGGGCTCGAAACCGCCGGAGGTGGCTATGGCGTCCGATTCGTCGACCCCGAGGGCCGCATCATCGAGCTGGTCGCCGAGGTGCACGCCGTCAAGCCCTTGGACCGCGACCGGGCGGTGCCCGTCGGTGTCACCCACGTCGTGCTGAACACGATCGACATCGATCGTGCCGTGGCCTTTTACACCGATGTCCTCGGCATGCGCGTCTCGGACTGGTCCGAGCACCAGATGGCCTTCCTGCGCTGCAACACTGATCACCACAGCATCGCCTTCAACCAGGCCGCCTGGACCTCGGTGAATCACGTCGCCTACGAGATGGCGAGCATCGACCACTTCATGCGCGGCATCGGGTCACTCAAGCAGCAGGGCATCACCCCCCTCTGGGGACCGGGACGACACGGCCCCGGCAACAACACCTTCTCCTACTTCGCCGACCCGGCCGGCCTGGTGTGCGAGTACACCTCCGATGTCGCCCAGGTGGTCGAGGACCAGTGGCTGTGCCGAGTCTGGCGCCGCGTCCCCGAACTCTCCGATCTCTGGGGCACCGCAGGTCCGCCTTCGAAGGATGTGCGCACCCACATGGCCGGCATCGAGGACCCCGGTGCCGCGGCCGACGACGGCGCGCCGGCGACAGGAGTCGCGTCGTGACCACGGTCGCCGTGATCGGGCATGGCGCGATCGGCCGCCGTGTCGTCGACCTCCTGCACGCCGGAACCGTGCCCGGAGCCGAGCCGGTCGGGGTGGTCAACGACCGGCCGGTCATCGATTGCCCCCTACCGCGAGTCTCGCTGGCCGAGGCGCTCGACCGCGCCGAGGTCATCGTCGAATGTGCAGGACAGTCGGTCGTCTCACGCCACGGCGTCGAGATCCTCGACCAGGGCCGCGACCTGCTGATCACCTCCTCAGGTGCGCTTGCCGACCCCGAGCTGGTCGAGGCGCTCGCGAGTGCCGGTCCCGGGCGGTTGACGATCACCTCCGGCGCCATCGGCGGCATCGACCTTCTCGTCAGCGCCCGCGCGTACGGCGCGATCCATGCGGCACGGGTGACCACGAGCAAACTCCCCCTCGCCCTCCTGCAGCCGTGGATGGACGAGGACACCCAGTTGCGGGTCTCGGCGACCACGGAGCCGATCGAAGTCTTCCGCGGCAATGCCGCCGAGGCAGCCCGCTACTTCCCGCGCTCGCTCAACGTGGCCGCGACAGTCGGCCTGGCCGTGGGCGACATGGAGTGCGTCGAGGTCCGGCTCGTCGCCGATCCCGGTGCGGAGCTGACCCGCCATCTCATCGAGGTCGAGGCGGCCGCCGGCGACTACCGCTTCGAGATCCGCAACCGTCCCTCGCCGGACAACCCTCGCACCAGTGGGGTCGTAGCGCATGCCGTGCTCCGCTCCCTGGCACTGCTGGTCGGGCGACCCGCGGGGATCATGTGAGGCAACCATGATCAATGTCGTGGACCGCGGCACCGG
>Ga0164242_10006733_pt1 | contig 12624 bp, 9 predicted proteins | sample OricomgcompostMG_FD_108783 | JGI IMG/M metagenome (GOLD analysis project Ga0164242, IMG submission 108783) | Miracle-Growth compost microbial communities from Emeryville, California, USA - Original compost - Miracle growth compost (MG) ... | reverse complement strand
TCGGCCTTGGCGCGGGCGCTCTGCAGTTCCAGCGAGTCGCGCTTGGTGGCCGAGAGCGTGCGCTGGATGGTCCTGAGGCTGGTGTCTGTCGCGAGGCCGCGATCGACCAGCGATTGCGCCGAGGCGACGTCCTGTTCGAGCGAGGCGATTTCCTCGCCCTGCAACCTGATGCCTTCTTCGACGGTGGCGATCTCGGCCTTGAAGCTCGCCTCCTGGGCCGAAAGGCCGTCGTCTTCGGCCTTGGCCGTGCGCGCATGCACCGCCATGATGTTGCGCTCGGCCTCGATGATCGCGGCCATGGTCTTGTGGTCGGACGGATTGGCGTCGGCCGGGATATCGAAGGTGAATTCCACGCCGTCGCGCTCGGCCTCGATGCGCTTCTGCTTCACGCGCAGCGCGAAGAGCTGCAACGTCAGATCCGTATATTGCTGGCGGGTGGAGATGAATTGCAGGCCGAGCGTTTCGGCCGCCTCCTGCGAGCGGCGGTTGCCGCCGCCCAGCGCCAGCAGTTCGAGCGCGATCATGCCCGGACGGTACTGGTAGCTGCCCGGCGCCTGCACGTCGCCGAGGACGAAGACCGGCGCATAGGAATTGATCGAGACCGTCACGGTGAGGCCGGCGACGTGCTCGACCAGGGCCTTGGTGATGGCGTCGCCGATTTGCGGCGTCGTCATGCCGGCGACGGCGACGTGGCCGATGATCGGATAGCCGATCGTGCCGCTGTCATCGACCGGATAGAGGCCGGATAGTGCCGGATTGCCGTAGGCGGTGACGGTCAGCGTGTCGCCGGGGCTGACGTGGTAGGGCGTCGCCTGGGCGAAGGCGGAGGTCGCGAGACCGAGGCCAAGGGCGAGCGAAACCGCCAGGACCGGGAGCTGCATCTTGCGCTGGAATTTCGACATGGCTGGCTCCTCAGGCGGTGACCGTGCCGGTGCCGGCCGGCCGCGGGCGGCCGGTGGCCGGAACCGAGGTCGCGGGGGGCACGGACGACACGATCTTTTCAGGCTGGATCGGGAAGGGCGCCGGCCGCGAAAAATTGGCGGCGACCACCGACAGCCCGCCGCGGCCGGTGCTGCGCAGGTGCGCGGCGACGGCGGTCACGTCGCGGATGGAGGTATGCGCCATGTTGACGACGAGCAGCGTCAGGTCGGCCTGCGCGGCCGCCTGCATGGCGACGGCGCCGCGCTGCATGGCCGGCGTGTCGATGAGGACGATGTCGAAGCGGCTGCGCACCTTCTTCAACAGCGCGCCGAAGCGCTTGGCATCGACCAGCACTTCTGGTGGCAACCGGCCGGGACGGCAGGCGATGACCGCGATCTCGCCATCCTCCGGCGAGCGGCCGAGCGGGGCGACGAGATCGGGATTGCGCAGGGCGTGGTCCAGCCCCATCACCGGCTCGCCGACCAGCATGTCCTCGAGGCCGGCGCTGTCGAGGTCGAGATCGAAGGCGAGCACCGAGCAGCCGCTGGCGGCCAGCGAGCGCGCCAGGGCGGCGGTAAGGAGGCTCTTGCCCTCGCGGGGCTGCACCGAGGTGATGGCCAGGACCTTGGCGCGGCTGGTGGACGTATGCGAGCGCAGCCGTGCGTGCAGGTTGGCGATGGAGTGGTCGAACGCCGTGACGATGCCCCCCTGGCGGGCCCGCCGGCGGCGCGGCGGCGAAGCGACGGCGCCGAGGATTTCGGTATCCAGCGCCTCCTCGATCTGGCGCGGCGAGCGGATACGGCGGTCGGTGAATTCGCGCAGGAAGGCGGCGCCGATGCCGGCCAGGCCGCCACCGGCGACCCCCGCCATTATGGCAAAGGAGAGGCTGGGACTGATGCGGCCCTGGGCCGGCTGCGCCTCGGAGATGAGCTGGGCTTCGGGCGAGGCGATGCCGTCCTGCTCGACCGTCTGCTTGTAGCGGGTGAGATAGCTGTCGTAGAGCTCGCGGCTGGCGGTGGCCTCGCGATCGAGCTCGGCGGCCTTGACCAAAGCCATGTTGCCCTTGGCGAGGTCGGCCTGGGCGGATTGCAGCGCCGTCGTCAGGCTCGCTTCCTTGGTTTCGAGCACGGCGACCTCGTTGGCGAGGCTGTCGACGATGTTCTTAGTTTCGGCCGCGATCTGCTCGTTGATCGATGCCAGCTGCGACTTCAGCGCCGGCAAATCGCCGCTCTTGATGGCGCCGGCATTGGCGATGTCCTCGATGGCCCGTTGCAGGCGGGCCTGCTCGATACGGAACGACTGGATGGTCGGCGAGGCGAGGACTTCGGAAAGCGCCAGCGCATCCTGGCCGGCGGCCAGCTTTTGCGCCGTTTCGAGCCGCGCCCGGGCGCCGCCGAGGCTGGCGCGGACGGTCACCAGTTCCTGGTCGAGCGTGCTGACGCGCTGCGCCTGCAGCGTGGTGCCGGCGACTTCGACGATGCCGTTTTCCTGGCGGAAACGGGTGCGCGCGCTTTCGGCGGATTCGACCTCGTGCCTGAGGCTCGCGACCTTCTGGCCCAACCAGTCGCGCACCATCTCGACGGCATTGAGCTGCACTTCGACGCGATGGTCGAGATAGGCCTGGGCGAACGTATTGGCGACGGTCGCGGCGGTCGTCGGATCGTCGGCGGTATAGCTCACGAAAATCGTCAGCGAATGCCCGTCATTGGCGACGCGCAGGTTGGAGAGCAGCAGGTTGATCGTGTCGTCGCGGCGGCGCGCTGGCGAGGGCGCATCGGCCACGCCGGCCGGCCGCGCCAGGAAGAAGCCGGACAGCACCGGCTGCAGCGCCGACTTGATGTTGTCGGCAAGGCTCACCTGGCGCTTGTACGGGTCGAGCGTGATGCCCTTGCCGGTCAGGCGGTCGAGCACCTTTTCGGCGAGCAGGCGCGACTGGATGATGTCGAGCTCCGTCTTCAGGGCGGGACTGTCCTGCGGCAGCGGCGAGATCACGGACTCGCTGGGCATGCCCTGCAATTGCCGGACATCGAGGGCCAGGACGGCCTCGGCCGAAAATCGCGGCGGCGTTGCCAGGTAGCTCATGAGCGACAGAACGAGGCCGGCCACGAGAACGAGGCCGATGGTGAACCGGCGACGCAGGAAGACCTGCTGCAGGCGTGCGACCTGGACGTCGCCGGCGGACGTGTTCGATACGATCATGGTGCTGTTCCTGGATTTAAGGTGAGGTCCCGAAGCCGGACGCACGCTTATTCGGGGAACATGTTCCGTATCTTGAAGGCGACCTCGGTGCGGTTCGTCGCGTTGAGCTTGCGCATGATGTTGCGGATGTGAACCTTCACCGTGCTCTCGCGCAGGTTGAGCTCGTAGGCGATGATCTTGTTCGCCCGGCCCCGGCGCAGCGCCTCGACGACGGCCATCTGGCGGTCGGTGAAGAGGTTCTGCCCCTGCCGCTGCGGCGCCTGGTATTCGAGCAGCTGCTCGCTGACCGCCAGGACGCTGCTGGCCGGCACGAAGACGCCGCCGGCAATGGTCATGGCGATGGCTTCGGCCGCAACGCGCAGTCCCACATTGGTGGGAATGAAGCCGCGGGCGCCGTATTGCAGCGCGGCGATGATCTGCGGCAGCTCGTCGGTATCGGCGAGCATGATCACCGGCACGGAGCCGACCGCGTTGATGACGCCGGTGATGATCTCGGCGGCGCGCGGATCGGAGATGCGCTTGTCGGCGATGGTGAGCAATATCGCCGAAGGCTGGACGCCCTGGGCGCTGGCCTGCTGCCATTGCTCGACCGAGGCATAGGAGAGGAATTTATGCGCCGGCGCCTGCGAGGCCAGGCCCCGCACCAGGCATTCCCGCTCCAGTTCGCGGTGGTCGATGACGACGACGCTGTGTTCTGCACGATCTTCGGCCGGCGCGGGCGATCCTCCCACGACGCGGATGGCGGCATTGCGGGCGGGCCGCGGTGGGCTCGCCGTACTTGTGAGTGACATTTCCATCATGATTTACCCCTGTCTTTTCGTAACACCAGTCCCTGCTGGACCCCGCGGTGCAGGCTCCAGTTCTTCTCGTCCCTTTGCGGGTCGATTGTTTTGACGTCTGGTTAAAACACTTTGGTAACCATTACATTCAATATGATTAGCGCCACATCGAATGTATATAACATTTGTTAATTAACGGAGGATTCTAGGGAATTTGCTTCAGATATGCATCCGAAAGTCCCTGAAGACCGAGAGTTTCAGTTCGAATTTGAACTTTTTATTGCAGAACACATCCGCGTGATAATATTAGTGCGCGGCGTCGTCCCGTAAATACTCGGAACTGAATTCGGAAAGCCGGCACAGGCGGGCCCAGTCGAGAATCCGGACGCTCTTCTTTTCGATGGTGACCAGGCCGAGCGCGCGCAGCTTGCGCAAGGTGCGGTTGACGTGGATCGGCGTCATGCCCAGGGCATCGGCGAAATCGCTCTGCGTCAGCGGGCAGTAGAAAACCACGTCGGCATCGGAATGCTGCGGGTTGAGGCGCTGCCCGAGCTCGAGCAGGAAATGCGCGGTGCGGGCAATGGCGCTGAGGCTCGAAAGCCGGACGATATGCTCGACATGGATGGCCTCGACGCGGGCGGAGGCAACCTCGAAGGAGCGGGCGATATCGGGCCGGTGCACGAGCAGCGCCGTCAGTGTCGAGACGGGAAATTCGAGGACGATCGCCTGGTCGATGGCGCGGGCCGAGGCGCGGGCGGCGCCGGCGACGGTCGGCAATTGCAGGATGTCGTCCTTGAGATAGACATCGACGATCAGGCGAGAACCGCTGAGAAGCTGGATTTCGCTGCAGACCCAGCCGCTCTTCAGCAGCTTGATCGAGGTAACAGGATTGCCCTCCTCGAGGACAATGCTGTCGGGCTCGTAGATCCGCTCAGCGGCCTTGAGCCCCAGTTCCTGGGTAATGGCCCTTTCGGCCTCCTCGGCTAGAACACGGCCGACGCGGCGCGACTGGGCAAAGTCTTTCTGAATGATGCTCATAATAACGCCTACTCGTCATTCGCCCTCGCACCCATCCCCCACTGGATTTCGCCTGATAAACGATGTTCCGGTTTCCACCTACGGCCCCCCGCGGTTGGCCGGAACGGTTATTATTCCGATAACAATTTCAACATGAACCGCCTGACTTTGCCTTGATCCAGGTCAAGGCGGCTCCACTAATCGGCGTTAGTGTCCGACATGGCGACAACCATCCGCACGCGATTCGACGCCCTGCCGAGGCGCAATCCTTTCTTGATCGCCTGCTTTCCGTCATGTTCCAGAAGTCCGGCACGCAGCTTGAGCCGGAAGCGCATGGCCTCGTAGGGACGCCGTGCCTGCCAGCGCAGCAGCCGCTCGCGCACCGGCCCGAGCAGCGTGCGCTCCCATTGCGTGGCGATGGCTTCAGTAGTGAAATCCATGGCCTTGCGCCTGCCGTTGCGGACGAGCAGCGAATAGAGCAGCGGGCTGTCGCGGAGCCGCAGCACGGCTTCGAGCGCTTCGTCGGCGCTGCCGATGCGCAGGTAGTCGCTGCCGGGCGTGCCGACTTGCGAAAAGGCCGAATCGTAACCGCCGACGAAGGGAATGCCGGCATGCCAGGCGTTCAGCAGCTTGCTGGGCGGCTTGCCGTCGTAAGGGCGCTTGTCGAAACTGCGCACGCCCAGGATCACGTCGACCTGCGAGAGGTCGTTCCAGGCCTGGCTCGCCGGCTGCACGAAGTTGAGGCCGTGGCGGGCGAACAGGCGCTTCCAGGCACCGACACCGGCGGCGAGGTTGCCGTTCACGATCTCGCCGGCATAGGCGATCGTCGTCACCCCTTCGCGGCGTTCGTCGCGCCCGATCAGGGCGGGTTGCGGCCAGAGCGGGATGTAGGCGGTTTCACCGCCGAGCTGCGCCCGGTTCTGCACGAGGTGATAATGGGCCCAGCGCCGGCGGGGAAAATCGGCGCGGACGCAGACGATGAACTGGTCGGGCGTGCCGCGCAGGTTGAGCAGGTGGTCGGAATGCACGACGTTCACGGCGCCCGCCTGCATGCGGTTGGACAGCTGCACCTGCACGACGCCGCGGGCCTTGAGGATCAGGTAGGATTGCAGGCACCAGCAGAGATCGCCCTTGGACGAGATGCGCGCGAGCATTTCGGGTTTTCGGGCGAAGAGGCCGGCCAGATCGGGTGCAACGCTGCAGAGTTCGAGTTCGGCCGGCGTCAGGTCGGCAACGAAGTTGAACAGCGGAGCGGCGGGGTCCTGCGTCATGGCTGCCAGGCCCGCCGCATGAGGTCGGACAGCGTCGCCATCACCTTGCGGTCGGCGCGGTTGAGATGCCGCAAATGGCCGAAGGGCGGCCAGAAGCGCGTATCGGGGTTGAGCTTGCCGGCAAATGTCCGCAATTCCCGGCCGATGGCGCGATTGCCGCGCAGGGCCTGGGCGGCGCCGGTCCAGAAGGCGGCATCGCCGAGGCGCCGGTAGGCGAGGCGCTTCAGGCCCGCGGCGTCTTCGAGGCGGTGGCCGTGGCGCTGGAAGAAAGCGTCGAACGCCCCCTTGCGCTGCAAATAGTCTTCGGTCACGCGGCGGTAGATGCCGGTGGACATGTTGTTGCCGTGCAGCCGGTAGAATGCCTGCACGGCCGGCGTATAGGCTACGTCCCCATAAGCGGCGAAACGCATCCACATTTCCATGTCGCCCGAATGGTAGAGTTCGGGCAGGTAGCCGCCGATGCGTTTCTGCACGTCGGTGCGCACGATGGCGGTCGGCGTCGGCACGTTGTTGCGGATCGTGTCGCAGGTCTCGCGGATGAAATCGCGGCCGGGCCGTACGATCCAGTCGGGATTGGCGGCGTCGTCGAGTTCGGGCACGGGATCGCCGTTGAGGACGTCGATGGAGGCGCCATAGGTCAGCACCACGCCCGGCCGCGCATCCATGATGGCGACGGCGCGGCGCAGGGCGCCGGGGGCAAGGAAATCGTCGGCCGACAGCGACAGGAAATACGGCGCCGTGGCCCAGTCGATACCTTCGTTATAGGTGGCGATATGGCCGCGATTGGTTTTGTGGGCGATCACGCTGACGCGCGGATCGCTCCGTGCGATGCGCCGCGCCACCTTGGCGGAATCGTCGGGGGAGGCATCGTCGATGATCAGTACCCGGAAATCGGGCATGGACTGATCGAGGATGCTGCCGATGCATTGCGGCAGGAAACATCCATAACGATAGCACGGGACGACAATATCGACCTTGGACATGCTGAACCCCCTCTATCGCCATACGATAGGGCGCAAGGCGGGCGGCTGCGTATGCCCCAATTCGATGCCTGCCGGTTGCACCAAAAGCAGTAGGCTTCAATTATCCGCGGTGAGGGGGGCATGCCGGGCGAGGCGGGCGCCGAGCAGCGCGAGAATCTGGCGCAGCTCGGCCAGCAGCGGGTTGCGGCTGAGGGAAAGGCCGAGCAGCCAGCCGCTCGCGGCGCCCACTACCGCCAGGCCCAGCGCCGGCCAGGGTAGGTCCGGAGAAAAGCCGTAGGCAATGGCGACGAGCAGGGGCACGAGCCCGGCGCCGAGGCAGGCGGGCAGGCTATGGGCCAAGGCGACCAGTAGCTCGCGCCAGGCGAAACCGAGCTGACGCCGGATGAAGAACAACGACACGACGACCTGCAAAGGCCAGGACAGCAGCATGCTCGCCGCCACCGCCATCAGGCCGAGCGGCGCGGTCAGGGCGACGGCGGCGATGCCGATGGGCAGGGTGATGAGGCTCGCCGCCAGCGTATCCCGCACGCGCCCGAGCGCCACCAGCGTCGGGTAGGTGAGGGGGGCCGGCGTCATGCCGAGATAGGCGATGCAGAGGATGCGCAGGACCGGGGCGGCGGCGTGCCATTGCGGCCCGAGGACTAGGCCCACCGCCGGTTCGGCCATGATGGCGAGACAGACGAGGACCGGCCATTGCACGGCGGCCAGCAGCGTCAGCGCCCGCAGGTACCCGGCCTTGAGATTGCCGCCGGCCCGCACCTCGGCGGCAAAGGCCGGAAAGATCACCGGCTGGAAGGCGCCGACCACGGCGCGGTCGGGAAGCTGGCAGAGCGTCACGGCGCGGCTGTAAAGGCCGGCGGCATCGAAGCCGGCGAGCCGGCCGAGCAGGGCCTGCGGCAGTACGAGGTAGAAATTGTTGAGTACGGCGGTGGCGCTGGCAATGCCGCCGAAGCCGAAAACTGCGCGCCAATGCGTGAGGCTCAGCCGGAAGATCCAGAATTTCGGGCGGTAGAGCACCGAAGCCAGCGTGATCGTCAGCAGCGAGGTGAAGGATGCGAAAGCCAGGCTCAGGTAGCCGGCGCCCATGCGGATGAAGACGATGCTGGCGACGAGATTGGCGAAAAGCCCGGCCGTGTTGATCACCGCCAACGCCCCGAAGGCGAGTTCGCGCCGCAGCAGCGCCTGCGGCGGCGAGGCGAAGGCACCGAGAACGATGCCGACGGCGGCGATCCGCACGACCGGCACCAGCCGTGCATCGCCGTAAAAGCCCGCGATCGGTTCGGCCAGCACGGCAAGGCACAGCGCGATCAGCAGCGACAGGACCAGCATGGCGGTGAAGGCGGTGCGCACCGCGACCCGGTCGAAATCGCGCTGCTGCACGATATAGGCGCTGGTGCCGAAGTCCTTGAGGCTTTCGGCCAGCACCACGATGGCGCCGCCGACGACGAAGACGCCGATCTCGTCGGGCGTCAGCAGCCGGGCGACGATCGCCGTGGTCGCCAGGTTGATGACGAGGCCGACATATTTGTCGAGCGCCGAAAACAGCAGCGGTCGATGCAGGCTGGCCATCGAGCCGATCCTCGCGGGCGTTGGTGACGTTTCAGGCGCACGCCAGTGTGCGACGCCCATGCCGCTGCGGTCGACTATCCTTTTGGAGTAAGCGGCGTTCCCCTGCCTCATCAGCCGTTTTGGGTGGCTCACACATGCTCGTGAACGCGCAACATTTATGCGGGACAGCCGGTGCGCCGGCTTCGTGGGCTTGAGCTTGGAGGGCCGCCATGCCGATAGCGTCCTGCAATCTTGCAGAGGGCGTCGTGATCATACACCGCTACCTGGTGAACCTTTACGGGTGCACGATCGGGGCGAATACCAGGATCGGGCCCTTTGTAGAGATACAGAAGAACAGTAGCGTTGGCCGAAACTGCAAGATCTCGTCGCACTCCTTCATCTGCGAAGGGGTGACGATCGAAGACGAGGTGATGATCGCGCACGGCGTCATGTTCACCAACGGCATGCTGCCGCGCGCCACCAACGAAGACGGCAGCCTGCAGCGCGACGGCGACTGGGAGATGACGCCGACGCTGGTGCGCAAGGGCGCCTCGATCGGCTCCAACGCCACCATCATCTGCGGCGTCACCATCGGGGAAAAAGCCATGATCGGCGCCGGCGCGGTGGTCACCCGCGACGTCCCCGACCATGCCATCGTCGCCGGCGTTCCGGCCCGGATCATCGGCGATGTCCGCAAGTACCGCATGAAGCGCCGCAACCGCCTCGCCTCGACGGGCACGGTCGCCGTTCCGGCAGGTGCGCCATGATGCGCATCGGCATTATCGGATACGGCTATTGGGGCCCCAACCTGGCGCGGGCCGTCGCCGAGACCGACACCGCGCAGGTCGAGGCCATCGCCGACTTTTCCGCCGCGGCGCGCGAGCGGGCCGGCCGCCGGCATCCTTCGGCGCGGCTGTTCGCCGACTGGCGCGAGCTCATCGCCGATCCGGCGGTGGATGCGGTGATGATCGCAACGCCGGTCGTCACGCATTTCGACATCGCGCTCGCCGCCCTCAAGGCCGGCAAGCACGTCGTGGTGGAAAAGCCGATGGCCGAGACCACGGCCAAGGCGGCCTATCTCGTCGAGGAGGCCGAAAAGCGCAAGCTGACGCTGATGGTCGACCACACCTTCGTCTATACGGGCGCCGTCAGGACGATCAGGGACCTCGTTGCCTCCGGCAGCCTGGGCGATGTCTACTACTACGACTCGACGCGAGTGAACCTCGGCCTCTTCCAGCGCGACGTGAACGTCATCTGGGACCTGGCGGTGCACGATTTCGCCATTCTCGACTACGTGCTCGATGCCAGGCCTGTCGCCATCTCGGCGAGCTCGGCGAGCTTCGTGGCCGACAGTCCCGACAACATGGCGCACCTGTCGGTCTATTTCGACAACGGCGCCATGGCGCATCTCAACGTCAACTGGCTGGCGCCCGTGAAGGTGCGCCAGACGCTGATCGGCGGCAGCCGCCGCATGGTCATCTACGACGACATGCAGACCAGCGAGAAGATCAAGATCTACGATCGCGGCGTCGCCGTCGCCGTCGATGCCGCGGCAACGCGCGACCGCATGATCTCCTATCGCATCGGCGACATGTCGGCGCCAGCCATCTCCGCCAAGGAAGCGCTGCTCACCGAGATCGAGCACTTCGTTTCCTGCATCGAGACCGGCAGCAAGCCCATAACCGACGGCGCCTGCGGCCTGCGCGTCATCGAAATGCTGACGGCAGCCTCGCGTTCGAGCCAGTTGCGCGGCCAGCCCATCGAGATCACCCCCTTAAGGAAAGCGTCATGATCCCGCTCCTGGACCTCAAAGCCCAGTATCGCACCATCGGCCCCGAGATCGAGGCGGTAGTGCTCGAAACCCTGCGCAGCGGCAGCTACGTGCTGGGCGAACCGGTCACGCGGTTCGAGCAGGCGTTCGCCCGCTATTGCGGCACGAGCGAAGCGGTTGCGCTCAATACCGGCACATCGGCGTTGCACCTCGCGCTGCTGGCGGCCGGTGTCGGGCCGGGCGACGAAGTGATCACAGTCCCCATGACCTTCGTCGCCACGGTCGCGGCCATCGTCTATGCCGGCGCGACGCCGGTCTTCGTCGATATCGATCCGGTCACCTGGACGATGGATCCCGCGGCGCTCGAAGCGGCGATAACGCCACGCACCAAGGCCGTGCTGCCCGTGCACCTGCACGGAAGGCTGGCCGACATGGCGGGCATCAACACCTTCGCCCGGGCGCATGGCCTCGTCGTCATCGAGGATGCGGCGCAGGCGCATGGCGCCGAGCGCTTCGGCATCCGCGCCGGCGCCTTCGGCGATATCGGCTGTTTCAGCTTCTATCCCGGCAAGAACCTCGGCGCCTATGGCGAGGGCGGGGCGGTCGTCACCAACAACCAGGCCTTTGCCGAGGCGATGCGCTCACTGCGCGACTGGGGGCAGGCGGGCCGCTACAACCACGTGCGGCACGGCTTCAACTACCGCATGGATGCGGTGCAGGGGGCGGTGCTCGGCGTCAAGCTCGACCATCTCGATGGCTGGACCGCGGCGCGCCAGGCCGTGTGCAACCGCTACGATCTCGGGCTCGACCCGTCGATCGCCCGCGCCGCCGGACCCTTCGGCAGCGATCATGTCTGCCACGTCTATGCGATCCGCGTTCCCGGCCGCGATGCCGTCCGCGCCGGGCTGGAAGCAGCCGGCATCGGCACCGGCATCCACTATCCCAAGCCCGTCCACCTGCAGCCCGCCTATTCCGGGTTGGGGTACGGCCCGGGGGATTTCCCGATCTCGGAGGCGCTGGCGGCGGAAACGCTGTCGCTGCCGGTCTATGCCGAACTCGATCCGGCCGATCAGGACCGGGTCATCGATGCCGTCAACGCCGTGGCCGCGACGGCGGCCGCGCCGGCCAAGGTCGCGTGAGGAGAAAGCAAATGCCCAATAGCGAACGCAGCCTCGCCGGACAGCGTGTGCTCGTCACCGGCGGCGCCGGTTTCGTCGGCTCGCATATCGTCGACCTGCTCGTCGATGCGGGATGCAGCCAGGTCGTCGTCGTCGACAACATGGTGCGCGGCCGTCCCGCCAATCTCGCTTCGTCGATGGGGAGCGGCGTCGTCGAACTCGTCGAAGGCGACATCCGCGACCACGAGCTGATGGCCGGTCTCGTGGCCGGGTGCGACACGGTCTTCCACCAGGCGGCGCTGCGGATCACGCAATGCGCCGCCGAGCCCGACGAGGCGATGAGCGTCATGGTCGATGCGACCTACGACCTCTTGAAACTCTGCGTTGCGGAAAAGGTCGGCAAGGTGGTGATGGCGTCCTCGGCCTCGATCTACGGCATGGCGGAAAGCTTCCCCACCGAGGAATCGCACCACCCCTACGGCAACCGCACGCTCTACGGCGCCGCCAAGTCGTTCGGCGAGGGCCTGCTGCGCTCGTTCCACGACATGTACGGGCTCGACTACGTGGCACTGCGCTACTTCAACGTCTATGGGCCCCGCATGGACCTGCACGGCCGCTACACCGAGGTGATGGTGCGCTGGATGGAGCAGTTGGCGGCGGGCCTCTCGCCGGTGGTCTTCGGCGACGGTTCGCAAACGCTCGACCTCATCCACGTCCGCGACGTGGCGCGCGCCAATATCCTTGCCGCGCAACGCCCGGTGACGGATGCCGTCTTCAATGTCGGCAGCGAGACGGAAACCTCGTTGCTCAGCCTTGCTCGCCTCATCGCCACGGCGATGAACCGGCCTTACATCCAGCCCGGCCATGTCGAACCGCGCACCGTCAATCCGGTACCGCGGCGGCTCGCTTCCGGCGCTAGTGCCTGGGAGGAACTGCGCTTCCGTCCGCAGATCAAGGTCGCTGACGGGCTTCGCGACCTCGTCGACTGGTGGCGCAGCGAAGCGCCGGCCGCGTCGG
>Ga0164242_10006732_pt1 | contig 12626 bp, 9 predicted proteins | sample OricomgcompostMG_FD_108783 | JGI IMG/M metagenome (GOLD analysis project Ga0164242, IMG submission 108783) | Miracle-Growth compost microbial communities from Emeryville, California, USA - Original compost - Miracle growth compost (MG) ... | reverse complement strand
TGATCGCGGAGCGGTTTCCCGCAACGGCCGAACTGGCCTTCGTCAGCCTGCTGATCACCATCTTCCTCGGCATCCCGGCAGGCGTCTATTGCGGCGTTCATCCCCGCTCCTGGCTGTCGCGGGCGATCATGTTCACCTCCATCGCGGGCATCACGCTGCCGAACTTCGTTGTCGGCGTCGTGCTCATCGCCATTTTTTCCGTCGATCTCGGCTGGCTGCCGTCCTTCGGGCGTGGGACGACGGTCAATCTCGGCTTTTGGACGACCGGCCTGCTGACGCGATCGGGATGGGAGGCGATCATCCTGCCGGCTATCGCGCTGTCGACGTTCCAGGTCACCTTCGTCATCCGGCTCCTGCGCACCCAGCTCATGGAGGTCGGCCGCAGCGAACACATCCGGTTCGCGCGGGCCAGAGGCCTGCCGGAAAGCCGCATCTGGTACGTCTACGCGATCAAGAACACGCTCCTGCCGGTCATCACCATGATGGGGCTGCAACTCGGCAATATCATCGCCTTCTCCGTGGTGACGGAAAACGTATTCGCCTGGCCGGGCCTCGGCACGCTTTTCCTGCAATCGATCCAGGCGGCGGACATTCCCGTCATCGCGGTCTATCTGATCTTCGTCGGGGCCGTCTTCATGGTCATCAATCTGGCGGTGGAACTCAGCTATCCGCTGATCGACCACCGGGTGCTGAGGAGGCAGGCATGAGCCTTCCCGCATCGACCGGCATTGCCCGGCCCGCGCGACGGGGCCGGTCGTTTCGCTTGCGGCAGAGCGTGCGGCGCGCGCCCGGGCCCTGGTTCGCCGGCGCGATCCTCGTGCTTCTCGCAATCTATGCCTACGGGTTGCCGCTCTTTGCGCCGAATCCGTTCGACCTTTCGGGGATGTCGATCCTCGACGCGCTGATGCCGCCGCGCTGGATGGACGGCGGCGCCCCCTCCCACTGGCTCGGCACCGACGACCAGGGTCGCGACATGGTGATCGCGATGGCCTACGGCCTGCGAACCTCGATCACCGTCGGAGCGTTGTCGGTAGCGATCGGCCTGGTGGTCGGCGGCGCGCTCGGGCTGATCGCCGGCTTCGCGGGCGGGTGGACCGATACGCTCATCATGCGCGCGGCGGACGTCCAGCTCGCCTACCCTGCCCTTTTGCTGGCGATGATCATCGACGGCGTCGCCCGCTCGATCTCGGGCGGCCAGCGCAGCGTTCTTGCCGCCGTCACGATCGTCATCGTCTCGATCGGCGTCGCCTTCTGGGTGCAGTATGCGCGCACGATCCGCTCCTCCGTCATCGTCGAGCGGGACCAGGATTACGTCTCGGCCGCGCGCATCAGCGGGCGAAGCCGCTCCGGCATCGTCTTTCTCCATATCCTGCCCAACGTCATGGCGCCGCTCTTCGTCATCGCGACGATCAATCTCGGCATCGCGATCATCACGGAGGCGACACTGAGCTTCCTCGGCATCGGCATTCCGCTGACCTATCCCTCGCTCGGCATGCTGATCCGCAACGGCAACAACTTCCTGCAATCGGGCGATTGGTGGATAGCCGCCTGGCCGTGCCTGCTGCTCGTCGTCTTCGTCGTCGCCGTCAACGTGCTCGGCGATCACCTGCGCGACGTCTTCAACCCACGCCTGCGGGGGCGCGGATGACGCAGCCGGTGCTCGACATTCGCGGCCTGAGGGTGACGCTTCGCACCGAAGAGGCGGAGATCACCGCGCTCGACGACATAAGCTTCGAGATAAGGCGCGGGGAGGTTCTCGGCATCGTCGGCGAATCGGGCGCCGGCAAATCCATCACCGGAGCGGCGATCATCGATCTTCTTGTGCCGCCGTTGCGCCGAACGGCGGGCTCGATCACCCTCGACGGAACGCGACTCGACGGGCTCGACGAGCGCGCCATGCGCAGGATCAGGGGGCGGCGCATCGGCTATGTGTTCCAGGATCCGATGACCAGCCTCAACCCGGTGCTGACAGTCGGGCGCCAACTGGTCGATACGATCAAGGCGCATCTCGATCTCGATAGCGCGGCGGCGCGCAAGAAGGCCCTGCACTGGCTCGAGCGGGTCGGGTTGCCAGATCCGGCAGCAGCGCTCAAGCGCTATCCGCACGAATTGTCGGGCGGCATGCGCCAGCGCGTGGTGATCGCGCTCGCCTTGTCGGCCGAGCCGGTCCTGCTCATCGCCGACGAGCCGACGACGGCGCTGGACGTCTCGGTGCAGGCGCATATCCTCAAGCTGTTGCGCGACCTCCACGAGGAAAGCGGCATCAGCATGCTGCTCATCACCCACGACCTCGGGGTGGTCGCCAAGATGGCCGATCGGGTTGCCGTGTTCTATGCGGGGCGCATTGCGGAGATCAGCCCGGCGCTTTCGCTCTTCGAGCATCCGCGCCATCCCTACACCGAGGGCCTTCTCAAGGCGACGCCCGCCCCGTCCAGGACGGGCCGCGACCACGTCATCCAGCCGATCCCCGGCGCCATGCCGGCGCTCGGCGCCGGGCCTGCGGGCTGCGCCTTCCATCCGCGGTGCGGCCGCGCCAGCGCATCCTGCCGAACCGAAGTGCCGCCGCTGGCCGGCGAAGGCGGCGCGTTCTACGCATGCTTCCACCCTCTGGCGGGAGGCAGGCGATGACGGCGCCCGACATGCTGGTCGTCGACAAGGTGTCCAAGTCGTTCAAGGGCCGGCAGAGCCTTGTCGACCGCCTTTTCGGCCGGCCTCGCGCGCAAGTGCGCGCCGTCAGCGGCATCGACCTGGCGATCCGGCGCGGCGAGACGCTGGGGCTCGTCGGCGAAAGCGGATGCGGAAAATCGACCCTTGCACGGATCATCTCGGGGCTGATCGCGCCGAGCGAGGGATCGGTCCGGCTTTCCCCGCCCGAAGGCGGCGACCGGCCGGCACGGCTCCAGATGATCTTCCAGGATCCCTATTCGTCGCTCAACGGGCGCTGGACGATTGCGGATATCGTCGGCGAGCCGATCCGCATCCACAAGCTGCGTGACGGCAATCAAGAGATACGCAAGCGGATAGACGAACTCCTCGACCATGTCGGCCTGTCGCGCTCGGACGGGGAAAAATACCCGCATGAATTCTCCGGCGGGCAACGCCAGCGTATCTCGATCGCGCGGGCGCTCGCCGGGGAGCCGGACTTTCTCATCCTCGACGAGCCGACGAGCGCGCTCGACCTCTCGGTCCAGGCGCAGATCCTCAACCTTTTGCGGTCGCTGCAGGACGAGTTGCAGTTGACGAGCCTCTTCATCACCCACAATCTCGCCGTCGTGCAGGTGATGGCGGACCGGATCGGCGTGATGTATCTCGGCGAGATCGTCGAACTGGCCGAGCGTAGCGCGATCTTCGCCGCGCCGCGCCATCCCTATACGCGAATGCTGATCGACGCTGCGCCGGATACCGATGTCCACGACCGGTCGCTTCATCCGATTGCCGGCGACTTACCGAATCCTGCCGCTCCCCCGGCCGGTTGCCGCTTCCACACGCGATGCCCTTTCGTGCAAGACGTCTGCCGGACGACGAAGCCGCCGCAAAGGCCATCCGCCGACGGGGGCGTCTTCCGCTGCCATTTCGATCTCGACCTGACGCGACCGGTCGTGAACGACGCCATTGCCACCACCCGAACAGGATGAACACACATGACGAACGATGCCTCGGGACGTGACGCGGCGATCTCCCACGCGACCGGCGAGATCGACAACGGCAACTTCGAAAGGGTGCTCGCACGTCGCGTGGCAATCCCCTCCGCAAGCCGGGTCGCGGCCTGCCGTCCGGAACTGGAGCGGTATCTCGTGGAGGAGATCAAACCGCATTTCGAGCGCATGGGCTTCACGGTCGAACTCTTTCGCAACGACATCGCGCCCGGGCCGTTTCTTCTCGCCGAGCGCATCGAGGGCGGCGATCTCACGACCGTGCTGCAATACGGCCATGGCGACGTCGTCGCGGGGCTCGACGACAGTTGGAGCGAGGGGCTTTCCCCTTTTGCCATGACGAGGCGGGGCGAGCGCTGGTATGGCCGCGGCACCGCCGACAACAAGGGACAGCACTCGGTGAACATGGCCGCGATCGAGGCGGTCCTCGCGGAACGCGGGCACCTGGGCTTCAATTTGAAGTACCTTGTCGAGATGGCCGAGGAATCGGGATCGATCGGGCTTGAAGAATTCTGTTCCGAGCACCGCAACCGCTTGAAGGCCGACGTCTTCATCGCCTCCGACGGACCGAGGCTGGCGCTCGACGACCCGACGATATTCCTCGGCGCGCGCGGCGGGATTTCCTTCGGACTCGAAGTCAATGCGCGGCAAAGCTTCCAGCATTCGGGCAATTGGGGCGGGTTGCTTTCCAGCCCGGCCATCCAGCTTTGTCATGCGATAACCGCTCTCGTGGAGAGAACGGGACGGATCAGGGTGCGCGACCTGACGCCCGGCGAAATACCCGGCAACGTCAAAACGGCGCTCCGCGCCTGCAAACTCGCGCCGCAGCCGGACGATCCGGCGATCGAGGAATGGTGGGGAGAGCCGGGGCTCAGTGCCGAGGAGAAGGTCTTTGCCTGGTCGTCGCTCGATGTGATGGAGATGGAGTGCGGCCGCCTCGATGCGCCGCTTTCGGCAATTCCACCGAAGGCGCGCGCACGGATGCAACTGCGCTTTCCGGTCGGCGTCGATGTCGAAGCCGTGGTGCCGGCAGTCCGCAAGGCGCTCGCCGAGGCCGGCTTCGACCGCGTCGGGGTGAAGGATTCGACCGACGCCATCTTCAAGGCGAGCCGGCTCGATCCGGATCATCCATGGGTGCGGAAAATTGCCTCGTCGATCGAGCGCACGCTCGGCCGAGCGCCCTCGATCCTGCCGAATCTGGGCGGGTCACTGCCCAACAACATCTTCTGCGACCTGCTCGGCCTTCCGACGATCTGGATCCCGCACTCCTATTCCGGCTGCCTCCAGCACGCGCCCGACGAGCACCTGCCGATCAGCGTCGCGCGCGAGGGGCTTGCGATGATGGCCGGGGTCTACTGGGACATCGGCGCGCCCGGCGGTGACTGAATTCTTGCAGACGGCGGCGCGCTACTGATCGACGACGATCTTGACCTTCTCACCCGGGGTCAGCTTTTCGCCGTCCGTCATCTCGTTCAATGCCGTGAAGAGACGCGCGGGATCGTCGACGCCCTGCATATTCGCGGCGATCGATCGGACGCTATCGCCCGGCCTAACCGTCACGACACGGATCCGCAGTGGCTTGAGGCCGGCCTTTTCGGCGGCGCTCAGCAGGTGGAACGACATTTCCGTCGATTGCGCGACCCTGTCGATTTCTCGGCTGCCGATCGGCGCGGCGACCAGGAAGCGATACATCTTGCCGGCGGCGCGGATGACGGTGACCTTGAAGTCCCATTTCGAGGCGGTCGCGTCGGCGGTCGCCGCGTCGAGGCCGTTGATAGTGATCTGCCGGGTCGATCCGGCCACGAGGCCCGCCACCCAGCCGCTGACGAGATAGGAGGTGGGGCTCATATTGGATGGCGCATCGACGGAATCGAAGCGGATCGCGAGGTTGCCCGGCCCGTCGGCCAGCACCGCCTTCTTCGTGTTGTGGATCGCAAAGCCCGGGGGCACCTCGAAGCCGATCCCGAGGGCCGGGTGCAGGAACTTGCGGCCGCGCACGTAACCCTCCTTGGAGGAATCGCCGTAAAGCAGGCCGTCGATGCCATCGAGATAGTATCCCCCTCCGCGGTCCCCCACGCCCTCCGGCCCGAAGGCCGAGGCGTTCTTCATGATCGCCGCGATACGGTCCGGGCTGCTTGGATGGTCGGCGAGGAAGTCGGGGCCGCCTGCGCCGTTGCTCTGTCCATGCGCCTGGAATTGGCGATAGGCTTCCATGGCCTGCAGGAAGCGGGCCGAGGCATAGGGGTCGTAGCCGGCCTGGCCGTCGATCTTCACCCCGATCTTGTCAGCCTGATATTCCTGCTGGCGCGAGAACGAAGCGATCTTCAGCTTGCTCTCGCCGATTGCGACGGCGCGGCTCAAAGGATCCGACAGCACCTCGTCGGCCACGCGCACGTTCAGCGCCTGCTCCTCCTCGAACTGCTCCCGCTTGACACCGTGATTGGCGATGACATGGCCCATCTCATGGCCGATGATACCGGCGACTTCCGACGCATCGTCCGCGAGCGCCAGCATGCCACGGCTTATGAAGATCGCACCGCCCGGAAGAGCGAAGGCATTGATCGTCGGAGAGTTGAGAATGATGATGTGGAAGCTGTCTCCCGGATTTTCCGGCACCGCCGTCAGTGCGCCGACGATCTTCGCCAGCAGCTTTTCGGTCTTCTCGTCGTGATAGGCTCCCCCATAGGCGGCAAGGATCTGCGGCGTCTGCTTGTCGGCGAGCTGCGCCAGCGGATTGTTTCGCTGCACGACAGCCACGGTCTGCGGGGTCGCCGACGGCGCAAGCGTGGTGCCGTTGGACGAGTTCAGGAGGTCCTGGCATGCACCGAGCGTCAACGCCATGGCCGAGACGGCGGCCAACCGGGCCATCAGCCGGCGATGTTTTCTTGAGAAGATGGACTGCAAGGCGGACTTCCCGGAGGCAATGCTGGATTCGCCTCACCGATAACCCGAGCGTCCGCGCATAAACAGCATTTTCTGCATCGGCCGTCTGCGTCACTTAGCACTCTGACGGCCGATGTTGCCTTTATCTCATGCTTCGTCCGTGATGGGCGTCGCAGCCGGCTCCACGGCGGCGTTGCTGCGCCCCGGCCTCGGCTGGACCCGGAAGATCTTGAGGGCCAGCACGAAGAACACCGGAACGAACAACACCGCGAAGATCGTGGCGCTCACCATGCCGCCGACAACCGCCGTGCCGATGGCGACGCGGCTCGCCGCACCGGCGCCCGAAGCGATGGCGAGGGGCAGCGTGCCGCAGACGAAGGCGATCGACGTCATCAGGATCGGCCTGAAGCGTTCGTGCGCGGCCCTCTTGGCCGCCTCCACCAGCGGCACTCCGGAATCGTAGAAGTTCTTGGCGAATTCCACGATCAGGATGGCGTTCTTGGTAGCGAGACCAACCGTCGTCAGCAGCCCGACCTGGAAATACACGTTGTTGTCGAGGCCGCGCAGCATCGTCGCGGCGATGGCTCCGAGCGCGCCGAGCGGCACGATGAGAAGGACCGACAGCGGAATCGGCCAGCTCTCGTACAACGCCGCCAGGGCGAGAAGCACGACGATCAACGATATGGCATAGAGCGCGCCCGTCTGCGAGCCGCCCTTCAACTGCTCGTAGGTCAAGCCGGTCCATTCGTAGCCGACACCGGCGGGCAGTTTTGCAAGGAGCTTTTCCATGGTGGCGATGGCCTGACCGGAACTGGTTCCCGGCGCAGGCGCGCCCTGGATTTCAAAGGAGGTCTGGCCGTTATAGCCCTCGACCTTCTGCGGCCCGAGCGTCCAGGTTCCGTCGAGAAAAGCGTCGAAGGGCACCATGCCGCCGGAGGTGTTGCGAACATACCAGTGGGAGAGGTCCGAAGGCAGCATGCGCGCGTCCGCCTCGCCTTGCACATAGACCTGCTTGACGCGTCCGTCGCGCATGAACTGCCCGACATAGGACGACCCCAGGGCCGCCTGGATCGTGGCGTTCAGCGAAGAGATCGAAACGCCGAGCGCGCTCGCCTTCTCGCGATCGACATGCAGCTTGTATTGCGGCGCGTCTTCCAGGCTGTTCGGGCGCACCGCGGCCAGCGTCGGTTCCTTCGCCGCCATGCCGAGCAACTGGTTGCGCGCGGCGAGGAACTGCTCGTGACTGAGGTTGCCGCGGTTTTCCAGTTCGAGGTCGAAACCCGTCGCGTTGCCGAGTTCCAGAACCGGCGGCGGCGGAAAGGCGATGACTTGTCCGCGGCGGTCGCCGTGGAAATGCTGGTTCAGCCGCATGGCGACGGCGCCCGGCGATTGGGAAGAATCGGGCCGCTTGTCCCAGTCCTTCAGCTTGATCACGATGAAACCCGCATTCTGCGCGTTGCCGGCGAAATTGAACCCGGTCACCGAGAAGACGGCGTCCACATTGTTCTTTTCCTTGTCGAGCAGGTAATTCACGACCTGCTTGTTGAGCGCTGCGGTCTGGACGGCGGTGGAGCCTGCCGGCAGGCTCGTCTGGCCGAAGATCAGGCCCTGGTCCTCGTCCGGCAGGAAGCCCGTCGGCATGCCGGTGAACAACCACGCGGTGCCGGCGGTGATGAGCACGAAGACGAGCATCGACAGCCACGAATGGGTGATCATACGGCCGAGGCCGCCGCCATAGCCGCGCCGCGTCTTCTCGAAACCCCGGTTGAACCAGCCGGCAGGCCCCCGTTGGATGCCTTCGGGGCCGTGTTTGTGAGGTTTCAGCAAGGTCGCGCAAAGTGCGGGCGTGAGGATCAGGGCGGTCAGGATCGACAGGACCATGGCCGAGATGATGGTCACGGAGAACTGGCGGTAGATGACGCCGGTCGATCCGCCGAAGAACGCCATCGGCAGGAATACGGCGGCAAGCACGACGGCGATGCCGATCAGGGCGCCGGAAATCTCGTCCATCGATTCGCGCGCGGCTTCGCGCGGCGACAGATCGCGCTCGCGCATGACGCGTTCGACGTTCTCGACGACGACGATCGCGTCGTCCACCAGAAGGCCGACGGCGAGCACCATCGCGAGCATGGTCAACGTATTGATTGAGTAGCCGAAAAAGGCCAGGACCGCGAAGGTGCCGAGCAGAACGATGGGGACGGCGATCGTCGGAATGAGCGTCGCCCTGAAGTTCTGCAGGAAGATCAGCATCACGATGAAGACCAGCACGATCGCCTCGAGCAGCGTTTTGGCGACTTCCGTGATCGACAGCGTGATGAACGGCTCGGTATCGAGCGGGTAGACCACCTGCAGCCCGGACGGGAAGAACTTCGAAAGCTGGGTGATCTCCGACTTGACGGCCGCCTCCGTCGTCAACTGGTTGGCGCCCGGCGCCAGCCGGAGCGCGATGCCGCTCGCCGGCTTGCCGTCGTAGAGGGCGAGCGTGGAATAGTTCTGCTGGCCGAGTTCGACGCGGGCGACGTCCCGGAGACGCACCTGCGACCCGTCCTCGTTGACCTTGAGCAGGATATTGCGGAACTCGTCGGCGGACGTGAAGCGGCTCGGACCGATGATGGTGGCATCGAGCGCCTGGCCCTTGGCGGCCGGAAGGCCGCCTAGTTCGCCCGACGAGACCTGGACGTTCTGCGCCTGGATGGCGCTGGTGACGTCATCGACCGTCAGCGAATACTGGTTGAGCTTGTCCGGATCGAGCCAGATGCGCATGGCGTATTCCGAACCGAAGACCGTGAAATCGCCCACGCCGGGAATGCGGGTCAGCGGGTCCTGCAGGTTCGAGACGGCGTAGTCGCTGATGTCCGACGCGGACATGCTGCCGTCCTTCGAGATCAGGCCGACGACGAGCATGAAGTTCTTGACCGATTTCTCGACGCGGACGCCCTGCTGCGTCACTTCGGCCGGAAGGCTGGCCTCGGCAAGCGACAGCTTGTTCTGGACCTGGACCTGGGCGATGTTCGCGTCCGTCCCTTGCTGGAACGTCAGGTCGATTTCCATCTGGCCGTTCGCCTGCGTGCTCGACGAGATGTATTCCAGCCCGTCGAGGCCTGACATGCGCTGGAGGATGGGGCGCACCACCGTATCGGCGACCGTTTCGGCCGAAGCGCCCGGATAGTTGACGGTGATCGCGATCTGCGGCGGAGCGATGCTCGGATATTGCGCGATCGGAAGCTGGAAGATCTCGATGGCGCCAGCCAGCATCAGGATGATGCCGAGCACCCAGGCGAAGACCGGTCGGTCGATGAAAAAGCGTGACATTGCCTAATTCCGGTCCTGCTTCAGGAAGCTGCCTTGGAGTCGGCCGCAAGCGGAGCGACCGGATCGATCACCGTTCCCGGCTGTGCGTTCTGAATTCCGTCGACGATCACCTTTTCGCCGGGTTTCAGCCCGCCGGTGACGACCCATTTGTTGCCGATGGCTTCGCCGGTCTGGATGATCTTCTGGCTGACCTTGTTGCCCTCCCCGACGACGAGGACGGTGGGATCGCCATGCGTATTGCGCGAAACGGCCGGCTGAGGCAGGAGGATGCCGTTGCGATTGACGCCCTCCTCGATTTCGGCGTGGACGAACATGCCGGGCAGCAGGAGATGGTCGGGGTTGGGGAAGAGGGCTCGCAGCAGAACGGTCCCGGTTCCCTGGTTCACGGTGACCTCGGTGAACTGCAGCTTGCCGGGCAGCGGGTAGACCGTTCCATCGTCGAGCTTCAAGGTCACCTTGGCCGAGCCGTCGCCGGCCTTTTCGATCTGGCCGGCCGCCATTTCCTGCTTCAGTCGCAGAAGCGTCGTCGCCGACTGGTTCATGTCGACATAGATCGGGTCGAGTTGCGTGACGGTCGCCAACGCCGTCGACTGGTTGGCGGTCACCAGCGCACCCGGCGTGACCGACGAGCGGCCGATCGTTCCGGAGATCGGGGCGAGCACCTTGGTATATCGCAGATTGATGCTGGCCTGTTCGAGGCTTGCCTTGGCCGAGGCGATATCGGCTTCGGCTTCCTTCGCGGCCGCCTCGGTATCCCTGTAGTCCTGCTGGCTGACCGTGTTCGACTTCAGCAGGGGGCCGTAGCTCTCAGCCTTCGCCTTGGCGGCGGCAAGCACCGCCTGGTCGTGCTGGAGCTGCGCCGACGCGCTGTCGTAGGCGGCCTGATAGGTCGCCGCATCGATCTGATAGAGCGGTTCGCCCTTCTTGACCTCGCCGCCCTCCGTGAAAAGGCGCTTGAGAATGATCCCGCTCACCTGCGGCCTGACGTCGGAGACCATGTAGGCGCTGAGACGTCCGGGGAGTTCCGTCCTGCGCGTGACCGCCTGCGGCTTCACGGTGACGACACCGACCTTCGGTGGCGGCGGCGCGCCGGCGGAGGCTTTCGCCTCCTCGCCGTGACAGGCCGAAAGGGCGGGAAGGGCCGCGGCCAGCGCGACCACTGGGAGAAGCCGCCGCATCCGACGTCCGCTCCAGGGGGCCGCGTCCATCTTGAATGAATGGAACTTCTGCATGAATCACCCTCAACCCGAGAATTTTGCGATCCTCAGCCACCGTCCGCCTGGACCGGGCATGAACGCACACAACCAAAACACACCCCATTTGCTGCAGCGCAGCAGGCGAGATCACGGCAAAAATGGGGTGGACCTGCGTCCGGTCAAGCCCTCCGGACGGAAACAATCACAGCGCTTTCGAAAAAATGCGTTGTTTTGCCGCAGGGCAGTCGCGGTCTCTCAAGCGAACCCGATCGGTCCCATGGGCGTTTCGGTACTTACGCCAAATCCGATACACGGGTCGGAACACGAACAATCCATCGAGATCATTTGCTTCCCTGACAGAGCACGACCGGCTCCGCGAGGGCCCGCTGGTAACCGCTTCCTTGAAAAACCTGCACATTTTCGGCCCGAGGAGGCAGTGAAAACGAGCCTTCGACGGTTTTCTGGTGGCCGTCGTCGGACAGCAAGGTCCAGCCATAGGTGCAGAATTGCGTCGGCTTGCTCGGTTCGACATGGCTGCACATAAGCTGTGCCGCGCCGAGCATGGCGACGCCTCCGCAGGCGACGGCCCCGGCTGCCTTGGCGGAAACCGGACATGCCACGAGAGCGAGAAAAGTCAGACGCATGAGCGCGCGCATCGGCTACTCCAAATGGCCAAAAGTTGATTTTTCGGGACAAGCTTTGCTGCGGCGCCACTAACCCGTCTTGCAGAACCAGTCTACCTGCAATATATGGACGTCGAAATCATAAGCTGACTTATTGCATCGCTCCTCCACCAATGGAAACCTCTCAAAGCATCGGCATGCTGCTTCACGATGTCGCCCGCCTGCTTCAGGAGCAGGCGGCGCGCTCAGCGCGGCCGCGCGCCCTGACCGACGGTCAGTGGCAGGCCCTGCGCGCCATTGCCAAGCACGAGGGTATCCACCAGAGCGCGCTTGCCGAGATGGTCCGGATGGAGCCCGTTTCGCTCGGCCGGATCATCGAGCGCATGGAAGACAAGGACCTCGTGGAGCGACGCGACCACGAGACCGACCGCCGCAAGCGGCTGGTTTATCTCAAGCCGAAAAGCCAGTCGCTGCTCGACAGGATCGACGATCGCGGGCGCGTCATCGGCGAAGACCTGCTCTCGCGGTTTTCGGCATCCGACAGACAGCTTCTTCACAGGGCTCTTTCCCTGATCAAAACAAATCTACTTGGTCCCGACGAAGAAGGCCGGGCGCACGAGGCACGACATGACTGAAGGCGTATCCACCCGAGACCGCAAGGTTGCCGAAGACGATCTCGTCACCCGCCTCGATGATCGGCGCTCGCCGCCCATCATTCCCGACGACGAGCTGCAGGAGGCGGTGCCTCCGGAGGTCACCGGACGCACTGCGGCGCCGTCAGGTTCGGGCGACACCGCAAAGCCGGCGCCCGCCGATGTCGGCCCGCGCCGCTCGAGACGCAGCCGCATGCGGCCGGTGCTTTTCGCGCTCCTGCCGATCTTCCTCGTCGTCGGAGGCTATTACTACGTCACCGGCGGCCAGACGATGACCATCGACAACGCCTATATCAGGGCCCGCTC
>Ga0164242_10006731_pt1 | contig 12627 bp, 8 predicted proteins | sample OricomgcompostMG_FD_108783 | JGI IMG/M metagenome (GOLD analysis project Ga0164242, IMG submission 108783) | Miracle-Growth compost microbial communities from Emeryville, California, USA - Original compost - Miracle growth compost (MG) ... | reverse complement strand
TTTAAATGTGTACCCTTGCTAATGATCTCCTTGTCAAAAATCGTTGTTGCCCTCAGGATGGCAGCATCTGCATCTCCTATCAGATCCAAAGCAGTTTTTTTTGTGGTATCGGGAGCTAAAATCATTTCAACTTTTGTCTTCAGCATTTCAACTCCCATTGAATTAATGGGCTCTGAAATAAAAACTTTCGGCAAATCCATAAGATATAATTTTAAAAATTCGACTCTTTTTCAAGTATATATATTAAAGCGCTGAAGTCCAATTCACCTTTACCCTGTTGCAAAAGCATCTCCATTTCCTCAGACATTAATTGAGTTCCGGCTAACAAGAGTGACCTTTCCGCCGCCGCTTGTCTCGCGATACGCAGATCCTTATTATATAAATTCAGCTTAAAGCCCGGAATAAAATTCTTTTGAATGATTCTTTCCCCCACTACCGAAAGGACTCTGCTTTCTGCAAATCCACCCAGAAGTGCATCTCTTACTTTAGCAATGTCCACTCCTGTTTTCTTAGCCAGGGCGAATGCCTCAATCACCCCTTGTGTAGCCAACGCTGTCGCGATCTGGCTGCACGACTTAGTAATCTGGCCGGCCCCAATATCACCCATATGATTTATTTTCTTTCCCAATACCCGGAAAACGGGCAATGCCCTTTCAAATGATTGCTTCTTTCCGCCAACCATTATTGACAGAGATCCGGATTTCGCCCCTGTCTCCCCACCGGATACAGGAGCATCCAGCATATCCACGCCAAACAGTTTCAGGCGCTCATGTATCTCAATCTCAATCGCAGAATCTATAGTCGACATATCAATAAAAAGCTTGCCTGCGGACAACCCGCCGATTAAACCATCTTCACCCAATGCCACCTCCCTCACCTGTGGTGAGTCCGGCAGCATACTGATAACTGTATCACATTTTTCAGCTATTTCTTTGAGAGAATGCATAGTCTGTGCGCCAGCATTTCTAAGCTCATTCAATGCATTTCCATTTATATCAAAAACACATAAATGAAATCCGGCCTTTAACAAATTAACCGCCATAGGCTTGCCCATAATTCCAAGTCCTATGAATCCGATGTTACTTTCCATTTTAACAGATTGATGCCATTTATACTGCTTTTCCTTTTGTCTTAACAGAAGGTTCCTGAGCTTTGAGAAGCGCTTCAACCATTTGCTTCGCGCCTTTACCCAAAAAACTCGCATCGGTACCGCAGGCAAAAAGCTGAATACCCAAATCATGATATTTTTTCAAATCACCAGGGGCAGAAAGCAGGATACCAACATGCTTGTTGGCTTTGTTCGCCGCTTTGATAATAAGATCGACAGTTGTAACAAAAAGCGGGTGGTCCGTTTGCCCAAAAATACCAAGCGACATTGAAAGATCTGAGGGGCCAATAAAAAGTACATCTACGCCATCGACATTTGCAATTTGATCAAGATGATTAAGCGCCTCTGCCGTCTCTATTTGTATTATGCCCAGAAGATCCTCCGCTGTTTTCTGCCGATATTGATCGAAGTCTTCGCCATAGTCAGTTGCCCTAATCATTTTCGCAACACCTCTAATCCCTTCCGGCGGATATTGCATAGCCTTTACGGCCAACTCGGCCTGGCTTTCATCTTCAACTCTGGGACACATAATCCCGTCAGCACCCATATCTAAAACACGATGAATGCGTTGTCTTTGATACCCTTCCACTCTAACGATTGCCGAAACATTTGTGCCTTTTATACCCTGAAGTTGGTGAAGTACGTCCCCTTCAGAGCCGAGGCCGTGTTCTATGTCTATAATGACCCAATCAAAGCCTGCGTTAGCAACTATTTCAGAAGTAACAGAATTTCCAAGACTTAGAAAAGTCCCTATTAAAATTTCTCCTTCTTTCAATCTCTTTTTTAGTCCTTTCATCATAATTTAAGCGTTAGTATAAAATTCAATAAGAAATTTCGTGAACTGGTATTGAAATTAAGAGTCCCCAAACACACAATCTAACTGGTTGGCTAATGGCCAACAAATGAATCATCAGAGATTTATTTATTATAAGCCAAGTAAGACTCTGGAAAGCCACCAACAAATTGATCTATTGATACCGATAGTGTTCTATATAATACATACCAAACCACTCTCCCAGGAATAGAAATCGTCTTTATACGTATTCGTCACCTCAAATAGAAATACAAAAATCAATGAAGAGCAGTGCTAAGAATATTTAAAATCAAAATCTGTATAACTTAAATCCCATTAGCAAATAAACTCACATTCGCCATAACCATCAACTTCATTATTTGCCAAAAAAGATATTATTTTTGCCTGGTCATTACGAACAAAGCCTATACCTTTCGCACCTATTTAACCCTGCTTCACCGATTGGCAATACCATCCTGCCTTAAAAAGGGCACGATTTGTATGTATAATATTTCCCGCATTTATGCAATTGGACAGAGGTGGAAAACATCTTACTTGTTGCCGATCCCCCTGAATTTAAGTTTGCCCTTTCTTTACCTCTAAAAACTCAAGGCGGATCCCTTTTCTTCTTTAGTTCGATTCGAAACCATTGGTCGGCAATTCCAATCAGCACAAAACGCTGGCAATAAACCGAATATAGCTTGCCCAATAGCACCAACCCACGATCCGGCACCTCCTTATAGATATCCAACGAAAGCGACCCGAAGGGCCACATTCCTCCCACAGACCTCCTCCCAGAAGCGCTATTGGAGTCAGCCACCTGGGCCCCAATTCAAAAAATCTTTACTCCAGGAATCGTCAATCTTTTACGGGGGAAAATTATTATATTTGAAGTGCCATATCCTTTCGGGTGCCTGATATAGATACCATTTACGAGTGTAACCCCTTGCCAATTTATACGTAGTCATGAAACCAATACTCTTAAAAAATAGTTCCCCTCCCCACCTTTCCTTTACTATTGAAGAGAGGATCAGTGCTTATTTTAGCATTCCTTATCACTTTCACAACGAGTACGAATTGACTGCAATACTCAAAGGCCAAGGTTCAAGATTCGTAGGAAACAATATAAGCAGTTTCAATAACTCGGACATGGTTTTAATTGGTAAAAATCTACCTCATCATTGGCATAATGATAAAGATAATTGCCATGAATCGGGCGATACTGTCAGAGCCATCATACTTAAGTTCGATTCTGACTTTAATGGCATAAGGTTATTTGATTTACCAGAGAACTACCAGATCCGAAAACTGCTTGAAAGAGCTGCAAATGGATTGAAAATCACCGGTGAAACTTTCACCATCCTGATACCACTGATGGAATCACTTTTGACCGCAACAGGAGCAGAAAGGATTTTTCTTTTACTTAAAATCCTCCACGAAATCGCTACTTCAGAAAATGTAGAAGTATTGTCTAACGGAGACTATATTTCGCAAATTAAAGGCAATGATCTTGACAGAATGAACCGTGTCTATAAGTACATCATGAAAAATTATCTTGACGATATCAGCCTGTCAGAAGCCTCCTCGATAGCCTGCATGAATGAAACTGCATTCTGTAAATATTTTAAAAAGAGATACAGCAAAACATTCATCCAGGTCGTAAATGAAATCAGGATCAGCCATGCATGCAGGGAACTCATGAAAGATGACACAAATGTCACAGATGCGTGTTATGAGAGCGGCTTCAACAACATTTCCAATTTCACAAAGACCTTTAAGAAGATAATTGGCACCAGTCCTAATGAATACAAAATGAAAATCAAAAGACTCCAAAAATAACTTTATCGAATTCTCATTGCAGTCAACAAGTTCCATTCTTCTAAAAACAGCATGCTATCCTACTTAAACACACGTTGCCCAGGCAGCTTGTCTCCGTCCCATATACGCTGTTGAGTCCATTTTTGTGCCGGCTCCGTCCAAAATAAATCGTCTGGTGGAATACCAAGATGTGATAAGCCAAGCGTGCACATGTAGAGTGCCCCGGTATAATTATATGAATCACGTGCGTTCACCTGCTCCCCCACTATACCTGCATTCAGCCAACCATTGTCATCAAAAGTGCCAGGAGCCAGCATCATACGCCTGATCACTGCTGTTATAGCTGAACGCGTCGCACCGGGATTTAGCGATACCGGTAACTTTTTTTCGCGAAAAGCTATATACTCCAACTCCTGCAATACCGCAATCCTGTATACTGATGAGCGGCCTATAACAGGGAAGGTTCCTTCCGGCGAAATAAGATGCTCGAGAACTTCTGCATAGCGCTGGCCACGCTGTATGCTCGTTTTTAAGAACTCATCAACCGGCATTCCCATCTCTTTGCACGTCCTTAACGTTTCCAATAATAATGGATGTATTACATAGCTGTTATAATAATCCCAATGAAAAGACGGGCCGTCTCCATATACGCCATCGCCAAGGTACCATTCCTTGTGCCTGCTGATCGCATATTTTATAGGCTGCTGATCGCAACTTCCGGTAAATTTCCATATTGCACTTTCAATTATTGCAGAAAAAAGAAGCCAATTGCTTTCATAAGGTTTAAATGCCCTATGCGTTTTAAGCGCAGCAATAATATTTTCCTGCTGTGCTTTATTCAAGGGGGCCCATAGCTGATCGGGTGCAATCAGCAACGCATAGGCTATGTAAGCAGCATGAACGATCCTTTCAACTGTTGGGTCCCCAAACATATAATCCGCGGAGTCGGGATTGGTTGCATTAATAAGGCATTTATCGGCCAACGCAATATATTTCTTGCGAAGTATTCCCTCGCGTGTTTCGTCAATTCCAAGAGACAACCAAGGCGACATGCCTGCCAGGGTACGACCGAATGCCTGCAACGGCGAGGTTTGGATATTACTTTCCCTGGTTTCCCAACTTTTTCTCGGAAAGACCTCATGTAGCTTGTTTTGGCTCAAGGGAATCAGAACCGGATCCGCAATCCTGAACAATAACCTAAGCGTAAAGGCTCTGTCATCTGTCTGCGAAGAAAAAGGCACAGTCGAAGGAGCTACAGCCGGTTTAAAAATTTTATAGAGTTCACTCCCCGCGAGTAAAAAAGCGCCGGTACCATAAGTTTCAGAATCTTCATATTTAACATTCGAGGGAGAATCACCAACCCCTTGTACATAACCCAATTTCCCATCCGGGTGAATAGCTCCTTTCAGGGCCAACCACCCTTTTTCAATAGCGGGTAAAAATTCATTCCGGGGCAACAATCCGTTGTTTATTCCCCATGCAAAGGCATATACATAGAAGGCGGTTCCACTGGATTCCTTTTGAGGATAATTTTTCGCATCTAACAGACTTTGGCTCCAAAAGCCATTCTCCATCTGCAGCCTCTTTATCTTATAGCACATCTCTTTAAACTGCATTTCAAAAAAAGAACGGGATGTATCACTTTTTGGCAAATACTCCATAAGCCGGGCTAGTCCCCCTAGAACCCAACCATTCCCACGCGACCAAAAAATCTTTTTGCCATTGTCAGATCTCATCGTGAAAAAACGATCGTCACGGTAAAAGAGGCTATCTTCCGAGGAATAAAGATACTTCGACGTCCGCTTCCACTCCCTGATCATAAAATCCATGTATTGCGGCTCATTAAAAATTGTAGCCATTCTTGCGTATGCAGGGGGCGCCATAAATAAAGCATCGCACCATGACCACCACTCCAACCAATACTTGTTATTCCTGAAAGTTATATCCGGTTCGATCTGCCGATGCATAGTTGCATCCATCACAAACCTTGAATTGTCGATCATATGCTTCTGTCCGGAAATTTCGTACAACTCAAGAAAGACTTGTGAAATCGCCAGGACATTCGCGTCATAGGGGCGTGCGACAGTCTCCCAGCCTACCTTTTCGCCCATTTCCTCAATCATCCCCAGATATTTCTTCTCGTGTGACGTACGATACAACGCCATTAAACCAATGTAAAAGGTTCCGTACTCCCAGCTGTTGAGCTGCTTCTTCGTAGGATTGGCAACTTGCCAGTCCGCAACTTTTTTCATGAGCGCCAGAATTCCGGTATCTTTTATCCTTTCCGATACCTGGTGCAATCCGCTATCACGAGGATCTATTCTTTTTTGAAATCCTCTTGCAACAGAGACTTCCTGAAACGCATTACAAAAAATAAATAAAAGAAGAAAATACATTCTGGCCATGAAAACAATTAAAAATGATATAATAGGATTTAATCCTGCATTTACGTAACTCAAAATAATATCAAATAATAAATTACCGCAACTCAAAAATTTGCTAAATACGGGAGAATATTTGCTTATTGCTATAGCAATACTGAAATTACCAGTCAGCTTACCCTGGTAGAATCTCCCCGGAATGCCCTAAGTAACATCGGCCCAATAGAAATGAAAAAGAGCATTTCGATAACGGACAGAAACGGGAGGAGATCGACATATTTGAATAAAATATTTGTTAAAAAGAACCTGTTATTTGGAGACCCGATGTCAATATCTTCACGGGAAACAAGATGGTTCCGACAGAGGGGTGGCTTTTTCTTTCAGGAATTTAAGTTGACTTACTGCGCTTGCCCGGCATCAAAAAAAGCAGGCTAAAAGCTCATGCGGGAGAGATTGTATGACAGATCAGCCACAGAAGGCAGAACACGATTCTATAAAAAGAGTTATTTTAATACCTCTGGCGGACAGGAATAGATGATTGAGAATCAACATAGTTCTTTAGGTTTAGTAAAGCAATATCAGCTGCCGGACCTCAACCGGAGTGATTGGTATCAGAAGTCCGGCGTCGAATCGAATGAGGATCTGCGGATGCCAGACGAATGGGTGAGCAGACCTGAAAAATGCACCTTATGGAATACACAGGTAACAACCCGGCTCCAGCATCAATGCTTTGAAAACAACCACAAAGGAATTGAAGGACTGAAGGATTCTATAGGGTGGCAAACCAGGCACCATACCAGGGCACGCATCCCTGCCGAAAAAGGAACAAAATACTCGCTGTTTACTGAAAAATCGCTGATTGATCAACCAAGTCCGAGCCATGGATATCATCGGTCATGGATATGATCTGTTTCCCATGAGAAATGGGTTGATGTATTTATGCGCCATTACAGCGGAAAGCTGTTTCAGGGAACCACGTGGCTTCCGGATTACAGCACTACCAGCTTCCGCCCGCTCCGCCGCCGCCAAAGCTTCCCCCGCCAAAGCCGCCGAAGCCGCCACCACCACCGCCGCCAAAGCCGCCACCACGTCCGCCACCAAAGCCGCCGCCGCCACCCAGGATATTACCGGCAATCATGCCGCCGAGGAAGGGACCGATACCCCTGCGGCTGTAGGTGTTTCCCCCGCCGCCACCACCTCCGCGGCTGATAAAAATCACAAACAGAACGATCAGAATGAAGATAATAAAGAAAACGGCTCCGGCGGCGCCCCCGTTCGGAGCCTTGGAGGGTGCTTTGTATTCGCCGGCCGCTGCCGCGATGATATCATCGGTTGCCTTATCCAAGCCGTCATAATAGTCCTCCTTCTTGAAATTAGGGATGATGTCGTTGTCTACTATTTCCTTACAGGTCGCATCGGGAAGCGGACCCTCCATACCATAACCAGTAGCAATAAACGCCTTATGATCATTTTTGGCGATAAGCACAACTACGCCGTTGTTAAACTGCTTGCCGCCCACACCCCAGGTGCGGCCTAGTTTAACCGCGTAATCCACCATGCCATAATCTCCTACAGTTTCCACGATCGCAACGACGATCTGAGTAGATGTACTGTCATTGTAGGCATCCAGCTTCTGCTCCAGCGCATCGACTTGTGCAGGCATCAGCATGTTGGCAAAATCATTCACCAGGCGGGGCGGTACCGGCTTGGGGGGAACGTTCTGGGCGAACGTGACTACAGACAAAAACACCCCAACGCATACCAAGATAATCCTGGAAAGGACCCAAGACAACCCCGGAAATACAATTAGTGTCATGCCGGCTTTATCTGAACGGCCAGTTATGCATTTTGCTGATGTAAATAACACGCTGATTCCTCCTTTTACTTGACATTACCGTCCGAATACAATATCGTCGGGCAATTCATTTTCATCATCTGACTCGTACGGAAAATATTGTTGGAGCACTTCGCCTATGGATCTGGTGCATTCGGAGATTCCCTCGACAAAGCGATTTGCGGAGAAATGACTTCGCATCACTGCCGCTTGGGCATTCCAGAAATGCGCTCCTGTCTTGAGGTTGATACCCTCATCGCCCAGGATCGCGAATTGGCGGTCCCTGATGGCCACGTAAACCAGCACACCGTTGCGGTATTTGGTACGATGCATCTGGAGCTTGGTAAAAACTTCGAAGGCCCGGTCCATGGCATCCACAAAGCTGCAGCGATGTTCGACAAAGACCCGGATTTCACCGGATGTCATCCGCTCCGCCTCCCGGATCGCCTGTACGATCTGCTGATTTTCAGCCTCGGTAAAAAACTCCTTCTTTTTAAATAAACGCACGGTCAGTTATAAGATGAATATCAAAATATATGGGGTTCCACATCATTGCCCCAGGCTGTCTGAGGCGGCACCGCCATTGCCACCGAAGTTCACCGTCGGAGCCTTCTCCGCACCCGGCTGGGATTGGAAAAACCCTTTCTCCTGGAAGCCAAACATGCCCGCATACAATACGGCTGGAAAACGCTTGATGGCGGTGTTGTACGTCTGAACGGAATTATTAAAATCCATCCTGGCCACGGCGATCCGGTTTTCAGTACCCTCCAGCTGAGCCTGCAGATCCTTAAAATTCTGTGTGGCGGTTAACTGTGGATAACGTTCAGAAACGACCATCAGCCGCCCCAGTGCCTGGCTAAGCTGTCCCTGGGCTGCCTGGAATTGCTGAATCTTTTCAGGACTCAGATCATTGGCATCCACTTTGATCTGAGTGGCCGACGCACGAGCCTGAATGACCTGGGTTAGGGTAGATTTTTCAAAATCTGCAGCACCCTTTACGGTGTTCACCAAATTGGGTATCAGATCCATTCTCCGCTGATACTGGTTTTCCACCTGACCCCATTTGCTCTTAACATCCTGATCATAGGTAACAATATTATTATAGCCCTTCTTTAATCCACAGCCACCGATCAGAACGATCAACACCACGACGATGATGGCAATCAAGCATCCTTTTTTCATAAATTTCTGGTTTACGGTTTAACAAAGCGTTCATTTCAAAGGTACTGTATTAGCCCTTATTTTAAAAAAAATCTTACCTGCTCTCTTCAAGCCGCTTTCATTAGAAAGTCATTACATTATTCGCCCTGTTCATATCTGCCATGCGTTCGCTGGGATCGATCTCAATACGCTGGATCTGAGCGGTATCTTCAGGCAACACTACTTCGTAAGTCGGATCGGTCCACCGCCAGGGCGCATGGACGATTCGTTTCTCACCCGGATGTTCGTTTTGCTTGGTACCAAACATGAGATAACCGGGAATATAATGCATAACCTTACCACCTCCCTTATACGTCACGAGCAGATCTATAGGCATAGGCATATCCCCTTCCCTGCGTAGCGTCACGATGGTCTTTCCATCTTCGGAACGCACGGCATCCAGGCCGTAATCGATGACCTTCGTCGTATTTATCCAATATTCCTGGTACCAGTCCAGCTTGATTCCACTGGCTTTTTCGGCCACCCTGATGAAATCATTGGCATAGGGATGCTTGAAGCGCCAGGTGTTATAATAATCCAGCAGAATCGTGTGCAGCATATCTTTACCGACGATATAACCCAGCTGCTCCAAAAAAACGGCCCCTTTGGAATAAGCGTTCTCTTCGTAAGCAAGATTGGTGTTATAATGATCGGCATGGGTAGTCATCGGTTCAGCAAGACCGGTCTTCAGCAGGTAATAATATCCGCGGTACGCGCCCGACTCGCCAAGCGGAAGGGAAGTATCCAGCCGAGCCAGCGTACTTGCACGGCCGGCGGCATCGTCTTTAAACACCGAATCCGCAAAGGCATGGTAGTAGTAAAAAGAAACTTTTCCCTCCGAGTAGGTCGCAAATCCCTCGTCCATCCACGGTACGGTGGACTCGTTGGTTCCCATCATCATCTGATACCAGCTATGCATCCACTCATGAAAGGCTGCCCCAAGGCTGGGTCTTTTGATCAGCGTTCCCATGGGATATTCCATTCCCCCGTCGCCGCCCTGAATGAAAGAGTACTGCTTAAAAGGATAAGGCCCGAATTGTTTCTCTATGAATGGCAGCACCCGAATGGCGGCTTTCAGTAAGTTATGCCAGGCGGCATCCTTCGTGGAATCCTCCCTATAGATTACATGGATAACGGTGTGGGCCGCGTTATCCGCCACCGCGGAAATATGCCGGTAATTTGGATCGGCTGCCCACATGAAGTCATGAACATTCGGTGCCACAAAATGCCAGGTCAGCGTAGGCCCCTTCGGCCGTACCACACGCGATCCTGGTCTTTCATAGCCGTAGCCGATCTGTCCGGGATTTTGGAGATAGCCGCTCGCCCCGACCAAATAAGCTTTGTCCAGGGTGATCCGCACGTCGTAATTGCCCCATACACCATAAAATTCCCGGGCTACATAAGGTGTGGGATGCCATCCTTTAAAATCATATTCGCTCATCTTAGGATACCATTGGCTCATTGAATAACGGACGCCTTCTGCATTATCGCGTCCGCTGCGGCGAATCTGCAGGGGGACCTGGCATTTAAAGGCGAGGTCAAAGAAGGCGCTGTCATGAGGCATGATCGGTTTATCCAGCGGAACTTCCAGAATAGTCTCATGATAAATCATCTTTTGCGGCCTGCCGTTCATTTTAAGGACCATGACGCTGTCATAGCCGATTTCTTCAGGCGTCAGGTGTTCGATGCGGTCTCTTACCCTGGAATCCCAGTCTCGTACGGAATCTCCCTTGGCATCAAGTCCCAGTACGGTCTTTCCTAACTGGCGGCTGCGAACATCCATCATACTACCCGGCTGAAAAGCATTCCAGTACAAATGAAAAAACACCCGGTGAAGCGTATCGGGCGAGTGGTTGGTATACCTGATATGTTCCGTTCCGGCAAGCCTGTTGGTACGGACATCCAGGTGGACGTCCATCCGGTAATCGATATGTTGCTGCCAATAGGAACGCTGTGCCATTACCGGACAAGAGAACAGAGACAAGACCAAAACAGCTAGGGGGAGAATCACGCTTTGCTTCATAAAACAAATGAAAATTTAAATTGAAAAAGAAAGCCCTGCGGCAAACTCGGGCTAAGGTAAAGAAATCCTGCGTTGCCCGGGACCCTCCCGTCGCTTAATTTTAGTCCTGCTCCCTGCTCCTTAAAGTCATCTCCTTCCTCCAGTCTCACCGACGGTCGGCCACAAACGTGAGTATGGGGTACGGAGGAATCCCGTAAAGAGAAGGGAACCACCATGATACGGTTTTAAAATGCCGATCATCCTTTACGCATCCGCTCTCCAAAAAATTGTCGCGCGGCGGTCCCCAACGCTGCCGAACCGGTCGTGGACTGCAGCATGGCGATCTCCGCCTACACACGACGGCGACCTGGTCGCTTCAGCCGTTATTTGGAAAATACTTACATTGCAAGCCGGTTATCCGGATTTTTAGATTGTCTTTTTTAAAGTTCCGCACATGAAATATCTGCCCATAAACCCGAAGCTTTTTATCGAAAACCGAAGGCGATTCGTTCAGAAAATGCTTCCTGCATCCATTGCTATTTTCAATTCAAATGATGAGGTCACTTCCAACGGCGATGCCTTATATCCTTTCCGGCAAAATTCAGATCTGCTCTGGCTGACGGGAATCCCTCAGGAAGATACCATGCTCATCCTGTATCCCGGCAATCCCGATAAAAATTACCAGGAAGTGCTGGTGCTGGTAAGACCCAATGAGGAAAAGGAAAAGTGGGACGGACACCGGCTCCGGGCGGAAGAAGGACGGAAAATATCCGGAATCCCGACCATTGTATGGCTGGACGAGGTAACCAGCCTCTTACAGGGCTGGATGCATCAGGTGGAAAATGTGTACCTGAACACAAACGAAAATGACCGCAAACCCGGCACGCCACCCACCAGGGATTATCGTTACGCACTGGAAATGCAGCAAGCCTATCCGCTGCATCATTATCAGCGTTCCGCACCGATCCTCAAGCTACTTCGTGCCGTCAAAACACCTCATGAAATAACCCTGATCCAAAAAGCTATTGACATTACGGAACTTGCTTTCCGGCGTATCCTGAAATTTATCAAGCCGGGTGTATGGGAATACGAGATACAAGCCGAGATACTTCATGAATTCCTGCGCAACCGCTCGGGAGGAGAGGCTTACGGCTCGATCCTGGCCAGCGGGGACCGGGCCAGGACACTGCATTATATTTTCAACAACCAGCAATGCCTTGAGGGAGAAGTGATCCTCATGGATTTCGGAGCGGAATATGGTCATTATAATGCGGACCTCACGCGCTCGGTTCCTGTCAGCGGAAAGTTCACCAAACGCCAGAGAGAAGTCTACAACGCATGTCTGCAGCTGCACCGGTTTGCCAAGGGACTGCTCAAACCTGGCATCACCATCCGGGAGTATCACGCCAAGATCGGTGTGGAAGCGGGGAAGGCCTTTGTCAAACTGGGCCTGCTTACCAAGGCGGATATTACCAATCAGGATCCAGCCAG
>Ga0164242_10006730_pt1 | contig 12628 bp, 5 predicted proteins | sample OricomgcompostMG_FD_108783 | JGI IMG/M metagenome (GOLD analysis project Ga0164242, IMG submission 108783) | Miracle-Growth compost microbial communities from Emeryville, California, USA - Original compost - Miracle growth compost (MG) ... | reverse complement strand
TCAGGATCCTTTAACCACAGCGCATGAGACCACCAGGGAGTATACAACCTCATTGTCTTTGTTCCACCGGTCTGGGCACCGGGGTAACCATATTTGTCCTGCACAACTAAAATGCCCTCTGTGTTGTTGGACAGACTCTTATTTTCTCTTTGATGGAGGTCCCAAATCACGTTAAACCGTGCATCGCTGGCCACGCTGCCAAACCGGTTTTCCATTAAAGCATATTTTCCGTCATTAATCACTTCGGAAGCACTTGCAATGGCTTTATCGAATTCAAGGTTAGCCAGATATACTTTAGTTAACAGATGACCGGCAGCCGCTTTGCTCACTGCGCCGGGCGCAACATCCCGGGGCAGCCATTCAACGGCAAATTCAAGATCTGCCTGTATTTTTTTCAAAATGGAAGATCTGGAATTAGTATGGAAATCAGTTTTAGGACTGGAGTGAGCAACATTTATGAAAGGGACATCTCCATATTGATGCACCAACAGGTAATACCAGAATGCGCGGTGAAAATAAGCCTCTCCCAATACCTTATTCTTCTCCTCATCAGAATTCCAATTAGCCTGGTCAACATTGGAGATAATAATATTGGCGTCACGAATAGGTCCCCATGCGGCATTCCAGTTATTAAAAAAGCCAGTCTCGCCTGTGGGTGTGACGCCTACGTCAAAATTTTGAGCCATTCCGCTTTTGGTTTCCCCAGCAACGCCAAATTCAGAAGTCATATAGCCGAACGCCAGATTCGAAGGCGCACCGTAAAAATCAGCCCTCAGATCTTTGCGGAGATTTATCAAGGTTGCTTCAAATCCGTTTTTATCCGTATAGACATTATCGGATGTATAAATAGATAATGGGCGAGGTTTAAGCCAGTCTTTACTGCAACCGGCGGTCATTGTGGCTATCGTAAGACCAATAATAAATAGCTTTTTCATACATGCAATTTTAAAAAGATTAAAGAGCAATGTTCACGCCGACAGTGATATACTTAGGCATGGGTGTTTCGCCGGATTCGGGATCCCAGTTATTCCACTTTGTAATGGTGAAAAAGTTCCGTAGGGAAACAAAGGTCTTGAGTCCCTGGATTTTATACCGTTTAATGATTTTACCGGGAACATTATAACCCAGGGAGATGTCCTGGAATCGGATAAAGGACCTATTCTTCCATACCCCGAAGCCAGGAGACCCCACGTTGGCATCGAGTTTTGGGTATTCGTTACTCGGATTTTCTTCCGTCCAATAGGGCGCATATAGGATATTTTTTCTGTCAATCCATTGCGTGGTGGTATACAGGGTATTATTACCATAGAAACCAAGATCCGCCCTGATAAAGCAGGAAAAATCAAAATCAAAAAAGTGTATGTCATTACGCAATCCAATCCTGTATTGCGGTTGCTTATACCCTTGGAATACCTTATCGTCTTCAGGCGTCAGTATTCCGTCATTATTCTGGTCCTTTAATTTTACGTCGCCAGGAGTTTTGCCATATATTTTCGCCTGATCGGCTTCATTGACCTGCCATATTCCCTGCCGTTCATAGTCCCAGATCCTGTCAATGCTCTTTCCAATAAACCATTGATTAGTGGGGTCATCGGCTTCTTTTTTACCTGTAACCTTTCCGTTATCGTCGATTACATCCACCATGTCTCCATAGAGATGTTTTATCTTGTTCCGGTTAAAAGAGAAATTGAATGCAGTATTCCAGGAAAGATGCGCACGGGCTATATTTCTCGAATTGAGCGTGAGTTCCAGCCCGCGGTTCTGCAACTCGCCCAGATTAGAGCTTACACTGGAATATCCGATAATTACGGGAAGTGACCGATCGACCAATAAATTGGTGGTTTTCATGAGATAGACATCTAACGAACCGGATAACCTGCTGTTCCATAGCCCAAAATCCGCTCCCAGGTTAAATGCCTGCGTACTTTCCCACTGAAGATCGGAATTAGCCATGGTACTGCTGTAGATCCCTGTTACCAGGTTCGAGCCTGATAAATATTTAGTGGTTGACAACCTGTCTAACGCATCGTAGATTCCAACGGACCTGTTACCATTGGCGCCCCAGGATACACGGAGCTTAAGGTCATTAACTGATTCGCTGTTAAAAAATGGCTCCTCGGAGACTCTCCAGGCAATGGCAGCTGAAGGAAAAGTAGCATAAGGGTTTTCCTTACCGAAGGCGGAGTAACCGTCTCTTCGAAAGGTGAGCGTAACCAAATACCTGTTCCGGTAGGAATAATTGATTCTGCCCATCAGGGCATTACCGGTACTATATTCATCATTGTCATCCAGGCTGGGGGAGATACCCGCGTCCAGCGCGTGATAGGATAAAACATCACTGGGCGAAAACTGCGAGTTGGATTGTTTATCATACCAGCTCTGATTTTTTTCTATGTTATACAAAAACGTTACGTTCAAATGATGTTTTTTACCTAAATTCCTATCCCAGGTAAACAGGTTATCAACCATCCAGTTCTTTATGGTTTGGTTGACTCTGCTTCCCGATCCATTGTTATTGGATCCATTGGGAGTTTCCAGCGGGTCAAAGGTATAGTCGCTGATCCACCGGAGGGTGTTGCTGAAAGAAGCTTTATACTTGATACCAAAAGGAAGGGACAACTCCGCCGAGAAAGTCGCGTAGAGATTCTGAACCGGGTTCAATCTGTCCCTGTAAGTGTAATATATTAACGGATTACCACTGGTAATATCTCCGTTGGTGTACCATGCCATGGAGCCGTCATCCTCATATATTTCACCATAGGGACTTCCTCCTATGGCCGAGCTCAGGCTCGCCTCCGTAAAGCCGTGATTTCGGTTGGAGTAGTTGATATCTGCCTTGATCTTCAGAAAATCAGTGGCTTTTATGTCCAGGTTGATCCTTGATCTGAAGACATTGAATTCATCTCCTAAAATAACCCCTTTATTGTTCGTGTACCCTCCGGACAAATAATAATTAACAAAGGGCGTTCCTCCGGATACACTTAAATCATAATCCTGCCGGACGCCAGTATGAAATATCTCATCATACCAATTTATGGTTTTCCCATCCAGGTAATTTTTCTTCTCAATATTCGTCATATTCAGCCTGTTTAACCACATATCCACCGGGTCATTTGACGGATTGCTTTCCAGGTTTTTCCATTCCTCCAAGGTCACACCATTTGGTAAATGATCAGGATTGGTCCAATAATACAGCGGCTTATTGCCATAAGTCTGATAGGCATTGATACCTCTGTTTACCAGGTATTCCTCAGCGTTATAAGGTCTCATCGTTTTAGTGAACCCGGGGGTGATTCCGATTTTGGTAGAGAAATTAATGGACGGTTTTCCAACAGTACCTCGTTTGGTAGTGATGATCAATACCCCCGAAGCTGATCGCGACCCATAAATGGCCGCTGAACTAGCGTCCTTAAGTATGTCGATAGTTTGAATGTCTTGAGGATTGATATCTGAAATAACGCCGCTGAATATAACTCCATCCACCACTAGCAAAGGATTATCGGAAGCCTTTAAAGAGTTTTGCCCTCTGATACCCATGCTTCCTCCACCTTCTGCGCTAGTCCCCTGGTTAGAATTAAAGCCAGCCACAGTACCGTTAAGCATTTCAGTCACATTGGTTGTGGATTGCATATCATACTGCGAAGCATCCAGGCTCTGAATAGCGCCCGTCAGATCACTTCGCTTTTGAGTACCATAACCTACTACCACGATTTGGTCCAACCCAGCCACGTCTGGTACTAGTGTTGCGTTAATTTCATTTTGCCCATGACTTTCAATCTCCAGGGATTTATAGCCGATAGAAGAGAAAACAAGCGTTTCCTTTCCTACCAAATTATCAAGTTTGTAACGACCCTGGTCATCCGTCACCGTTCCTATTGTTTTTCCCTTAACGGTAACGCTCACCCCTGGCATGACATCTCCGTCCTGGTTTTTTACTATGCCATGGATATTTCCGGCCTGGGAAAAGCCGTTTAAATGAAATGCAGAAACAAATAGAAAGATCATGCAGCATTTCAAAATGCAAGCAGACCGACAAAGCGGCGGAATTGTCCGGTAACATTTTTGTAATAATTTTTTCATGATCAGTTAAATTGAAACGTTAAAAAATATTCTTTGGACATTGCAAAAGTTGGCTTTTGGACAAGCGGAGTAAAGTGCTATTTTTGCTATTGATAATGCTATTTTATCCATTTCCTTTTCGTTAGGACAAAATCAATGAATTTATGAGACCGCATTTAATGCGCCATTCGGAACCCATTAATGAATCCTTTAAGGCATGGAAGAACGGCAATCCTTATAAACATAACCCCTGGCATTACCACCCCGAATATGAGATTACCTATATCTTTAATGGCAAAGGCTTACTGTTTATCGGCGACAAAATGATAAATTATGGAAAGGATGAACTATTTATGCTCGGGCCAAATCTCCCCCACGAATTCCGCAGTAACGTCTCGAAGAACCCTGACTTATTTTCAAGAAGTATTTCTATCCATTTCAAAAACGACTTTCTGGGTCGGGATTTTAACGAATTGCCTGAAGCAACGGTTATAAAGGATTTATTCGCCAAATCCAAACCAGGGATCAGGATTAATGATACTCAAGTAAAGATGCGTTTCAAAAAACAGGCGGAGGAATTGCTGGAAATGAAAGGTATTCAAAGGATATACAAGATACTGGAACTCTTCCACATCCTTTCCGGGTCCGCAAAATGGGCCTTTTTATCGAGTAATGCTTTCGTGGATTCCATTGATCAAAGTCAGGACCACAGGATTAACCAGGTCTATGAATTTGTTATGAAAAATTTCACGGGACCTATTAAAGTCACTGATGTTGCTTCTATTATCAATATGACACCTACTTCATTTTGCCGGTTTTTCAGAAATCGCACTAACAAGCCTTTTCTCCGGTATTTAACTGAAGTAAGGATTGGATATGCCTGCAGGTTACTGCTTGAAGACAAATTATCTATAGCACAGGTCGCCTATACCAGCGGGTTTGGCAATTTATCACATTTTAACAAGCAGTTCCTTAACATAAAGGATGTGACACCTTCTCAGTTTTTGAATCACTACAGGCGAACACATGATAAAACGGGTCAATAGAGGCATGAGGGGCAGATTTTATGGTGCGTTATAACGTCATAGCCCGGTGATTAGAGATCTGATAAGATTGGCTTTATCTGAGATAGTATATTCATCTGAAATGCTACTATTGAAGATTTTGGTTACCCATATAGCCAATAAAGAGATCACCCCTCTTTTGTGAGACGATCTGCCTTTTTAAGCTTTCCCTTCAGTGATGACTTTGTTATTTTCCTTGATCGGAAAACGAGTACGGGAAGTCTGAACGTTTGGTACCACGGGTCGTGTTTGGTTTGTCTCCCATGGTAACACCCAGCGTACCTCCTTGCAGGATATCAAAATGTCCGATCCAGTTTTTGTCATATGGCTTGCCGTTCAGGGTCATCTGCCGGACGTAAATATTTTCCGGGCTGTTGCCGGGGGCATTGATCACAAACTGTTTTCCATTGGCCAGATGAAGCGTCATCTTCTTGAACAAGGGAGCCCCAAAGACGTATTGTCCGCTGGCGGGACACACTGGGTAAAAACCCATTGCCGAAAACACATACCAGGCAGAGGTCTGTCCATTGTCTTCGTCTCCGCAGTATCCATCCGGAGTAGCCTGGTAAAGTTTATTCATCGTTTCCCTCGCCCAATACTGGGCCTTCCAGGGTTCGCCTGCATAGTTATACAGATAGATCATGTGCTGGATAGGCTGATTGCCATGCGCATACTGACCCATACCGGCAATCTGCATTTCCCGGATTTCGTGAATGACGCCGTGGTAATAACTATCATCGAAAACAGGCGGCATCACGAAAATGGAATCCAGCATACCGACAAAACTACTATCTCCTCCCATCAGGTTGATGAGTCCGCGGATGTCATGAAACACCGACCAGGTGTAATGCCAGCTGTTACCTTCGGTAAAAGCATCGCCCCATTTAAAGGGATTGAAAGGTGTCTCAAAAGAGCCGTCCTTGTTCTTTCCACGCATCAAATGCGTGGAAGGATCAAATAGATTCCGGTAGTACTGAGAACGCTTTTTATACAGATCGATCTCTGACTGCGGCCTGTGCAACGCTATCGCCAGTTTGTAAATGGCGTAATCGTCATACGCATATTCCAGGGTCCTGGCGGCGTTTTCATGGATCCCCACATCATAAGGCACATATCCCAGCTCATTATAATATTTGAACCCTTTACGTCCTACTGCGGATAGCGGACCTTCGGTATTAGCATCTTTCAGCAGCGCCTGGTAAAGCGTCTGGATATCATAGCCCCTCAGGCCTTTGAGGTAGGCAGAGGCTACGATGGAAGCGGAATTATTACCGACCATCACATCCCGGTATCCCGGTGCCGACCATTCGGGCAGATAGCCCCCTTCTTTAAAATCGTTGACCAGCCCTTTTTGCATCTCCACGTTGATCTCCGGATACATGAGGGTCAAAAACGGATAAAGAGCGCGGAAGGTGTCCCAGAAACCCGTACCTCCGAAAAGGTAACCCGGCATAACCTTCCCGTTATAGGGGCTGTAATGCACGATCTCGCCTTTGGCATTCTGTTCATAGAGGCGAAGCGGGAAAAACAGCATACGGTATAAGCAAGAATAAAAGGTCCTAACTTGATCTACCGTCCCCCCTGACACTTCAATACGCCCCAGCGCCTTGTTCCAGGCATCCTTAGCCTTTTGTTCGGTCGTGTTGAACTCATCCGATCCAAGCTCGCGTTTCAGGTTCAGGTCTGCCTGGTCGAAGCTGATAAAGGAAGAGGCTACTTTCAGATGCACCTGTTCTCCCCGGTACGTTTTGAACCCGATGACCGCACCTACATGATCGCCTTTGAGTTCCAGTGTATCGGGCGCCAGCTGGTTTCCATGCCACACGTCCGCCAACTGGAAAGCATGGTCGGAATAAATGACAAAATAATTTTTGAAGTTGTCCGTCACGCCCCCGCTGTTCCGGGTAGTGTACCCGATGATCTTCCGCTCTTTTGGCAAAATTTTGATATAAGATCCTTTATCATAGGCATCCACTACAATGAAAGCGCTGTCGCTGCGGGGAAAGGTGATGCGGAACTGTGCGGCACGCTCGGTAGGCGTGATTTCAGTTCTGGTATCGGCATCGGCCAGGTATACTTTGTAATAATAAGGTTTGACGATCTCGGTCTTATGGGAAAACCAGCTGGCCCTGGCTTTCTCGTCTATAGCCAGATGACCGGTAACGGGCATAATCGAAAATTCTCCGTAGTCATTCATCCAGGGTGAGGGCTGATGGGTTTGCTTGAACCCGACAATCTTATGGGCATTATACTGGTACTGCCAGCCGCTCCCGTTCTTCCCTGTCTGAGGGGTCCAAAGATTCATACCCCAGGGTACGGCAATGGCGGGATAGGTGTTACCGGTGGAAAGACCCGGATCGGAATCGGTACCCATCAACGGGTTGACCCAGTCAGCAGGATCCGTGACCCGGGTCACCTGTGGCTGCTGGGCCGTTGCACTCAGGAAACTCAGGGGAAGAAGCATCGCCGAAAGAAGCATCCGACCTTGTGGCCGCAAGCAGCGGGTGTTTATACGCATATTCCAAATTTTAAGACTACTGATCATTTTTTGTTCCGGGGTCCACCTAGCGTTTCCGGTTGGGCTTGTCCGACATCTGAAACACCAGGGTACCGCCGTTCATGATGTCCTGGTGGGTGATAAAGTGGCTGTGTAGCGGCCTGCCATTGAGCAGCAGCGTCTTTACATAGACATTCTTATCGCGCTGATTTTCCACTTTAACAGTGAACGTTTTCCCGTTTTCCAGGTTCAGCCTGGCGCCATCTACCGCAGGGCTGCCGATGGCGTATTGTTCGGAACCGGGAGCGACCGGATAAAAGCCCAGGGAACTGAAGATATACCAGGCACTCATCTGCCCGGTGTCATCATTCCCGCCCAATCCGTCGGGCGTGTCGTGATACTGGTTTTTCAGGATCAGCCTGATCCAGCGCTGGGTCTTCCAGGGCTGGGAGGTCCAGTCATAGAGATAGGCAATATGGTGGGAAGGCTCGTTTCCGTGTACGTAATTACCGATGATCCCTTCTCTGCTGATGTCCTCGGTGTGCGCGAAATATTTGTCAGGGAGGGGCATGGTAAACAAACTATCCAGGTGGGCGATGAAGCGTTTATCGCCACCCATCAGCCGGATCATTCCCTCGGGATCCTGGGGAACAAAAAAGCTATAGTTCCAGGAATTACCTTCCACAAATCCCGGCTCGGCGGTTTCCAGGGGATCGAAGTGCTTCATGAAGCTGCCATCGCTCATCCGCGGGCGCATGAAACCTGTCGAGGGATCAAAGACATTCCGGTAGTTTTCCGAACGTTTCATAAAGGTCTGATAAGTATCCTCGCGATGGAGCTTTTTGGCTAATTGTGCTATGGCCCAGTCATCGTAAGCATATTCCAGGGTCTGGGAAACGGAACTTGCGCTCGTGTCCTCGGGCACGTAACCCAGGTCCATGTAGGCTCCCAGCCCGCCATACCACCGGCGGGTAGCGGTGGTGATGCAGGCATCCAATGCCGTGTTCTGATCAAAATTCACCGAATCCTTGATCAGCGCATCGGCGATCACCGACACGGCGTGATACCCGATCATACACCAGTTTTCATTCGCCGAGTTGGACCATACGGGCAGCATGTGAAACGCACTCTGGTTATAATGGGCCAGCATGGAACGCACCATATCTTCGTTCCTGTGTACGGCAAGCAGGTTGAACAGCGGATGCAATCCCCGGAAGGTATCCCAGAGGGAAAAGGTGGTGTAATTGGTAAAACCGCTGGCCTTGTGGATTTCCTGGTCCAAACCCCTGTAGAGGCTGTCGACATCCATGTAGACAGTAGGGTTGATAAAAGCGTGGTACAGCGCGGTATAAAAATTAATCTTCTCGGTGGTATCCCGGGAAGCGATCTCGACCTTATGCAGTTCAGCATTCCAGGCCTGCTGACCGGCCTTTTTAACCGCTTCAAAATCCCATCCCGGCGTTTCAGTATGCAGGTTCTGCAAGGCACCGGACATGCTTACCGGGGACAATGCAAATTTGATCTTGATCTTTTCGTTCGCACCGGTCTTAAAATTAAAATAGATCCGCAGCTGTCTTCCCGCCATGACCGGGAAGTTCTTATCCTGATCAAATTTTCCCCAGAACCCGTGATAAGGTTCGGGTTTGGAAAAGTTATGCATACCATAATCCCGGAAGGGCTTATTGAAGACCATCGCAAAATATAACACCCGGTTTCGAGCCCATCCGCTTGTCTGGCGGTATCCTTCTACCAGCGTATCGTTAACGACCCGGACATAGGTCCAGACATTCTTATCAGGATAATTATAGATGCCCGACATCATGTCCAGGATAATATGGGCATCGTCGGAAGCGGGGAAAGTGTATTGGTGAAAACCCACCCGGGTGGTCGCAGTAAGTTCGGCCCGGATATGGTAATCGGCAAGATCCACTTTGTAATAATCCGCCTGCGCCACTTCCGTGGCATGGGCGTACCGGGACCGGAACCCGCTTTCAGGATCGGCAGCCGTACCGGGGTTTAGTTGCAGAGGACCTACCGTCGGCATGATCAGGAAGTCTCCAAGGTCCGAATGACCCGTTCCGTTAAAATGCGTGTGGCTGAACCCTACGATGGTGGGATCATCATACTGGTAACCTGCACAATAGCGATACACCTCGGGGTTGTATTTTCCGTTTACCGCATAGGGAATGGTATCCGTGTCGGGACTGAGCTGGACCATTCCAAAAGGCACCGTAGCCCCCGGGAAAGTATGTCCCATATTTTCGGTACCGATCAGCGGATGCACATAGGGCACCAGGTTTTCTGCCGTGGGCTGTCCGAAAGCAGTTTGGGTTAAAAAAATCAGGGCAACGGCCAGTTTTCTCATTTTTGTAAGATTTGGGAGGTAGATAATAGCAACGAGGAACTGCATGTTTGAAAGTGCTCCGGCGCCGGTTTCGAAGCGCACCGGGAACCCGCCTTCCGGGCTGCTGAAAAAAAATATCGGTTCCCCTGCATTGCTAAATCGTTTTAGTTAAAAAGGTGCAGACCACTTGTTAAAGAGATTTTTACCGGCCCGTAAAACTACAAACTCTGCCGGTAAAGCCCAACCGCAATTTTTACGCCAGCCGGAGCACGCCGTCCGGATAAAATGACCTCGGTCGGTGCAGCGGCTATCCGGACAGATAAAATAACACCAACAAAAGATAATCCACGATTGAACCGCCCGGATTGTTTGCTTTACCTTGGTTCCGTTAAAGCCGCTGCTGGTGGCGGCCATTCAAACCGATTCTTGTGTTACACAAAATCTCTGAAAATGAAACGAAGTATTCTGGTGCTCGGATTGATCTGTTTGCTGGGCCTCTCCGTCCAGGGACAAACCAAAAGACTCTCCAACGAAACGCCACAGCAAAAACAGGCACGCATGAAATGGTGGACCGATGCCCGGTTCGGCATGTTTATCCACTGGGGATTGTATGCCCTTCCGGCCCGGCACGAATGGGTGAAAAATCACGAGCGTTTATCGAATGAGCAGTACCAAAAATACTTCGATGAATTTGATCCCGATCATTTTGACCCAAAAAAGTGGGCGAAAGAAGCGAAAGCCGCAGGCATGAAATATGCCGTGCTGACCAGCAAGCACCACGAAGGATTCTGCCTTTTTGATTCTAAATACACCGATTACAAGGCAACCAACACCAAGGCACATCGCGACCTGGTCAAAGAGTTCGTGGATGCCTTCCGGGCGGAAGGCATCAAGGTAGGATTTTATTACTCTCTGATCGACTGGCATCACCCCGATTTCACTATTGATCGCAATCATCCGTTACGTCCGGCCAACTTAAAGGATTCTGCCGCCTACGCACGGCTGAACAAGGGCAAAGATTTCTCCAAGTACCGTGAGTACCTGTTCCACCAGGTAAGAGAACTGTTGACCAATTACGGAAAAATAGATATTCTCTGGCTGGATTTCTCCTATCCCGGTCCCTATGGCAAAGGGCATGAGGACTGGCATTCAAAGGAATTACTGGCAATGATCCGGAAATTACAGCCGGGTATTATTGTTGACAACCGGCTGGATCTGAATGATTACGCCGACGGTTACGATTTTGAGACGCCCGAACAGGTCAGCCCCAAAGTACTGGAAAAATACCGGGGAAAGACCTGGGAAACCTGTCAGACTTTCTCCGGCTCCTGGGGATACTACCGCGATGAAACAACCTGGAAAACCCACCGGCAATTACTGGACCTGCTGATCTCTTCGGTGGCCAACGGAGGCAATCTGATCTTAAATGTCGGGCCGACGGCAAGAGGAGAATTTGATTACCGCGCGGAGAACGCGCTGGACAGCATGGCCTACTGGATGCATGCCAACAGCAAAGCCATTTATCAGTGTACCTATGCACCGGCGACGTTTAAGGTACCCGAGGGAACTAAGCTTAGCTACAACCCCGTGACCAAACGGCTGTACCTCTTCCTGTATGAGTATCCTGAAAACGGAAAGCTGGTATTACCCGGTTATAACAACCAAATAAAATACACCCAGTTTCTAAATGACGATTCGGAACTGCCGTATAAAGCCAGTGACACCGACGCCAACGACCTGGTATTGACCCTTCCTAAATTAAAGCCCCCTTACGAGATCCCGGTCGTGGAAATGATTTTGAAATAATCCAAGATCATACTAAAGACGGGAGGGCGCCTGACATGCTACGCTGAACGGGTGGAGGACTAGCGCACCCATCCATTGCCCCGCATCCAGTAAACACAGTCGGAAAACCATTTGTCAAAAGAAGGTGCGGTTAGAAAACCATGTTCGCCTTTTGCATACAGATGTAAGGCTGTCTGAACGCCTTTCGCACGCAAAGCCTCGTAGAAGTACAAGCTATTTTGGGATGGAACCACGCTATCGCCGGCGGCCTGAATCAGCATGGCCGGCGGCGTCTCATGGGTCACCTGCAACTCGTTGGAAAAAAAACGAATCTGTTTCCCGGACGGGTGGGGGCCCAGCAGGTTATTCCTGGAGCCCACATGGCCGATGCTGTCGGTAAAGCTAATAACCGGATAGATTAACAGCATAAAGTCCGGGCGCAGGCTGGTACCTTCCTGGTCAGGAATAAATGCGTGGTTAAAGTGGGTTCCGGCGGAAGCGGCCAGATGGCCACCCGCCGAAAACCCCATGATCCCGATCCTGTTGGTATCAATATGCCACATTCCCGCATGCGACCGGACCATTCTGATGGCTTGCTGGGCATCCTCCAGCGGCCCGATCGATTTATCCACCATGGTCCGGTCGCTCGGCAGGCGGTATTTCAGCACAAAGGCCGCCACACCCAATTTCCGGAATGCCTCCGCCACCTTACTGCCCTCCCTGTTGATCAGCAAAGCACCATACCCACCACCGGGACAAATAATTACTGCTGTCCCGTTCGCCTGATCCCGGGGAGGCAGAAAGACCTTTAGCGTTGGTACCGAGACCTTCACCGCAATCGTATCTACCAGCGCGTTGGGTACAATACGTTCTTCATTG
>Ga0164242_10006729_pt1 | contig 12630 bp, 12 predicted proteins | sample OricomgcompostMG_FD_108783 | JGI IMG/M metagenome (GOLD analysis project Ga0164242, IMG submission 108783) | Miracle-Growth compost microbial communities from Emeryville, California, USA - Original compost - Miracle growth compost (MG) ... | reverse complement strand
GGGGGCGGGCTAGCATCGGCGCCATGGAGAGGACGAGAGCGCGGCGCCGGCGGTTTGCGTTGGCGACGTTGGCTCTGTTGGCCGTCGCGGGCTTCGCGATCGGGGCGATCGTCGGCGGTGGATCGGGTGGCTCGGGGACTGGAGGTTCGGGGGGCGGTCGATCGGGGGGATCGGGCGGTTCGTCGCCCGCGTCGTCGTCCCAGACCGAGGAAGAGCGGAAGCCGACGCTCGCCGAACGGCTGTCGCCGGCGGAGCTGGCCGGGGAGCGGGTCGTCGTATCGCTCGACGGGACCGGACTGACGAAGGAACTCCGCCACGCGATCCACGCCGGCCAGGTCGCGGGCGTCGTCCTCTTCGAAGCCGACTTCCCCAGTCGCGCCGCGGGCCGTGAGCTGATCGACGACCTACAGGCGATCCCGCGCCCGAAGCTCCTCCGCCGCCTGCCGCTCTTGGTGATGACCGACCAGGAGGGGGGACAGGTGAAGCGGGTCGACGGCCCGCCGGAAGCCTCGGCGGCGACGATGGGCGCCGAAGGCCCGGCCTACTCGCGGGGGCAGGGTCGCGCGACCGCCGCCAACCTGAAGTCCCTGGGGGTGAACGTCGACCTCGCCCCGGTCCTCGACGTCGGCCGCCCGGGCGGCGTCATCGCCGACACCGAACGCGCCTTCGGCGAGACGCCCGCGGCTGTCGCCCGCACCGCCGTCCCCTTCGCCCGCGGCCTCGAGGAAGGCGGGGTCGCGGCGACCGCCAAGCACTTCCCCGGCCTCGGCACGGCGAGCGAAAACACCGACTTCGAAGCCCAGCGCCTCGGCCTTTCGAAACGCGAACTGCGGAAGACCGACGAGGCCCCGTACGCCGCCTTCGTCGGCGCGGGCGGCAAGCTGGTGATGCTCGCGACCGCGATCTACCCGGCCTTCTCCGACCGCCCCGCGGCCTTCACCAAGCGCATCGTCACCGGCGAGCTGCGCGGTCGGCTCGGCTTCCACGGCGTGACGATCACCGACAGCCTCGGCAGCGCCGCCGTCGCCGAATTCGGCGGCCAACGCGAAGCGGCGGTCGACGGCGCCGCGGCGGGTGACGACCTCCTCCTCTTCGACGACCTGCCGAGCGCCCTCGCCGGCCACGAGGCCCTGGTCAAGCAGCTCCACACCGGCAACCTGAAGCGGGCGCCGTTCCTCGCTGCCGCCGGCCGCGTCCTCGCCCTTCGCCGCGGCCTCGCCGCGTAGGGCTGGCGCCCGGCAGCGGTGTTCGGGGCGGTCGCGTCCGTCCGAGTAGCCATGAGGAAGTGATGGGACTTCGTGACGAAGGCCGGGAGAGAACCCGTCGCCCAAGGTGAGTTCGCAGTTCTCCGGACTATCTACGGCAAAGTGCGAACTCACCCGGGGGACCTGTGGCGGAAGGGCGGAGATCGTGCCGTCCCTGTGACGTTCGCGGCGCAGGCGTGCCGGACCCGTGCCCTCTTCCCTGAAACTCCCTCACGTCCCGGGCGTCTCGTGGCACGCGGGCAGCCTGCTCGGGCCGCCACGAGACGCCCGGGACGCACCTCGGACGGGCGGGGCGGCCGCGAATCGCGTCCGCCGGCCCGGCTCCGCGCTAGCGCCGGCCGCCCGGTGCGGTGACGCGGATCGCGTCGGGGTGGAAGACGCGGAAGCTGTCGCCGCCGGCGTCCTTCGCCGCGTACATCGCCGTGTCGGCCTCCGAGAGCAGGGTCGCATAGCTCATCGCCTGGTCGATGCCGAAGTTGGCGACGCCGACGCTGCAGGTGACCGGGTCGATCTCGCCTTCGTCGGGCTGGTGCTCGCGGACGGCGGTGACGATCGCCTCGGCGACCACGTTGGCCTCGTCGGGCCGGCAGCTCGGCAGCGCGATCGCGAACTCGTCGCCGCCGAGGCGTCCCAGGATGTCGCCCTGGCGGGTCCGCCGGCGCAGCACCGTCGCCACCTCGCGGATCAGCTTGTCGCCCGCCGGGTGGCCGTAGGAGTCGTTGACGCTCTTGAAGCGGTCGAGGTCCATCATCAGGAGCGCGCCGGTGCTCCCGTCACGGCCGGAGCGCGCCATCGCCGCCCGCACCTCCTCCTCGAAGCGCCGCCGCGTCCGCAGCCCGCTGAGCGAGTCTTCGTCGGCCTCCCGCTGCAGCTTGCGCATCCGCTCCTCGCGACTCCAGACCCAGATCAGCGAGCCGAGCACCGCCGCCAGCGCCAGCCCCGCGGCGCCGAAGAGGATCGGCAGGCTGCCGTCGGGCCGGTTCGGGTCGCGGACGACGAGGATCCAGGTGTGGTCGGCGATCTGGAACGGCGCCGCGGCGGAGTCTTCGAGCTGCCCCTCCGGGCCGATCACGGTCCGGTTGGCGACGTCGAACTGGGTCGTCACGTTGTCGGGCAGCGAGGCGACGGCGGCGGCGGCGAGGTTCTTCAGCAGGAAGCTGCCGGCGGCCCAGCCGACCAGCGCGCGACGGCGCTCGGCCGCCGTGGCGATCGGCGCCCCGTCGCGGTAGACCGCGCGGAAGACGTTGATCCCCTGGCCGCCGAGCGGCAGTGAGATCACCGGGGTCGCGGTCGCCCTGCCGTCGTTCGCCGCGCGCATCAGGTACGGCGCCCGTTCGGGTTCGGAGGCGACGTTGAAGCCCTCCGCCCTCGAGGCGAGGCCTTCGTGTTTGGTGGCGCGGTAGGTCAGCGGGTAGTAGACCGCCGCCGGCCTGGCTTTGACGAAGCGGCCGCCGGGGCCTTTTTCGACGATCGGGAAGCCATGGACCCGTTCGTATCGCGCTCGTTCGTCGGCGTGGACGACGTCGACGAAGGCGGCCGCCTGAAGGATTTCCTGCTTCACCAAGGACTGCCCGACGATCGCGAACTCGTGCTTGGAGAGGTTCTGGTCGGCCTTGATGAACGAGGCCGCGGAGGCCAGCTCGCCGACCGTGAGCGCCCCCACGGACTGCGCTTGGCGCGCCGCCCGCTGCGCCTCTTCGCGCTGGCGCGTGTGGAATTCGCCGTCGTCGTGGTTGTAGACGAGGATCGAGCCCACGACGGCGCCCGCCCCGACGACCATCGCGGCGACCAGCCCGATCCAGAAGCGCAGACGCATGCGCCTATCTTCGGCAAAGCGGCCGTCGACATTCGCCCTGGGTGCTTGCTTGCTGCGCAAAATCAGGTAGGCGAACGGGGCGATTAGTCGGGGATCGCGTGCAGCGACTCCCACAGGTAGAGCATCGCCAGGGTCCGGTTCGGTCGCCAGGCCTGGGAGCGCTCCTCCACTTCGCTCGGCGTCGGCATCTTGGCGAGCCCGTACTCGATCATGATCGCCTTGCGGATTCCGAGGTCGCCGCCGGAGATCACATCGGGACGGCCGAGGTGGAAGGCGAGGAAGATCTCCGCCGTCCAGCGGCCGAGGCCGCGCACGGCGACGATCTCGGCGATCGCCTCCTCGTCGGGCAGGGTGGAGATGTGGTCGAGGTCCAGCTCGCCGTCCTCGACGTGGATGGCGAGGTCACGGATGTATTCGACCTTGCGCCCGGACAGGCCGGCGCCGCGCAGCTCCTCCTCGCTCACCGCCAGCAGCTGGGCCGGGGAGGGGGTCGCGCCGCCGAAGAGGTCGAGCACGCGCAGGTAGATCGCCCGCGCCGCTTTGGTCGACACCTGCTGGCCGACGATCGAGCGCAGCAGCGCGCCGTAGGCGTCGGCGGGCCGCTCCTCCTGGCGCCGGCGCAGGCGGGTGGCGAGGTCGAGCGGTCCGATCCGCTCGATCAGTTCGGCCATCACCGGGTCGGTGGCGGCGAGCTCCTCGCGCCGCGCCTTGCCGCTCTTGCGCGGCATCTCAGCGTCCCCTCCAGACCGGGCGGCGCTTCTCGGCGAAGGCGCGGATGCCCTCGCGGAAGTCCTCGGAGCCGAAGCAGGAGCGGCGCAGCTCGACCAGTTCCTCTTCCTGCGCCGGGCTCAGCACCGGGTTGGCGGCGAGCACGTCGATCACCCGCTTGTTGCCGCGGGTGGAGAGCGGGGCCCCGGCGGCGATCGTCGCCGCCAGCTCGACCGCCGCCGTCTCGATCTCCTCGTCGGCGACGACCTCGTTGACCAACCCGATCGCCTCGGCCCGCGCCGCGTCGAGGTTGTGGCCGGTGAAGAACATCTCGCGGGTGCGGGGCAGGCCGATCGTCTCGAGGAAGCGGCGCAGGCCGGTGTGGCCGTAGATCAGGCCGAGCTTGGCGGGCGGCATGCCGAGTTCCGCCCTCGCGGCGGCGATCCGCAGGTCACAGCTGACCGCCAGCTCGAGCCCGCCGCCGAGGCAGAGCCCGTTGATCGCGGCGACGGTCGGCCAGGGATGGGCGACGATCGCCTCCATCGCTGCCTGGAAGGGGTGGGCGACGAGCGCCTCGGTCTCGTCCTCGAAGGCCTCCTCGCTGAAGCCCGCGATGTCGTAGCCGGCGGAGAAGAGCGGCGGTGTGCCGGTGATCAGGACGCAGCGGGTCGCGATCCCGTGGTCGAGCCGCGGGAGGGCCTCGGCGATCGCGCCGAGGATCTCGTGGTCGAGCGCGTTGCGCCGCTCCGGGTTGGCGATCCGCAGTCGCGCCACCGCCTCGGCCGGGCGGTCGAGGAGCAGCTTGCCGCCCGCCAGCCTCTCGATCTTCGCGTCGCTCGCGGGCCCCCCGGCCGAGCGCTCCATCATCCCGACCTACTCGAGGACGATCAGGACGTCGCCTTCGCTGACGGCTTGTCCCTCTTCGCAGCGGATCTCTTTCACCGTGCCGTCGTCCTCGGACTCGACCGGAATCTCCATCTTCATCGACTCGAGGATGACGACGGTGTCGCCCTCGCTGATCGAGTCCCCGACGGCGACCTCGATTTTCCAGACGTTGCCGGTGATGTGTGCCTCGACGTTCGGCATCGGCGGGGACAATAGCCGCCGACGAGGCGAAGATGGGGCGATGGGGACGACTCCGGAAACCGACCCGCCCCGCCGCGGCGACCTGGCGGTCGTCGTCGCCGCGCACGAAGAGGCCGACCGGATCGGGGCGACGGTGCGGGCGCTGCGGGGCGCCTTCCCGGGGGCGGCGATCTGGGTCGCGGACGACGCCTCCCGCGACGGCACCTCGGAGCAGGCGATGCTGGCGGGGGCGCAGGTGGTGCGGCGGGGGCGATCCCACGGCAAGGGCGGCAACGTGACCGCGGCTTGCGAGGCGGCGCTGAGCGCCGAGCCGGCGCCGCGCCTGGTGCTGCTCTGCGACGGCGACCTAGGGGGGAGCGCGGCGCGGCTCGGCCCGCTGGTCGCGGCGGTCGAGGCGGGGGAGTGCGATCTCGCGGTGGCGGCGTTCGCGCGGCGGCTCGGCGGCGGCTTCGGCCTCGCCCTCGGCTTCGCCCGTTGGGCGGAGCGGCGGCTCTGTGGCTTCGAGGCGCGGGCGCCGATCTCCGGCCAGCGCGCCCTCCGCGTCGAGACCCTCCGCGCGACGCTTCCGTTCGCCAAAGGCTTCGGCATGGAGATCGGGATGACGGTCGACGCGGTCCGCGCCGGCTACCGGGTCGGCGAGTACGAGATCGACCTCGAGCATCGCGCGACGGTCCGCGACGCCCGCGGCTTCCTCCATCGCGCCGTGCAGCTCCGCGACTTCGCGCGAGTCTTCGTCAACCGCCTACGGCCCCGCCGTTCGTCGGGTCCAACGCCCCGTCCGTAACCCGACCGCGCCAGTCGAGTAGAAACCGTCACGGACCCTCAGCGGCCCGCCCCTTGCCGATGCCCGAGATGAAGCCACAGAAGTATCTCGACGACCGCCCGGCGGAGTACTTCGACCAGTTCCACGAATCGGCGCGCAAGGGGGCGGGGTGGACCTACGACCTCGCCCGGCTGGTGGTCACGCTGCCGACGGTCGCGCTCTACCGGGTCACCGTCCGCGGCCGCAAGAACGTCCCGAAGCGCGGCGCCGCCGTCCTCGCCCCGAACCACTTCAGCCAGGCCGACCACTTCTTCGTCGGCATCTACCTCTGGCGCAAGGTCCGCTTCATGGCCAAGTCCCAGCTCTTCGGCCCGCCGGGCCTCACCTACATCCTCAAGGTCGGCGGCGTCTTCCCGGTGCGCCGCGGCCACCGCGACGAGAAGGCCTTCGAGACCGCCTACGAGCTGATCGACCAGGGCGAGCTGCTGCTGGTCTACGCCGAGGGCGGGCGCTCGCGCTCGCGCGAACTGGGGACGGCGAAACCGGGGATCGGGCGGATCGCCTTGGAGAGCGGCGCGCCGATCATCCCGACCGCGATCTACGGCTCCGCCGGGGTGCGCGGCTGGAAACGGCTGCGGTTCCCCAAGGTGACCGTGGAGTACGGCGAGCCGCTGACGTTTCCCGTGGAGGTGGAACCGAGCCGGGAGCGCCAGCAGGAGGTCGCCGACCAGATCTTCGCCCGCGTCCGTGAGCTCTACGAGGGGCTCGCTACTCGAAGCGGGGAGCGAGCCGCGAGTAGAACTCCGGATCGTGCCCAGGCGTGATCACGGCCGCCGGGAACTGAGAGTGGAAGAGGCGCAGCTCCTGGACCGAGCGGCGCAGCATGTGGGCGTCGAAGGGGCGCGGCGCCAGCGGTTCTGATCCCTCCAGCTGCCCGGCGAAGTAGACGGCGTCGCCGCCGATGACGAAGTCGGCGCCCGCCAGGCGGCAGATCACCGAACAGTGTCCCGCGCTGTGCCCAGGAGTGAACGCGAGGCGCACGGAACCGTCGCCAAAGAGGTCGAAAGTGCGCCCGAAGGTCGCGTAGGAGCCGATCGCCTCGCCGTCGAAGTCGACCGTGCGGTAGTCGAAGGCGAGGTCGAACTGGGCGCGTCGGTAGCCGTTCATCGAGGGTTTCGAGCCGTGCGCGGCGTCCTCCCACTCGGCGGCGCTGAAGACGAAGGTCGAGTCCGGGAACGACGACATCGCCGAGGCGTGGTCGAGGTGCAGGTGGGTCATCACCACGGTGCCGATCTGGCGCGGCTCGATCCCCTTGGCGCGCAGCTGCGAGGGGACGTCTTCGCCGGGCTCGAGGCTGGGCCGGCCGAAGCGGTTGGCGAGACCGCCGAAGTTCTCCCCGCCGCCGGAGGCGATCGAGGGGTGGAGGCCGGTGTCGACGAGGACCGGGCCGGCGCTCGGGTGGTGGATCAGGAAGGCGGGGACGGGGACCGTCTCGGCCCCCTTGGAGCTGGAGATCGCGCGGGCGATGCGCAGCGTCTTGAAGCTGCCGCCGGGGTCGACCATCGCCGAGCGGGGGAAGTCGACGTGGCCCGCGATCAGCGGTTCGACCGCGACGTTGGCGCCGGCGGAGCCGCCGGGGAGCGGCCCGGAGAGGGTCTGCGGCTGGACGTGGACGGACATAACGCAACCACAGTACGCCTGCGGATCGCGACTGTAGGCTGGCGCGGGATGGCTGAAAGGGAGCGTTCGCAGCGGTCGCAGGTGTTTCGGGACGGCCTGCTCGAGGGGACGGTGTGCGCCGTCTCAGGGGCCGGGACCGGGCTGGGACGGGAGACGGCGCTGGAGATGCTGCGCCTCGGCGCGACCGTCGTCGGCTGCGGCCGGCGGGCGGAGCCGCTGGCGGAGACGGCGGCGCTCGGCGAGGGGCTGGCGGGGCGCTTCGAGCACGGCGTGCTCGACATCCGCGAGGAGGATGAGGTCGACGCCTTCTTCGACCGCCTGCTGGAGCGCCACGGACGCCTCGACGTCCTCGTCAACAACGCCGGCGGCCAGTTCCTCTCGCCCGCCGAGGCGATCTCGCCGAAGGGCTTCCGCGCCGTGGTCGAGCTGAACGTGACCGGAACGTGGCTGATGTCGCAGGCGGCGGCGACGAAGGCGTTCATCCCGGGCGGCGGCGGCAAGGTCCTCAGCGTCACCCTCAGCCCCCACAACGGGATGCCGGGAATGGTCCACTCGGGGGCGGCGCGGGCCGCGGCGGAGAACATGATGCGGACGCTGGCGACCGAGTGGTCGCGCTTCGGCGTCACCACCTGCTCGGTCGCCGCCGGCCACTTCGCCACCGAGACGCTGCTGACCAAGTACCCGCGGGAGATCGTCGAGAACGTCGCCAAGACGGTCCCCGTGGGGCGGACCGGACGTCCCGAGGAGGTCGCCTGGTTGCTCGCCTACCTCGCCTCCCCGGCCGGCGACTACTACTCAGGGGCGACGATCACGATCGACGGCGGCCGCGACAACTGGTTCGGCCCCTGGCCGCCCGGCGAGCTCTCCCGCCGCGACGGCGACCTCCCCGCCGAGGAGCGGCGCGTGGAGCCTTAGTCGGTCATAGACCGACTAAGGCTCCACGCGGGGGCGCTTAGGCCGGCCCGACGGGCCGCTCGGGCTCCGGCTCAGGTGTACATCCCGCCGAACATGCCGCCGGTGATGTTGAGCACCTGGCCGTGCACGTAGTTGGCGAGGGGTGAGGCGAGGAAGAGGACCGGGCCGGCAGCCTCGGTCGGGGTCGCGCCGCGGCCGAGCGGGATGATCGCCTGGGCCATCGCCCGCATCTGCTCGGGGATGCCGAGCTCGATCTTCTCGCCGGTCGGTGAGGTGATCTCGCCGCCCTCCTCCTTGGCCGCGGTGAGGCGCGTTTCGACGAAGCCGAAGGCGACCGCGTTGACGTTGATCTTGAACTGTCCCCACTCCTTCGCCAGCGTCTTGGTGATCCCGACGACGCCCGCCTTGCCCGCGGCGTAGTTGATCTGCCCCGGGTTGCCGAACATCCCCGTGGTCGAGGAGGTGTTGATCAGCTTGCGGAACACCTCGACGCCTTCCTCGCGCTCTTTCTTGGCGGCGTCGCGCCAGAACGGGGCGAGCGCGCGGGCGACGCGGAAGGGGACGATCGTGTGGATGTCGAGCATCGCCTGGAACTGCTCGTCGGTGGTCCGGTGGGCGACCCCGTCCCAGGTGTAGCCCGCGTTGTTGACGACGATGTCGATCGCGCCGAAGGCGTCGACCCCGGCGGCGACGAGCGCGTCGCAGGCGCCGTCGGCGGTCAGGTCGCCCGCGTGGACGGCGGTCTCGCCCTCGATCTCGCTCGCCGCCTGCTCGGCGACGTCGGCGTCGAGGTCGTTGATCAGCACCTTGGCGCCCTCGGCGGCCATCAGCTCCGCGGTCGCCTGGCCGATCCCGCGCGCCGAGCCGGTGACGATCGCGGCTTTGCCGTCAAGAAGTCCCACAGTTCCCCTCCTTCGCTGGTGAAAGTCGGCGCGGAGCCTATATGGACAGGGCGCGTCCTGGCTCGCCGGCCAGTTTTCTGACCCGGGTGAATCGGGCGGGCCATCTTGTCCGGTGGGCAAGGGGTGTGAGTGAATGCCGCTCGTGGGCGAGGTCTTCAGCATCTTCCTGCTGTCGCTGCTGGCGATGTTCAACCCGACCCTGCTGGCGGCGGTGACGATCATGATGCTGCTGCCCGACCCGCGGCGGCTGATCACCGGCTACCTCCTCGGCGCCTACCTGGCCAGCATCGGCCTCGGCATCGCGATCGTCTTCTCCCTGCACAGCGACAGTGGGGTGGAATCGAGCAAGAAGACGCTGAGCCCGCTGGAGGACCTCGTCTTCGGCGCGATCCTCGTCATCGTCGGCTACGCGCTGCTCTCCGGTCGCGTCCGGCGGGCCAAAGAAGACCGCAGGCGCCGCCATGACGAAAAGCACGGCCCGAAGGAGGAAAAGGAATCCCTCCCCGAACGCCTCCTCGGCCGCGGCTCGATGCGCATCACCTTCGCCGTCGGCGCCCTCCTCTCGTTGCCCGGCGCCTCCTACCTCATCGCCCTCGACAAGATCGCCAAGCTCTCCTGGCCGACGACCACCACCGCCCTCGCCGTGATCGTCTTCTGCCTGATCCAACAGCTCCTCCTCGAGCTGCCCCTCGCCGGCTTCTATCTCGCCCCGGCCTGGACCGAACGCGCCGTAGTGAAATTCCGCGCCTGGATCTCCAAGAACGCCGCCCGCGCCGCCGGCTACGTCTGCCTCACCCTCGGCTGCCTCCTCCTCATCCGAGGCACCGCCTTTCTGATCCTCCACTGACCGACTTTCACCTTGCCCTGGCAGGGTCAAAGTCGGAAGCGCCTCAGCGAGCGATCCGCCGCAGCTCCTTCGGCCGCCAGAGCGCGACCAGCGTCGACCCATCCACCACCGCGATCCCTCCCTTCTTCATCGCGACGCGCGCCCCGGTAAGCCGCCCGACCTCATTCGAGAAGTCCGGCTCATGCCCAACCAACAACACGTCTCCGCGCCCGGCCACCAGATCGAGCGCATCAAACGGCCCACCACGAAGCGCCTCCGAAACCTCGACCTCGACCCCAAGCGCCTCGCAGGCCAGCCGAGCCGTCTCGTAGGCCCGGACCTTCGGCGACGCGATACAAGCCTCGATCCCAGCGTCGAGAGCGCCGAGCGCAACCCCTGCGTCGATCGCCTGCCGTTCCCCCTTCGCGGTCAACCGCCGCGCCGCATCTCCACCAGCGTTCGAGTCCTCCGCCTCACCGTGCCTCAGTAGGTAGATCACGGCGCCAATCTATTCCGCGGCTGGACCGCCGCGGCCAGCGCGTCCACAGGCGGGCAGCGCCAGCCGCCACCCGGGGCCGAGCGAGTCGTCGTCCGTGTTCACAGGCCCATCGTCTTGCCGATGATCTCCTTCATCACCTCGTCGGTGCCGCCGCCGATCGGGCCCAGGCGGGCGTCGCGGACGGCTCGCTCGATGCTGTACTCGCGGGTGTAGCCGTAGCCGCCGTGGATCTGGAGGGTCTGGTCCGCGATCTCGAGGGCGGTGCGTTGGGTGAGGAGCTTGGCCATCGCGACCTGGGGGATGCAGGGTTGGTTGGCGTGGAAGAGGCGGAGGGCGTCGTAGGTGAGGGCGCGGGAGGCCTCGGCCTTGGTCGCCATCTCGGCGATCTGGTGTCGGATCGCCTGGAACTTGCCGATCGGGCGGCCGAAGGCTTCCCGCTCTTGTGCGTAGGCGACGGCGAGGTCGAGGAGGCGTCGCATCGCGCCGACGGCGCCGATCGCCATCAGCAGGCGCTCCCAGGCGAAGTTGGCCATGATCAGGCGGAAGCCGCCGTTCTCCTCGCCGAGGAGGTTGGCGGCGGGGACCTCGACGTCGGTGAAGGAGAGCTCCGCGGTGTCGGATGAGCGCCAGCCGAGCTTCTCCAGCTTCCGCGCCACCTCGTAGCCCGGCATCTCGCGCTCGAGGACGAGGAAGGAGATGCCGTCGTGGCCGCCCGCCTCGGTCGTCTTGCAGGCACAGACGAGGAAGTCGGCGCGGACGCCGTTGGTGATGAACGTCTTCGAGCCGTTGACGAGGTAGCCGCCGTCGACCTTGCGGGCTGTGGTCTTGATCCCGGCGACGTCGGAGCCCGCGCCGGGCTCGGTGATCCCGAGCGCGCCGATCTTCTCGCCCGCGATGCCGGGGATGAGCCAACGCCGGCGCTGCTCCTCGGTGCCGAAGTTGAAGATCGGCGGCAGCGCGATCGAGGCGTGGGCGTTGAGGCCGGCGGCGACGCCGCCCGAGCCGCCGGAGCGGGCCAGCTCCTCGACCCAGACCGCGTCGTGGAGGTGGTCGCCGCCCTGGCCGCCGTAGCGCTCCGGGAACTTCAGGCCGAGGAAGCCGAGCTCGGCGCAGCGACGGTAGAGGTCGCGGGGGAACTCTTCGGCGCGCTCCCACTCGTCGACGTGCGGCGCGATCTCGGCCGCGACGAACCGCGCCACCGTCGCCCGCAGCTCCTCGTGCTCGGCGCCGAACGGCGGCAGCACCGCCCGCGCCCCGGCGTCCCGCACGACCGGCGCCTGTGGAGCCTTACCGTCCCTATGCGGCGGTAAAGCTCCACGCCCCGCGTCCACGGCCCCCTACAGCCCGTAGCTGCGGCCGATCACGTCGAGCATCACCTCGTCGGTGCCGGCGCCGATGCGGTTGAGGCGGACGTCGCGGTAGGCGCGCTCGATCTCGTACTCCTTCATGTAGCCGTAGCCGCCGAAGATCTGCAGGGCGTCGTCGGCGACTTCGCAGGCGACCCGCGAGGCGTTCAGCTTCGCCATCGTGATCTCGCGCACCGGGTACTCGCCGTTGGCGAAGCGCCAGGCGGTCGCGTAGGTGAGCGCCTTGGCCGCCTCGGTCTTCGTCGCCATCTCCGCGATCTTGTGACGAAGCGCCTGGAACTTGCCGATCGGGCGGCCGAAGGCTTCACGCTCGTTGGCGTACTCGATCGACTTCTCGATCAGCCGCTCCGCCCCCGCGTGGCAGCCCGCGGCGGCGACGAGGCGCTCCCCCTGGAGCTCCCAGGCGATGTGGTAGAAGCCTTTGCCCTCCTCGCCGAGGATCGAGTCGGCCGGGACGCGGACGTCTTCGAAGGCCAGTTCGCCGGTGTCGGAGGCGTGCATGCCCATCTTCTCCAGCTCCGCCGAGACGCTGAACCCCGGCACCCGGTTCCCCTCCTCGTCCTTCAGGTCGATCACGAAGAGCGTGATCCCGGCGTGGCGCTCCTCCGGGTTCGTCTTGCAGACGAGGACGATGAAGTCCGCCCGGGTGCCGTTGGTGATGAACGTCTTCGAGCCGTTGATGACGAATTCGTCACCGTCCCGTATCGCCGTCGTGCGGATTCCCGCCACATCGGACCCGGCGCCCGGCTCGGTGATCCCCAGCGCGCCGACCTTCTCGCCCTTCAGCCCCGGTTCGAGGTAGC
>Ga0164242_10006728_pt1 | contig 12632 bp, 8 predicted proteins | sample OricomgcompostMG_FD_108783 | JGI IMG/M metagenome (GOLD analysis project Ga0164242, IMG submission 108783) | Miracle-Growth compost microbial communities from Emeryville, California, USA - Original compost - Miracle growth compost (MG) ... | reverse complement strand
GGTAAGACGGCCGCTCTACTGGCATTTTCCGCAGTACAGCAATCATGGTGCACAAAGTCCGGGAGGGGCCATCCGGCTGGGTGATTATAAATTGCTGGAATATTTCGAACAAGACAAAGTGCAGCTCTTTGATATCCGGACCGATCCGGGTGAACAGCATGATCTTTCTGCTGCTCAGCCTGGCCGCGTCAAACAGATGCAGGATATGTTGCATGCCTGGAGAAACCGAATTCATGCCAATATGCCATCCCGGAACCCTCATTATATTCAGACACTCGGAGATCAATGGCAGGATTGGCATCCTGCGCCGGCGAAGCCGAAAAATAAGGAGTAACGATGATTCGAAACGCAATGCCTGTAACGGGCTATTCATTCAACACTATTAACCTTTGAGCTATGTTTATTATTCAAAATTACGGCCTGGCAGTCCTATTCTGCATCATCACGATGCTATGCTGGGGATCTTGGGCGAATACCCAGAAACTGGCTAGTAAGAGCTGGCGTTTCGAATTATTTTATTGGGACTATGTGATCGGAATCCTCTTGTTTTCCATTATCTCTGCCTTCACGTTGGGCAGCTTAGGATCCGAGGGCAGAAGCTTTCTGCCGGATCTCGCACAAGCAGATATACTGAACATCGGGAGCGCTTTGCTGGGAGGCATCATATTTAACGCAGCTAATATTCTGTTTTCTGCAGCCATTGCCATAGCCGGGATGGCGGTGGCATTTCCGCTTGCCATTGGTGTGGCGCTGGTTCTGGGTGTGCTGATCAATTATGTCGGGGAGCAGAAAGGAGATCCGGTACTTATTTTCGCTGGCGTTTTGCTGGTGGTAGTTGCGATCGTGCTGAATGCCCTGGCTTACCGGAAAGCAGCAACTCATTCCAACAAAGTATCGGCCAAAGGAATTCTGATCTCTCTTGTCGCGGGCGTGCTCATGTCCTTTTTCTATCGGTTTATCGCGGCTTCGATGGATCTGAAAGATTTCGTGCACCCGGCGGCCGGTAAGATGACGCCCTATACGGCGGTATTTATCTTCTCCGTGGGTATCTTTCTCAGTAATTTCCTTTTCAATACCCTGCTGATGAAACGGCCGATTGAAGGCGAGCCGACCAATTATACCGCTTATTTCAAGGGAAGGTTTCCTACTCACCTGGTCGGTATACTGGGTGGTTTGATCTGGGGGCTGGGTAATTCCTTTAACCTGATCGCCGCGGGCAAGGCGGGTCCCGCCATATCTTATGGATTGGGGCAGGGTGCCACATTGATAGCGGCCTTTTGGGGTGTTTTTATCTGGAAAGAATTCAAAGGTTCACCAAAGGGCACCAACGCATTGATCGGCGCCATGTTCCTGTTTTTTATACTTGGTATCGCCTGCATCATTTATGCAGGTGCCTAATGGCTTCAATAAAGTTTATTGAATAATGGGAAAAAAATTTCGATATCTGTTGCGACGCTACACTTGCCATCTGATCGGGCTTTTTTGCCTCGGGATGAGTTTTTATGATGTACCTGCACATGCACAAAGCAGGAAGTCCCGTCAGGAGCGCCCCAATATCGTTTTCATCGTCGCGGACGATCTCGGATACGGAGATTTTAGCTGCTATGGTGCGACAAAGATCAGCACGCCTGAAGTGGACAGTCTGGCTTCCAGAGGTGTGCGCTATACGAGCGCCTATGCCTCCTGTTCGTTATGTTCTCCTTCCAGGTACAGCATCATGACGGGAAGTTATCCGTGGCGTGCAGGCTGGAAGGATGGGGTGCTTCCGTTTTTTGCCCGGCCAATGATTGAGCGGGGACGTCAGACACTGGCCTCTGTGCTGAAGGGAGCGGGATATTATACCGCCTGCGTCGGGAAATGGCATCTTGGATTCGACTGGGCCCTGAAGCAGCCCGCCCCTGCCGATCCGGAGAAAGCGGTCTATCATTCCTGGAATGTCAAATCCCAGGATGCGATTGATTTTTCCAAAACAGTTGGAGAGGGCCCCCTGACCAGAGGGTTCGATTACTATTTTGGGATCTCCGGCTCTTTAAACATGCTTCCCTATGTCTATATCTCAGGCGATCACGTGGTTCAGGCTCCGAGGGATTCCGCCATGGCTGTTCATCCCTATAACGACTATAATCTCCAGGCCCCAGACTGGGATCCGAAGATGGTCAACCGCGTGCTTACCGCTAAAGCGGTTGAGGTGATCTCACAGCATTTTGCCCACCATAGAGGAACGCCCTTATTCCTCTATTTCCCCACCAGCGCCATTCATCAAAGTTGCCTTCCCACCATCACCCGCGGTAAGAGCCGGGCAGGTTTACGTGGAGACATGGTGGAGGAATTTGACTGGTCGGTAGCGCAGGTGGTAAAAGCCTTGAAAGATTGCGGGGAACTTTCCCATACCTTGCTGATCATCACTTCTGATAATGGTCCCCGCCCCGGCGATCCCGCTTATGAGATTATGACTTACAGTCAGCCGGCAAACAGAAATCATATTTACGATCAGCCTTATTTTTCGGATTATACGCCTGTGCTGAAAAATCCCTTCGGTAGCCGGGGATGGCAACGGGGATGGTATACCTATGGACATAAGGCTTCTGGAGAACTTTTGGGCTTTAAGGCAGATGCCTGGGAAGGAGGGTTACGGGTTCCGTTGATCATCGTATGGCCAGGGGTCGTTAAACCTGGCGAGGTCAATACAAGTATGGTATGTAATACCGATTTCCTGGCCACCTTTGCCCGGTTATCGGGTGTTCCGCTGACAGCCGGATCGGCGGAAGATAGTTACAGTTTTCTGGCAAATTTGAAAAATCCCAAGATCCCGGTTACCCGGACTTCTGCCGTGCTGGCCGCAGGCGGCACCGGCGCACTGGTAGCCCGGCAGGGAGACTGGACGCTTATTGAGCCCGTGGATTCGTCCTGGATCGGCAAGCAGACTTATTATCCCGAGGGGCCCTCGGTTACCGCCAGGCAATTGTATAACCTTTCCAGCGATCTTTCCGAGCAGCGGAATCTTATTGGCAGCGATAAAAAGAAAGCGAATGATCTCCGGGCCATTATTCGTCAGGTACAAAAAAAAGGTGGGCATGAAGGCAGGCAATAAAGCGATATTTTTTTTCATGATGCTTTGGATGATAATGGCCGGTACCGCCTTTGCGGGGGCGGCGGGTATGGCGGGTACGGTGCTGTTGGCGAAAGGAAAGAAGGCCCGGGTGCGTATTATCCTTGAGGCAAGGGATGCAACCTCACAGTTTGCGGGTACCGAGCTTCAACGTTATCTGAAACAGATCAGTGGAACGCAGTTCGCGCTGGATACTGCGGCTGGTTACCGGAAGCCGGCTGTCCGGCTGACCCTGGATAAGACATTGGCGCGGGAGGCTTACCGGATCAGCACAAAAGGCAGCGATCTGCTGATCGCAGGAGGCAGCGGCAGCGGGGTACTTTATGGCGTTTATGATGTACTGCGGCGCCTGGGTTGCCGATGGCCCGCCCCGGCTTACAGTTTTTATCATGGTTCTTCGACATGTATTCCACGACGTGACAGCCTTTCCATTACGCTCCGGAGTGTGATCAGGGAAGCTCCTGCTATGGCAATCCGAAAACTGGATGTGGAAGAAGGACGTTCTCACACATTAAGTAACCTGTTGCAACTCATAGACTGGATGCCCAAATTTGGCTTCAACACCCTGATGGTGCCGCTCAATTACGGAGGCTGGGGTAAAGTTAAATGGGACCGTTGGAGAAACGGACTAACGCCGGCTTTGAAAAAGAGGGGTCTGATGATTGAGGTGGGCGGTCATGGTTACCAGAATTTTCTGAATGCTTCCATGGAAGACAGTATGCTGTTTAAGGAACATCCCGATTGGTTCGGCAAAGATAAAAACTGCAATCCGAGTCCCGAGGAATATGAGGTGTTTAATACCGCGGATTCCGGGGCGCTCCGGTATTTTATAGCCAATATCCTTTCTTATCTGCAGCGGCATCCGGAGATCGATATTTTTGATTTCTGGCCGCCGGATGGCGCGCGTTGGGCGGATTGCCCTGCCTTAAAATCTTTGGGCTCAGGTCAGGACCGGCAGGCACGGCTCGCGAATCTGGTGGATCAAGCGATCCGGAAATTACGTCCCGGCCTCCGGTTGGAGATTATTGCCTATGCCAAGGCGCTTCTTCCGCCTGAGACGGTATCGCTTAATCCGGATATCCTGGTTGATTTCTGCCCCATTGATCAAAGCTATGAGCGACAGATTTATGATACCATGTCGCGTGAGAATAATGTTTATGCGAAGGCGCTCCATGCCTGGAGAAAAGCTTTTTCAGGAGACATCGGCTTATATTCTTATTATCGCAAATATGGTTGGCATTCTCTTCCCAATGTGATCCCATATTATATTGCAAAAGACCTGAGATGGTATAAGAAGGTACCTCTTCAGGGCGTTTCGGTATATTGCGAACCTGGAGACTGGGCGACGTTTGCCCTGAATTACTATACGTTGGGGCGATTGGCATGGAATCCCCGGGCCGATGTCGATTCGTTAGTGAAGGATTTCTGCCGGACGTTGTATGGCAGACAGGCAGCTTCTGCCATTCGGGTGTATGCAGTACTCGGTCAAACGGTACGCCTGTTGGGTAATATTCCCTTTACCACCTTAAAATCCCCCGAAAGACTGGCGGCTGGGATTAAGTCGCTGAGCCGTTGCGAGGCGATACTGGATTCCGCCGTCGAGGCGGCAGGCGATGCGGCGAATGCAGGCAATCTTAGAAAGCTGGCGCTGGCTGCCGAATATGCCAGGCGGGATTTGATGATCCTGAAAGTAAAAGGACAGCCGTCTGTGGCCAGCATGCGGGTTAGATCTATGGTGCGCTTTCTGGAAGACAACAAAGACCAGGGAGTGTTTCTGATGAGGCGGTCGGATAATGTTAAACGATACCTGGGATATTATGGACTGAATGAATAATTTTAGGTTTGTCCTGTTTGCAGCGACCAGATTTTTGACCCGCCGGTAAGCCGGTGATAAAAATAAATGAAAATGATAAAGCGTATTTTATGCATCGGAGCACTTTGGTTAGTGTTTCCGCATTCCGGAATGTGCCAGCAACCGAAGATCCAGGGCCAGCTGAAAGAACTTTTTGCCGGACCGGCGAATGTGCAACAAAGCGATCAATGGCTTTCGGGGATGAAAAAATGGCGGATCGCTGAGCGCGAACAGCTCCATTTCAGCGATGCTGAATATCGCAAGCCGGCATTGAAATGGTTGAGCAAGACCTTTATCTATACCCAAATGATGGCCTGCGACCGGTATTTTTATGATCCGGTATCGGGCAAGTATACGGTTAGCCGTTATCTGGATGATCTCCGGAAACAATATGGAGGGATTGATGCCGTGCTGATCTGGCCTACTTATCCCAATATGGGTATCGATAATCGTAATCAGGTAGATCTGGTTACGGGTATGCCTGGCGGCAAGAAGGCCATCAAAGCGATGATATCGGATTTCAAGCGCCAGGGGGTCCGTGTATTTTTTCCCATCATGATCTGGGACCGGGGTACCAGAAGCCTGCGTTATGCGATGCCGGTTGCCCTGGTAAAGGAAATGCAGGAGCTAGGCGCCGATGGTATGAATGGCGATACCATGTGGGGCGTTACGGAGGATTTCAGGAATGCTTATGATAGCCTGGGATATCCCCTGGTATTGCAGCCGGAGGTAGCCATCAAGGACCTCAGTCTGGTTCAGTGGAATACCTCCAGTTGGGGATATTACTGGAACTACCGCCCGACTCCGGGCGTGAGCATTTATAAATGGCTTGAACCCCGCCACCAGGTCTTCGTGACCAATCGCTGGGCGACAGACAAGACCGATGATCTGCAGTATGCTTTCTTCAATGGTGTTGGCTATAATGCATGGGAAAATATCTGGGGTGTATGGAACCAGATTGCGGATCGTTATGAATCCGAAATCCGCCGGATCGCAACCATTTACCGCCAGTTTCCCGGTATATGGAACAGCCCCGGATGGCGACCCTTTTATCCGGCGTTGCAAAATAATGTTTTTGCTTCGCAGTTCCCTGGAAAGGATCAGGCGGTTTATACGCTTGTAAATCGTGACAGTATAGATAAGGATGGGGTACAATTAAAGTTGCCTTATCAGGAAGGTGTAACCTATTTTGACCTTTGGAACGGGATCAGGCTGAATACGAGCCGAGCGGGCGATAGCGTAGCGCTTGCTTTTCCGATAGAAGGAAATGGCTTTGGCGCCGTACTCGCGGCTCGATCTTTAAAGCCCGGATTTAATCAGTTTTTGAAACAAATGCACGTGCTGGCAAAGACGCCGCTTAAGAGCCTTTCGATTGCCCGTAAGCCGCTGCCTCAAAAGATCGTGCCGATCGCAAAAACCGCTCCCGCGAGCGCCACGCCACCGGGTATGGTGCTTATCCCTGCCGTTAAGCAATACTTGTTTTCGACTAAAAGCGTGATGATCGAGGGCGACCCGCTTCCCGATGCTGTCGGGTTTCAATATCCATGGGAGGCTCACCCATCCCGTTCGCAACAGCACCGGATGGACATCTCTGCTTTTTATATAGACAAGTACCCGGTGACGAACAAGCAGTATAAGGATTTTCTGGATGCTACCCGGTATCATCCTAAAGACGACCATAATTTTCTGAAAGACTGGAAAGAGGGTACCTACCCCGAAGGCTGGGATAATAAGCCCGTTACCTGGGTATCATTGGCAGATGCAAGGGCCTATGCAAAGTGGGCCGGGAAACGGCTCCCCCATGAGTGGGAATGGCAATATGCCGCCCAAGGTTCCGATGGAAGAACCTTCCCCTGGGGTAATGACAGTGGTGCGACTAAAATGCCTCCGCTGGACACTACCCGGGATATGAGACCTCCGACGAACGTGGATGCATATCCCTCGGGCGCAAGTCCCTTCGGAGTGACGGACATGGTCGGCAATGTTTGGCAATGGACCGATGAATATACCGACGCCCACACCCGGGCTGCCGTATTAAAGGGAAGCGGATATTACCGTTCTACGGGTTCTAAGTGGTACTTTCCGCGGGCGCTGGAGGTGGAAATGAACGGAAAGTACTTGCTCATGGCACCTAGCCTGGACCGCTCGGGAACGATTGGATTCAGGTGTGTTCGGGATAAATAATATTTCAAGCGGATAGAGTCATTCACTCTGGTGATGTGCGAGCATCAATGTATAAGCTATTCCCACTTCGTTTTTGATCAGCCCGGAGGGAAAGATAATCTCAAAAGGACTCGATGGAAAAGAAGCAATCAAAAAGCTCGATGGCCTGTTTCCCGAACCCATGAATTGAGCATTGACATACACTTCGCTATATTTGAAAGGGAGAAGAAGTATGGCCCCTCCGCTGTCCAGATTCGTTCATCAATATTAGTCAAAAAGAGCGCTCCAAGGTTTTCTTTTATAATGTTTCGTTTAGGATGCTTAATTTTACTCGCGGTGTTTAAGTTTAGAAGGCTCTCCATTATTCACGCGTAAAAAAGGTATAAAAATATGCAAACCATCGTCCAGATTTCTCTTGATCTGACCAATATTGACGAGGCGCTTGAAACAGCCGCCATGGCGATGCGGGCGGGTGTGGACTGGCTCGAAGCAGGCACGCCGCTTATCCTGGCGGAAGGGCTGCATGGCGTCCGTAAACTGAGGGAGGCATTCCCCGGTATCCCTATCGTGGCCGATCTGAAGACGATGGATGGGGGGTATCTGGAAGCGGAGATGATGGCAAAGGCGGGCGCCACCCATGTTGTGGTGATGGCCCGGGCGCATGAAGAAACGATCAGGCGTGTCGTAGAAGCGGGCCGGGATTTTGGCATAAAAGTAATGGGCGATAACCTTGGAAGTGACGATATGGTAGCGGCTGCCAAATGGCTGGAAGATCTGGGATGCGACTATGTGATCCACCATATCGGCTATGATGAGCGGAGAGGTATAGCGGCGAAAGGCCAGCGCATGCCCAGTCCGCTGGATCAGTTGAAAGAAGTAGTGAATGCCCTGAACATACCGGTACAGGCCGTGGGCGGTTTGTCACTGGATCAGGCCATACAATGTCCCGCCTATGGCGCGCCTTTGGTGGTGCTGGGTGCACCTCTGACAGTGGATGCGGATGCTTTTCGCACTGCTGCCGGTGATTTGGAGAGTTCTCTTCGCCTTATTTGTGAACAGATCCATTCCTATGGCGATGTGCTTATTGGCAAAGCGTAACATTTATAATACAGGATACACTTTTATTTTTAACCAAAACAAAACCAATGAAATCAGCGGCGGTGGTGAATTATGCACCGGAAAAATATTCGGTAGAAATAAGGGAAATTGAGCTACCCGACATTGGAGAGGAGGATGTATTGCTCGAGGTGGCTAATGTTGGCGTATGTGGCAGCGACTTACACCAATGGACTGCGGATCACAGCTGGACGGTCAATTATCCGGTTGTCCTGGGTCACGAATTTGGCGGTCATATTGTCCAGGTGGGAAGCCGTGTGAAGGGCTGGAAAGAAGGTGACCGCGTGGTGAGTGAAACGGCTGCCATCATTGATCCTGACAATCCCTTGTCACGTCGGGGACTTTATAACCTGGACCCTTCCAGAAAAGGATTTGGTTATGGAGTCAATGGCGCAATGACGCGCTTTGTAACAGTGCCGGCACGCTGCCTTCACCGGGTGCCGGAACAACTTGCGTTTGAAAAAGCCTGCCTGACAGAGCCTTGTTGCGTGGCCTACAGTGCCGTCGTAGCCAATACGCGCATACAGCCCGGTGACAGGGTGGTGGTCCTCGGTCCAGGCACCATAGGCATTCTTTGTGCTGCCGTTGCTGTTCTGTGTGGTGCGGAAGTGGCTGTCGTGGGACTTGAAAAAGACCGTCATCGCCTGGATATTGCCAGGCACTATGGTTGCGAGGTCATCATGGGTGACGCGGCAGCATGGGCGATGCAGCGGGATGGGCTTGGGGCAGATTGTGTGCTGGATGCGGCTGGAGTGAGCGCCACCTTGCGAATCGCATTAGAACTGGTACGTCCCAATGGCCAGATTACCAAAGTAGGGTGGGGACCTCAACCCCTCAATTTCTCGTTGGATCCGCTGGTGCAAAAGAACGTGTCGCTGCAGGGAAGCTTCAGCCACAACTGGCCCATTTGGGAGCGGGTTATCGCCCTCTTGGCCAGTGGCCGGTTAGACGTTAGTCCCATTATCGGCGGAGTATGGCCTGTTACGGAATGGAAAGAAGCCTTTGAGAAAATGCACCGTGGTGAAGTGGTCAAAAGCGTTTTAAAGCCGGTTTAATATGCGATTAAAGGATAAAGTAATCATCGTGACGGGTAGCACGATGGGCATCGGCAAGGCTATTGCAGCGCGTTGCGTGGCCGAAGGTGCCCGTGTACTGATACATGGGTTGGAAGCTGATCTGGGCGAAGCGGTCGTGGCGTCATTGGGTAAGGACAAAGCAGTTTTGCTGGTGGAAGACATTACCAGTGACGGCGCACCCGAGCATCTCGTTGCGTTAGCCGTTGAAACTTTTGGAAAACTGGATGCGGTTGTTAACAATGCGGCAGCCGTCGTGTCTTCCAATATACAAAGTACGGATCTCGTTCTGTTCAGAAGGGTGCTGGAGGCCAATACCCTGGCCCCTTATGCACTCATCCGGGCTGCTTTGCCGCACCTTTCGGAAGTAAAAGGCTGCGTATTGAATATCGGTTCGGTAAATGCCTGGAGCGGTGAGCCCAATTTGCTGGCATACAGCGTTTCCAAAGGCGCACTTATGACCATGACCCGCAACCTGGGGGATACGCTTCATCGTGAAAACGGGGTGCGGGTCAACCAAATTAACCCGGGTTGGGTGCTCACTGAAAAAGAAATACAACGTAAACGGGCACACGGGCTTCCCGACGATTGGTTCAAATCTATTCCCGCGGTATATGCGCCGGCGGGTCGTATTTTGAAACCCGAGGAGATCGCTACGGCTGCAGTTTATTGGCTGGCCGACGAAAGTGGCCCCATCAGCGGACAGGTGGTAGATCTGGAACAACATCCTTTCATTGGTAGAAATCCGCCCAAAGATCAGTCTACGATTCCGGTAGGCCAAAAATAACTTAAACCACAAAACGGTAACCCTGAAAATATGCCTCGTCTCGCAGCATTTCCGAAAGCCTTTATGCACGCGCTTTGCAAAGATGGCACCATGCGTTTGTCCGAATGGATCGAACTAGCATCCTCTCTTGATATCGACGGCCTGGAATGGTATGCCGGCTTCATAGAAATGCAGGATGACAAGAAATGGCCGTCATTCCGGAAGCAGGTAGAAACTCATGGCATGGTAATACCCATGATGTGCTGTTCTCCTGATTTTACGCATCCGGATGAGAGATTCCGTGAACAGGAGATAACCAAACAAAAACATTGGATAGAGATGACCTCCGCGTTGGGAGGTTCTTATTGCAGGGTGTTGTCCGGACAGCGCAGACCGGAAATTTCCATAGAAGAAGGAATAGACCTCGCTGTAGCATGTATTGAGGCCTGTTTGCCTTATGCGCAAGAGAAAGGCGTTACGCTCATTATCGAAAATCACTATAAGGACGACTTTTGGCAATATCCTGAATTTGCGCAAAAGATGGAGGTGTTCTGTGAATTGGTAGGCCGGATCCATCACCGGTATTTTGGCGTCAATTATGATCCGAGTAATACCTATCTGGCGGGTGAGGACCCTTTGGAATTGCTTTATCGTATTTCCGATCGTGTGGTATCCATGCATGCCAGTGACCGCTATTTGAAAGCAGGTACTATAGAAGATTTACGGCGCGAAGAAGGGGGGGCGGAGGGCTATGCCAAGCGCTTGAGCCATGGTGAAATCGGCAAGGGACTGAATGACTATGATGCTATTTTTACGGAGTTGAAACGCGTTGGCTTTAATGGCTGGATCAGTATTGAAGACGGTGTGGATGGCATGGAGCAACTTCATAGAAGTGTAGCTTTTCTTCGTAAGAAGATCACACAATATTGGCCGGCGGATCAATCAAGGACAATGAAAGATTAAACGGTTATGAAGATTGGAAGGTATTTTATAGCGTCCTGAGCTATTCTAAAGGGTATTGTATATTTGATCCGGTTCAAAGGGCCGGGTTTTTGCGTTGGATGATCCTTTTTTAGATCAATTTATTATTTCCACGTGGGAGGATTGCGATTGCTCGATTTCTTTACAACGAGAGCCAATTTACGGGGTCCTCAAACGCCGGATGCTCATCTGAATAAAATTACTGGTCAATATCATTGCTTGTTATCATTATCCGACCACAAAATTGCTTTAAAATCCTCAATTCAAATTCATATGAGATGGTTGCTCCTTTCACTATCAATATGCGCTTTTTTTTCTGCTCTTGGGAATTCCTCCGGGAATTTCTATGATGCTAGAGGGGACTCTTTACCAAGACCTAATATTATTCTTATTATCGCTGAAAGCCATCGTTCAGAGGCCATAGCGGGATCGGGTAATTCTTTTATTCAAACGCCTAACCTTAAAAGGCTGGCGTCAGAAGGCGTCAAGTTTAATAACTTCTATGTAACTACTGCGATCTGCTGTGTGAGCAGGGCAAGTATAATGAGTGGTCAATACGGACATACGCATGGCATCAATGATTTCTCAACTGATTTTACTAAAGCGGCGTTTTCTAAGACGCTTCCCATGCAAATGAGAGATGCAGGATATAATCTATCCTGGGTCGGCTTTTTCGGGGTTGGTAAAAATCCTCCTAAGGAGGATTTTTACTATTGGAAGGCTAAGATCCCATGGGAAAGTAATGGTCTGCACAATACGGACCTTACTGTTGAAAGCGTGAATAATTTTTTAGATAATTACAAAAGTAAGGTTCCGTTTTTTATGTGTGTAAATTTTGACGCTGCACATGAAATTGATCCAACACCTTCTGCTCCTGCTCATTACCTTGTGCAAGACCGTTTCAAAAATTTGTATAGTGACATCGATATTCCCGAGCCTAAAACTGCTGATCCCCAATATTGGAGCGAATTCCCCGTATTTTTCAGAGACCGCCGAAATATTGGAAGGAAACGGTGGTATGGCTTTTTTTCTACTAAAGCGCTGCTTCAAAAAAGCACTAAAGATTATTATCGTCTGATTACAGGCTTAGACGATGCTGTGGGAAGGATTAGAAATAAGCTCGTCAAGGAAGGATTGGATAAGAATACCATTATAGTATATACCAGTGACCATGGTGTTTCTTTAGGAGAGCATGGATTAATGGGGAAGTGGTATCCCTACGATGTCAGTATGCATGTTCCCTTTATTTTGTACGATCCAAGGAGTACGGCGTTATCAGGAAAGGAAAGCGATGCATTTGCTTTGAATATTGATATTGCACCCACCCTATTAGGACTCGTCGGTTTGAATGCACCTAGTGAGATGGAAGGGGAAAATCTAATAGATCTGATTAAGGGTAAGATTAAGCCTAGAGATTATTTTTTATCTGAGTATTCCGTATTCGGAGCACCTCAATTGTTTGAAACTAAAGCGATCGTTTCCAAACAATTCAGGTACATCACGTATACCGAATATGGTTATGAGCAATTATTCGATATTGTTAAGGATCCGGAGGAATCTTCGAATTTGGTT
>Ga0164242_10006727_pt1 | contig 12634 bp, 12 predicted proteins | sample OricomgcompostMG_FD_108783 | JGI IMG/M metagenome (GOLD analysis project Ga0164242, IMG submission 108783) | Miracle-Growth compost microbial communities from Emeryville, California, USA - Original compost - Miracle growth compost (MG) ... | reverse complement strand
GCACGGAAACGAGGAAACATGCCACTGCCCTGGACACTGCACGGCGACGGAAAGACGATCGACGCGAAGACCGTCGTCGCGCCAGAGGAGCGACTCAGTTGGCCGCGCACGATCGGCATCGGCGCTCAGCACGTCGTCGCGATGTTCGGCGCGACGTTCCTCGTGCCGCTGCTGACCCATTTCCCACCCAGCACGACGCTGCTGTTCTCCGGCATCGGCACGCTGTTGTTCCTGCTGATCACCGGGAACAAGCTGCCGAGCTATCTGGGATCCTCGTTCGCGTTCATCGCCCCGATCACGGCCGCCACCGCCTCGCACAGCATGGGAAGCGCGCTGTTCGGCATCCTCACTGTCGGCGTACTGCTTGCCATTGTCGGCGTGATCGTGCAGTTGACCGGCACAGGGTGGATCGACTCTCTGATGCCGCCTGTCGTAGCCGGCGCGATCGTGGCGCTCATCGGATTCAATCTGGCCCCTGCCGCGAAAGGAAACTTCGAGAAAGCGCCGCTGACGGCGCTGATCACGTTGGCCGCCGTCATCCTGTGCACGGTGGTGTTCCGCGGGATGCTCGGCAGGCTCTCGATCTTCGTCGGTGTGGTCGTGGGATACGTCGCGGCCGTGCTGCTCGGCGAGGTCGACTTCTCCGCGGTGGCGTCCGCAGCGTGGGTCGGGCTGCCGACGTTCACGCTGCCGGCCAACCCGTTCACGAATCCTGGTGGCACCTGGGGCATCCTGCCGGCCTTCCTGCCCGTTGTGCTCGTGCTGATCGCCGAGAACGTCGGCCACATCCGCGGGGTCGCGCAGATGACAGACCGGGATGTCAACAAGCTCACCGGGCGTGCGCTGCTTTCGGATGGCCTGGCTACGATTGTGGCCGGCTTCGGCGGCGGCTCCGGCACGACGACATACGGTGAGAACATCGGTGTGATGGCCGCCACCCGTGTGTATTCGACCGCGGCGTACTGGGTGGCAGGCATCGTCGCCATCCTGCTCGCGCTCTCCCCCAAGGTGGGCGCGATCATCAGCACGATCCCCGCCGGGGTGCTCGGCGGCGTGACCACGGCCCTGTATGGACTGATCGGCATCATCGGCGTGAAGATCTGGCTCGACAACAAGGTGGACTTCTCGCGCCCGACCAACCAGTTCACGGCCGCGACAGCCCTGATCGTCGGCATCGCGGACTACACCTGGAACGCAGGCGCTGTCTCGTTCAACGGCATCGCGCTCGGCACCGTCGCCGCGATCGTCGTCTACCACCTCATGAACGCGATCGCCCGCGTCCGCGGCACGAGGTAGCGACCGCCGCGGGCATCCGCCGCTTCGAACGCCTCAGCGGTGGAAGGCCGGAATGATCAAGTAGATGCCGAAGAGAACGCACGCGCCGCACAGCGCGAAACACGCGTACGCAGCGGCCAGTGCCAACCGTTTGCGTGTGGGCGAGAGCGGGTTGCGTTTGGCTGCCTTGCGGATGCGTTTGGCCTCCGCGGCTGCCTCGGTCGGCGTGATCACCGTGATCGCGTCTGTGAATTCAGCGGGGATGACGTTCGGAGCCTTTCCTGCCGTGCTCATCAGTCGCAGACCAAGCGAATAGAGGATGACGACGATGCACGCCGATGCGATGGCCGCGAATGCGACGACGAAGAACGAGATCCAGTTGATCACGCCGCACTCCTCTTGCCGGCCGACTTCTTCGGCTTGACCTTGCGGATCTTGACGACACGCCCGGACTGGGCGACCTCGTTGACGCCCTCGAGCGCGGTCTTGCTGCTGACTCTGTTTCGTGCCGAGATGATGAAGATGGCGACGATCACGACCGTGGCGATCACCGCATCGATGAGGATGCCGAGCGGGCCGAGTCCAGCAGCCCAGGCGGACAACGCGCCGACGATCGCCGACGCGGGCAGAGTCAGCAACCAGCCCATGCCGATGCGTCCCGCCGTTCGCCACCGCACAGACGACCCGCGACGGCCGAGGCCGGAGCCGACCACCGACCCTGACGCCACCTGAGTAGTCGACAGCGCGAAACCGAGATGCGATGACGCGAGGATCGTCGCTGCCGTGCTCGTCTCCGCGGCAAAGCCCTGGGCCGGTTTCACATCCGTGAGGCCCTTGCCGAGAGTGCGGATGATGCGCCATCCTCCGGTGTATGTACCGGCGGCGATGGCGATGGCGCACGCCAGGATCACCCAGAACTGAGGATCGCTTCCCTGTGCCTGCAGGCCGGCCGAGATGAACACCAGGGTGATGACCCCCATCGTCTTCTGCGCGTCGTTCGTGCCGTGCGCGAGCGCAACGAGCGACGAAGAAAAGATCTGTGCGTAGCGGAAACCTGCTCTGCCGTCTGGCTGCCCGTCGTAGCGACGCGTGATCACGTAGGCGAGTTTGGTCGACAGGTATGCGACGAACCCGGCGATCAGCGGTGCCAGCAGCGCAGGAAGGATGACCTTGTCGACCAGAACGGCGTAGTCCACCGATCCGAAGCCAGCACCGACGATGGCTGCGCCGATGAGGCCGCCGAACAGTGCGTGGCTCGAACTCGATGGCAGTCCGAACAACCAGGTGACGAGGTTCCAGATGATGGCTCCGACCAAGCCGGCGAAGATCATCTCCGGCGTGATGCTGATGCCGCCAGGTCCTTCGTGGATGATCCCGCCGGAGATCGTTTTCGCGACCTCTGTGGACAGAAACGCACCGACGAGATTGAGCGCTGCGGCCAAAGCCACAGCGACCTTCGGACGCATCGCGCCCGTCGCGATCGGGGTCGCCATCGCGTTTGCGGTGTCGTGAAATCCGTTGGTGAAGTCGAAGAAGAGCGCAAGTACGACGACGAGCACGACGATCAGGGAGAGGTCCACCGGCGTCTTTCTGTGGGAGCGCACAGTCCATCCCGCGCCCGTCGGCACGTGGCTCGTGTCGAAATTCGCCGGGATTTCATGCAATTGAGGTGGCGCTTCTTGCCAGCCATGTCGATACTCACACGGCCCGCCGTGCAGGTCAACTTCGAGACGTCAGACCGGGGAGGGAGTGGGTAGGCCGACCCGGTGCACGAAATCTTGCAGCCTCCGATAGACCACCTGAGATTCCGGGTAACGGTAATTCTGTTGCCAGGTGTGCTCCGTGTTGCGTCGATCGCCCCCGAAGATGACGGTGTCAACGCGCACGCCGTGCGATCGCAGGGCCGCGACGAAGTTCAGATTCGCGCGGTAGAAGAAATCTCGCTCGCTTGTCGTGACGAGCACCGGCGCGAAATCAGCGTCGAGCCATTCGATCGGCGACAGCCATCGAGACGCGCGCACGAGCGAGTCCCCCCTGCCGCGTGCGGGCAGAAGCATACGGATGAAGCCGTGACCCATGATGAATCCGCGCTCGAAGATGACTGAAAAATCCGATGCGCTGCAGTGCAGCACCAGCCCTTTCAGGCTCTCCCTGGGCACGGCCGACCGAACGCCGAAGTGCTCGGCCAACTCGGCGCGGGTGGACATGGCGGCCAGCAGACTCGCGATCTGTCCGCCCGCCGAGTCCCCGCCGAGCACCAGCGTGTCGGGGTCTCCACCGAAGTCAGCAATGTGCTCGCGCACCCAGGCGAGCGCTGCAGTGCCGTCGTGCAGCATGTGCTCCATGTGGAAGCGGCCCGCCATCCGATAATTGACGTTGACGACCACGATGCCGTGTTCTGCCTGGCACGCGCAGTACTTGGTCAATGGCAGCTTGTCACCGGATGTCCACCCGCCACCGTGGAAGTAGACGTACACGGGGAGAGGATGGGTGTCCGCGGGTGCTCGACGCGGCGTCAGAACATCCAGCCGGTGTGCCCGGATACCGTCTCCGACGTAGTCGATGTCGAGCATGTAGTCGACGGTCTCGATCGGCTCCGCGTTGAAGCTGCGGGTCTCGTGCGCGGCGAGCTGTGCCATCAGCGCCCGCCATGCCCAGACGGGCACCCTGGGAAAGGTGAGTCGGCGAAACGGCATATGCTCACGATAATTCCGCATCGTGCGCGGCGGCTGTGAAACCGACGGAGCTTCTCGGCCGGCGAAGACTCAGTCGGTCGAAGCGGAGGCCATTTCGACCAGCGCGAGCAGCGCTGCCGCGTACGCTTCCGCCGCATCCGAAGCGTCGAACGTGCGATCGCCCTCCGGATGCGCCGCCGTCACGCGGAAACCACCGTCGTCTGTGCTGGCAAGCGAGACGAACGTGCCGCCGAGCAGCTCACGCAGCTGGTCTTCGCGCGGGAGCCAGAGCGCATTCTCGATGGCGACGGAATCCAGCGCCCACTCGGTCGTGCCGTTGAAGCCGAGGATGGTCCCTGTGTCGAACTCATGGGGCTCGATCGTCATGTCGCTGACGGTGAACACGTCGGCGTCGAATTCGCCTGAATCGATTCGGAATGCGTCACCGGAGGCAGGATGCCAGCGCACCCCCGCCTCACGCAGTCGGCGCGCGAGCGCAATAGAGATCATTCCGCCATTATGCGCCGACTCTGTCGCGGCGTGCACCCGCGCGTCCGCATGCTCGTTCGCTCACGGCAGAAGGAAACCTGTCTCATCTCGTTAGCACTCGCCTAGCGAGAGTGCTAATTTGGAGCTAGTTGAGCCGAGGCGGCTCAACTCTTGAAACCGACCCGGCATCCGCCGTGGATGCGCACAGAAGGAGATGACAATCATGGCAATGAACTTCGACCCATTCCGCGAGTTGGATCGTGCCACCGGAGCGCTGTTCGAGCGCAATCAGGGCCCTCGACTGATGCCGATGGACCTCTACCGCGACGGTGACACGTATATCCTGAACGCCGATCTGCCCGGTATCGATCCAGGGTCAGTCGATATCGACGTGGACGGGCAGCTCCTGTCCATCCGTGCCGAACGCACTCTGAGTTCCGGCGACGGCGTGAAGTGGCTCGCTCGTGAGCGCAATGGCGGGTCCTTCCTACGCCAGCTGAACCTAGGGCAGGGCATCGACACCGAGAACATCGCCGCGAGCTACACGAACGGCGTGCTCAGCGTGACGATCCCGATGAGCGAAAAGGCCAAGCCGCGCAAGATCGCCGTCACCAGCGGCGCCGACAACGGGGCGGAAGCGAACACCGTCACCGTGGGCGAGAGCGAGCAGACGTCCGTCTGACCAGCTGCGCACAATGCGGGGCTCGGAGGATTTCCTCCGGGCCCCGCGCTGCGAGTGCTGAGGACGCCTGTTCGTGCCGAGATCAGCCGGTGGAGCACACACCCTCGGCACGCGCGGTCACTCTCGACGCGAAACGCCGAGCGTCACTACTCGGTCACCACGCACTACTCGGTCAGCACAACGATCTTGCCTCGAACATGTCCGGCCTCGAGCCGTTCGTATGCCTCACGGACTCGCTCGAGTGGGAACACCGAGTCGATCGGCAACACGATCTCGTCATCGGCGAGCAGCTGCGCGACCTGAGCTAATTCGTCGAGACCGGCGGACGCGCCGCCGACGGATTGAACGCCATCAATCCCCGCGAGGCGGCGCCGCGCTACGGTGGAACGGTGCCTCATCCTCCGCAAGCCAAGCGCATCCCCAGCAAGCGAACCCACCACGGCGACACGATCACCGACCACTACGAGTGGCTGCGCGACAAGGACGACCCCGCGGTCATCGCCCATCTCGAGGCCGAGAACGCCTACGCGGAAGCCAACACAGTGCAGCTCGAGCCGCTCCGTCGGACGATTTTCCAGGAGATCAAGGCTCACACTCAAGAAACGGATCTGTCTGTGCCGACGCGGCGCGGCCGGTTCTGGTACTACACCAGATCGTTCGAGGGCAAGCAGTACGCGGTGCACTGCCGGGCACCGATCAGCGATCCGGACGACTGGACGCCGCCGTCCATCGAGAACGCACCTGCGAACCTGTCTGCGCTTGACAGCGAGGAGGTGCTACTCGACGGCAACATCGAGGCGCATGGCCACGAGTTCTTCTCACTCGGCAGCTTCGATGTGTCAGAGGACGGCAAGCTGCTGGCGTACGCGACGGATGTGATCGGCGATGAACGGTTCACACTGCGCATCCGAGACCTGGGCACCGGCTCCGATCTTGCCGACGAGGTGCCGAACACCTCCCACGGTGCGGTGTTCTCCCCTGACGGCCGCTACGTGTTCTACACGACCGTGGACGACGCCTGGCGCCCGGACACCATATGGCGGCACGAAATCGGCACGCTGGCGAGCGCAGATGTGGCCGTCTTCAACGAACCGGATGAGCGCTACTGGACGGGCATCGGGCTCACGCGCAGCAGAAAGTACCTGGTGATCGAGGTCGGGTCCAAGATCACCGGCGAATCCTGGCTGATGGACGCCTCGAATCCGCTCGGCGAATTTCGCGTGGTGTGGCCCAGGCGAGAGGGCGTCGAATACGAGATCGAGCACGCGGTGGTCGGTGGGGAGGACCGGCTGCTCATCCTGCACAACGATGGCGCCGTCGATTTCGAGCTCGTCGATGTCGCAGCGAACGACCCGGGAGGCCCGAGCAGAACGGTCCTCGCGCACGACCCGGCCATCCGATTGGAGTCCGTCGATGCGTTCAGCGATCACCTGGTGGTCGAATACCGCCGCGACGGGCTCACCCAGATCGGCATCGTGAAGCTGACTGCCGATGGGTACGGCGAGATGGAGGAGCTCGAATTCGACGAACCTCTGTACACCGTCGGCACGGCGGGCAACCCTGAGTGGGCGCAGCCAACCGTGCGCTTCGGCTACGGCTCCCTGGCCACGCCGTCGACCGTCTACGACTACGACGTCGCCGAGGGAGGACGACGGATGCTGAAGCGCCAGAGCGTGCTCGGCGATTTCGACCAGGCTCGCTACGAGCAGCGCCGCGAGTGGGCGACCGCCGACGACGGGACCCGTGTGCCGGTCTCGCTTGTGTACCGGAGTGATCTCGTCGATCCCGGCACGCCGGCGCCCCTCGAGCTCTACGGCTACGGGTCGTACGAGTCGAGCATCGATCCTGGGTTCTCGATAGCACGGCTGTCACTGCTCGACCGCGGCGTCGTCTTCGCGATCGCCCACGTTCGAGGCGGCGGCGAACTCGGCAGGAACTGGTACGACAACGGCAAGACACTCACGAAGAAGAACACGTTCAGCGATTTCGTCGCAGCTGCGCGGCACCTGATCGCATCCGGCTGGACGAGCGAAGACCGGCTGGTCGCCGAGGGAGGTAGCGCAGGGGGCCTCCTAATGGGAGCCGTCGCCAACCTGGCACCGGAGACGTTCGCCGGCATCCTCGCCGCCGTTCCGTTCGTCGATCCCCTCACCTCGATTCTCGATCCGTCTCTTCCGTTGACGGTGATCGAGTGGGACGAGTGGGGGGACCCGCTGCACGACGCAGACGTGTACGCATACATGAAGTCGTACTCTCCGTACGAGAACGTGCGGTCGGACGTGCGCTATCCCCGCATTCTGGCGGTCACGAGCTTGAACGACACGCGTGTGCTGTACGTCGAACCGGCCAGATGGGTCGCTCGGCTGCGTGAGGTCGGCGCGCCCGCATTGCTGAAAACCGAGATGTCTGCCGGTCACGGCGGCGTCAGCGGGCGTTACGCAGCGTGGGAAGAGCGCGCGTGGGAGCTCGCCTGGATTCTCGACGTGCTCGGCCTGGCCGGTTGAGGTTGCGCCGATCGAGATCTGGTCGATTGAGATCTGGCCGTCGTCAGCCGAAGAGCAGAGCGGCCTCGTCGTAACGGTACTGCGGAACGGTGTTCAGCCCGACCGTCGCATCCGCGATCGACACGTTGACGACGTCTGTGCCGCGCAGCGAGACCATCGTGCCCCATTGCTCGTTCTGCACGGCGTCGATCGCTGACATGCCCAACCGCGTCGCAAGGACTCGGTCGTATGCGCTCGGCACCCCGCCGCGCTGTATGTGTCCGATGACGGTGGCTCGGGATTCGATCCCGGTGCGCTCCTCGATGATCGGCGCGAGCAGCTCGCCGATGCCGCCGAGCCTCGGCCGGTTGAACGCGTCAAGGCCCTTATGCGAGTGCGCGCCCTCCATCGTATCGAGGTGGAATCCCTCGGAGACGACGATCACCGGCGCGCGTCCGCGCGTGCGCACGCTCTCGACCCATTCGCAGATCTGGTCGATCGACTGGGGCTGCTCCGGTATCAGGATGGCGTGAGCGCCGCCTGCCATCCCAGAGTGCAGGGCGATCCAGCCGACGTGCCTGCCCATGACCTCGACGATCATGCAGCGTTGGTGCGATTCCGCGGTCGTGCGCAGCCGGTCGATCGCTTCGGTGGCGATCTCGACGGCCGTGTCGAATCCGAACGAATAGTCCGTGGCCGCCAGGTCGTTGTCGATCGTCTTGGGCACACCGACGATTTTCAGTCCGGCGTCGGTGAGCCGACGCGCAGCGGTCAGCGTGCCCTCGCCGCCGATGGCGATCACCGCGTCGATGCCGTTCTCGTCGAGGGTGCGCTGAATGTTCTCCGGCCCGCTGCCATCGCCCTCGAACGGGTTCGTACGGCTCGAGCCGAGAATCGTGCCGCCCTGGCGCGAGAGGCCACGCACACTATGCCTGTCCAGCGGCATGATGTCGGCGTTGACGACCCCCCGCCATCCGTAGCGGAACCCCGCGAATTCTTGACCGTACACACGATCGCCTTTGAGCACGGCTCCGCGGATCACCGCGTTCAATCCGGGGCAATCGCCGCCGCTGGTCAAGATTCCGATTTTCACTGTGTGCCTTTCATACGCCCCAGAACCGATCATGCCCGAGGCTGCCGCGAGCGCCAAAATCGCCGAGGTGAACCACGGCGTGCACAGCTTACGCGCGGGAGTCGATGCCGAGCGCGCGAGCCAGCTTCGAGGAGCTGGTCGAAGGCGTGGCACCCGCTGCAAGCAGGATGCCCTCGATCGTGTCAAGCAGCTCGGTGCGCTTGGAACGCGTGTCAGGCGCGGCGGCCAGCAGCTCGACCTCCCACTCGCGCCACGAGCGAACGGACCCGTCCATGAGATTCTCGGCGTTGACGTGATCGTCGCTCAGCTCGGCGACGGGATAGCCCGCGGCATCAAGCAGCCGCCTGTTCTCCCGTCGATTGCGCACGCGCGCAACCGGATGCAGCGCTCGGCCGGACACCAGATGTTCGACCTGTTCCCGGACGCCTGCCGGCACCGTGCTCGGTGTCGCGGCATCCGTCTGGTCGCCGTCGGACGCCAACGGCCAGTGCAACTCCGTTCGGCCCTCGTCGCCCGGCTCGGCGGACTTGATGTGCCAGCCTGCGTCGCTTCCGCCTGAGCGCCGTCGCAGTGCCGTGCGATTGTGCGCAAGATCGAATTCATCCGTGTCGTAGTACAGGGCGTCCAGCTCGATGATCTCGGGAACGTCGATGACCGCGATCGTTCCTGCCCCGACCAGGTCGGGAACCGTCGGCGCCTCCTCCACGTCATACTTGCGCTCGATCTCGATCTGACGGCTGTGACTCATACATCTTGTCTAGCGCAGCGCGTCCTGCTGCACCAATCGCGGACGGTTTCGCTGCGGCGACGCACCGCGCTGATGACCACCAGAATTCAGGCAGCACGCCCATTCGGCTGGATAATCCAGCCGACGGAGCGTCTCACCTGAATGTTGGCGCAGGCCTGAGGTCCGGCGGGTTCGGCATTCCCAACTTTCGAATGATGCCCAGCAGGCGGCCCGCCGATTAGGCTGACGACGATGAACCATTCGGCGCTCACACCCGTCTTCACGACGTTGCGCATCGGCCTGCACGTTCTATTCGTGGGCCTCACGCTGTTCGTCGTCGTGCGCGCGGTGCTCGTCAGCGTCGAGAAGACGTCGTCTGCCCACGCCGCAGCGTGGGTCATCGCCATCGGTCTGCTGCTCCTGATCACCTACGCGGCGGCCGGCCGCCTGCCTCGCTCGCTGCACAGCCGCGCCTGGGCGGCATGGCTCGGCGCCCTGACGGCGTTGTGCGTGGCGTTGATGGCCTTGACGGCGGATGCCGCATACCTGGTCTTCCCGCTCTTCTTCCTGGTGCTCCACCTGATCAGGCGCCCGTGGAACATCATCGCCGTCGCTGCGCTCACCGCGTGCGCGATCGTCGCACTGGTGTTGCACACCGAATTGTCCGTCGGCGTGGTGGTGGGCCCGGTGATCGGCGCCGGCGTCGCCGTAGCGATCGGTCTCGGTTATCAGGCGTTGTTCGCGGAGGCGCGCGAACGCGAGGCGCTGATTCAGGACCTCGTCGCCACTCGCGAGCAGCTGGCCGCATCGGAGCGTGAGGCCGGGATGCTCGCTGAGCGCTCGCGGCTGGCCCGCGAGATCCACGACACCGTCGCGCAGGGCCTGTCCAGCATCCAGTTGCTGATGCACGCGGTGGAGCGAGCCGACGAGCACCATCCGGCGATCGAGCACGTGCGCCTCGCGCGCGAAACCGCTGCGACGAACCTGGCGGAGACTCGCCGGTTCATCCGCGAGCTGACGCCTCCTGCGCTGGACGAACAGACCCTTGAGGGCGCGCTGCGCAGGCTCGCGGAGTCGACATCGCGAACGACGCGCCTTCCGGTTCATGTGACCGTCAGCGGGGACCCCGTTCCGCTGCCGATGAGCATCGAAACAGCTCTGCTGCGCATCGCGCAGGGCTCGCTCGCCAACGTCGCCCAGCACGCCCAGGCGGGCCAGGTGGAGCTGACCATCAGCTACATGGACGACTCCGTGAGCCTGGATGTCGTCGACGATGGCCGGGGGTTCGACCCGAAGACCGTACGAGCGCCAGCTGCCGGGCGCCACGAGTCGTTCGGGCTGGCCGCGATCCGACAGCGCACGGCGCAATTGGGTGGTCGCGTTTCGGTGGAGTCCCGTCCAGGGCGCGGCACGGCGGTGAGCGTGTCGCTCCCCCTTCCCCTGCTTCCACTGCACGATGAGGAGGCTCCATGATCACCCTGCTGCTGGCGGACGATCACCCCGTGGTGCGCGCCGGTTTGCGCGCGCTTTTCACGACGGAAGACGACATGGAGGTCATCGGCGAGGCCGCGACCGCGCGCGACGCCGTCACCATGGCGGTGTCTGCGCATCCGGATGTCGTGCTGATGGACCTGCAATTCGGCGGCGGCATGCAGGGGGCGGAGGCGACGCGAATCATCCGTGCCGAAGCGGATGCGCCGCACGTGCTCGTGCTGACGAATTACGACACAGACGCGGACATCCTCGGTGCCGTCGAGGCGGGTGCGAGCGGGTACCTGTTGAAGGATGCGCCGCCTGCCGAACTCGTGGCAGCTGTGCGAGCGGCTGCGGCAGGAGAGAGTGCGCTTGCCCCGTCCATCGCCACTCGGCTCACCGCTCGCGAGCGCGCGCCGGAGGCCCAACTCAGCCGGCGCGAGCGAGAAGTCCTCGCGCTCGTGGCGGGTGGAAGCTCCAACCGCGACATCGGCGACGAACTCTTTCTGTCCGAGGCGACGGTCAAATCCCACCTCGTGCACATCTTCACGAAGCTCGAGGTCACATCGCGCACCTCTGCCGTGGCGAAGGCTCGTGATCTCGGACTGATCCGGGCGTGACAGCGTCGCGGCGCCGGCGTACCCTGAAAGTATGAGCGACTCTGGTGGAGCACGGGACCTCGACGAAGACTTCGACGACGAGTTCGAAGCAACGCAAGACGGCGACTACGAGCCCGATATCGGGTCGCTCGACGACGATGACGATCGGCCCGTCGACGACGAAGATGACGACGTCGTATTCCCCGACGACGAGCGCTCGGTATTCCTCGAAGACGACGATCTCGACGACTGACCGGTAGCGAGCCCGATCGGTGGGGCGCGCCCCGGCTACAGGCGCGCCTTGGCGTGCCCCAACGCGTCCCGCAGCAGCCCGATCAGCGCGTCGAGTTGCACCGAATCTGCCGAGCCGGGCTCGACGTCCGAGCCGTCGAGGGCACGGGCGGCCAAACCTTGCTTCGCGTCGATGAGCTCGGCTATCTTCGAGTCGATCGTCTGCGCTGCGATGATGCGCCACGCGGTCACCGGCTCCTCTTGGCCGATGCGGTGCACCCGGTCGATCGCCTGCGTCTGCTCCGCTGCAGTCCAACTCAATTCGGCGAGCACGACGTTCGACGCAGCCTGCAGGTTGAGGCCGACGCCTGCCGCCGTCAGCGAACAGACCGCGACGGACACGCCAGGGTCGTTGTTGAACGCGTCGATCTCCTTCTGCCGAGCGAGAGCGGTCTGATCCCCGCGGATCGAGATCGTGCGCAGATCGCGTGCCGCGAACGCGTCCTCGGCGGCATCCATCACGTCGATGTGCTTGGCGAAGAACACCACCTTGCCGACCGACCGCGCCAGCTGTGCGGCGTAGTCTGACGCGAGGCCCGCCTTCGCCTGGCCGATCTTGCGCACCATCGTGAACACGTTCTCGCCGGTCTTCGAACCCTTGGATTCTTCGAGCTCGGCGTGCGCGACCATGCGGATGAGGTGCTCCCGGCGCTCGTCGTCGTCGGAGAACGAGTCACCGACGCCTGCGGCCTCGGCCCGCCGGTAGCGTCGGACGAGCCGGGCTGCCAGCTCGCGCTCCGCCGCCATGATCGATCTGCCGAGCTCGTCGTCGAGCTCGACCGGAAGGTCGACCACACGCCGGGAGGGCAGATCGGCCGCCACGTCGATCTTCTTGCGCCGCACGATC
>Ga0164242_10006726_pt1 | contig 12635 bp, 12 predicted proteins | sample OricomgcompostMG_FD_108783 | JGI IMG/M metagenome (GOLD analysis project Ga0164242, IMG submission 108783) | Miracle-Growth compost microbial communities from Emeryville, California, USA - Original compost - Miracle growth compost (MG) ... | reverse complement strand
CTGCTGCGGTTGACGGGCAAGTATTTCGTGCTCGTCACACTGTTGTTCGGCGAGATCGTGCGTACGGCGTTCGTCAACTGGACGAGCGTGACGGGCGGCTCGACCGGCATCGCCGGCGTCACGATGCCGAGCGCATACTTTGCGAATGCCGTGCCGTTCTACTACCTCGCGCTCGGTTTTACCGTCGTCATCATCGGAATGATCGGCCGACTGCTCGCGTCCGAAATCGGCCGCGTGATCGATTCGATAAGAGAGGGCGAAGCGCTCGCGCGCTGCTCCGGCGTACCGGTGCTGAGGACGAAGGTCGCGGTGTTCATGCTCGGCTGCGGGATCGTCGGTGTGGCGGGCGCGCTGCAGGCGTATTTCGTTCACTACATCGACCCGACTTCATTCGCCCTCGAACAGTCGTTGAACCTCGTGGTGATCAACGTGATCGGCGGCATGTACACCCTGATCGGGCCGCTCGTCGGCACGCTGTTCGTCGTGCTGCTGCCCGAATTCCTGCGCGGCTACGTGGAGCTTCAGCACGTCGTGTTCGGCATCGTGCTGATCCTCGTGATGGCCTTCTTCTCGGGCGGCATCGCCGACGCGGGGATATTGTTCAAGCGCCTCGGCGCTGGACCCGGAGGTCAGCGATGACCGCGCCGCTGCTGCAGGTTGAAAAGCTGTCACGGCATTTCGGCGGACTCAAAGCCGTGTCCGAATTGACGTTTCATGTGAACGAGAACGAGATTCTCGGCATCATCGGGCCGAATGGCGCGGGAAAGACCACCGCAATCAATCTGGTGAGCGGCATGATCCGGCCGAGCAGCGGCCACGTCCGGCTCGACGGCGAGGAGGTGACCGGACTGTTGCCGCACGTGCTCGCGCGCAAGGGGCTCGTGCGCACGTTCCAGTCCACCACGGTCTATGGCGAGCGCACCGTCCATGAAAACGCCCTGCGCGGCGCTTATCTCGGCATGTATCCGGGCGCGCTGGCGACGTTCTTCAATACGCGCCGGGCGCGGACGATGCGCGCGGAAAGCGGGCGCCGCGTCGGGGAATTGCTCGAATGGCTCAATCTCGCCGACGTCGCTTCGTTGCCGGCGGGCAGCCTGCCGTATGGGTATCAGAAGACGCTCGGGATGGTGATCACGCTCGCCGCTCGCCCGCGCGTCGTGATGCTCGACGAGCCAGTCGCGGGTCTGAGCGCCGAGGAGGCCGATCACGTGCGCGACACCATACTGAAGATTCGGGAGCGCGGCATCACCGTGATCGTCATCGATCACAACATTCGTTTCATGAAGGGCCTGTGCGATCGTGTGATGGCGATGAATCAAGGCCATGAACTAACGACCGGCGCGCCGCTGGACGTGCTGGCCGATCCGAAAGTGATCGAAGCGTATCTGGGGAGGGGCCATGCCGCAGCTCACCGTATCTGATCTGAGCGTGCGCTACGGCCGCGTCATCGGCACTCATGGTGTGTCGTTCTCGGTCGAAGCCGGCGAGATCTTCGCGCTGGTCGGCAGCAACGGCGCCGGCAAGAGCAGCGCGATCAAGGCGATTCTCGGCATGGCGCAGTATGCGTCGGGCTCGATCGTATTCGAAGGCGAGGACATGCGTGGGTTGCGGACGAGCGAGATCGTGCGGCGCGGTATAGCGATCTCGCCGGAAGGGCGGCGCGTATTCGGTCAACTGTCGGTCGCCGAGAACCTGCGCATGGGCGCGTTCACGCGCTCGCGCGACGAGGCCGATCAACGCATCGAGCAGATCTATGCGTACTTTCCTCGCCTGAAGGAACGCTGGAAGCAGCATGCGGCCAGCCTGAGCGGCGGCGAGCAGCAAATGCTCGCGATTGGCCGCGCGTTGATGTCGAAGCCGAAACTGTTTCTGCTCGACGAACCGTCGCTCGGCCTCGCGCCGATCGTCGTCGAGCGAATCGGTGACGTGCTTGAAGAGATTCGCAATGCGGAGCGGCTGACCGTCATCCTCGCCGAGCAAAACGCGCACTGGGCGATGCATCTCGCGTCGCGCGCCGTGATCCTGGAGTTGGGACGTTCGGTCAATGTGGGTCCGACCGACCAGTTGATGCAGGACCCGGCCGTGCAGAACGCGTATCTGGGCATCTGATCCGGCATTCGAGGTAGGCGCCGGCAGTCGGGGCGCGCGCCTCCGACGAGGGCCGCGCCCCGCGCGAGCTTTCGCGACGGCTGGGCGCGGTCGGTCTGGGAAGCTTCAGGGCCGCTGTGCGCCGCGCTGACCCACATAGACAGCCATCAGCGACGACGCCGTCGTCACGAACAACCGATTGCGCTTCGGACCGCCAAACGTGAGGTTCGTCGCGACTTCGGGCAGGCGGATCTTGCCGAGCAGCGCGCCGTCGGGCGCATAGCAGTGAACGCCGTCGCCGGCAGTCGTCCACACGTTGCCTTCGGTATCGACCCGAAAGCCGTCGGCCACGCCCGGCGAGATGGTGGCGAACACGCGCGGGCGCGCGAGCCGGATGCCGTCGACGACATCGAACGCGACGATATGGTGCGGTCCGCCCGGGTCGTGCGAGACGCCGGAGTCGGCGATATAAAGAATCGACTCGTCCGGTGAAAACGCGAGTCCGTTCGGCTTCACGAGTTCGGCCGTGGCGATGGTCAACTCTCGCGTCTCGGGATCGAGCCGGAACACGTTGTTCGCGCCGATCTCGCTCCTTGCCTTATCGCCGGTGTAATCGCTGAGAATGCCGTAGTCGGGATCGCTGAACCAGATGCTGTCGTCGGACTTCACGACGATGTCGTTCGGAGAGTTGAGGCGTTTGCCGTCGAATCGGTCTGCGAGCACCGTGATCGTACCGTCGTGCTCGGTGCGCGTGACGCGGCGGCCGCCGCTTTCGCAAGTCAGCAGGCGCCCCTGGCGGTCGCGCGTGTTGCCGTTCGCGTGATTCGCCGGGTAGCGATACACCGTTGCCGGTCCACCCTCCACCCAGCGCATGATCCGGTTGTTCGGAATGTCGCTCCACAGCAGGTATTCGCCGTCGGCGAACCACACCGGGCCTTCCGGCCAGCGCATGCCGGTATGCAGCACTTCGATGCGGGCGTTCGCGACGATGCTTTGTCGAAAGCGTTGGTAATCGATGATTTCGAATTCCGGACTCAAGCTTGTCTCCTTTCTCGGGTTGATTCGCGCGGCGGCGCTCCGCCGCGCTAGTGGACGATCGCGGCGATAGATCGATTTGCCGCTAGCGCGGGTTGCGCTTCGCATTCCATGTGTCGACGGAGATCGTGGGCATCTCGAAGACGTCGGCCATGCGCAGGTAATGGTGGCCCTGCATGCGGCCGACGAGCTGGAGCCGCGGCGTATCGATCCGGCAGCGTTGCGCGTCGAGCACGGCGTCGTCGACGACATGCATGGCCAGTACTTCTCCGAGCACGAGCGAACGCCGCGTGCCGAGGGCAATGATCTGCATGAGCCGGCACTCGAACGACACGCGGCTTTGCGCGATGCGCGGGGTGCGGATCAGCGCGGAGGGCGCCGGCGTGAGTCCCGCCTCGACAAACTCGTTCACCGCCGGGCCGAACTCGATCGCAGTGATGTTCATCTGTTCGACGAGGTCTGCGCTCACCAGATTGACGACGAATTCCTTCTGTAGCCGTGCGTTTTCGCCGGTGTCCTTGCGGTCGGTGTCCGAGCGGTGGTTGATCGCGAACCCGAGAGTCGGCGGATCTTCGGAAAAGACGTTGAAGAACGAGAACGGCGCGGCGTTGGGCTTGCCCTGCGCATCGATCGTCGACACCCACGCGATGGGCCGCGGCGTGACGGTCGACGACAACAGTTTGTACCGGTCGAGCGGCTCAAATCGGGAAAAGTCGAAGAACATGACACTCCTTCAGCGCTGCGGGGGCGTGGCGAGGTCCCGCTTGATCCGTCAGCGTCGGGCCTGCAGAGGCCATCGGATACCGCAGGCGTTTTTGCGTTTCGTATAGATTATATAATGCATCATATTATTTGTATCGGAACGACGAACGGACATCGCCGTTTCCGGGACGCGGGCGGACTACGCGTGGTTTGCCCTTGCTTCTTTTAGCGAGCACGTGCTCGTTGCCGCGTTCACATTGACGAGAACGCGGCGTGCTTGCTGCTTCAATCGGGTTCTTCGAATCCGCAGCCTTCGAACTGCCGCCCGGTGAATTCGAGGTGCGCTTTCATGGCTTCGACGGCCGCATCTGGCCGGTGCGCGCTGACTGCGTCGTAAATCGCGCGATGTTGCGCGAGCCGCGCCGACGCCAGCAGATGCAATTCGCCACGGCGACCGGAAACCTGCAGCGTGTTCCGTGCGATGTGGTCGCGCAATGGCGAAGCCGCGTTCAGGCAAAGTGCGACGAGCATCCGGTTATGCGAGGCCCGCAGCAGCGCGAGGTGAAACCGCGTATCCGCGAGCGCCTCGGCTTCGACGTTTCCCGCATGCACGGCGTCGTGCATGCGCTGGAGCAGCGTCTTCAGTTCCGTCAGGTCGCGGTCCATCGCGCGCCCAGCGGCGAGCCGGACCGCCGCACATTCGACGACGAGCCGGAATTCGAACGTGTCGCGGCGCTCATCCGCGCTTTCCGCGAACATCGAAAGGTCCAGCAGGTCCGACGCCGGAGAGCCGCGGCGAATGAAAAGCCCGCGGCCGTGACGCGCGTCGATCACGCCCCGCGCAATGAGCCGCTGCAGCGCCTCGCGCACGGTCGAGCGCGATACGCCCAGCGTCAGCGCCAGTTCGCGTTCGGGCGGAAGACGCGGCTCGTTGCGCAAGCCGGCTTCCTCGATCGTGCTCTCGAGTTGCCGGGTGACCCGCGCGAGCGTCTCACGGCGACCGGCGGTGCGTTCGATCGCATGTGACGGTTGCAAGGGTGGTCCGACCATCTTGGTGGCTGGCGAAGGTTGTTTCAACATGGAAATCCGGCGCGCGTCGCGCGCCTCCTCATCGGTGAGAACGAATGGACCAGATCAATCAGTATTCCCTGTTCATCGGCGGCGAGTGGGTCGCATCCAGCGGCGCCGCAAGCCTGACGGTTCGCAGCCCGGCGACGGGCGAAGTCATTGCCACGGTGGCGGACGCGACGCAAGCGGACGTGGACCGCGCAGTCGCTGCCGCAGCCGCGGCGTTTCCCGCCTGGAGCCGTCGCACGGCCGTCGAGCGCGCGGATTTTCTGCTGCGCCTGAACATGCTGATCCAGCGCGACCACGAACGTCTTGCGCGGCTGCTGACGCAGGAGGTCGGCAAGCCGATCCGCGAGGCGCGTGGCGAGATCGACTTCGCGATTTCGCTGATCCGTTTCGCGGCCGAGAACGCGCGCCGGCTCGAGGGCGACATCGTGCCGGGCAGCCGTCCCGGCGAAAAGATTCTGATCGAGAAGCTGCCGCACGGCGTGATCGCGGGGATTGCCGCATGGAACTTTCCGGCCGGGCTGCTGGCGCGCAAGGTGGCGCCCGCGCTCGCGGCAGGCAACACGATCGTGCTCAAGCCGCACGAACTGACGCCGGTCACGTCGCTCGAAATCGCGAAGCTGGTTGCCGAAGCGGGCATTCCGGCGGGCGTCGTGAACATCGTCAGCGGCGGCATTCCGACCGGGCAGCGTCTTGTTGCGAACCCGGTGGTCAAGCTCGTGACGATGACCGGCAGCACGGCGGCGGGCAAGAAGATCATGGCGGCGGCCGCGCCGACGCTGAAGGAGGTGCGTCTCGAACTCGGCGGCAAGGCCCCGTTCATCGTGCTCGCGGACGCGGACCTCGAAGCGGCGGCGAGCGCGGCAGTGGAGGCGCGCTTTTTGAACGCGGGCCAGGTGTGCACGTGCAATGAGCGTACTTACGTGCACGAAGCGGTGTACGACCGCTTCCTCGATCTGGTCAGCGAAAAGATTCGCGCGCTGAAGGTTGGCGATCCTGCGCAGGAAGATACGGCAATGGGGCCGAAGATCAGCGCGGCCGAGCTCGGGAAGGTCGATGCGATGGTCGCAAACGCGGTGCGGCAGGGCGCGCGCGTGCAGATCGGCGGCGGGCGATTGACTGGCGGCCTGTACGATCGGGGCCATTTTTACAGCCCCACGCTGCTGACGGACGTAACGCATGAGATGGACATCGTGCACAGCGAGGTATTCGGTCCGGTCATGTCGGTGCTCAAGGTGCAGGATTTCGACGAGGCGCTGAGGCTGGCGAACGATTCGGACTACGGGCTCTCGGCGTATCTGTTCACGAACGATCTGGGCGTGCTGATGCGCACGGCCGTCGAGCTGAACTTCGGCGAGATCTACGTGAACCGGTCGCTCGGCGAAGCGCCTCAGGGGTTCCATCATGGTTACGGCGACAGCGGCCTTGGCGGAGAGGACGGCAAGTACGGCCTCGAAGCGTATGTCCGCACGAAGACAATCTATTTGAACGCCTGACGCGGCGCGGCATTCGGAAAAGCCGCGGGCCGACGCCCGCGGCTTTGTCGTTTACTGGCTGTTCTCGCGTGTAGCGTCACATAGTGCTTACGGTTCATTCGACGACGCGGCCGGCGCGATGCCGGCGAGCATGTGCCGAAACGCGATCATCCCAGGATCGTCGAGCCCGACGGAGCGCTCCCCGAACATTCGCGCGCGTCCGATCCGGTTCGGGCGGGATCTGAACGTAGCGATCGTCTCCTCGACGGCGGCGCTCGCGGCGGCGTGTTGCGCGCGCGGATCGTCGAGTCCGTGGATGGCGTCGCGGGCGGCCGCGAGCGTATCAAGCACCGTCTTGTCGCCGAGCTTCGCGCCGCCGCGCTGCGACATCGCATCGAGCGCGGCTTGCAGCGCGGCGGGCACGTCGCGCCATGCTAACGTCGGCTGGTTTTCGAGCCGGCGCGCGAGCGTGAGGAATGCCACGGTCAGCAGCGTTCCGAAGCTCGACCCCGATGCGCGTGCGCAACCTTGTGCGCAAGCCTTGAAAAGCAGGCCCAAATCCGCGTGCGGGCCGGCGTCGAGCGCGATGCGCACGCGCGCCGCGCATTTCTCCAGCGTCGCGCCCAGGTCGCCGTCGCCGAGCTGGCCGTCGAGACGGTTGAGTTCTGGCGCGGTTTCGTCGAGCTTGTCCGCCCAGCGACGCAAGGCCGCTTCCATCTGCGAGGTCGTGACAGGCATGCGTTAGTTGCTCCAGAACGGGCAGCGCGCGGGTGCGCGCAGCAGCGTTTCGAGTTCGGCGTCGAGCCGCTGGACGGTCAGCGACGCCCCGGTCATTTCCATAGACGTCGCATAGCGGCCGACCAGCGGCGCGACGATGCGCACGCGCCTGGCGTCGAGCAGTCGAGCCACCTCGCGATAAAGGATGTACAGCTCCTCGTGCGGCGTGGCGCCGAGCGAATTGAGCATCACCGAAACGAGTTCCCCCGCGCCGACGTCGAGATCGGCGAGCAGGCGTTCGAGCATTTCGCCCGCGAGCGCGTCGGCGGACTTGAGCGGGCCGCGCCAGATGCCGGGCTCGCCGTGAATGCCCATGCCCATTTCAATCTCGCCTTCCTCGATCACGAAGTTCGGCGTGCCGACTTCCGGCACGACGCAGGGTGTCAGCGCGACGCCGATCGTGCGGCAGGCGGCAACCGTCCTGCGCGCGGCGCCGGCCACGTCGTCGAGCGTCGCGCCGGGTTGCTCGGCGCGTGCGCCGGCAATCTTGTACGCGTAGACGATGCCCGCGACGCCGCGGCGTTTGCTGCTTTCGTCGCGCGATGCGCTCGCGACGTCGTCGGTGGCCAGTACCGTATCGCATCGCAGTCCGTCGAGCCCCGTCAGCTCGCCGGCCATGTCGAAGTTCATGCGGTCGCCGCCGTAATTGCCGTACAGACAGAGCACGCCCGCGCCGCGGTTGGCGGCATGCATCGCGTCGATGCAGTCGCCGACGGTCGGGCCGGCGAACACGTTGCCTATCGCGCAGGCGTCGAGCAGCCCTTCGCCGACGTAGCCCGTGAAAAGCGGCAGATGGCCCGAGCCGCCGCCTGACACCACGCCGACCTTGCCGTCGAAGCCCGGCGTCGCGCGTGCGATCACGCGGCCGCTTTCGCCCGCGCGGCGGTAGGCCTGCGGATGCGCGGCGCAGAGGCCGTCGAGCATCTCGTCGACATAGGCGCCCGGTTCGTTCATCAGTTTTTTCATGAGTCGCTCCAGCCGTGTACGGACGTTATGCGGGAACGAAGCGCGCGAGCGACACTTCGGGCGTCACGTCCTCGAACTGCACTTTCATCGGCATCCCCATCTTCACGTTTTCGGGAATGCCGCCGCCAAAGTTGCCGACCACGATCGGGCCGTCGTCGAGCTGCACGAGGCAAACGTGGTAAGGCAGTTCTCTGCGGAATCCGTCCCAGTACGCACGGTGGAACGTGACCCATGAAAGCAGCGTGCCGTAGCCGCTGACCGGCCGCCACGTCTGCGCGTCGGACAGGCAGGACGGGCACACCGGTGACGGCGGAAAGTGCTGGTGGCCGCATTGCCGGCACATCTGCACGGACAGTCGATGCTCGCGGGCGAGATTCCAGTAGCCCTTCGAATACTCGTCGATCGTCGGTAACGGCTTGTCGTAGATGTTCGTCATGGCTTATCCCCTGGTGTAGACGATCGAACGGGTGCACGGCGTGGCCGCGATGTACTGGACAACTTCGCAGTCCTTCACCTGGCGTTCGCCGCATTCGCCGCGCAGTTGCCGGATTGCTTCGACGTTCAGCGCCCAGCCCTGCATGTACGAGTTCGACAGGTGGCCGCCGTCGGTATTCGTCGGCAGCCGGCCGTGCACGCCGAGCGCGCCGTTCTCGACGAATGCGCCGGCCTCGCCGCGCCCGCAGAAGCCGAGCCCTTCGAGGCTGAACAGCACCGTCGGCGAAAAGTTGTCGTAGCACATCAGCGCATCGACATCGTCTTTCGTGACGCCGGCCATTTCGTACGCCTGCGTGCCGGCCTCGCGCACTTCGTCGTACCAGAACTCGGGATCGAAGTTGCCGATGGCGGAGCGCTCGAACGCATCGCGCGCGCCGACGCCGGAGATCAGCACCGGCGGTTTCCTGAGATCGGCCGCGCGCTCGCGCGTCGTGAGGATCATGCAGACCGCGCCGTCGTTGATGAGGCAGTAGTCGAGCAGGCCGAGCGGCTCCACGATCCGGCGGATCGTCTCGTGGTCTTCGATGGTGATCGGCTTGCGCATCATCGCGTCGGGATTCAGGATCGCGTTGTTGCGGAATGCGACGGACACCTCCGCGAGCTGGCGCGTCGTCGTGCCGTAGCGCTCCATATGCATGCGGAACATTGCCGCGTGCGAGGCCCCGGGCGACGTGAGGCCCCACGGGTCCCAGAACGACGCGGATTCGTCGCCGCCGTAATTCATGCGGCGCGAGCGGCCGATGTTCGTGTAGATCAGCGCGACGTATTTCGCGGCGCCGGTTTCGAGCGCGAGCATCGCCTCGGCGATCGCGATGCCGGACATGCGGCCGTGGCCCGGCAATGTCATCGTCCAGCGCGGATTGAGGCCGAGGATTTCGCCCATGCGCGCATAGAACGGCACGCGGCAGCACAGCAGGCCGTCGACTTCGTTTTTGTCGAGCCCGCAGTCGGCGATCGCGGCCTTGAATGCCTCGGTACCGAGCGCATAGTCGCTGACGGCGGGAAAGTCGCCGTAAGGCGTGTTGCCGACGCCGACGACGGCGATCCGGTTACTAAGGCCCTGCATCGGATTCATGCTTTTGTCTCCGTTCAATAGGGTGAGGCAACGGCGCGCTTTAGATCACGCCTTCTTCGCGCAGCGCATCGATTTCCGACGCGCTGTAGCCGAGCCACTCGCCGAGGACGTGTGCGTTGTCCTCGCCGTAACACGGCGCGCCGCGGTCGATCACGCCGCCGCTATAGGCGGGGGTCTTCGCGAGCTTGACCGGGAACTCGATCACGGGCCAGCGGCCAATGCGCGTGCCAGTCACTTCCGTGAGCCAGCCGAGTGTGGCGAGCTGCGGATCTACGTCGCAACGTTCGCCTGCGGTCTGACACACGCCGGCCGGCACGCCGGCATGCTGCAGACGCTGCATGCACGCGTAGGCGTCCTGGTTCGACGTCCACGCGCCGACGAGCGCATCGAGTTCATCCTGATGCGCAAGCCGGTCGGCAAGCGTCGCGAAGCGCGCATCGGTGACGAGCGCGGCCAGTTGCGCGACATCCACGAGCGCGCGCCATTGCGCGTCGTCGAAGCACGCGATCGCGATCCACGCGTCGCGGCCGGCGCAGCGGTACGCGCCGTGCGGCGCGGCCGGCTTGTACGGCGAGCGGTTGCCGTAACGGGCCCACAGGCGGCCGTTCGCCGACCAGTCGAGCACCGACGTCGCGGTCTGAAAAATGCCCGCCTCGCACTGCGACGAGTCGATCCACTGACCTTCGCCGGTGCGCTGGCGGTGATAAAGCGCGCCGAGCGCGGCGAGAGCGAAGCCGTACGCGCCGATCCAGTCGAGATACGAGTAGCCCCAGCCGGCCGGCATTGCGGGCTCGGGCAGGCCGGACATCTCGGTGCTGCCGGCGAACGAGGCGGCAACGGGTCCGACGGTGCGAAACCGCCCATAGCGGCCGACCGCGCCCATCCCCGATTGCTGCACGTAGATGATGTCCGGTCGGATCGACTTCAGCACGTCGTAGCCGAGACCGAGCCGTTGCAGCACGCCGGGCGAAAAGCCTTCGGCGACGATGTCGCACTGGCGGATCAGGTCTTTCGCGATCGCGAGGCCCTTCGGGTGCCGGATGTTCAACGACATGCCCCGCTTGCCGGCATTCTTGTTGTTGAACTGTCCTCCCATGTCGGGGTCGGCGACACCCGGCAGCGGACCGGTGGCCTCGTTGCGCGCGTCGCGGCCACCGACCGGTGCCATCGCGGCAAGCCGCGTGTCGGGGTTCTCCTTCCATTCCACCTTGATGCTTTCCGCACCGAGCGCGTTCAGAAAGCGCGTGCCGCCTGCCGAGGCCAGGAACCACGAGAAGTCGAAAATGCGCACCCCTTGCAGCGGAAACGGCGTGCCGTGGCGCGACAGCGTCGTCGCGGCCGGCGACGGATCGCGCGGGCGCGCGGCCAGCGTCGCCGCATCGTTGCGTGCATTGGGCGCGTTCGCGCCGGGCGGCTTCGCGAGCGTCGGGTCGTCGTTGTGCTCGCCGATGAACGGCGCGCGCGTGCCCGGCTTCCATGCGGTTGCCGTGGCGAGCCATTTGCTGGTCGGATAGCGGAAGCTGCGGCCGAGCTCGGGATGCTCGATATCGCTGAACGACGAGCGCGCGAGCCAGTGCTCGTCCAGCGCGTTTTCATGCGGCTTGCGCACGGGCGCCCATAACAGCCCCGCTTCCTGAGCTTCGCGCCACGGCAGGCGTTCGTAGTCGTACGACGCGACGAACCGCTGGATCACTTCCAGCATGTGACGCGTTTCCTCATCGACCTCGGTCGAACCCGGGGTGTTGCGTGCCGTCATGTCGGTGTCGCTCGACGGTGGCTGCAAATCCTCGGCCTTGCCGAACGCCTGCAGGAAGGGCACGAGACGCGCCTTGTCGCGCGCCGATACGCCCCATGTCATGTTCCAGCGGCCGTCGGCCGTGCGGCTGATATTCGGTATGTCGCTCGGCGTTTCGGCGGCGTGCCGGGCCGTCTGCCGATAGAGCGGCGCATGCCGCATCACCCACGACATCAGGTCGAGTTCGGTGTTGATCGACACCGCCTGGTGGACCGCGCACGAGACATCCTGGCCTTCTCCAGTGCGCAGCCGGTGCATCAGCGCGGCGAGAATCGCGATCGCCATCTGGTCGCCGGCAATGTGATACGCGTGCCAAACCTGCGGCGCGATCGGCGGCGTCGAGTAGGTACGGTCTGCGTTCGGATCGTATCCGCAGTTCATCATTACGCCGCCGAGCGCGAGATGAACGAGGTCCGACGCGTGATAGTCCTTCCACGGGCCGGTGTCGCCGAATGGCGTGATACGCGCGCTGATCAAAGACGGAAAGCGCGTGGTCAGCGGTTCGTCGAGCTGAAGATCGCGTGCGAGCCGGCCGCGGGTGCTGTCGAGCAGGATGTCCGCGTCTTTCAGCAGACCGAGCAGACTGGCCCGCCCCGCGGCGCTCGCTGTGTCGAGCACGACGGATTTCTTGCCGCGGTTGTACGACCAGAAGTAAAGCGAGCGCTCGGGATCTTCGACGTCTTCGCAAAACGGCCCGATGCTGCGGGTCGGGCTGCCATCGGGCGGTTCGATCTTGATGACCTCTGCACCGAGTCCCGCCAGCAGCAGGCCGCAATATTCGCCGAGTTCGTCGGCGACCTCGATGACCCTGAGGCCGGTCAGCATGCCGGGTAGGGCGCCGGGATCGGGCATGGTCGGCCCGGAAGCTGTTGGATGCGACATGGTTCTCCTGTGTCCGGACAAGCTAGAATCTCGTCCTGTCGATGCAAATTATAAAATATATTATTCGTAGAGGTAACGGGTGTCCACCGGGTGAGCAGGACGGGCGATTACGGACGGAGCGCGGCGCGGCCGGGCAGGCCGGAAGGGAATGCAAAATGCACCGCCGGCGTGGCGGCGGGCGCGGCATCGTACAATATGAGCTTGGCGCGACCTGCGGGCGCAACGGCCCTTCTCTGGACAATCATGGTTTTCCTCACAAAACTCGATCACG
>Ga0164242_10006725_pt1 | contig 12638 bp, 7 predicted proteins | sample OricomgcompostMG_FD_108783 | JGI IMG/M metagenome (GOLD analysis project Ga0164242, IMG submission 108783) | Miracle-Growth compost microbial communities from Emeryville, California, USA - Original compost - Miracle growth compost (MG) ... | reverse complement strand
TGGGCATCACCACGTCGGTGACCAGCAGGTCGAAGTGGCGCCCCGGAGCGCGGCCGATGCCGAGCGCCTCCTGGGGATCGGCGGCGTCGAGGACCTGGTAGCCGGCGCCGGCCAGCGCGCGCTTGGCCACCGCCCACCGCGCGGTCGTCCTCCACCAGCAGGATGGTCTCGGCCCCGCCGCGCGCCTCGGCCGTTTCGTTGGCCCCGGTGGTCGGCCGCACCGTGGCGCGCGGCAGGTACACCTTGAAGGTGCTGCCCTTGCCAGGCGCGCTGTACACCGTGATCGCGCCGCCCCATTGCTTGGCGATGCCGAAGACCGTGGAGAGCCCGAGGCCGGTGCCCTGGCCGGGCTGCTTGGTGGTGAAGAACGGCTCGAAGATGCGCGACTGGGTCTGCTCATCCATGCCCACGCCGGTGTCGGTGACCGCGAGCAGGACGTACTTGCCCGGCGCAAGCTCGAAGTTCCCGCCGGCCTGGCCCGGGTCGAGCTCCACGTTCTCGGTCTCGATGGTGACCTTGCCGCCGCGGGGCATGGCGTCGCGGGCGTTCACCACCAGGTTGAGCAGCACCTGCTCGATCTGGCCGCGATCCGCGAGCACCGGTGCGAGGTTCGCTGCGAGCTGGGTGCGCAGCTCCACCTGCTCGCCGATGATCCGCTCCAGCATCCGCGCCGCGCCGGTGGCGATCTCGTTCAGGTCGAGCACGCTCGGCTCGCGCACCTCCTTGCGGCTGAAGGTGAGCAGTTGCTTGGTGAGGCTGGCGGCGCGCTCGCCGGCGCGGACGACCTCGTCGATGTCCGCCCGCGCCGCGTGCTCGGGGGGCAAGCTCTCGCTGGCGTACTTGGAGAAGCTGATGATCGCGGTGAGCAGGTTGTTGAAGTCGTGGGCGATGCCGCCGGCGAGCTGGCCCACCGCCTCCATCTTCTGCGACTCCCGAAGCTGCCGCTCCAGCCGCCGCTGTTCGGTGGTGTCGAGCGCGAGCACCAGGCGCGCCGGCCGCCCCTCGAATTGCATCCCGTGCGCGCTGATCGAGACGTCGATGACCGAGCCGTCCTTCTTGCGGTGCCGGAACAGGTCGGGGTCGGTGAGCGCCGGTCGCCGCGCCGCCAGGCTGCGCTCCAGCGCCGGAACGCTGTCCTTCGGACGGATGTCGCGGAGGTTCATGCCCAGAAACTCTTCGCGGGAGTAGCCGTAGTGGCGGACCGCCGCCTCGTTCACCGCCAGGAACGCGAGCGTCTCGGCGTCGTAGAGCCACATCGGCATCGGGCTGCAGTCGAAGAGCAGCCGGTACGCCTCCTCGGAGGCGGCGAGCGCGGCGGCCCGCGCCTCGGTGCGCAAATTCCGCTCCTCGAGCGCGTGCTCCTTCGCGTCGAGGTAGGCGCGGCCGAGGCGGGTGAGCGTGCGCTCGGCAAACCCGTGCATCCCCCGAAGCGCCGCGGTGAGCCGCTCCGGCTCCGTCGCATAGGCGGCGACCAGGTGCGGGGCGATGGCGTCCTGGAAGGCGAGGATGAGCTCGATCCACGCGCCGAACGAGACCCCACGCTCGGCGAAGTACACCCCGGTGGCGGCGATCTGCTGCTCGTAGCCTGCGGGCTCGCCGCGCATCGCCTGGCGCACCAACTCGCGGGTCTGCTCGATGGCGCGCGGGGTGGCCGCGAGGGGCCGCTCGCGAAGCGCGGGGCCGAACTCCGGATGCATTCCGGCCGCGCGTCCCGTCGCCTCGATGATGACGTCGAAGTGCGCGTCGTAGACCGCCCAGAAGTCGAGCAGGCCCGAATCGCAGGCGGGCGCGGATTTCATGGGGCCGCGCGCCGCGCCGATCCGGTGACCGCCAGGACCGCGGTCGCCGCGGCGAAGTCGATGCGCTCTCGAATTCCTGGGTCACACGCGCTTACGGACATGATGCCTTGGTGTACTTGAGCGTTCGGCCATGGGTCAAGGCACCGGCCCTGCTCACCTAGCCCCGCGGCGATCCGGTGGAGGCTGCCGCTTTCGTCCCGTCGAGCTGCCAAAGCAGGAAGGCGAACTCGTCGGCGAGCTGGGCGTCGCGCTGGGTGCGCGTGGAGCCGATGCCGTGTCCCGCGTCGTAGTCCACGCGCAGCAGCACCGGCTTGCCGCTGGAGGTCGCCGCCTGCAAGCTCGCCACCATCTTGGCGACGATCCAAGGCGCGACCCGCGGATCGTGCGCCCCGGTGAGCGCCAGCACCGCCGGGTACGCGACCCCATTGCGCACATGGGCGTACGCGCTCATCGCGTACAGGTCGTGAAACCCCTGAGGCGTCTTGGTGGAGCCCAGCTCCACCACGTTCGGCGGCCCGTTGGGCGTGGTCTCGAAGCGCAGGGTGTCGGTCATGCCCACCGCGTCGATGGCCGCGCCGAACAGCTCCGGCCGCCAGGTGATTGCCCCGCCGATGGTCACGCCGCCGGCGCTGGTGCCCCGCCCGCCGAGGTGCGCCGGCGAGGTGTAGCGCTGGTCGACGAGGTACTGGCCGCAGGCGATGAAGTCGAAGACGGTGTTCAGCTTCTTGTCCTTCATGCCCGCCAGGTGCCAGCCCTCGCCGTACTCGCCGCCGCCGCGCACGTGGGCCACCGCGAAGATCCCGCCGCGCGTGAGCCACGGCAGGTAGGCGGCGAGGAACGACGGATCGAGGTCGACGCCGTAGCCGCCGTAGCCGATGAGCAGCGTGGGATGCGAGCCGTCGAGGGCCAGGCCCTTCTTCATCACAATCGAGAGCGGCACCAGCGTGCCGTCGTAGCTGGTGGCCTTCACCTCGCGAGACTCGATCTTGGAGAAGTCGAGCGGCGAGCGCGGCTCGAGGCCGGTGTCGCGCAGGGACTTCTTGGCGGGGTTGTAGTCGAACCAGCGCGGCGACTCGGTCCACGCGGTGAGCTCGAACGCGACGCCGGTCTTGCCGGGATCGCCGGTGAGCCCGCGGATGGCGCCTTCGAAAGGCAGGGCCAGCCACGACGACCCGCCGCCCGCGTAGGGGATGCGCTGGACTTTCCCGATGCCTCCATCGAGCACTCGCAGGTAGAGCGCGTCCTCGGCCGCGACCAGATCCTTGATCACCACCTCCGAAGGCGGCGCGACCACGCTGGCACGCGCGTAGTCCGGCCTGGAGAGGTGCGTGGAGACGACCTTCAGCCGCGGCGCGTCCTCGTGCGTGAGCAGGTAGAGGGTGTCGCCGTAGGCATCGAAGCCCTGGAGGCCGTCCTTCTCGGCGGCGACGCGCTTCCAGGGATGCGCGACGCGGCCCACGTCGGCCATCTTCGCCACCCAGAGGCCGCTAATGCGGTCGACCTGCTCGTTCATCGTCTGCACGCCGAAGACCCAGGCCGAGCCGGGCCGGGTGACGACGAGCGCGTCCTGGTCGGGCGCGAACGGGACCTTGGGGTCGACCCCGAAGCCGAACACCGGCGCGTCGCCGTCGCCGCCGACGTTCTTGCCGACCACGTGCAGGTAGGCCCGGCTGCGCAGGAACTTGTCGCTGGGTGGATCCTTGGGGCCGAGCTTCTGCTGCCGGTAATAGAAGAAGGAGCGGCCGTCGGGCCGCCAGGCGACAGGGTTGAAGCTCAGATCGCCGTTGGCGCGGGCGATGGCCTCGGGCAGCACCTTTCCGGTGGCGACCTCCACCACGTGCAGCGTGTCCTCCTCGGAGCCGCCCGCGGCGAGCGAGTAGGCCACGTACTTGCCGTCGAACGAGGGCGAGAAGTAGCCGATGGCCACGTGCGTCCCCGCCGCGGCCAGCCCGCGCGGATCGACGAGCACCCGCTCCTTGCCGTCGGGACCGCGCACATCCAGCGTGGGCAGGCTCTCGCCGGGCGCGAGCTTCAAATAGAACCACGCGCTGCCGGCGCGGACCGCGTTCTTCACCTGGGTGTCCACCGCGTCGTCGTGCTCGACCTCCTTCACCAGCGCGTCGCGCTCGGGGAGCGTGGCGAGCACCGCGCGGGCGTGCGCGTCCTGGCCCTTCATCCAAGCGTCGAGCTCCACGTTCGGGTCCTGCTCCATCCATCGGTAAGGGTCGACCACTTTGGTGCCAAAGTAGTCGTCGGTGACCGGCCGCACCGGCGCGACGGGCGCGGCCGGAATCGCGGGCGCGGCGAAGGCTGTGCTGCCGGCGAGCGCGAGCAGAAGCGGGAGGAGCGAGGTGCGCATGCGGATCTCCGGCGCCGAGGGCGGAAGGCGTGCACGCGGAGAGTACGGCGCGCGCGGCTTCATCCAAATGGGCAACGCGAGTCTGCGGAGCGCATCGGCACCGCCGAGCAGCAAGGCGTGCCGCTTGGCTCAGCGCATCGCGCGCGCCCAGGCGCCGGGCGTCATGCCGAGGATGCGCTTGAAGTGCCGATGGAGCTGGCTCTGGTCGTAGAGCCCGACGCGCACCGCCACCTCGGCCTGCGGCACGCCGCGCGCGAGCAGTTCCTGGGCGAGACTCACCCGCCAATGGGTCGCGTACGCCTGCGGCGGGAGCCCGACCTGCTCGCGGAACGCGAAGACCCGCATGGCGCTCGACTGGAACCCGACCGGGCCGGGGATGATCGAGGACCTCGAGAAGCTGGAGTGGGTGTAGCCGGGTAAAGCGCCATCACGCATGGCGGGCGAGCTCTTTCGGGTCGTGCGCGCAGAAGACCTCGACCTCGCCCGGATGACCGAGCGCCAGCTCGCGGAGGCGCGCCTGGTTCGCGGCGCGCTGCTGGCTGTCCGAATCGGCCAGGCGCTGGAACAGCCGCAGCCCGAGCGGCGCGGCGCCACCGGCCTCGACCTGCGCGTGGTGGAAGTACGCATCGCCGGCGTGGAGCAGCCAGCGGCCCTCTGACTTCACCGCGACACCGCAGTGCCCGTGCGTGTGCCCGCGCAGCGGCACGAGCAGGATCTCCGGCTCGCGTTCGTCCAGCGCGCGCACGCCTTGGAAGCCGAACCAGGTCTCGCCGCCGTCGTCGTAGAGGCGCAGGTCGGCCTGGCCGAGATCCGCAAGGTGGGCCGGCCGGTAGCGCCGGTCGCGGAGCGCGCTCGCGTGCTCGGTGCGATGAACGTGCACCGCCGCCTTCGGGAAGTCGGCCATGCCGCCGGCGTGGTCCCGGTCCAGGTGGGTCGGGAGCACGTGGCGGACCTCGGCGGGATCGAAGCCGAGCGCGCGAACCTGCGAGACCGCGGCCTCCTCGGGCGAGAGCGTCGGTGCGGTCAGCCGCACCCAGCCGGGCCCGAGCCGCGCCGGCTGGGCGATGTCCGCCAGCCCCATCCCGGTGTCGACGAGCACCAGTCCCTGCTGGCTCTCCACGAGGAGCACGTGGCAGACGAGCCGGGCGCGCTGCAACCAGCCGCCTTCCCCATTCACCAGCCGCGCGCTGGCCGGGCACATGGTCCCGGCATTGAGGTGGTGCACCTTCATCGCAGCACCCGGATCACGGCCCTTCGAGGATCGTCCCCAGGTCTCCCACCGCGAACACCTCTCCGGTCGGCGCCGCGTAGATGGCGTTCAAGCCCGGCGAGGTGGGGATGGTCTCCTGGGTCCAGCCGACGCCGTCCCAGACCAGCACGTAGCCGGTGGAGGTGCCCTGGTACGGCGTGTACTGGGCCGACGCGAACACCCGGTTGGCGCTGGTGCCCCAAACTCCGGTGACATCGCCGCTGAGCCCGGTGTTGAGCAGGGTCCAGGCGGTGCCGTTCCAGAAGAGCACGTTGGCCTGGCTCGACACGAAGATCGCCTGCTCGCTCGCCGCCCACATCGCACCGTAGTAGCTGCCGTAGATCCCCACGGCCGCGCCGGGCTTGGTGAGCGTGGTGCCGTCCCACTTGGAGATGAAGGCCATGGCGATCCAGACGTCGGTCGGGGAGAACGCCCACCCGCTCCCGTTGGACTCGTTCTCGAACTGGTAGCTCGCGGCGCCGGAGGCGACCGGCGTCAGCGTGCCCCCGGTGGCGTGAAGCATCTCGTTGTCGCCGACCACGTAGGCTTCGCCGGGGCCCACGGGGATCACCGCGATCGCGTAGTCCGCGTCGACTTCGAAGCCGAGGGCGTTCAGTCCGCCGTACGGCGACCAGCTCGTGCCGTCGAAGTGGATGAGGGTGGCGTAGTAGCTGTGATCGGTGGCGATGGCGAAGATGTCGCTGGCCGAGGTGCCTCGGATGCCGGTGATGTCGCCGGTGACGCCCGAGCTCCGCGCCTGCCACTGAACTCCGTCCCAGTGGAGCATGGTGCCGTTGCGGCCGCCCGCCCAGATGTTGCTGGCGCTGGTGCCCCAGATCGAGTGCAGATCCACGGTGGCGTTGCTGGTGAGCGCTTGCCAGCCGCCGCCGTTGCAGGTGCCCGAGCTGCAGCCGTTGACGCAGGTGACGAAGTGGTAGGTGTAGCTGCAGGTGCCGGCGCCGGCCGAGCAGCTCCCGACGGCTTCGTAGACCTTGGCGGTGGTGGCGTTGGAGCAGCTGCTGGCGGGCGGGCTCAGGCAGGACTTGGGCGTGCCCCGGCAGACGCCGGTGTTGCACTGGTCGCTGGTGGTGCAGGCGTTGCTGTCGTCGCAGGTGGCGCCGTCGGCATAGTCGTAGGCGCAGGTGCCGGTGGATGCGCTGCAGGTGCCGGTCGCGGCGAAGCACGCCGAGGGCGGCGCGTCGCAGGTCACGCTGGCGCAGGGATCGGTGACGCAGGCGCCGGCCGAGCAGCCCGCGGCGCCACAGCTCACGCTCTCGGGTGTGTACACGCAGAGCCCGCCGTTGCAGACGCCCTGCGGATTGTAGGTGGCGAGGCTGCTGCCGTTGCACACCGCCGCGGGGGGCGCGTCGCAGACCTTCGCGGTGCCCGCGCAGGTCCCCGCGTGGCAGGTGTCCTGGATGGTGCACGCGTTGCCGTCGTCGCAGCTCGCGCCCTCGACGAAGTCGTAGACGCAGACGCCGCTCTGGCAGGTGCCCACGGTGGCGTGGCAGGCGTCGGGGGGCGCGTTGCAGGCACCGCAGCCGCCGCCGGTGCTGCCGCCGCTGGTCGAGCCCGTGCTGCCGCTCGTGCTACCGCTGCTGGTCGAGCCGCTGCAGCTCGCGGTGGCGCCGCACGACGCGCCCAGGTCGCAGATGCTGTCCTGCGGAAACGCGTCCCACTCGATCGACGGATCGAACGCCGCCGGGAGCGTGGCGTCACCGCGGCCGATGCTGCACTTGCGGCGCAAGGTGGCGTGGTAGGTGCTCACGCCGCCGCCGTTCCAGCCGATGCCCGTGCCGGGATCGGTGCCGTCACCGATCGAGTCGAGCTGGGCGCCGTCGGAGACTCGGACCAGCTTCAGCGTGTCATTGCCGTTGAAGTTGAGGGCGGTGCTGCCGGTGGTGAGATCGCAGTGCGCCGCGCTGGTGATGTTGGTGTGGCACACCACGAAGCTCGCGCCTGACTCCACCGAGCCGCTGAGCGCGAAGGTGGTGGCCGTGGCCGCGCCGTTGGCGAACTCCTGGATCGCGAACTGGGAGAGGTCGAGCGCGTCGTCGGTGTCATTCGTGAGCTCGAGCGCCTTGTTGCTGGCGCTGCCCTGCACGTACTCGGAGAAGAAGAGCCCCACGCCCGCGCCCGAGGTCCCGGTGGCGCCGCCCGAGGTGCTGCTCGCGCTCGACGAAGCGCTCGACGACGAGCTGCTCGTGCCGCTGCTCGAGCTGGACGACGTGGTGTTGGTTCCGCCGGAGGTGCTGCTGCTCGAGCTGGAGCTGGTGCCCGAGGTCGAGCCCGACGAGGACGCGGAGCTCGAGCTGCTCGACGAAGAAGCGCTCGCGGCGCTGCTCGATGACGACGAAGTGCCGGTGGCGGCGCCGCTGCCGGCGGTCGGCGACCCGGTGCCGGCGGGCGCGGTTCCCGAACAGGCCGCGAGGAGGAACGCGGCGGTGACGACGGCGGCGGTGCGCATGAATTGCCCCTGGAAATGCGGGCTCGATACCAGACGTGCGCCGCGGGCGCCAACCGTCGCTTTGCACTGCAAGTGCATCGCGGTCGCGGCGGCGGCGAGCTGTTCAGCCGATGGGTGTGAAGAGCGCCTGGAGATCCTCGGGGCGGAGCTTCGCGGCGCCTCCATCCTGAAGCACGGCGCGGGTGAGCTGGCGCTTCCCGTCCTGGAGCACGGAGATCGTCTCCTCCAGCGTGCCCCGGGCCACCAGCCGGTAGACGGTGAGCGGCTTGTCCTGGCCGATGCGGTGGGCGCGCGAGGTGGCCTGGCTCTCCGCCGCCGGGTTCCACCACGGGTCGTAGTGGATGATCGTGTCCGCGCGGGTGAGGTTCAGCCCCACCCCGCCGACCTTCAGGCTCACCAAGAGGACCGGCACCTCGCCCGCCTGGAAGCGCGCGATGATGGCCTCGCGATCCACCGTCTGGCCGGTGAGCATCAGGTGCGGGAGGTTGGCGCTGGCGCAGGCCGCGGCGATGAGCTCGAGCATCTCGGTGAACTGGGAGAAGACGAGCGTGAACCGGTTGCTGGCAGCGAGCTCCTCGAGCATGCCCATCAGCCGCTCGAGCTTGGCCGAGGTCTTCAGCTTGCGCGCCCCGGGCAGCTTCACCAGACGCGGATCGCAGCACACCTGCCGGAGCTTGAGCAGCGCGTCGAGGATGAGCATCGACGAAGCCTGAAAGCCCTTCGCGGTGAGCGCCTTCTGCACCCGGGCGTCGAGCTTGAGGCGCAGGCTCTCGTAGAGATCGCGCTGCGGCGTGTCGAGCTCGACGCGCTCCACGATCTCCGTCTTCGCCGGCAGGTCGAGCGCCACGGTCGCTTTGGTCCGACGAAGCAGGAAGGGCCGGATGCGCTGGTGCAGGATCGCCAGCCGCTGGTCGTCACCGCGCTTCTCGATGGCGCGGCGAAAGATGGAGTCGAAGCTGCGACGGCGCCCGAGCACGCCGGGCACCGCGAGATCGAGCTGCGACCAGAGCTCGCCGAGGTGGTTCTCCACCGGCGTCCCGCTCAGGCAGAAGCGGCTCTGCGCCCGCAGCGTGGCCGCGGCGCGACGCAGGCGGGTGTCGGGATTTTTGAGCGCCTGGGCCTCGTCGAAAATCACGCTCGTCCAGCGGACCTCCCGGAACCGCTCCAGATCGCGGAGCAGCGTCTGGTACGAGGTGATCACCAGCGGCGTGCGGGTGAGCGCGGCCGCCGAGCGTTCGCGCCCAGCGCCGAGGTGGACCGTCGGCTGCAGCGCCGCGGCGAAGCGCGCCGCCTCGCTTCGCCAGTTCGCGCAGACGGTCAGCGGGGCCACGATCAATGCGGGCTTTTGGCAATCGAGCGCGCCGTCTTCCCGGAGGCCCTCGAGGAAGGCGATGACCTGCACCGTCTTGCCCAGGCCCATCTCATCGGCGAGCACGCCGCCGTGGCCCGCGTCGTGGAGCAGGCGAAGCCAGGCGAGCCCGGCGCGCTGATAGGGCCGGAGCGTGCCCGCGAAGCCTGCACTCTCAATGCGCGGCGCGAGGTCGAGGAGCGCGGCCAGCCGCTTGCGGGACGCGGAGAGCCCGTCGCCTTCGATCGCCAGGTCGGAGGCGATCACCGCGGGGAGGCGCAGCGCGCGGTGGGCGTCCAAACCGCTGAGCTCGAGCTCGAGCAGCGGACGGAGCCAGCGCTGGAGCCGCTCGGCGGGCACGTGAACCTGCTCGCCCTCGGGGAGCCGCAGGTTGATGCCCGCGCCGAGAGCCGAGAGCTCGCCGGCCTCCAGGTTCAGGCTCCCGTCGCGGAGGGCCTGGAGCAGCACCGGGAGGAGCGGCACCGTCCGCCCGGCGATGGTCACGCCCAGCTCGAGCGCGAACCAATCCGGCGCATCGCCCAGCGGCCGGAGCTGCTCCACCCACTCGACTGCGGCCTCCGGCGCGTCGAGCGGAAAGTCCTCGGAGAGCACGCAGCTCCAGCCCTCGGCGCGGAGCGCGGGAAGCACGCGCTCCACCACGTACCGGGCGTCGGTGAGGAGCTCGAGGCTGGTCGAGCAGCGCGCGCCGTGCGGCATCCGCTCGACGAGGCCGCGGAGGCGCTCCCGGAGGCTCGCCTCGGCGAGGAGATCGCGCGCGAGCGGATGCGAGCCGTCCCAGGCCGCGAGCGGGACCTGCACCTCGCCATAGAGCGCCTCGCCCTCGAGCCGCACCCGCGGATGCGCGCCCTCGGCTTCGATGCGGGCGTAGAGTCGCGGCCGCGGAAGCTCATCAGGCGAAGGCGCGCGCGGCTTCTCCCTGCTCAGCAAGGGCTGGAGGCTCCGCTCCACCGAACCGCGCATCGAGGCCGGGACCGGCGGCCCGGTCACCAGCCGCGAGACGAGCTCCGCAGGCAGCCCGACCTCGAGCGGCCCGAGCGTGCCCGCCTGGGCATCGAGGTAGTGGCATTCGCGGGCGGGGAGGAGCACCAGCTCAGGCTCGATGCCCAGGCGGGAGGTCCCCGGCAACTCCGGCGCCTCCTGCCAGCGGAGCGCGGAGCGGCGCGTGGCGCCCCAGCGCAGCGGCGGGCCGCGGGTCGTCATCCAGTGGAGCGCGCCGGACTCGGCGAGCTCGCGGAGCAGCGCGCCGTGAAGGCGATCGATGCGAAGGCGGTGGAGCTGCGGGGGCGCGCGGGTGACCGCCCGAAGCAGGCCGATGCGTCGGAGGTCGTCGTCGGAGACCCAGCTCGGCGGCCCGCGACGGGGATCGCCGGGCGCGCCGACGACCGCGCCCGCGCCGAGCGTTCCGTCTTTGAGGTGGCGACTGCACTGCATCACCGTCAGGCCGAGCTCGCCCTCGCGGAGATCCAGCAGGTAGACGATGGCGCGATCGTCGGTGCTTGGTGCGCGCGCGCGCGTCGCCTGGCCCAGCTCGGCCAGCCACTCGACCACCACCGATTGCCGCGCCGCTTCGGCCTTCCCGGCGAGGTCGTCGCGCTCGCGGGCGAAGGCCAAAAGGCCCACCGCGGCCACGTGCTCACAGGCTGCGCCCGCCGGGCACGAGCACTCGCCGTGAACGTGACCGCTCGCGGCGTTGAAGTGGGCGGTCACCACGAAGCCCGGGCCGCCGCGCACCCGGCCCACGACCGGGAAAGGCGGAGGCTTCACGAGCTGCACCGCGTCGTTGCGCACCAGCTCGAGCGCGCTCTGGACCTCGGCCTCGCGGAAGCACGAGGCGACCAGGCGCAGCGCTCTCTCGGGGATCATCACGCCGACCTTCTACCCTGGAGACGCGAGCTCGATGAATGTCTCGAGCCGCGCTCGGCCGAGCTCCCGGGCGCTTGCCAGGTGGCTGAGAACGAGGGCGCCAGCGCTTGCCCAACCTCACGTCGAGGGGTCGACTCCGCCGGCGAGCCCCATGCGGCGAAGCGTTGCGAGCGGAGAGGCGGTATGACAAGTTCATACCATGGCCAGCGCGAAGATCGCCGTGAGCATCGATGCGAAGCTGCTCGCCCGCGTTGAACGGGTGCGCGCGGGAACTGGCGAGAGCCGCAGTGCTTTGGTCAGCCGGGCGCTGGCACGGCTCACCGATGAGGACGCGAAGGCGCACGCGATCCGGCAGTACGTCGACGCGTACCGCACCACGCCCGAGTCGGCCCGCGAGGTCGCGGCCGCGCGACGCGCTGCAAAGCACGCGCTCGCGGGTCTCTCCTGGGACGACGCATGAAGCGGGGAGAGCTTTGGTGGGCCAAGGTCGACAAACGGCGACCCGTGGTGCTCATTTCGCGCGATGAAGCCTATGCCGTGCGTGCGCTGGTCATCGTGGCGCCGACGACCACCACGGTCCGCGGCTACGCCGTCGAGGTCCGACTCGGCAAGCGCGAGGGCCTGCCGCGCGATTGCGTGGTCAACTGCGATTGGTTGGTGACTCTGCCCAAGGCCGACCTCCTCGAGCGCGTGGGTGCGCTTCCCGCGCAAAAGGTGCGGGAGCTCGACGAGGCGCTGCGCTTCGCGCTCGGCCTGGAATAGGTCGTCCTCGCCGCGACGCCTCTGCGTAAGTTCGCGCTGGCCATGAGCAGCTCGGTCTTGCCACCGCACCTTGGCGTCGCTGACACGTCCAGAAGGCGTGCCTTCCGCCTCGCGGGCTACGAACAAGCGCCGCGGCGCCCGACCGAGGGCACCGCGGCGCACGCCTCGAGGCCCAAAGGATCACTCGTAGCGGAGCGCCTCGATCGGCGAGAGCGCCGCCGCGCGCCGGGCCGGCCAGAGCCCGAAGCCGATTCCCACCAGCGCCGCGAAGCCGAACGCCAGCAGCACCGAGCTGGGCGAGACCGCCATGCTCCAGCCGGCGAACTTCTGGAGCAGCGCCGAGCCGCCGATTCCCACGCCGATCCCGAGAAGGCCGCCGCCGGAGCAGAGCACCAGCGCCTCGATGAGGAACTGCCGGAGGATGTCGCCGGGCTGCGCGCCGATCGCCTTGCGCAGGCCGATCTCCCGCGTCCGCTCGGTCACCGAGACCAGCATGATGTTCATGATCCCGATGCCGCCGACGAGGAGCGAGATCGCCGCGATGCCCGCGAGCAGGAAGGAGAAGGTCTGCGCCGTCTCCTGAACCGTGGTGAGCAGCGAGGCCTCGTTGCGCACGTTGAAGTCGTCGGCCACGCCGGGGCGCAGCCGGTGCTCGCGCCGCAGGACCCTGTCAATCTCCGACATCGCCAGCGGCAGCTCCGCCTCCGAGCTCGCCTGCACCGCGATCGAGCGGATCTTGTCGCCGCCGGTGAGCCGGAGCTGCGCGGTGG
>Ga0164242_10006724_pt1 | contig 12640 bp, 10 predicted proteins | sample OricomgcompostMG_FD_108783 | JGI IMG/M metagenome (GOLD analysis project Ga0164242, IMG submission 108783) | Miracle-Growth compost microbial communities from Emeryville, California, USA - Original compost - Miracle growth compost (MG) ... | reverse complement strand
CGCGCCGCATCGCCAGCGCCGAGGCCTGGTCCTTGATCGACCACTCCCACTCGCGCTTCATCAAGAAGTCGTACGGCTTCGGGAAGACGTCGTTGTTCAGCGTCGTCTCGATCTGGAAGACCTTGACGTTCTCGCCGATCAGACGCCCCATCCGCCACGCCGAGGAGTGCATCTCAGAGTGCTTGTGGTCCATGAAGGACCGGCTGTGCACCATCGTCTTGGCGTTGTGGTGGTGCCGGATCGACTTGTACGACGCCAGACCGATGCCGACCGACTTGTGGCCACCATCCATCGCAACGAGGTTGACGTTGACGTAGATCAGCAGGTCGGACGTGGCCGCCCGCTTGTTGATCTCGACGTCCTCGCCCTTGTCGGTCAGGCCGACGTGGAGCAGGTTGTCGCGGTCCTCCGCGTCGTGGTTGTAGAGCTTGCCCTGCGGGTAGAAGCTGCGGAAGACGCGCTCGCCGACCACGTGCTTGAGCTCGGCGGCGGTCATCCGACGATGCAGCGCCAGCGCGGCGACGATCTCGACGTCGTCGACCCCCTTCTCGGCGGCCATGGTGAGCACCTGCTCGAGGATGCGACCGCGGATGTCGGGTGCCTTCATCGTCGGCAGCGGCAGCGACAGGTCATCGATCGCGATGGTCAGCCGCATGCCGGGGAAGAGCAGCTCCGGCAGCGGCTCGGAGTCGACCGGGTTGAGCAGCGCGTCGCGAATCGCCCCCTCGACGTCGTCGATCGCCGGCAGCGACTCCGGCGGGTAGATGACCCGCGTGCCTTGCGGGAAGTCCTCGAGCCGGAACCCGAGGCCCTCCTGCACCACCAGGGGTGGGGTCCGGTCGTCGACCTCGAGGACGAAGCCGGGTCGTGTCATCGGGACCTCCCATAGGTCTGGATCAACTGGTCCTCCTCGGGTCGAAGGCCACCTTGACGGTGCCCAGGCGGCCGGCGGAGTGCGCGTGGTCGAGCGCCTCACGCCATCGGTGCAGGGGATAGGGGGCGACGGTCTTCGCCATCCGAGCCACGGCGTCGTGACCGACGAGCTCGAGTGCCCGCGCGAAGGTGTCGTCGCGGTGGGCGGAGGCGTAGGTCCCGACGAGCTCGAGCTCGCGGAACCACGCCGCGGACAGGTCCGCCTTGCCCGGCATGCCGGAGAGCACCACCCGGCCGCCAGCGCGGGTGGCGTGCAGGCAGGTCTCCAATGACCCCGAGCTGCCGACCGCGTCGAGGGCGACGTCGACACCGCCGAGGAGGTACGGCGAGCCGAACTCCGGCTCGAGTTGGAAGGCGCCTGTGGTCCGGCGTACTCGCCGCAGGACCTCCTTCGGGCGGACCACCTCGGTCGCGCCGAACTCGCGCGCGAGCTCCGCTTGGTGTCCGTGCTTGGCGACCACGAGGATCTCCCCGGCGTCGGTGAGCTCGCGCAGCGCCAGCGTGGCCAGCAGGCCGACCGCCCCGGCGCCGGAGACCAGCACCCGGTCGCCCGGGCGGATGCCGGCACGCGCGGCGGTATGGACGGCGCAGGCGACCGGCTCGGTCAGCAGGGCCTGCTCGTCGCTGAGGCCCTCCGGGACGGCGTGCAACTGCGAACGGTGGGCGATCAGCTGCTCGCTCCAACCCCCGCCGGTGTCATGGCAGAAGCCGGTCTGCAGGCCGGGCGACACGTCACCGACAGTGATCCGCGAGCACCGGTTGGTCTCGCCGTGGGCGCAGGCTTCGCACGGTTCGACACCGCGTGCAGCGCAGGCCAGGACCGGATCGACGACGACGCGGGTGCCGGCAGGGAGATCCTCGCACTCGTCCAGCAACTCGGCGACGATCTCGTGGCCGGGAACGAACGGCAGCGACACGAGGGCGCTGAAGTACAGCGAGGTCGTGCCGGAGAGCATGCCGAGGTCGGAGCCGCAGATGCCCGACATCAGCACTCGCAGCCGCGCCCAGCCGGGCCGCTCGGCCCGGGGCGAGTCCAGCGTGACGAGGCGCAGTGGCGCAGCGACGCCGGTGAGCAGCATCGGGACGCGGCCTCCCGCCATCTTCCCGAGCACCGTCTTCGGCACGCTGCGGACCATCTCCAGTGCCAACATGCTCATCGGGCACCGCCTTGGATTGTCCGCTCGCTGCGCTCGCTCACTTGTGCACCCCCGGGACGCGGGCCGCGGTGGTCGACGAAGACCAGTCCACGATCGACCAATGTGACTTGCGTGCGTGCCGATACAGCGGTACATCGGGGCGCACCGCCACCGGCTGTCCGACGGCGGCCAGCAACGGAAGGTCGGAGTGCGAGTCGGCGTAGGCGAAGCAGCCCGACAGATCGAGGTCATGCTCGCGCGCATAGGCCTTGACGAACGCTGCGCGGGCCTCGCCGACCAGGGGCGAGGACGCGAGGCGGCCGGTACACACGCCGTAGCGGTCGACGGCGAGGTCGACCGCCTCGATGTGGTCGAAGAGCGGTGCCAGCGGCCTGGTCAGTGGCCGGATCGCACCTGTCACCAGGACGGTCAGGTGCCCGGCGGCACGGTGCTCGCGGATCCGTCGGACGGCATCGGGCGAGAGCCGACCGAGCACGTGTTGGCCCAGCGAGCCGTCCGCGATGGCCTCCAGATCGGCCAGGCGGGCGCCGACGTACTCCTGGTAGACCGAGCGGATGAAGCCGCCGCGCTCCTTGCGGTCGGTCTGTACCCAGCGCGGGACCTTAGCCGCCACCCGGGAGAGCTCGCCGAGGCGGCCGCTCGTAGGCAGCTCGCCCAGCCGCATCCACAGGTAGGTCTCGATGATGTTGGAGGAGAGCAGGGTGCCGTCCATGTCGAAGAACGCCGCCACCCGCGGCGCCTCGACAGGCTCGGAGTCCGTCCCGGTCTCCGAGCCTGTCGACGGGGAGAGCCTCCTGAGTTGGCCGGGCACCGGCCGCTTGCGCCGTGAACGCAGCGCGTCGAGGTCGCGCACCGGCTTGGTGACCGCCGGGATGTGAGTGTCGTGCAGGTAGTGCTTCCAGTCGATCACCGAGGTGTCGAAGGCGAAGGTCTCTCGATCCTCCGGCGTGAGGGAGTCGTAGAGCGCCATCATCTGGTCGTCCACGAAGCGGAGATCGGCCTGGGCGTACTCCTCGTAGAGCGAGAGGTAACGCCGCAGGAAGCGAAGCCGCCGGCCCTGGGTGTCGATCTTCTTGGCCAGCGCGCGAGTGCGGTCGCCACGCGGGGCGTGCCCGATCACCCAGTCGGCCGCCTTCTGCGCCCGCTCCCCGGTCAGCAGCATCCGCTCCACGACCGCCGGCCCCGGGAAGGGGCGCTCGGGAAGCCGCACCGCACCGCGCTCGCCATGGGCGAACGGCTCCTCCTCGAAGTAGGCGCGGACGAAGTCCAGCAGCATCCCGAACGTCACCGGATTGCGGTGACCTGAGGAGAGGTGGAAGTACGCCGGCTCGGCCGGCGCCGGCGGGTAGGCGAGCGCCGCCACGATCGAGCTCACGACGTGGTCGATCGGCACGATGTCGATGGTGGTGTCCGGATTGGCCGGGAAGACCGGCAGCTCGCCACGCCCGAAGGCGAGGATCAGCGGCTCGGCCATCTTGAAGCCCTCGATCCAGCCCGGATGCGGCCGTTCGAGGGCGGACTCGATGATGCTCGGCCGGTAGATCGTCACGCGGTGTCCCGCGTCGGCGTAGGCCTCCACGACGCGTTCGCCGAGCGCCTTGGTGAAGGTGTAGCAATCGGTCCACCCCAGGCTGCGGGCGCGCTCGGTGCCGACTCGGACCAGCTCGCGGCGTACCCAACGCTTGCGCTCGTCCTCGGCGGAGGCGGCGGCCGTCAGGAGGCCGGCGCGGCCGTGCTCGCGCTCGGCCCGCCGGCGCAGCTTGGCCAACACATCGGCCTCCCGCGAGCGGGCCTCGAGCTCCGCGCGCTGGCTCAGCCCCCAAGCGAGCTCGGCGTCGAGGTCGACGCTGTGCTCGAGCGGGCCCTCAGGGATGTGGCCGCGGCGACGTCCGGAGACGTAGGCGGTCGAGACGTGCAGGTAGTGGGCGTCCGGGCTGGCCTCCTCGATGCGCGCGAGGAGCGCACGAACACCGACGACGTTGGTGCGGAAGGCGTCGTCGACCGGAGGGTCGAAGGAGACGTCGCCGGCGCAGTGCACCACCGCGTCCAGATCGCGCGGCAATTCCGGGGGCGCGGCGAGGTCGCCCTCCACGACGGTGATGGTGCTCGCCATCAGGTCCTCGATGCCGACGGCGGTGGCGACGGCCTCGGCGAAGATCGGCTTGCCAAGCAGCTTCGCAATCCGAGCATGGCCCGTGGTCGACCCCTTGGCCCGCACTAGCACGGAGAGCCGCACGTCGGGCACCTCGGTCAGCAGCAGGTGAAGGAGCGCCTCACCGACGAAGCCGGTCACGCCCGTCACCAGCACGTGCCGGCCAGCCAGGCTGGTCCGGATGGACGGCCGCGCGGCCTGACTCCCCGGGTCTGCGGTCATACGCAGAACCTGCCACATCCCTGTTCCAGAAGTCGACGTGGGGTCTCAGCCACTGGGGCTCTGTGCAAGGATCGACGCCGTGACTGACCTTCGTGTCGACCACGACCGCCAGGCGCGCACCGGTGTCGCCGAAGCTGTCTACGCCCCCGGAAAATCACCGCAGCAGTGCGCCGCCGCGGTCGCAGAGCTGCTCGCCGGGCCCGGCGACGGACCGGTACTGCTGACGCGCGCCGACGCCGTGCAAGCAAGTGCCGCGAGGGCGGTCAGCCCGGGTGCCTCCGCGACGACCGAGGCCGACGCCCGCACCGGGCTGCAGACATTGATCTGGCGCCAGCAACCGCCGCGTCCTGGGAAGGCTCTGGTGCTGACGGCCGGCACGAGCGATCTGCCCGTCGCCCGCGAGGCGGCGGCTGTCCTGGAGGCGTACGGCGTCGCCACGACCGTGATCGCCGACGTCGGTGTCGCGGGCCTGCACCGCATCCTCGCCCAGCAGGAAGCTCTCGCCGACGCCGACGTGGTGCTGGTCGTGGCCGGCATGGAGGGTGCGCTCGCCAGCGTGGTCGCCGGTCTCACCCGTGCACCGGTGATCGGGGTTCCGACCAGCACGGGCTACGGTGCCGGGCTGGAGGGCGTCACGGCGCTGCTCTCGATGCTGGCCTCCTGCAGCCCGGGGATCACTGTGGTCGGCATCGACAACGGGTTCGGCGCCGCCTGTGCGGCGGTGCGGTTCCTCAACGGCCGCGGGGAGGACCGATGACGGTGGGGGAGAGCGCGCTGGCGGACAAGCTTGCCGCCCTGGACGCGCAGCTGAAGGAGATCGGCTCGGTCGTGGTCGCCTTCTCCGGTGGCGCGGACTCGGCTTTCCTGCTCGCTGCTGCAGTACGCAGCCTGGGTGCGTCCGCCGTCGCGGCCGCCACGGCGGTAAGCCCGTCGCTTCCGGCCAGTGAGCTCGACGGCGCCCGCGACTTCGCCGTAGGACTCGGCGTCGCACATCACACCCCTCGCACCGATGAGCAGGCGCGCCCGGGGTACGCCGCCAACGGGCGCGACCGCTGCTTCCACTGCAAGGCCGAGCTGCTCTCGGTCCTGGGCCCGCTCGCCGCGGAGCTCGGAGTGGCAGCGGTGGCGACGGGCACCAACGCCGACGATGTCCAAGATCCCTTCCGGCCCGGCATCCGCGCCGCGCGCGACGCGGGCGCCGTCACACCGCTGGCGGACGCCGGCCTCACCAAGGACGAGGTGCGGACCGCGTCGCGGGCGTGGGGCCTGGTCACCGCTGACAAGCCAGCGGCGGCGTGCCTGGCGAGCAGGGTCGCCTATGGACTGGAGATCACACCGCTTCGGCTGGGCCGCGTCGAGCGCGCCGAGCGCGATCTGCGGCGCGCGATGACCGGTGCCGGAATGCCGGTGCGGGACCTGCGCGTACGCGATCTCGGTGAGCACGCCCGCATCGAGGTCGACCACGACCTGGTCGGGGAGCTGTCCGAGCGCCCGGAGGTGCTGGCGGCAGTGACCGGGTTCACGACGGTCGAGGTCGATGAGCGCGGCTTCCGGTCGGGGTCGATGAACGAGCAGCGCTGATGGCGACGGCCCGCGTCGGCTGGCTCGACGCGAGCAGCGGTGTCAGCGGCGACATGCTGCTGGGCGCATGCGTCGACGCCGGCGTACCCGTCGATGTCCTGCAGCAGGCGATCGATCGGTTGGGACTTCCCGAAACGGTCCTGCTGGCGGCCGAGTCGGTCACTCGCGCCGGCATCGGCGGCACCAGGGTCCACGTCGACGTCGCAGAGTCCCGGCACCACCGGCGGCTCGACGACATCCTGACGCTGCTCGACGCCCTGGACCAGCCTGTGCGCGATCGGGCGGCGGCCGTGTTCCGGACGCTGGCAGTAGCAGAGGCGGCCGTGCACCGGGTCTCGCCCGACGAGGTGGAGTTCCACGAGGTCGGTGCGCTCGACAGCATCGCCGACGTGGTCGGCGCGGTGGCCGGGTTGCACTGGCTGGGCCTGGACCGGCTGGTGTGCACACCGATCGCCCTCGGCGGAGGACGGGTGCGCGCGGCACACGGTTCCCTCCCGGTGCCGGTCCCGGCAGTCCTCGAACTGCTCCGCGGCGCCGGTGTTCCGTCCGTAGGCGGCCCGATCGAGCGCGAGCTGGCCACGCCGACCGGTGTCGCCCTGGTCGTGACGCTCGCCGACGGCTTCGGGCCCCTGCCGTCGTTGAGACCAGAGCTGACCGGCGCGGGCGCGGGCAAGGCCGATCCCGAGGGCCACCCCAACCTGCTGCGGCTGGTCGTCGGTGAGGCATTCGAGGCCTCGGCCGGTCCCGTGTCGCCGCCTCTCGAGAGCGCATGCGTGCTCGAGGCCAACGTCGACGACCTCGACCCGCGGCTGTGGCCCGGCGTGCTGACAGCGCTGCTCGCTGCCGGCGCGGACGACGCCTGGCTGACCCCGATCGTGATGAAGAAGGGGCGCCCCGCCCACACGGTGTCGGTCCTTGCGCGGCCCGACCGGGCCGATGCACTGGCGCGGGTGCTGCTGACGCACACCAGCACGATCGGGCTCCGCCGCCACACCCTCGAGAAGTTGCCGCTACCGCGAGAGTCGGTCTCGGTCGACGTACTCGGCTCGACCGTCCGGGTGAAGCTCGCCCGCCTCGACGGCGTCGTGGTCAGCGCCACGCCGGAGTACGACGACATCGCCCGTGTCGCCGCAGCCAGGGGCGTGCCGGAGAAGGCAGTGCTCGCCGCGGCCGTGCATGCTGCCCACGAGCTCTGGAGCCGCTAAGGCAGTCGTCAGACGCCGATCTGCGACCCCATCACGACGACGCGGTCGTTGGGAAGGTTGAAGTACTCGGCCGGATTGGCGGCATTGCGAGCCATCATCACGAAGAGCACCTTGCGCCACCGCGGCAGGTCTCCGTCCGCCTGCGGGGTCAGGCTCGCGCGGGAGAGGAAGTAGGTCACCTCGCTCAGGTCGGGGGTGAACTCCCAGCCGGAGTCGTGCAGGTGCGCACTGAGGGCGGCCGGAACGTCGGGACGGTCGAAGAAGCCGTAGCGCATCGTGACGTGCATGATGCCGTCGCCCTTGAAGCCGAGGCTGTCGAAGGTGAACGCCTTCGACGGCGGCACGTGCGGGACGGTCTGCGGTAGAGCGGTGAAGATGAGGACGTGTTCGTGCAGCACACCGATGTGCTCCACGTTCGCCCGCATCGCCAGCGGCGTCGTCTCCTTGGTGGGATGCGGGAAGACCGCCATGCCGGGCACGCGATGCACCGGGTGCTCGTGGAGGTGCTCGACGAAGTCGATCAGGCGACCCTCCTTGTGCACTCGGCTGTTCGTGACGATCTCGCGCCCGCGGTACCACGTGCTCATCAGCGTGAACATCACAATCGCGATGAGCAGCGGCAGCCACCCGCCGTGCGGGATCTTGTTGAGGTTGCCGATCAGGAAGCTCAGCTCCACCCCGCCGAAGAGGACCGCCATCACCACGAGGCGGTGGTTCGGCCACTTCCACTGCACGCGGGCGACGACCAGCATGAGGATGGTGTCGATCAGCAGCGCGCCGGTCACCGAGACGCCGTACGCCGTCGCCAGCCGGGCCGATGTCCGGAACACGAGCATCAGCGCCAGCACGCCGACGAAGAGCACCGCATTGATGACCGGGAGATACACCTGGCCCGCCGACCCTTCCGAGGTCTGTCGCACCGTGAGCGAGGGCAGCAGCCCCAGCTGGGTCGCCTGGCGTGATACCGAGAAGGCGCCCGAGATGACCGCCTGGGAGGCGATCACCGTGGCGATGGTCGCCATCACGACCATGGGGGCCTGGGCCCAGCCGGGCACCAGCAGGAAGAACGGGTTGGAGATCGCCGAGGGGTGCCTCAGGATCAGCTCGCCCTGCCCCATGTAGGTCAGCACCAACGCGGGGAAGACGAAGACGAACCACGCGAGTGCGATCGGACGTCGGCCGAAGTGGCCCATGTCTGCGTAGAGGGCCTCCGCGCCGGTGATGCACAGCACCACCGCGCCCATCGCGAGGAACGTGATGAAAGGATGCTCGGTGACGAAGGCCAGCGCATAGGTCGGGGACAGTGCCCTCAGGATGCCGGGATGCGGCACCACGACACGCAGACCCGCCAAGGCCAGCAGGGTGAACCAGACCAGCATCGCGGGGCCGAAGAGGGCGCCGACCCGTTGGGTGCCATAGCGCTGCGTCGCGAACAGCACCACGAGGATCGCGATCGAGATCGGCAGCACCAGGTGGGTCAGGTCGGGCGCTGCGACGCCCACCCCTTCGACCGCTGACAGCACCGAGATCGCCGGTGTGATCACCGAGTCGCCGAAGAACAGGCTGGCGCCGATGATGGCCAGCACGATGACCACGCCGACACGGCTGCTCTTCTTGCCGATGGCGCGTCGCGCGATGCCTGCGAGCGCCATGACGCCGCCCTCACCGCCGTTGTCGGCGCGCATGACCACGCCGACGTACTTGATCGAGACGATCAAGGTGACCGACCAGACGACCATGCTGATCACGCCGTACACATCGCCCGGCGTAGGTCTGATCGCGTGGTTGTCGATCGAGAAGAGGGTCTTCAGGGAGTACAACGGGCTGGTCCCGATGTCGCCGAAGACGACGCCCAGCGCCCCGAGGGTCATCACGGCCAGTTTCCGGTGATCGTTCTCCGGAGCATGGTCTGGCCCGTTGTCGGCGCCCGCCGCGGGCGCCGCCTGTGCTTGATTCACCGGCACATCCTGCACCTCACGTCGGTGCGGCTCCGATTCGGGATGCCCAGATCATCGAGCCTGTCCGCATGGCCGGCCGGCGGCCGGCAGCGCTCCGCGCTCAGGCGGCGACGCCGTACTTCTCGGATCGGTGAGCCCGGTCCGGGAAGTTGCTGGTCACCATCCACACTCGGTGATCGCCCAGGTAGCGGCGCAAGTGGCGGGGGCGATCAACCGTCCACACCAGTACCGGCAGGCCGTGCCGACCGGCCCAGCGCAGTACCCCCAGCTGAGCGAGCCGGTGTTGAACGACGACCAGGGTGGCGCCACAGCGGCGCAGCCGACGGGCGGGGAACAATTCGCTGCGACGCAGCAGCACCTGCCCCAACCAGCCCAACCCGAAGATGGTGCGCCCCAGCGAGAGGCCGACCAGCGTGCCGGGACTCTCGGCGGCCGCCCAGGCGGACAAGAGGTGGACGGAGCGGTCCTCCAGCGAGGTGAGGATGAATGCCGTGGGATCGGCCATGATGCGCAGCGCGGTCCGAGCCGCTTCGACCTCGAAGGTGGCGTCCGGCTCGTCGTAGTGCGCCGGGGGCGAGACCAGCTTCAGGTCGATGTGGGCCTTCTTGCCATGCGCGGCCAGCAGGGTCAGCGCATCGTGGTAGGAGACCAGCGGGTGCCCGAGCAGTTCGGCGACGGCACGGACGGAGAGGTGACGCAGATAGAGCTTGCGCCGGCCCAGCCGGACGTGGTCGAGGTGGTGCAGGACGTAGTGACCGTCTGCGGTGCGGTGCACGTCGAACTCGACGTAGTCCACCGGCAGCGCCACAGCGGCCTGCAGCGACTCCCACGAGTTGTCGCGTAGGCCGAGTTGGCCCGCAGCGCCGCGGTGCGCGGAGAGCAGCGCACGCTGCGATGCCGGCGTGCCTCGGCGCGAGATCCTCACGCGAGCGAGTCCGGGCTGATCACGGCGGCCGGACCCGGCGCGGCTCCGGCCGTGCGCGTGCGGCCGTGCCCGGTCCGTATCAGGTGCGCGTGATGCGTCGTCTGGGTGACGGAACTGGTGGCGGACTGCACCATGGTGACTCCGGGGGTCGGCTGGGGGTCACACGAGGATAGGCGCTGATGACCAGAAACGCCCGATCCTGCCGGCTCGTGACGGGTCTCGTCGTCGAACATCTGGCACCGGTGCGATGTCACGATCGCCTCGCTGGCGGCCGCCTGTGGTGCCTGCGAAGTGTTGCCACTGCAGAACGCAGAAGGGCCCCTGACCGAGTTTCCCCAGGTCAGAGGCCCTTTCTCAACGCGTGCGCGAGGGGGGACTTGAACCCCCACCCTCTATACGAGGACTAGCACCTCAAGCTAGCGCGTCTGCCTATTCCGCCACCCGCGCGTTGATGAAGAGAACGTTAGCAGTGGGGCGCCGGGGACACGAATCGGGGCGCGACTTGCGGGCGGCCCGCGGTTCGGCGTCTCCCGGCGGACCCTTCAGCCTTCGGCGAGCGCTTCGTCAGGCCGCCTGAAGCGCACGTGATCGTGGGCCGCGAGGTGGCGGTCGATCGTCGGCCACGTGGTCTGGTGGGCTCGCGGGGAGGAGATGAGACCGAGGTGGCTGAGGCCCGTCACGCCGGCGAAGGTCACCTCGGCGTTGCGGTAGGCGGTGACACCGGCCTCGACGGATGCTGTGTTGGCGAGGACGTCGTCGGTGCTGCCGATGAGCAGCGTCGGTACCACCAGGCGATCCATGTCGACTACGACGCTGTCACTGAGACGGACGGTGCCGGTCACGAGTTCGCGTCCCACGAGGATCTGGCCGATGGCCTGGTGGAAGAAGCGGGCCGGGTAGCCCGGCATCGCGTCGATGAACCGATCGACGGCGCCGATCCGCGCAAGCACCTCGACGTTGTCGAGATTGCGCAGCAGCGACCACGGCTTGGTCAGCTCGCGCACCGGAGCCAGCCAGCGGTAGCCCAGTCGGGTGAAGGGCGCGGTGGTGCCGCCGAGCAGAGCTGTCGCGGTGAAGGTCAGCCGCAAGCGGGTCAACCGGTGCGCCCCGAAGACAGCGGCGAAGGCCGGGTTGCGCGCGTAGTCCGTCGGCGTGCCGACGCCGGTGACGGAGGCGATTGGTAGCTCCGGGCCGTGTGCCGCGGTCAGCAGCGACATGGTCCCACCGTGCGACCAGCCGACCAGGTGGACCGGCGCGCCGCCGTGTGCCTCCGAGATCCGCCGTACGGCCGTCGGCAGGATCTCCTCGACCCAGTCCTCGAAGCCCATGTTGCGGTCGGCGAAGGTGATGGCGCCGTAGTCGATCGTGTACGTCGGTCGGCCGGGACCGACCGACGTCTGGGCGACGCCGGCGAGGTGTGCGGCCAGGCTCTGGCCAGGGCGAAGGTCCCAGCACGACACCGGTACGGCGAGCGGCGTGACGAGCAGGACCGGGTCGCCGATCTGATCGTCGGACGGCGCCACGCGGGCCACACGAGCGTGCGGCAACTCGTAGAGCACCGAGGCCGGCGTCGCATGCTCCGGTTCGACGCCACCGCCCAGAGGTGTGAGCGCCCACGCATTGCGTGCGGCGGTGCGCAGCCCCGCGATGTCCATCCTCGACCTCTCCCTAGCCGTTCCCTCGCCGCGCGCGGACGGCGCGGCAGGGCAACTATCCAGGACAGCGTGTCTCGGGCAGAAGGAAGTGAGGCCGACGTCACCAGACGCTGCGGCGTCCTTCCTCAGGCCTCGCCGAGCAGGTCGGCGTACCTGCCCTCGAGGTCGGGTGCCAGGATCGCCCGCAGGGCCAGCGCGAGCTGGGCAGCGCATGCGCGAGCAGGAGAAGGTTGTAGGCGACGAGATCCGGCTCCGCCGCCACCAGCCGGCCGGCAGCCACGCCGGCGCCGATGGCATCGCGCAGCGGCTGGCTGGTAGCGAGTTCGCGCTTCTTGATCTGCGCCCACCCGATCTCGTCCAGCGACTTCGACTCCCGATAGGTGAGAACGGCGGCATGGCGGTGTTCGTCGATGACGCGGCAGTACGCCGAGAATGCCGCGGCGACCTGGCGGACCGGGTCCTCGCCGGCCTCCTCGATCGCGGCCGGTACCGCGAGGGCGAACGCATCGAGCACCTCGTTGATGACGGCGAGCAGCACCTCGTCCTTGCTGCCGAAGTAGCGGTAGATCAGACCGACGCTCACGCCCGCCTCGGCGGCCAGCGCCTGCATGGAGACCGCCTCCGAGCCCTCGCGCTCCATGAGGTGAGCCGCGGCGTCGAGCAGCTGGCGTGACCGATGCTCGGCGCGCGCACGACGGGCTGCGTGGTGCGGATCCTGCCTGTCCTGGGCCGAAGCTGGGCGAGGTCGGCTTCTTCGGGCTCACCATCCCCGAGGAGTACGGCGGGCTCGGCGGCGACTACGTCACCTACTGCATCGGGATGGAGGAGCTCGGCCGGGCCGATTCCTCGGTG
>Ga0164242_10006723_pt1 | contig 12640 bp, 13 predicted proteins | sample OricomgcompostMG_FD_108783 | JGI IMG/M metagenome (GOLD analysis project Ga0164242, IMG submission 108783) | Miracle-Growth compost microbial communities from Emeryville, California, USA - Original compost - Miracle growth compost (MG) ... | reverse complement strand
GACGGCGGTCGCCGAGTGCGGAGCCAGCCCGGTCAGGCGGACGACGACCTTCTCACTGATCGAGCGGAACAGGTACACGGTGGCGCTGCGGGCGGCGTCGTTACGGACCCGGAAGTGCGCGAGCCCCGGGTTCGGCGCACGCCAGTTCGGCGCGCAGGTCGTCGCACCGAACGTGATCAGCCGGCCGCGTGGCGCGGCGACCGCCGGCGACGCGGGCAGGACGACGGTGGCCGCGGCCAGCACCGCGACCACCGCCCGTCCACTGCGCTTCACTGCTTCACGAGCCGGCGACGCCTACCGCTTGGTGTAGACGTCCGCGCCGAAGGGCACCACCTGGGGCTGCTGCGCGTCCCCCAGGTGCGGCAGCCGGAAGATGTCCTCGACGCTGCGCAGCAGCGAGTAGTGGTTGTAGGGCTTGGTGCTGACCGTCCCGCCCTTGATGTACTTCGACAGGAGCACCGCGCCGACCTTGCCGCCACCCGGGCCGTAGAGACCGGGTTCGTTCATGTTCGGGTGCGACGGGTCGTCGAAGCCCAGCCCGTCCACCTCACCACAGCACGCGGTGGCGTCCTCGTCGCTGCCGGACTCGTCGAAGTTGATGACGATCAGCCCGCCCTGCTTGTAGGCGGGCGAGTTCATGATCTTCGGGACCCAGGTCTTGAGGAACCTGTTGACCTTGGTCAGCCCGCCCTTCGAACCGTCCTGGCAGCGCGGGGTGTCGTGCCCGTCCGCGCAGGTGTTCGGCGTGATGAACGAGTAGTTGGGCGTGGTCGACGCCTTCTTCAGGTCGTTCGCGAGCGGCTTGAGCGACAGTACGTGCGCATCGCAGTAGGACGGGTTGCCGATGATCGACTTGAAGTACATGAACGGGTCGTGCCGGGTGGCGTAGCTGTCGTTCTTCGGGCCCGTCGAGTCGGTGAGGTCCTGCGCGCCGATCGCCGGGTGGCCGCACGCCGGACCGTTGGCGGTGCTGACCGTCCCGTCCCGGTGCGGGATGTTGCCCATGTCCTGCTCGTAGGCCTTCCACGTCAGCTTGTGGTTGGTGAGCTGGTTCGCGACGGTCGTCACCACCTTCGGGAAGACGCAACCCTCACCGGACAGCTGGTGGTACTTGGTCCACTTGTCGAAGTTCTCGCCGCCGAACTGCTCGAACGGGTAGAACGTCCCGCAGTCCTCGTCGAGGATGTAGTTGGGTGCCTGGCCGGACACCATCGCGGTGTAGTTGTCCAGGCTGTCGTGGCCGATGCCGTAATAGTCCTTGAGCAGGGCGCCCTTCGCGGTGAGCGTCCTGGTCAGGTACGGCGCGAGATCCTTGTGCGACCCGAACGTGTAGCCGTAGGACTCGTTCTCGAGCGTGATGATCCAGACGTGCTTGATCTTCGGCGGCGTGTACTTCGCGGCGGCGGTGGGGACGTGCGTGCTGGCGGACGCACCGCTGGTGGTCGCGGCGACGGTCGCACAGGTGCCCGCGACGAGCGCGAGCGAGGCCAGCCCCATGGCGAGGCGGCGCGGCGTGATGAGGAGGAACCTCGGCATCTGTCTGCTCCGGCGGTCAGGGGCGCGGGTGCGCCCGATCGCATGCTGGCCCGCGGCGGCAGGACGAAGTGGACATCCGAAGATCACTTCACCAACTCGCCAGCCGCTGGTCAGCTCGCGGCAAGACAGCCCCCGGTTGCCGCCCGGTTCGCCGGCCGTGCGGCATGCTCAAGGGGTGCTGCACCGCATCGAAGCCCTGCCCGGGGACGGGCGCTATGCCGTGACCTTCCGCCGCCCGGACGGCAGCGAGCAGACCGCGGTCGTCCAGATCACCGGCGAGGGCGACTCCGCGCCGGTGGACGTCGCCGAGGCCAGCCTGCCCGAGGGCTGGTCGCGCGACAGCGACGCGTTCGCGGCGACCGTCGCGGCGGTGCGGGCGGTGCACACCGCGCGGGGGATCGGTCCCGCGGTCGCCTTGCTCCAGGACGTCCCCGGCGGCTGGGACGTCATGATGGGCAACGTGGTGCTCGGCGACGCGGACGTCCCGACCTGCACCGCCCATGGCCCGATGCGCCAGGCCGAGGGGGAGCGCTGGGAGTGCGCCGAGTGCGGTTCGCAGGCCGCGTACGCCGCCTGACGATCACGTTTGTGTTCGGTGTGGCCGCTTTACTGCGCGCAAAGCGGCTACCGCGAACACAAACGTGATCAGCTGTAGCGGACGCGCACCCGCTCGCTGATCGGCACCGCCTGGCAGGCGAGGACGAACCCCTCGGCGAGGTCGTCCTGCTCGAGGATCTCGTTGTGCAGCATCTTGACCTCGCCCTCGTCGACGATGCACGCGCACGCGCTGCACGCACCCTGCCGGCACGAGAACGGGGCCTTGAGCCCCTGCGCCAGCAGGAAGTCGAGCAACTTGGTCTGGGTGGGCCAGGCGAACGTGTGCTGCTCGCCGTCGAGGTCGACCTCGAGCTGGGCGGTCGCGGCGTCGGCACTCTCGACGGCCGCCGCGGCGACCGGGGCGAACGGGTCGACCGCCAGCGACTGGAACCGCTCGACGTGGATGCGCGACGGCGGCACGCCCAGTTCGCGCAGCACGTGCGTCACCGACTCCATGAACGGGCTCGGCCCGCACACGAACGCCGAGTAGGACGTGAACGGCGCGGCGAGCGCACGCAGCTGCGGTCGGCTGGGCAGCCCCTGCACGGACTCCAGCCAGTGGACGACGTGCAGCCGGTCGGGATGCTTCGCGGCGAGCTCGCGCAGCTGCTCGGCGAAGATCACCGACCGCTCGTGCTGGTTCGCATAGACCAGGACGACCCGTCCCGTCCCGGTGTGCAGTGCGGACTTCAGGATCGACAGCACCGGGGTGATGCCGCTGCCGCCCGCGAACAGCAGCAGGTCGTCGTCGAGGCTGCGCGGCGTGAACACGCCGGTCGGCGGCAGGCACTCGACCTGGTCACCGACCTGCAGGTGCTCGTTGATCCAGTTCGACCCGACACCGTCGACGACACGCTTGACCGCTATCCGCAGGCCGTCGTCGGTGTGCGGCGAGCTGCACAGCGAGTAGCAGCGCCCGACCGCGGTGTCGCCGACCGGCAACCGCAGCGTAAGGAACTGGCCGGGCTGGTAGGCGAACGTCGCGGCGTCCTCGGCCGCGGGCTCGAGCAGGACCGAGCACGAGTCCCCGGTCTCGCGCACGATCTCGCGCACGGTCAGCCGGTAGCTCGTCACCTCGGTCACGGAGTCACCCCGGTCATCGGCTCAGTCCTCGGGGACGACGACCGCGCCCGCGCGCACCGCGTCCTCGATGCTCGCCTTCAACCGCGAGCAGCCGAGCAGCACCGCGCTGGGACGCCCCTCGGCCCGCGCAGCCGCGAACTCCGCGCACGTGTCGACGGCGGCGAGCGTCCACTGCACGCTGGTGTGCTTCTGGCTGTTCTTCTTCACCGCGACCTCGGCGCCGCACGCCTGACAGGCGACCGGGACGAGCCCGATCTCGACGTAGAGACGTTTGTCCGCCGCCGTCTCGCGCTCACGGTCGGTCAGGTCGGCACGGTCGTCCGCCCAGCGGCGCGCGTCGGCCACGACGGTGTCCACGCTCAGGTCACCCCGGCCTGCTCTGCCCGCTCGACGTCGGCAGCCTGCGCCGATTGCCCGTCGGTGGCGGCGGCCTCGGCCTCGCGACGCTTGCGGAGGTTCTCGGCGACCTCCTTCTCCCACGTCTCGACGGCGTGAGAGGTGTCGATCTCGAACTCGAACCGGCCGACCATGTCCTCGGTGACGTCCGCGACATCGACGTAGAACTGCTCGTACCAGCGGCGCAGCTGGTAGACCGGGCCGTCCTCCTCGCACAGCAGCGGGTTGTCGATGCGGCTCTTGTTGCGCCAGATCGCGACGTCCTGCTCGAAGCCGACCTTGAAGCTCTTCGCGAACTTGCCGGCGATCTTGTTCGCCGTCTCGCGGTCGACACCGGGCAGCTTCTTGACCATGACGCCGTACTGCAGCACGAACGAGTTCTTGTCGATGGGGTAGTGGCAGTTGACCAGCACCGACTCGACGGTGACGCCCTTGAAGTCGTTCCAGAGCCAGTTGATCATGTAGCTCGGGCCGAAGTAGGACGCCTCGGACTTCAGCGTGGTGTCCTCGCCGGAGTACTGCCCGCCGGTGCCGACGTCCGGACGGCCCCGCGAGTCCAGGTACTGCGTCGCGACGTGGCCTTCGAAGATGTTCTTGAAGTACGTCGGGAACGCGAAGTGGATGTAGTAGAAGTGCGCCATGTCGGCGACGTTGTCGATGATCTCGCGGCAGTTCGAGCCCTCGATCAGCAGCCGGGTCCAGACCCAGTCGCTCCACTCGTCCGAGCCGACGCCCTCGATCGTCGGGATCTCGACCTCGGGCGGCGGCGGATTGCCCTCGGGGTCGTTCCAGACGAGCAGCTGCCCGTTCTTCTCCTGCACCGTCCAGGCCCGGGTCCGGGCACGCAGCGGCACGCGCTTGGCGTACGGGATGCCCACGCAGCGACCGGCGCCGGACCAGCGCCAGTCGTGGAACGGGCACGCGACGTTGTCGCCCTTGACCGAGCCCTGGGACAGGTCGCCACCCATGTGCCGGCAGTAGGCGTCGAGCACGTGCAGCTCGCCGCCCTCGCCCTGGAACACGACGAGCTTGGTGCCGAACGCCTCGACGCCGTGCGGCTTGCCGTCGCGGAAGTCGGCGGCGAGGCCGAGGCAGTGCCATCCGCGGGCGAACCGCTCCGGCGGCGCGCCCGCGTCGATCGTGCGCACGGCGTCGCCATGATCGACGGCAGCGCCCGCTGCGGCGTTGCTGACCTGCGTCATGGAACCTCCCGGCCTGGTGCCCGCTACGAGAACACGTTTCAGAAATCGTGCCTCATCGCCTGCCCGGATGCAACCACGCCCCACGGAATTTCGGGGATTTCGATGCCATGGGCACTGCCTCGACATGCGTAGGAACTTGTTCTAGTCTGGCGGCAGATCCGCTGTGCAGTCCCTGCGCAGACCTCCGCTCCGCGCGCCGCGGCCAGACGCATCCGGGAGACCACGATGAGCTCCGCAACCACGACTGCCACCGACTCCGGCGCGGCATCGCACCAGGTCCTGCAGGCGGTCACCGACCTGCTGCCGGTGCTGCGTGAGCGTGCCCAGGAGACCGAGGATCTGCGGCGCATCCCCGACGAGTCGATCAAGTCGCTGCAGGCGACCGGGTTCTTCAAGCTGCTGCAACCCCAGCGCTACGGCGGCCTGGAGGCCTCGCCGGTGGACTTGTACCGCGGCGTACGGATGATCGCGAGCGCGTGCGGGTCGACGGGCTGGGTGTCGTCCGTGCTGGGCGTGCATCCCTGGCAGCTGGGCATCTTCGACGACCGGGCGCAGCAGGAGGTGTGGGGCGAGGATCCCGCGACCCTCGTGTCGTCCTCGTACGCGCCGATGGGGCGCGCCACCCCGGTCGACGGTGGCTTCACGTTCAACGGCCGGTGGTCGTTCTCGTCCGGCTGCGACCACGCCCAGTGGATCTTCCTGGGCGGGCTGGTCATGGGCCCCGAGGGCACCCCGATCGACTTCCGCACGTTCCTGCTGCCGCGCTCGGACTACGAGATCGAGGACGTCTGGGACACCATCGGCCTGCGCGGCACCGGCAGCAACGACATCATCGTCAAGGACGCGTTCGTCCCCGAGTACCGCACGTTGAGCTTCATAGAGACCGGCCGGTGCGCCGGCCCGGGCCAGGAGCAGAACACAGCGCCGCTGTACAGGCTGCCGTTCGCGTCGGTGTTCTCGTGCTCGATCGCGGTCCCGGTCGTCGGCATGGCGACCGGTGCTTACGACTCGTACGTGTCGTGGACGAAGGAGCGCGTGCGCGCGTCGACGGGCACGAAGGCGGCGGACGACTCGTTCAACCAGATCCGCATCGCCGAATCCGCCGCCCAGCTCGACGGCGCGGTGCTGCAGATCGAGCGCAACATCGAGGAGGAGCTCGCGTACGCCGAGCGCGGCGAGAAGATCCCGATGTCGCTGCGCGTGCGGGTGCGCCGCGACCAGGTGAACGCGACCGCCGCCGGCATCGCCGCGGTCGACCGGCTCTTCGAGAGCGCGGGCGGCCGCGCGCTGCGGGCGGGCACGCCGATCCAGCGGTTCTGGCGCGACGCCCACGCCGGGCGCGTCCACGCCATCAACGACCCCGAGAAGGTGCGCGTCATGTACGGCCAGTTCGAGTTGGGCCTCAAGGTCCAGGACGCCTGGCTCTGATCATGACCGCCACCCTCGACGTCGACACCACCAGCCGGTTCGCCGACCTGCCGTCCGGGCTGCGCCTGCACTTCCACGAGGCGGGCGACCCGGCCGACGAGACCGTCGTTTTGCTGCACGGCGGCGGGCCCGGCGCGTCCGCGTGGTCGAACTTCGGCCGCACCCTCGGCGCACTGTCCGACCGCTTCCACGTGCTCGCCGTCGACCAGCCCGGATTCGGCCGCTCGACCAAGCCGGCCGAGTTCGACAAGCAGTTCTTCGCCGCGAGCGCGGACGCGCTGGCCGAACTGCTCGACCACCTCGGCATCGAGCGGGCGCACTGCGTCGGCAACTCCCTCGGCGGCGGCACGTCCGTGCGCCTCGCGCTCGACCATCCCGACAAGGCCGGGCGCCTCGTCCTGATGGCGCCTGGCGGACTCGGGCTCAACGTGTTCTCGCCGGACCCGACCGAGGGCATCAAGAAGCTCTACGCCTTCGCCGCCCCGCCCGGCCCGTCCCCGGAGAAGCTCGCCGAGTTCCTGCGCACGCTGGTCTTCGACCCGGCCATGATCACCGACGAGCTGGTCGCGGAGCGATACCACTACGCGTCCGACCCCGAGACGCTCGCCTCGATGGCCGCGATGGGCCGGTCGTTCCTGCGTCCCGGTGCCGCCGAGCAGGCGATGCTCTGGCGCGACGCGTACAAGCTGCGGCAGCGGGTGCTGCTCGTCTGGGGTCGCGAGGACCGCGTCAACCCCCTCGACGGCGCACTCGCCGCGCTCAAGCTGATCCCGCGCGCGCAGCTGCACGTCTTCGGCGGCTGTGGGCACTGGGCGATGCTCGAGAAGTTCGACGAGTTCAACCAGCTGACGGCCGAGTTCCTGGCCGCGAAGTAGCGAGGTAGTCATGTCGATCAGATCGCTGGGATACCTGCGCATCGAGGCGACCGACGCCGAGGCGTGGCGCGAGTACGGCACGAAGGTGCTCGGCATGGTCGAGGGCAAGGGATCGGTACCCGGCGGGGTGTACCTGCGCATGGACGAGTTCCCCGCGCGCCTCGTCATCGTGCCGGGCACGCGCGACCACCTGCTCGTCTCGGGCTGGGAGGCCGAGAATGCAGCCGGGCTGCAGGAGATCCGAGACAGCCTCGACGCGCACGGCGTGCCGTACAAGGAAGGCACCGCCGAGGAGCGTGCCGAACGGCGCGTGGACGAGCTGATCGTGTTCGACGACCCGGCCGGCAACTCCCTCGAGGTCTTCCACGGTGTCGCGCTCGAGCACCGCCGCGTGGTCAGCCCGTACGGACATCGCTTCGTCACCGAGGAGCAGGGCCTCGGGCACGTCGTGCTGACGACCAACGACGACGAGGCGTCGCTGCACTTCTACCGGGACGTCCTCGGGTTCAAGCTGCGCGACTCGATGCGCTTCCCGCCCGAGATGCTCGGCCGCCCCGCCGACGGCAAACCGGCGTGGCTGCGCTTCTTCGGCGTCAACCCGCGCCACCACAGCCTGGCGTTCCTGCCGATGCCCACGCCGACCGGCATCGTGCACCTCATGATCGAGGTCGAGAACGCCGACGACGTCGGGCTGTGCCTCGACCGCGCGCTGCGCCGCAAGGTGCCGATGTCGGCCACGCTGGGGCGCCACGTCAACGACCTGATGCTGAGCTTCTACATGAAGACGCCCGGCGGGTTCGACGTCGAGTTCGGCTGCGAGGGACGGCAGGTCGACGACGAGGACTGGATCGCCCGCGAGAGCACCGCGGTCAGCCTGTGGGGTCACGACTTCACGCTCGGCGCGCGCTACCAGGCATGACCATGACGACGGCGCCGGAGATCGATGCCGGGACGTTCCGCCGGGCGCTCGGGCACTTCTGCACCGGCGTGACGGTGATCGCCGCGATGGGCCCGGACGAACCGGTCGGCTTCGCCTGCCAGTCCTTCGCCGCGCTGTCGCTCGACCCGCCGCTCGTCCTGTTCTGCCCGGGCAAGTCGTCGCGCACATGGCCGATCATCGAAGCGTCCGGGTCGTTCACCGTGAACGTCCTGGCCCATCACCAGCGCGACGTCAGCGCGACGTTCGGACGCGCCGGCGACGACAAGTTCTCGGCCGTGACGTGGACGCCCGCGCCGTCCGGCTCGCCCGTCCTCGACGGTGTGCTGACCTGGATCGACTGCGCGGTGGAATCGGCGCTCGACGGCGGCGACCACTGGATCGTCCTCGGTCGGGTCACGGCGCTGGGGGAGCAGGACGACCAGCGTCCGCTGCTGTTCTACCGCGGCGCGTACACCGCGACCGAGCCGGCCGAGCCGACACCGGGGATCCTCGACAACCTGATCACCTGGTCGCGGGCCGACGACTGGTTCTAGTTGGTGACGACCGCGCAGATGTAGGTGCGGGCGGAGGGCAGGTAGGCCCAGCCGACCGACACCCCGGCCGGCGCGGCGTCGGCGAGCCAGTCACCGCCGGAACCGACGATCTCGCGGATCGCCTCAGCACCGTTGTGCGTCGCCACCGGCACGACCGCGAACGGACTGGTGCAGTCCTGCGCCCCGTCGCTGAGCGCACACTGCGTGGCCGCCGACGACGAGGTGATCTGGATCGGCTGCTGACCCTGGCGGGCCCGGTAGGCGTTGATCGCCGAGTCGGCCCCGGCCAGACCGCCGACCGCGCACGGCTGCGCGGACGAGCACGGGCCGGACGTCCGGTGGGGTCTTGTCGTGGGCCGCGCGCTCGGTGCGGTCGAGATCGTGCTCGCGGTGGGGACGGACGCGACCTCGGCCGCCGACGAACTCGCCGACGCGCCGGCCGATGCCCCCGCCGATGCGCTCCTGCTCGCCGACGCGGAGTGACTGGGCTTCGCCCGGTGGCTCGGGGTGGAGCCGGCCGTCGCAGGATGGTGATGCCGCTTGCCGTGGTGCGCCGTCGACGCGGTGCTGCTGCTCGGCAGGACGGAGACCGCGGGCCCGTCGTTCGGCAGCGGACCGGCCTGGACGGACGGATGGTGCTTGCCGGACGTGCCGAGCAGGAACGAGAACAGGGCGACGATCGTCACCGACACGAGCGCGAGGACGAGCAGGCCCCACAGGCCGCGACGGCGGCGGGCGCGCGCGTCGTCGTCCTCGTAACGCACGTCGCCGAGGTCGTAAGGAGCGGACCCGAGCTCGTCCTCGTCGTGCAGGAACTCGCTCATGCCGCTCCCACCATCCGGTATCTCGACTCGTCTTGCGACGGTGCTGCGTCGCCGTCCCCGATGTTCCGCGGCTGGTCCGCGGCCGGGGTCACCCTACGTCGGTGGGCGGCAACGCGCACATGTAGCCGCGGACCTGGCGGCGGTCGTCGATGCGCCATCCGTGCGGGGTGCGCACGAGGTGGTCGTGGTACCAGAGCCCGACGACCAGGATCTGCCGCGTGCCGTCGGTGTCGACGTACATCGGGTTGTGGCACATGGTGCGCGCGGTAGCGGTGTCGCCGGCCAGCTGCACCGTGCTGGCGGCGACGAGGTGCTGGTGCCCGGCGAACAGGTCCAGCGTGCGGGCGAGCCAGGCCTTCATCGTCGGGAAGTCGCCCGCCTCGCCGCCGGTGGCGGTGAAGTCGAGCCGGGCGTCCGGTGTGAAGATGTCGTCGAGCTCGTCCCACCGGTGCAGGTCGATGGCGTACGCGTACGCGATCAGCAGGTCGTCGATCTCGCGGCGATCGGACAGTTCCTCGAGCGTCTTCACAGTCCGGCCTCCGCGGCGAGAGCGGGCAGGTGGGCGAGTGGCTGGCCGAACAGCTGGGCGCTGCCGTGCGCGCGCTTGAAGTAGAGGTGGGCGTCGTGCTCCCAGGTGATCGCGATGCCGCCGTGCAGTTGGATGCACTCACCCGCGACGGTCAGCAGCGCCTCGCTGCACCAGACGTGGGCGGCGGCGGCCGAGATCGTCCCGGCGGCCGCGGCGGCGGCCGAGCGCGCCGCCTCGACCAGCACGTGCAGGTCGGCCATGCGGTGCTTGAGCGCCTGGAAGCTGCCGATCGGGCGGCCGAACTGCACGCGCGTCCTGGTGTAGTCGACGGTGCGCTCGAGGATGCGCTCGGCGGCGCCGACCTGCTCGGCGGCGAGCGCGACGGTCGCGTGGCGGACCGCCGCCTCCACCGCGGCGGTCGCGTCGCCGGTGCCGATCCGCGTGGCCGGTACGCCGCTCGCGGTGATCGTGGCCAGCCGACGGGTCGGATCCATCGTCGGCGTGTGCGTGCGCTCGACCGTGCCGGGGGCGAGCTCGTAGACACCGACACCCGAAGTGTCGCGCGCGACGACGAGCAGGACGTCCGCGATGTCGCCGTCGAGGACGAACCGGCCGGTGCCGCTGACGGTGGCCCGACCGGCGCCACCATCGACGGTGAACGGCGTCTCGGCTGGAGTCCAGGGGCCGTCCGTCCAGGCGAGGGCGGCGATCGACGTACCGGCGGCGAGGGCGGGCAGCAGCCGGGCACAGGCGTCCGGGTCGTCCAGTTCGACCAGCAGCTGCCCGCACAGCACGGCCGAGCCGAGCAGCGGGGCGGGGGCGAGGGTGCGGCCGAGTTCGTGCAGGACGAGCTGGGTCTCGGCGAGCCCCGCACCGGCACCGTCGAACTTCTCTGGGATCGCGAGCGCCGCGACGCCGACCTCGTCGCAGAGCCGACGCCACAGCGCCTCGTCGTATCCGCGCGGTTGATCGGCGGCACGACGTACAGCCGAGCTGTCGGCATGCTTGGTCAGCAGCCCGCGCACGGCGTCGCGGAGTGCGCGCTGCTCGTCGGTCATCGTCACGCGGTCACCGCCGTGAGGACACGGGCGCGATGCTTGGCCTGGGTGCCCCAGGCCGACTGCAGCGCACGCACCTTCGTCAACCACAGGGCGAGGTCGTACTCGGACGTGTAGCCGATCGCCCCGTGCACCTGAAGCGCCGTGCGGGCGGCCCGGTATGCCGCGTCGGTCGCGGCCACCTTCGCCGCGGAGACGTCCCGGGCCGTCGTTCCGGCGTCGGAGTCCAACGCCAGCGCGGCGCCGAACAGCAGCGGGCGTGCCAGCTCGAGCCCCACGTGGGCGTCGGCGAGCTGATGTTTCACCGCCTGGAACTTGCCGATCACCGTCGCGAACTGCGTGCGGCTCTTCGCGTACGCGACGCTGCGTTCGACGAGTGCTCGTCCCGCGCCGTGGACGTAGGCGGCGGTGGCGAGCGCGCCCAGCTCGAACGCACGCGCGGGAACGCTGCCGCCGACCCGGTCGCGGGCAGAGACCGTCGAGAGACGACGCGCCGCGTCGACCGACCGTCGGGTGCTACCCACAGCGGCGCTGTACACCGTGCTGCCGTCGACGAGGTAGGCGGCGTCGACGAGCTCGGCGTCGACCGCGAACGGGACGTCCGGCGGTATCGCCACGGTCGCGAGCTGCTCGCCTGCGGCGAGAGCGTCGAGCCGGGACGCTTCGGACGTCCGGGCCAGCAGGGCGGGCAGGACCGCCACAGACTCCACCAACGGTCCCGGCACGACGAACCGGCCGAGCTGCTCGAACGCGATGACCAGGTCGACCGCTCCGGCGCCGTAGCCCCCGTGCTGCTCGGGGGTGGCCAGCGCGAGAACGCCCTGATCGGCGAGGCGCGACCACAGCTTGCGTCCCGGCGTCGCGTCACCTGCGCCCCAGGCTCGCACGACGGACGGGGTGTCGGCGGCGGTGAGCAGGTCGGCCAGGGCGACGGCGAAGTCGCGCTGCTCGCGCGACGGCTGGAACCTCACGACGACGCACTCATCGGGGCAGCCTTCATCGGGGCAGCCCGAGCAGTCGCTCGGCCACGACGTTGCGCTGGATCTCGTTCGTACCGGCGTAGATCGGCCCGGCGAGCGAGAACAGGTAGCCGTCCATCCACTCGCCGGCGAGTTCGCCGCGCGCGCCGAGCAGGTCCAGGGCGGTCTCGTGCAGTGACACGTCCAACTGCGACCAGAACAGCTTGCCGATGCTGGACTCCGCGCCGAGCTCGCCGCCGTCCTGCAGGCTCGTCACGGTCTGGAAGGTGTGCAGTTGGTAGGCCCGGGCGGCGATCCACGAATCCACGACGCGCTCGCTGCGTGCGGTGTCGCCCGGCCGGCCCGCGGCGCGCCACAGCTCGACCAGCCGGTCGGCCGCGGCGAGGAACCGGCCGGGGGAGCGCAGCGACAGGCCGCGCTCGTTGGACGCCGTGCTCATCGCGACCCGCCAGCCGTCGCCCGGCGCGCCGATGACGTCCTCGTCCGGCACGAACACGTCGTCCAGGAAGATCTCGGCGAAGCCGGGCTCGCCGTCCAGTTGCGGGATGCCGCGGACGGTCACGCCTTCGGCGCGCAGGTCGAACATCAGGTAGGTCAGGCCGCGGTGCCGCTCGGCGTCCGGGTCGCTGCGGAACAACCCGAAGCCCTTGTCGGCGTAG
>Ga0164242_10006722_pt1 | contig 12641 bp, 7 predicted proteins | sample OricomgcompostMG_FD_108783 | JGI IMG/M metagenome (GOLD analysis project Ga0164242, IMG submission 108783) | Miracle-Growth compost microbial communities from Emeryville, California, USA - Original compost - Miracle growth compost (MG) ... | reverse complement strand
GGCTCCTTTATCCGGGGAAAGAACCTGATGCTGGGATATACTTTTTCGCAAAGTCTGGCTTCGCGGCTGAAGCTTTCCAATCTCCGACTGTATCTGTCTGCCCAGAACTTTTTCCTTTTAACCCATTATTTCGGGTATGATCCGGAGGTCAGTACTTATGATAACGCTTTTGCACAAGGCATTACCTTCTATGATTACCCCAAGGCCAAGACGTTGCTTTTAGGGTTAAATGTTAGTTTCTAATTCCTAAATCCGAATATCATGAAATTAAATATGAAATATACCGTCCTGTGCGCCGTGGGTGGAATCTTGCTAATGGGTGCAACGGGATGTAAAAAATTCCTGACCGAGGATAACAAGTCCAACTTTACCCAGGAGAATTATTTTACGACGGCCAAACAGGCAGAGTCTGCTGTGGACGGCATTTACAATTCCCTGGGGACTTTCGTAGCCTCCAGGGGGTATGGGGAAAGGACCTGGGCTGCTCTGGAACTCATCGTAGGACATGCCACCACCCTTGGGCAAAGCCAATATAACAATCAGATGATCGCTCACACAATCGATGCTTCAAATCCGTTTTTCTCAAGTACCTGGGATGACAGCTATTACGGCATTGCCAATGCGAATCTTTGCATTAAAAGGATTCCTGACATCAAAATGGATGAAGCGAGACAAAAGCAGCTTTTAGGGATGGCGCACTTTTTCCGTGCCTACTTTTATTTCCTGCTGGTGCGCTTGTATGGGGACGTGCCTTTAATTACCGAGCCCATCGATGCAACCAGCCCGCAATTATACGAAAAACGGGATCCCCAGGATTCGGTTTACCAGCAGATCGTAAGCGATCTCCAGACTGCCGAGCAGGCAGGTTTGCCGAATACGGACCAGACCGGAGCGGTTTCGCTGGGCGCGGTTAAATCCTTACTGGCAGAAGTTTATTTGCGTATGGCCGGTTATCCGTTGCAAAAAACGGAATACTATCAAAAGGCGGCCGACGAGGCCGGACAGGTGATCGATGCGAAGTGGTATACGTTATTTACCGACTATGCCTACCTGCACGATAACGTCCATAAAAATCAGGGCGAGTTGATTTTACAGGACCAGTATGAAGCCGGGATCAGGACGAATTCCCTTTGTCCGGATATCATTCCCTATATGGTGGGTATTAGCCAGTTTCACGACGAGTTCGGGGCGGTGATCCCTACCACCGGTTTTTACAATACCTATGAACCAGGAGACCTGCGCGCAAAAGAGCAGGAATTCTATTTTTCCAAGTATCCGTCCATCAAAGATTCTACTAAGATCGTCAACTTCGGGGTGCATGCGCTTTACAAGTATTTTCACACCGAGAGTGCGCTGAATACGGCAATTTGCGATGAGAACTGGACGTTGCTTCGTTTGCCGGAGGTCATGCTGATCTATGCGGAAGCCACCAACGAGGTGAGCGGGCCTACTGCCAAGGCATATGCCCAGGTGAATGCGATCCGGGACCGCGCACACCTTAAACCCCTTTCCGGGCTGACCAAGGATGCATTCAGGGAAGCGATCTGGAAAGAACGTTATCATGAGCTTTGCTATGAGAACAAAGCATATTTTGATATTCAGCGCACGCATAAATATTATGACGTGAAAACGAATACTTTCGTGGATGTCATTGGCTTTAAGGATGAAGGTGGTGCGACGTGGACGGACAAGTATCTGCTTTGGGGCGTTCCACAAAAGGAAATCAACAACAACAAAGATCTGACGCAGAATCCGGGTTGGTAAACCAGCCTGTATCTGATACCCTGTTTTAACATACAGGGCTTGCCGGGATCAACGGCAGGCCCTGTTTTTTTTGAAACCGCGGGCCAGCGATTAAGGCAGATAAAGCGAGGGAGCGTTTTCCCTCTGGAGTCTTTGTTGAATCCCCTCTATATTTTAGCCTGCCATGCTAGCAATTTCAGTTAAAATAAATCCTAATTATTGTAATTTGGATGCGTTTATGTTTCGTTGCGGACTTCGCCCTTTCGTTTGAGATTTGAAGGAGCAATATTTGATACGCTGAAAAATAAACAGATAGATGGGGAAAGGCCACGCTAGGACTGGGCAAATACACTCTATAATGAAGCTTGGATCTGTTTAAAGTAACCTTGTTAATTTTGAAGACAACCCTTACCATAACCGGGCAGAAGATCAGGGTCGAGATGTTACCATGCCTGATCAGGATCGTCAACGATGGCGCGCTTAAACGCCTGGTCTGGAAGGCGCCGGATGAAAACACGTTTCAACTGGTTGCCAGGATCCGCGAGGAGTATCAACATTGGGCCGGGGAGGAGTTGGCTATTTCGGGGAAATCGCTCGTAGTGGAGATTTGGGGACATCTTTTGGTGGAGCGATATGCGCTAAAGATGCGTCGAATGATCAATATAGAAGTCTCCAACAAATTCATTCGGTTTTTGCTCAAACGTATGGCGATTATAGATTGTGGAGCGCGCAGCATTGATCACAATCGTTTTTTCTGGGATGGCATGGTGCCCTTCAAAAAACTGTTTGTGTGGTTGCTTCCACGACCGAAATGATGCAGCGGGTCAGGGAGTGGAGGCGATGGGATGCTTCATCCACGCCTTGAGTTGCGCCTCGGTCGTCTCCAGAAAGCCGGGTAACTTGGTCAGATCCGTTCCCCAAAGCCGTGTATCGGACAGCAGTGTTTCGGCCGGATTGTCCGGATGCATGCGCCAGCCTTGATAGAGCAACTCCGCGTATTCATCCTGGATAGTAAAACGGTTGCCGCCATATGTGCCCTGGAAGGTACCGTCCTTTTTCTTTTCCGAACGCATAAACAGCAAATAAGCAGCAAATCCTTTTGCCATGAAAGAAGGAGGGGTCTGAAATTTCCGGTAATGTGCCTGCAAGAGCGGGATATTGCGCATCCGCATTTTGGAGGTGTACTGTACGGCGATGCTGAGCCATTTATGAATGATAAAAGGATTCCTGAAACGGTCGAGTATCCTCGCCGTAAAGGCCAGTGCTTCTTCAGGAGAAATCACCTCGCCGGAAATGGCGGGTGTAATTTCGTGTTTCATCAACGCTTCGATGAATGTACTGACCGCCGGGGTCTCCATGGCTTTTCCTACCGTATCGCAGCCGCTCAAATAAGCCAGTGCGCAGCTAAAGGTATGGGTGCCATTCAGGAGCCGTAATTTGAGTTCTCTGTGTTTGGAAATATCTGGCGAGAGGAGGATGCCTGGAGCGGCACCTGCTGCCGCAAAGCCGAGCAGTTCTTTTGTCGTTTCTTTGGGCGTTTCAATTGCCCAGAGGCTGTAGGGCTCGGCGGATATCAGCAATTCGTCCCGATAGCCGAGTTTGTCCTCCAGCATCTGCGATTCGTCTTCGGGAAGTTTTCCGGGAACGATGCGATCTACCAGCGAGTTGCAAAAAGTGTTGCAATGCTCAAGCCAATGCTGAAAAGGCTCTGGTAAGCTGTTTGCTTGGGAGAGTTCGCTGAGAATGCTGCTTAGTTTGTCACCATTGTCTGTTACCAGTTCGGTGGGGATAATGACCATTCCTTTATTGACATCTCCGTTGAATGCCTGGTAACGTGCATAGAGGAAAGCCAGCAGTTTGCCCGGAAAGGAATGGGGAGGAGATGCGAAGACATCATCTGCCACCAGCTGGATTCCAATTTCGGTGGTATTGGAAATGACTACCTGCATTTCGGGCCTCGTTGCCAGTTGTAATATCTGATCCCAGTTTGCTTGAGCGGTGAGCACCCTGGATACGGCATTATTCAAAAAATAGTGTTCTACTTTGCGGCCATTCTCAAGACCCCGGACGCAGAGGGTATACATGCTGTCCTGGGCATCAAAGGCCCTGGTATCTCCTTGCGTCGTGGATTTGACCATCACGATCCTGCCATTGAATATCCCCCTTTTATTGGCTTGGTCAATATAATAATCGGGGAGTCCCCGGAGCAGGACACCGGTACCGAACTGGAGGATTTTTTCGGGAAGATCAAAGCTATCCGGTCTGGGAAGTTCGAGGGGTATGTGGGGTTGAATCTCTGCAAGGGTATGTCTTGACACGCTTATGCTTTTCACTGCTGTTGGATTTGTCTGGCTCTTTTAGTGATTTGGGTGTTTTGTTTGTCTGGCCCGGTTGATCAACCACGTGGTCAAATCCGAGGCGGCTTGGTAGTTCTGATAGGCGGGGGGCAACTTGCGGCCATCTGTGTATTCATTGTAAAACCAGGGATCGCCTACCGCAAAAACGGCACCCTTCCCTACAGATGTCCAGGCTGCAGCAATACCGCCCTGCCTGGTATAGAGTATCGGTACAGGACCTTTTTTTAGCGAGAGGGTAGACAGTTCCTTGATATACACCTTTGAAACGCTGCCAAATACAGGGTGATGTGGCGCAACGTCCAGGGCACCTTGTTCAAATTGGCGCCCCTGGACCCGGTTCCGGCTGTCGCCGTTAAAGTGAATGCCGAACTGATCCGATAAAAGGTTTAGGTGGGTAAAGTCGCAATTACCTGAATCGTTGGCCATTAAAACCAGTACACCGCCCTTTTTTACCCATTGGGAAAGACTGCGAACGTCCTCCGGGGTGATAAAGTGCGGATCAGGCGTTTCTGCCCGGGTATCCGGATCTACTATGATGTATACGTTGGTGCGTTGCAGATTGCGGCTGGTGGGGGCATCCCTTAATGTCCCGAGCGCCACTCCGTGAAACTGCCATATATTACCCCAAAGGGAGAATCCACTATTGGCCATGTCATCCCAGGTATAATGAAAGGGCACTTCATGGCCCGTGATATCCCTGTGGCGCTCCTGATTGAAATAGTTATCCAGTGTGACGGAAAGCCCTTGTCCTTCGGATAACCCGGAATCAATCTGCATTTGGGATGCAGCCAGAATAAAGGCGCCAACACCCTTGGGATCGTTTGTCACAGGTCTTTGGCTTGCATAGTAACGATAGGAGCCGTCCCGGTAGGGTTTGCCTCCGAGCCCGGCTACGGCGCAGGTTCCCGTCAGAGAGAGGTTGCCTCCGGATACCTTGACGAATTGATTTAAGATGCCTTGGTAGCCCTTTTGAGCCACTTTCATGAATTTTTGACCGAGATAGCCTTTTCGGACGCCTTTTGCCATACTGTACACAAACATACAAGATGCGGACGATTCCAGGTAATTGCCCGCAGTGTCTCCTTTGTCCATTATCTGAAACCAGCAGCCTGTGGCAGGATCCTGGTAACGGGCGACGGCGGTGATCAATCGCCGGAGTATTCCGGTCAGGCTATCCCGGTAGGGATTGTCCCGGGGAAAATAGTCCAGGACATCTACCAGGGCCATGGCATACCATCCCATCGCCCTTCCCCAGAAATTAGGTGAGTCACCAGTGGTTTTGTCTGCCCAGGCCTGCTGCCTGGATTCGTCCCAGCCATGATATAACAAGCCTGTCTGGGCGTCTCTGGTGTGCCGCTCCATGAGTATGAATTGACGGGCGATATCGGCATAGGCGCTATCTTCATCGTCCAGCAGGGCATATTCCGCGTAAAATGGTTCCGCCATATAAAGGCCGTCCAGCCACATTTGATGGGGATAGATCGTCTTATGCCAAAAACCACCTTCTGCCGTTCTGGGCTGGTTTCGCAACTGGTCTCTCAGCAAGGTGGCTGCTTTCCAGTATTTTTTCTGACCGGTGACCCGGAAGAGTTCCAGCAGGATCTTCCCGTTGTTAATGTCATCGAGCCTGTATCCTTTAGGATTGTAATGTGGCATGGTGCCATCCGGCGAGACAAAGTAATCCATGCTGTGCTGGATATACCGAAAGTAGTCACCGTTACCGGTAAGCTTCCATACCTGCTCAATGCCCTTCAGCACCACGCCCTGATCATAGGTCCATTTTTGGAAAGGAGATACGCCCGTAAGCACGGGGTCCTTCCACAACGCCATGGAAGCCTGGGCCATTTGCTCCGCTTCGGAAGTTTTGGCCTGGGAGAAGAGTGCTGCCGGTATTAAAAGGAGTCCCGAAAATAGTAATAGGCGCCTGGTCATGTCTTTGTTTTTTTTCCGTGCTTAGGGTTAGTGTAGCGCTTCCTCGGTGGCTCCGTTGATAAAACGGATTTTACCACTTTCCTTGGGAGCGCTGCCATCCCGCAGACTGATCTTTTTGCTGTCCGCCCCCGAAACGATCATGAATGGCCGTATATCCGGTTGCGTAGTCAAATGACTGAAAGTGATATGTTTGCTGTTTTCCAGCGCGATCACCGGACCGGTGGTCGGGAGCAGTTCCACGTCCTGCAAGTGGATGCTGTCGGCCTGTATACAACTCATGCCTTTTTGGGCTTTTAGTATCATCGCATCCATTGTGATATTTTTGATGTTCATCTCGGGTAAGCCGCGAATAAAAACTGCCCGGGCTGCGCCGTTGCAATATACATGGCTGATGTGAAAATCCCGGAAGCGCGGTGTCCCGGCGTTGACGGGCACCAACTGTTCTTTGGGCGCGCTTCTTTTTTCTCCGGAAAGGGGGACCGGATCCTGTGCGGCATAGTACATATCGAAACGGATGGCATCTCCGGAGATGTCACGCATATTGATATTAGATATATAAATATTTTCAACGACTCCGCCACGGCCTCTGGTGGTTTTAAATCTGAGGCCAACATCGGTACCGATGAACGAGCAGTCGGTAACGGTTATGTTACGTACTCCGCCGGACATTTCGCTGCCGATGACAAAGCCGCCATGCGCATGATAGACCACACAGTTGCGGATGGTGACATTTTCAGTTGGCGCGTTCCTTTTCCTGCCTTCTTCATCCCGGCCGGATTTCATGCAGATGCCGTCGTCTCCTACATCAAAGGTACTGCCTTCGATCAGCACATTTTTGCAGGATTCGACATCGATGCCATCACCATTCTGAGCATACCAGGGATTTTTTGCATAGATATTTCTCACGGTGAGATCCTCGGTGAGCATGGGATGCAGGCACCAGGCAGGGGAGTTCTGGAAAGTCACTCCTTCCAGAAGTACTTTTTTGCAACTGAAAATGCTGACCAGGTTAGGTCGCAGGTAATCCTTGATACCTTCCATGTCCGCAGCGGTCTTGCCGTTTTCCGCCACACCTGCGTCTTTGGTCTGTGAGCCCTTCAAAGACTTTTCGGAAGGGTACCATGTTTTGCCGTCTTCGCTGACCACGCCCCCGGAGGCTAAAAGTTTATCCCATTGGGAAGCCGTAAGTTTGCCTTTTTTAACCATTCTCCAGGCACCCCCGGAACCGTCGATCACCCCCGAGCCGGTGATCGCTACATTCTCCAGATTTTTTCCTGAAATGGGAGACTGGCAACGAAAAGCGCGCCGTCCTTCGTAATTGCTTTCGATCAGCGGATATTGCGTGAAATCACGTGTAAAAAGCAACAGTGCTCCCCGGTCCAAATGGAGGTTCACGTTGCTTTCCAATACGACCGGCCCCGTCAGCCACATACCCTGAGGGATCAGCACGACTCCGCCCCCTTTTTGATGGCAGGCCTGGATAGCATCATTGATGTTCCGGGTATTGAGGTAGACGCCATTTCCTTTTGCCCCGAGCGACAAAATGTTGAAGGTGTCGGCCGGGAAGACTGGCATTTGGACGGCTGGTGGTTCGGCATTCGTACGCTGCGCTGTTACAGGGTATGTAGCGCAGCACAGGGATAGGAGCGCCGAGGCCAGAAATACTGCTGAAATATTTTTGCTGATCATAGATTGGCTTTAGAGCGGAATATACTATTGATACCCGGGGTTTTGCTTGAAATCGTTAGGATTGGTGACAGCGTCCAGTTCCGTTTGTGGAATCGGCCTGAGCGTATGATAGGACTGGATACCTGCCGCTGCATTCGGATTACCGGCTTTTACCCGGTCGATAAGTTTGTCTTCTCTTTTAAGTGTGAACCAGCGTAATTGCTCCCCTGCGAATTCGCGGGCCCATTCATCCATGATGAAGTCTAAGGTGATGTCCGCCGGTTTTACCTCCATAAGCGCCTGATCTCCGGGAAGCGCTGCCCGTTCACGGACTACATTAATATAGTCCGCTGCTTTCTGCGGGTTATTCATCTTAAACTGGGCTTCGCCTGCGATCAGGTACATTTCGGCGAGCCTGATGACAAAAACGTCCCGGGCGCTTACCTGTTCGTTGATCGAGGAGCGCGTCGGATCCATGAATTTGCTTAATTGCACGAAATGCTGGTTATCCTTGACGCTTCCGTCGCTGTTGTAGGTATCGTTGATATCATAAATGCGGTAAGGCTTGCTGTCGCGCTCCTGCTGGGAGACGGCTTCCTTGGTAACCACTACAGCCGTATCACCGGGTTGCATACCGGCCGGTGCAGTGGCGGCGTTGTTGCAATACCATGCTGTCTGAAACGATCCGGTATACCGAGCGTCGATCTTGTCATTAAAAAGCTCCAGCAGGAACCGGGTGGGCATGAACCGGACGAATGGCCGGCCATATTCGATGGATCGCTGCATGCCCGGCTGGTCGTCATACTTCATGAGAAAATCTAAATGGCCGTTATTGCCGCCGCGGCTGTGGCCGAACGGAAACAGGATATCGTCCTGGGCGTCATCCAGGCTTTTATTTTCCGTATAGTTGACCGCATAAATCACCTCGGAGTCCTCGGCCGCCGCCATCTTATCCATTGGCCAAAGATCGGCGTAGTGCTGCACGAGGTGGAATCCATAATTGTTGATGACTTTGTCCGCCATATCGGAGGCTTGCTGGTTCATGCCCCGGGTAAGGTACATTCTGGCCAGAAAGGCTTCCGCGGCAGGCTTGGTCACTCTTCCATAATCACCGGTCGTCACGGGCAGGTTGTCATCCGCAAAGGTGAGGTCGTTAAAGATCTGCTGATAAATAGAGTCTACGGAAACTTTGGAGGCGGTCGTTTCGATACCTTCAGTAGGCGTCAGCGGCATAGGAGAAGCGCCCCATGTCTCGGTAATGTGCCAATAATAAAAGGCACGCAGGAATCTCAGCTCCGCCAGCCGCGTCGTTTTCATAGCGGGCGCTAACCCTGCCTTATCGACATAGACGATCCCATAGTTACAGATATTGACGGCTGCGTATAGATCTTGCCAGAGTCCGGTCAGATAGTCGTCCGAACCTTGCAGGTTCACATAATCGGTCAGCCCGGGATCGGGTGCAGCTTGACCGGCATCCCAGATGTCGGTGCCCATTTCGGAAGCACAGTACCCTTCTTCCTTGCCATACCACCAGCGCTCATAGGAATAGGCGGCGTTGACAAGTGTTTCAAATCCTTCGGGAGTGGAGAACACCGCTTCGGCGGTCAGGCCGCCAGGGTTATATTGCTCCAGTTGTTTGTTGCAGGAGCTTGCCAGTAATGCCAAGGTGACGATCGGCAGGATATATGAATGGATATTTAGTTTCATGGCCGGGAGTTTTTTTGTTAGAAATCAATGTTTGCACCTACGAGGAATGACTTTGTCATCGGAAAATTCTCCGATCCACCCCGTTCCGGGTCATAATTTTGGGTGCTGGAAAAAGTGAAAGGGTCTTTTGCCGTTACATAAATTCTGAGATTTCTCATTTTCCAGGAATCTGTAAGAGATTTTGGCAGCGTATATCCCAGGCTGATCAGCCGTATTTTGGCGAAAGAGCCTGAAACGTATTGCAGGGTACTGAGATATTGCAGGCCGCCGTTGGAATTAGGCCGGGGAAACGCATTGGTCTCGTTTTCGGGTGTCCAATAATCATGCATGGCCTGATTTTCATATGTCCCGGATTTAAACCGGAGATAATTGGCATTGATCATTTGACCTATCCGGGCGAATACGTAGACGTTCAGGTCGAATCCCTTATAGCTGATCGTATTGCTCAGTCCCCCGCTCCATTTAGGAACGGCTGCGCCCAGTATCGAACGGTCACTCGTGGTGATTTTGCCATCGCCATCCTCGTCCTTTACATGAATGGTACCGGGTGTCTGACCATATTTGGCCGCCTCGTCTGCCTGATCTGTCTGCCAGATCCCTACTTTCTGATAATCGTAAAACACCGCGGTCGGATGCCCGATAAACCACCCATCCGCAATATCATTTTGCCCACCGGTCGCCAGGCTGACAATTTCTTCCTTGTTTGAAGTAAAGGTTACCGAGGAGGTCCATTTAATGGCTCCCGATTGTATGTTCACCGTACTTAAGGATACTTCGATGCCGGTGTTTCTGGTTTTTCCGATGTTTTGTACGACGGACTGGACGCCGGTGGAAGTGGGTAAGAGTCTGGGCAGCAAAAGATCGGAAGTCCGGGTGTCGTACCAGTCCACTGAAGCGGACACGCGATCATTCCACAGTCCGAAATCCAGGCCGATATCCTTCGTGGCCGAAAGCTCCCATTTCAAATCCTTGTTACCGATCTGTGGACTGAACCCATAACCCGGAGCGGATGTCTCACCATAACCGAAAGAAATATTGGTGAGCAGGCTCTGGATGGAATAAGCGTCCAGTGGATCATTTCCCGCTACGCCATAACTGGCTCTTAGCTTTAGGTTGCTCACCGTCTTTGAGTTAGCCAGAAAATTTTCCTGGCTGATGCGCCAGGCAGCTGCGGCCGAAGGAAAGAATGCCCATTTATTGCCCGGCGCCAGTTTGGAAGAGCCGTCGGTTCTGCCTGTCAGCGTCAGGAGGTATTTGCCTTTCCAGTCGTAGTTCAATCTTCCTGTAAAGGAAATCAGCTTCGTTTCTACATATCCCGTAGAGGCGACCAGCCCCGTGGTGGCATTGCCCAGTCCGTAGTATAGCTGGGAGGGAATCAGTTGACCGTCTCCCTGGCCATTGCCATTATCGCTTTGGTCGGACTGGTAGCTGGTAACGCCCGTTAAGGTGAAGTGATGGTTGCCGAGCTGTTTTTTGTAGGTCAGGATGTTTTCCCACAGGATGTCGGTACCCCTTGAGCTCTGATACTGGGACCGTGGATCGCCGCCGTTCCGGTCCAGGGAATACCGGCCGTTGAAAATTCCTTCCCTGGAATTATTCAGCGTCACCGAGATGTTGGAACGCAGGCTCAGGCCCTCGAGCGGTGTAATTTGTACAAAGGCGGTGGTCAGCAGCCGGGAGGCCTTTGTATTGTCTGCGTAATTATTCGGTATTGCTTCGTTGACCAGCGGGTTGAGCTGGGGGCCGTTCTCCGGATAGATGGCGAGCGCACCGGTGGAGTCGTAAGCCGCACCGAGCGGAATGATCTTATTGGCCTCGTTCAAAGGATCGCTTTCGCTGCTGATGTCGTAAAAGGTGATCTGGCTATTCATACCTGCCTGGAACAGGTTGCTGATATTATGGATAATGTTCAGCCGCGCCGTATATTTATTGGTGTGATCAAATTTAAAGAGTCCCTTGTTCCTGTTGAACCCGGCGGAAAAAAAAGCTTTGGTCTTTTCGGATCCGCCGCTGATGTTGATCTCGTAATTCTGTTCGTTGCCGCGGTGAATCAGCAGATCGCGGTAGTTTGTCCAGGTATTGTTTTTAATGTCCGCCAGTTCTGCAGCGTTAAAGATATTTGGATCATCCGCTTCGCTGTTCCATTTTCCGGTGGTTCTGTAGGCCTGACGCTGGAATGCCACATATTCGGGCCCTGTCATGTAATGCGGGTATTCCGCCACATCGGTGAGACCGCCATAGACATTCAGCGATACTTTCGGTGCGCCCAGCGTACCGCTTTTGGTCGTGACGATAATCACCCCGTTTGCACCACGGGAGCCGTAGATGGCGGTTGCCGATGCATCTTTCAGTACTTCCATGGATTGGACGTCGGCCGGGTTCAGATCCTCGATGTGACTGTAGATGGCTCCGTCTACGATATACAATGGGTCATTTCCGCCCGCCAGGGAGCGATGCCCGCGGAGCAATACCGTGGTCCCCGCGTTGGATGAACCATTGCTTCGCACGATGTCGGCGCCGGGAATCTTACCCTGAAGCGATTCCATTACATTGGTAGAGGGTATTTTCGTTACTTCGTCCCCTTTGATGGAAACCACCGAACCTGTCAGATCGCGCTTTTTTACCTCGCCGTAGCCTACGACGACCACTTCGTTGATGTTATTTATTTCCGGGCTCATTTGGATGATTCCCGCTGTATTACCTGTAACCGTTTTCTGCAGGTTTGCATACCCCAGGTAGCTGACCTGCAAGGTCACTGCTCCGGTTGTTTCCGTTTGCAGGAGAAAGTTCCCTTTGGCATCCGTCTGAGTGCCGTTTTGGGTGTTTAAAATTCGTACGGTCACACCCGGAAGCGCTGATCCCGTACTGCTATCAGTGACGGTACCGGTGATTTTCCGCGTTTGTGCGAACGCGGGCCAGCTCAATAAAAGGAAAAGCAATGGCAGTGTACAATTTTTCATGTGGTGAGGTTTTTTGTACCATTAATAGTGATTCATGGTGATGATGGACGTAAAAGGTAAAGGCACGGGTTCTTGGTTTAACAGTCCCGCGCACTTCAATCAAAACTAGAATATAAATCCTCCAAAAGGGAGGGTTCACACGTTTTTTTTTACGCAATCGTTCCCGATAACGTTCCCGGGGAAAGGCTGTAGCAAGAAGTGCATCTGGCAGCCGCTCCCGATGCTGCCGGACGGGCTGAAAGATGCTGTCCTCGGCGCCGGCTGATATAAACCG
>Ga0164242_10006721_pt1 | contig 12642 bp, 9 predicted proteins | sample OricomgcompostMG_FD_108783 | JGI IMG/M metagenome (GOLD analysis project Ga0164242, IMG submission 108783) | Miracle-Growth compost microbial communities from Emeryville, California, USA - Original compost - Miracle growth compost (MG) ... | reverse complement strand
CGGTTATAAGCACCCTGCCATCCGTAGTCGGGGTCTTGAATTGAGTGGTATCGAAGCCATACGTGACGGTATTGCCAGACCTGCTTATAGTAAGAGGGGCCTTAGCCGCATGTATGGTATCGGTTCCACTTCCACCCCCACTAGCATTTATCACCACGCTATCCGCAGTGCCCCCAAAGGTCACGTTAGTGCCCGCCACATACTTAGGCACTTTCACCACGACATCGGTATCGCCTATGGTAGTGGAGTCTCCGTTGAGGATGGTTACGCCACCCTGACCTTTTATACTCCTGCGAGGTAAGGACTCCCCGGCTGAAAGACTATTCGTCAGGCTATCGGTAAAGTCACTCCTGAGCATGATACTATCGGCATGGGGCATATAGGCCAACTTGAATACCCCAGCGGTATCAGGTCTCACAATGCTGTCTAGGGTTGCATTGTTCTTATAGACTTCACTCATTATAGTCCCACCGCTCCCCAATAACAGGGTTGGAGTGCTGATATCTCTGCCGCCAACACCGTTATACAGATACAGTCCCGATCTGTTTACCTGTGCCCGGGCTTCCAACTCACCACCTGTCCGGTCATAGACATCCATATTGATAAGGCTATTCTTCAGGGTGTACGTGGTCTTGAAGCTGCCTAAAAGAGTCTGAACGAGGGAATCCGGCCCTATTCTCAACTGCGTACTTGGGGTTGATCCCGTGGTATCTTGCAGGTATAACACACCCTTGTTGGTGCTGTATATCCTAGCTATGCTGTCCTGTATGAGGTTATAGTTGGATATGTTATGAATACCTGCTCTTATGGCCTGGGCAGTATCACTCACAATAGTCTTTACCGGAGCGCTGATATCAACTGTGTTGCTACCTTTTATACCTACGTTATTCCCCGATAACGTCAGGCTATCATGGGGGATGGTAACACTAGAGCCATCGGTAAGGCTAACGACACGACCAAGGATAGATAGGTTTAGCTGCACATTTCCGGTATTGCCGTTCACAGACGTTACCGCACCCCCGAGAATAGTCATTACAATAGAGTCGCCATTGAACCTGTAGAGGTGCATCTGGTTGGTAGCCGAGATGAACACACCGCTGTCTATGGCGGTATTCAAGTGCATCCTGGCCTTGATGGTGTCCAAGGTGTTCGTGGTCAGTCTTATGGTGTCGTCAACCCGGGGATCATAGATAACGCCCTTGACCGTGGTGTCGGTACCGGAGATAGGCAAAGAGACGTAAAGACCGCCGCCGCCGTCAGTTGTCAAGGCATTGCCGGAAGCCGCTGAAATCTTGGCTGAAATGGTTCTCGTGGACTGGTTATAGGCTACACCAGTTCCACCAATGAGATCAGTTATGAGCCGGTTATAAACGCTGTCGTGAATATGGTTATTGATAACGGTGTCTAGGGCTATGGCCGGACCGCCTTTTGACCGAAGGGAGTCTCCCGATATCTGCAGGGTGTCTATGGTGTTGCTTGTCAGTGTAGGCAAGTATATCAAAGGCACCTTCCTGTCGGCTCCAAGGGGCGTTACGCCGTTTGGCTGTCCATAGTCATCCAGAGGAATGTACAGGTTATCAGACTCGTCTTTAGAATATGAATAGCCGGTGTCTTGCTTTGCGGCCAGCTTTGCATCTGTCTGGGTCTTTGTATACCTGGCGTTCAGGCTGTCTTGTAGATGGACAACATCGGAGATCGGATGGGTATGGTGTAGCGCCAGGAAAGAATCTGGTTTATTGACCATGGTGTTCCAGTCTCCTCCCGGGAGCAAAACGTAGTTCTCTCCCCCGCTCGACTTCTTGTAATAAAGCGTATCGCCGCTGATTCTAAGGTATGTGTCTCCGAGGGTTCCGGAGCCAACGGCATCCCAATTACTGCCGTTGTAGATATACAGGGTGTGGTCGTCACTCACCGTCCGGAACACCATGGCGCCGGTCCTTGTGAACGTGCCCGTGAACGTAGTGTCTGTATTGGGCAAAAACAGCCCGTGCGTGGCAGACAATATATTCATTTCATACCCATACCCGCTCATTTTCGTGAGATTCTGGGCACAGGCACTTAAACACCCGATAATCAAAAACAGAATTAGAAGCCATCCTTTCTTCATGACGATACGCTTTATTGATTAGTGTCGCTTTCTTCCAGCGGCAGACATCTTACTCATAGCAGAGGACCCATATTTCTTCCTACCTATGCTTGCCGCTACGGCAGCGGCTTCCTTTCGGGGATATCCGGGTTCCTTTGCGATCTTGTTTTGGAGGGCCTTGAAGCGGCCTCCGCTACCTAATTTTGGTTTTGACATAACTGTAGTTTTTATTGGTTAACTATCCGTTGTATAAAGCGAAGTGCATGGGATCGGGTCTATGCCAGTTGCCACCCCAATGCAAGCCGGCGGCAAGCATTATGGCTATAAACTGTCCGCTCCAATGAGTTTCCCGTTGTCCTAGCTTCTCAACACCTGCGTTTAGGTCAATCGCCATAGCCCAGGCATGCAAACTGGTGCTATCGTCTGATCCACGAACGTTGCGTTTATTATAGCAGCCGTCAAAGGTTTTGATCTCCGACTGTATGCCCGCACGTTCCAGATTGGCGAAAGCGGCTTCGAGTTTTTTCCTAAAGTCTTTGTTTATGAAGATCTTACTGGCAGGAAACCACGAAAACCGCTTTTTCACGGGCCATAACTCACAATAAACCGCTGCGTATTGATCGTTTGGATGGCCATACTTCCTCAATATCTGAGTTTGTGCCGTCATTATGCCGTAGGGTCTTTCTGAATGTACTTCCGGTAGACGTACTCAGCCAGATTGGCAATAGCCCCGAAGATCGTTCCCTGGGGGGCCAGAGCCACGGCCAGAAGCAGAGATCCGGTATGCAGAATACCATCCCAAATGGAATTACTGGTGGCCGCCTGTAAGTGCTGCTGCAGCTTCGCAATGACATCATCGAGGTTGTTTTCCTCGGGTGCCAGATTGAAGGTGTGTGCAATGGCAAACAGGCCGGTTTCCAGATCGGCTTCATTCAGATCGGGATATTGTTCCTGGATAGCAGCCCGCACTTCTGCGGGGGTGGCCGTCAGCATGGTCTTGATTATCTCCATGATACCGGAGCCGTTTTTAAGGGCATCCTTTTGTTCCTGTGGCAGTTCATTAAAGGTCTTTTCTGCACCTTCGATGACGTGCTTGAATATGGAGCCTAAACCGCCCCAAATCGCTGCCAAAATTTTACCGGCCCAAGTCTTGTCTTGCATGATATTGTTTTTAGTTGTTAGAAGGATTTACGGTTTGTTTCAGTGCCGATGGCGTGTCATCAACGGGAAGATGGCTCATTCCCCATATAGCCGTCAGCACCGGCCATGCGGCAGATACAATAGACTGGATGGTTGCCGCACCCGCAGGTGACCACATTCCGTTGTCGATAAGAGCGGTAGCTGCACCTGCAGCGGCAGCAAGTACGCCTGCTGTCCACCGGATGACCTTAAAGAACTTCGGGCTTTTAGCCCCGATTCTCTGGATAAGTTCCAGGATAAACGCTGCTATTTTCATAGTTGAGGTTTTTACTTTGAATTTTTCTTGACAATTCGGGAGAACACCCACTTACCGGCCAGACCGGCAAAGCCGCCTACGAAGCCCAACGTCATCGTTATCACGAACTTCAATAAGAAGTCGGTCATGGCAGGAGATATGACAATAGCGCCCGTACCAGATGTAATGAATCCCATTGTCCAGCCGAGTAAAGAATCATGCTTGCCGTTCATTTCAAGTTGATTGTGGTAATACGCCTATGACTACGTCTTCATCTTGATAAAATGCGTTGTCCGAAGACATCACGATCTTCCCGGTTCCGTCACCGTTATCCGGGGTGTAGGTATATGCCCCGCTATTGGGGTTCAGAATGACATTACCCTTGGACATATAGAATATGACCTTGTTGAGCAGCAATGGACTTGCGAACACGGTGTCGCCACTGGCCGGATATCCTGCAGCGCCTACTTTGAATCCTATGGGTTCTCCGCTTACCACGGTTCCCCCGCCCTGGTTGATGATGGTTATAGAGCCGCAGTTATAGACATAGGCACTTATGACGCCGCCAGTATTCGTGTAGGTATACGATCCCAACACCAGTTTCTCGTACCTGACAACGTTGTCGTACAGGCCCACGTAATTGGCATCTGCCAGGGCCTTGTTGATGACCCTGAGCATGGTAGAAGCCACTACATAGGATTTATCGCTTGCGACATCGCCGCAACTGCACTCGATCTCGGTAGCGAAGGTCTCCAACTGGTTCATCATAGTGGAGCAAGCCGGGGGTGTACTGGCATAAGCCAAAGCATTGCCGGTCAGTTTTACCTTGACACTGAGCCACGAGTACGTGTTCTGGGTGTACGTGACTGTGGCGTTCAGAACCGCCGCATAGGCGCTGTCGTAGTACTTGTTGTTGTACTTGAGGTCGATATCCTGGTTGGTAGACGTCACCGTGAAGCCACCGTCATCAGCCTTTACCGACCACTGCCGGGAGATATCAGCACTAAAGCCAGAAACCGTGTATTCGGTGCTGTCCCGAAACTTTAGGCTAGGCGTGAACACATCGAAATCGGGAGCGACATCGATCTCCGGCGCCTTGAAGTTGAGATAAAACGACTTCTTGATACTGGTGTTGTCGTAGCCATCGGCTTCTATCGTGTAGGATATCGTCCAGGTTCCGTTCTGGACACCGCCGTCACAAGCCTGTCGGGGGCTGTAGTTGAAAGCTGTGAGGGCTCCATCCTCAAATGACACGTCCGGATTATTGTAGTCCGTGTTTTCAACGGTTCCGGTATCGGGCTCGGTGATGCTAAAATTACCTTTGATGACAGCCGGAACGCCGCCTGGATAGGCGCCGGTATCGGTCAGGATGACCACGGGATTGTCACCGCTTAGGTCAAACCTTACATCGAAGTCAATATAAGAACCCAGATTGGCCATTAAACCTTGCTTTTAACTTTTTTAAGAGTGGTCTCCTTGACGGCCTTATACGTAGCCATTCCTCTGTCTTCTTTCAGAGCATAGGCCACAAAGGATTCGGCCGGGCTCATTCCCGTAATCCTGGGAACCGTGGTGATGACTTCCCTGGAACCAGGCCAGGTAAATGTCGATTCGGCCACGTTGAACTCGATGACACCGTTGTCGATAGCCATACGGGTGATAGTAACCATTTCCTTGTCCTTTCGAACCATGTTCATAAGGAAACCATCTGGATTAGCCTGGGCATACTCCCCAGCTTTGTCTTTTAAAACAGCGATGGGGGCGCTATAGTCCCATCCCATGACAGCAGAAAACTGGACAGACTCTTCATCGGTCATCTGTTCTGCCATGGTGAGCGCGGTAACGAGTTGCTTTCGGTTGGCGGTATTGGTCTTGGCGTCTTCAACGGGGTTGATTAGTTTGAACATCGGAACCCGGGACTTATCCCTGAGTTTGTTGTTAGACCGATAATTGCTGATCATGAGATACTCGTATATCTCCTGATCAGCAGCATTGCCGCCGCGAAGCGATATGCGGCCACGGTTTTGTATTTTGAACAGTATTCGGCCGAACTGAACTTCACCCTTCTGCCCTATTCCGCGTATTAATGCCGCGTCCTTCCATTGTTCGTCATGCTTGTCGTAAACCCTATCCGTGGAAGGAATGTTCTTGGATGCAGGTATAAGCAGCTTTCCGGGGTTGTTTGGGTCTGGTTTGATGTTGAGTAGTTCAAACTCAACGACTTGCCCCTGTTTCAACTGGCATGCCTTTTTTAGGTCTTCCTGGAATTTCTCAGAGAAGTTGTTGTACTGCGCAGTGCGTATCATAAAACGTTGGATTTTAGTAAAAAGAGGGGCCCGAATGACGAGCCCCTCGGTTAAACTCAGGTGGTGGCTGCCGGGGACAGCTTGCCGAAGTGCTGACCGTCAAGAACCTGCAGACCCATGATACCAGTCCACGACACATTCAAGATGCCGTCATGGCTGTTTTTCGTGGGAGCCAGGGCGCCGGTAGCTACTTCGCGATACCGGAGATCCACGCCATCACCGGCCATGTACCGGCAACGGAGCCTTTCGATCATGTCGGCACCGTTATCGACCTTTACCTTGCCCCTGGGGACCAGGAACGCGGAGTTGGTGAAGTCCGGAGCGCCGGTGTAGTGCGTCACGGCACGGTGATCGAGCATAGGCATGTAGATCTTGCGATATACACGGTTGTACAGCTTAAAGCTGTTGATACCGAAATCCAGGTTCTTTCCAATATTGTACCTGCCGGCGTCGCTGATGATCGTGGTGGAACCGTTGTTCAGACTGCCCAGGTAATTGTCGAGCATCTGGTTCATGTGGGTTGCCACGTACATCTCGTATTCGCGCGGGGAACGAGCCAGGTTGAAGTCGAGATCGAGGTCCATCATATCCTGCAGGGTGATCGTGGTTCCCGCCAGGGAGTTGTCGATACCCTTGGATTCGATGACTTCAATAAGGCCACTGGTGGTCTGGATCGGGTTGCTGTTCTTATCCGTCAGGGTGGGAGCCGTAGACGCGAAGTTGGCGTCAGACTTCCGACCCAAAAGGAAACCGAAACTGATGTTGGCCTGATACTTCCGGAAGGCGTCATGCTGTGCCTTAAACATGATATACGTCTTTCCACCGTATTCGACCTCGATTGCCGATACTTTCTGGATATCGGTGATCTTCCAGGCCCCCTTGAAGATCTGAACCTGGCCGCCTTCTCGGGTCAGACTCCACCTTTCGGGGTCAGGTGCTCCACTGCCTTCGCCACCGGCCCACGAGAAGAACGACAGGTTATCGCCGTTTGACACCGAATCGGAGATCGAAGTCGATCCGTCTACCGCCTTGACCGTCAGAGCCGCTCCGTTCTTATCATAGACGTAACCAACGTTTTTGTCGTTAAACATTACGAGGTCGCCAATCTTGGCGGCGCCGGCGGTTTCGGTCGTAAGGGTTACCGTGATCGAAGTGCCGGAGCCAGAGGTGCTGGCGACCACACCGAGGGCGTACAATTCTTCGTTTACGAAATTCCAAAAGGTTGGCTCTTTTGTCACGACACTGCGGCCCGTGAGTTCGAGTACATCCAGGAAAGAAATGTCCTCGTTCTGGATATCGAGGGCTTTATTGAGGATATCTCGTTGGTCGAGGAAATCCACACTGGATATGTACGACTTGTTTATGGTTCCAATTGCCATTTTTCATGATGTTGGACTTTTAACCTTTGCCAATTAGTTCGTAGTAAGCCTTCCTTGTTCGGCCATTTTCTTAATCAAACCAGACATACTTGTCTCGTTTCGGTCACCTTTGGGGGCGTCTCCCGTGGGCTTCACGGTATTTTTGATCTTGTTAAGGACCTCACCTTTACCCTGAGACTTGGCGTGATTGAGATGCCCTCCCATAAACGCGGTTTCATCAGAAGCGATCGCCGCGATTCGGAAGAACTTGTTGTAGTCCACTTTGCCATCGGCTCCGATAAAGAGTTTCCAGAACTTACTGTCATCAACTACCATGTCGATCAGGTTTTCCGGCTGCTTGACTTCGAAGTTGAAGTCGTTGCCGTCATGCTTAAAGACAATTCTCTTGTCCGTCAGCAGGGCCTTCCCGGCAGGGTCGTTTTTAACTGTGTTCTTGATCTTCTCTATTTCGGCCTTTATGGCTTCGGGATCCGGTTGCTGCGGGGCTTCGGGCTGTTTGACCTCGGGGGCTTTGAACGCTTGCTGCTGTTTAATTGATTCATCTCGAATCTTAGCGGCGTCAGCGGCCATGAGTTCCTTTCCGATTTCAATGTCCTCGGCATCGTTTTCATCCGGGTCCAGATTATACTTTTTCGTTACTCTCTCGTGATAGATTCGGTCAAGAGCCTTTTGGGACACCGTGGGATATTCCTTTCTGAGGTTCATCCGCATGATGGCTTCGTCATCCATCTTGCTGTAATCCACGCTAAAAGCTTCCAGATAAGGCTTTAAATCCCCCGTTGCGTTATAGTATTCAACGGCCTTCTTGATGTAGTCGTCTTTGTACTCAGGCTCTTTCGCCTGGGGCTTTGCGCTCAAAGCGGCTTCGACTTCATCCCAGGACTTGAACTTACCGCCGGTACTCTGTTCCAATATCCTCACGAATGCTTGCTCCGGGGTTTCTGCCGGCTGCGACTGAGACTGCTCTTTTCCGGTGTCTTCCTCACCTTCTCCGTGCTCTGCGTCTCCCTCGCCACCGGCATCACGATTGCCGTCTTCGGTCTGGGATTCATCCTGGGGTTGTGTCTCGGTGTCTTCGGGATTGGTCTCGGTCTCAGGGGTTTCGGGTTCCCGGGCTTCTTTCTCGGGAACGAGAACTTCGTCTACGGGGACATCATCCCTTGAAATCACTTTGAATGGTATAGGATTGGCCATATGTGTGTAATTCGTTAACCAAAATTAGAACCGCGTATATAATGTTCCAAAAAATATACGTTACGATCTTTTTATGAACCTGTTTTAGCCAAGACTTTATTGGCGTCCTGGTGGGCCAGGTTTTCCTTGTCTGCCTGTATATTCTGCCCGTTTATGGTTTCCTTGCTGTCGGTCTGTATAAGCGTGGACACAACCTCGGCGTTGTTATCCATTTGCTTGAGATCTTTCTCGTGCTGGAATTTCACGGCGTCATTACGGAGTTTTAGATCGTTCTCAAGCTGAATTAGCTTCATCTTGTATTCGTAGTCAACCTGTAGGGTTTGCTGTTTAGCCTGTTCTGCCGCGGTGGCCGACTGTACCTGGACATTGCCGTTGGCCTGCTGCAGTTGTAGGGCGTTATTTTGTTTCTGAGCCGCGTATTCATCCATTTTATACGCAAGCACCATTCGGGCCATCTTGAGATTGTCTATGCTCTTAACCATAACCAGATCCGAATACCTGACCTGATCCCTGTCCAGGGCTTTCTGGGCTTCTGCCATGAACTGCATGCGCTCCTGATCCGTTGGGCGCTCCTCAAGCATGATACCGTATTCGTAGTTCGAAACCTTGTCGGACAACTGTACGAACTTCATGACGGCACCCCCCAGGGAACGAACATAGCCGCTGACATCTGCGCCCATGGAAACCAGGTCCTGTAGAAATAATATCGTGGTATAAGCCGATTTCTCTAACAGGTATTTATCGGCTTCTATAATGAAACTCAGAGCCTTAGCGGTTCCTTCCGTGGCTAGTTGCGCTAGGCTGTTGGTCGCCCTGGCGTTAGGGGTGCTGGCGTCAGTGAACTCGTTTAAGCCGATCATCTCCCGGAGAAGGTTGATGTTCTGCAGGATGGAGTTAAAGTAGAACTCAGCGTCTTTACCCACACCGTTGTCGAGTTCCTGGAGGGGCCTGAGTTCCTGGTTCCCACTCAGGGAGTTTATCCGGCGCCAAACCAGGGTTCCAGTCTGGTTAAAGAGATCAAGCACTTGTCTGGGTGTCCATCGTTCACCATTGGCGCCAAGGTTGACGTTTTCAAGGGCCCCTAGTTCTATCTCTATGCCCTTGGGCTTTGCCTGGTTCTTTATGTTTTGGAGATGATACCAGTCCAACTGGATCTGGTCCACTATTCCCATGACCTTCTCGGCCAGGGATACGGTCCGCATCTTATAGAAGTCGGGGCAATACAGACGGAATGGCATTTCGCAGTCTCCCAGGGAATCTTCCGACCGGGCCATGTTGGTTTCGAGCCCGTAGTTGTACATGTAATTGGTGCCGATTATCCAGCATCCCTTATACACCACGCGATAAGATGTTCTGCGGAGTTCGCCCCTGAGTTTACCGCTTTTATCCACGTAGGCGTTCCCTATGAATTTATTGCCGCGTTTGTCCGTAAATTCCTCGTTAAGAAGTTCGTTTACGGAGTAGAAATAGCAGTCCAGAACCCATATCTTGCAGGACTCGTACCAGTCCACAAACTCCACGTTCTCAGGCACTTGATTAGGATTGCCATAGTTTCCCATGACATTCTTTGCGATATCCTGGTATTCCTGGGCACTGAATTGCCCCTGGGCCATTTGTTTCAGTTCGCCTATAGTGAGTTCAATTACCTCTCCGCAGTACTTTTTGTCTGAGAAGTCCTTTTTGGAACACTTTGAAACAATGATTTTTTCCGGATCTGCAGCACGAAGCCTTATGGCCCCATTGCTGTCGATGTATTGCCGGAACCCGGCTACCCCGTACTTTGCAATGTGTTCCTTCCACGTCTTTCTTATTTCGTATATATCGTTCTGATAGTTAACAAGTTGTATGCTTTCCTCCATCTCAACTGCCATGTCGTTCTTGTACGTGAAGTCGAACATGATTTCGAGTTCCCTGAGGTCCTTGGGCTCTTTCTCATTGGGCTGCAGTTCTGGTCGGCCGGCAGATTTCGATCCCATATCGGACAGGGCTTTTCGAATAAGAATCTTTGCCTTGAGATCGGCAAACTTTTCGTTCTTCTCGTCTTCGGCCATGGAGTTTATGGGCGTGGCAACGATGTTGTAATCGACTTCATTGACTTTACCGAGCGCCACTGATAGATATTTGGGGAATATCGGGATGACGTCCCAATTTATGTTCATCCAGGTTTCGCTGGCGGCGGCATCGATGTTAAGCTGCGGTTTATACTTGTCTATGGATTGTTTACCCTGGGAGTAGTCCTGGAGTTCCTGATACAGACCCCTGGCGCCAAAGAACATGGTTTGTGGCACCTGGGCATAGTTGTACCAACACCATCGGATATAGTTTAATATCCACTGCCGGTCTTTCTGGTCTTCGGGTATGAGGTCATCCGGCCTGGACATGACCGTTTCCGTGAGGCCAATGGTTGCCATACATGACAATTTGGGTTAAAGACTAGTGGAGTTCAGCGCGGGATCTTGCGCGCGGTAAATAGTTCTTGCGCCTCGTAGAAAGGCGCCGGCGTGTAGTTTACGGCAGCGGTATCGCCTATAAGCGCGTAACCCGCTGCCATGGCGACATCGTATTTCTCGGTGTCTCCAAGATCAAAATTAATCCAATCCTCAACTAAATCGGTGAAATTGACCTTATCAATATTATTTTCAATATAATCCTCGGTCTTCTCGGCTTCTTCCTGATGAACCTTTGGGCTTGCCGACACTCCTGGTTTATTGCTGCCGGGAATCCAAATCATGAAGTTGGCGTAGCCCCGGTTCTCAAAATAGGTCTTAATCCCGATTTTCTGATCCTCAAACAGCATGGGGCTCCCGAAATAGAAGCACTGCAATATCATGTCTTCGTAAAACAGTGCCGCGGTCTTCGGCCTGTTGGCGTACTTGCACACAAACGAGAAGTTCGAGGGATCGTTCTGCTCCATGGCATTGAACTTCTTTAAGGTAACACCGGCGCCACGACTGCGTCTCTGATCTACCGTGGTGTTGTGGTCGTAGGGGTCAATGCCTGTAATGAACTTGAGCCCGTTCCCGGGGGAGAACTGAGAACCCTGCTTTATGGCGTTGTTGGCATCTTTTTCATCAGGGAACAGCCACGTCACTTCCCATCGACCTGTTTTCATGGGCTTAAACACGACCTCGGAGTCCCTGACGCCATCTTTCCACATGAAATTCCCCCGCGTTGTAGGGTTATCCATGAACTGCAGGACTTCCAGGCGGTCATTCAGTTTGATAATGTTGTAGATCGCGTTTACCTGGGAAACCCTAAAGGCTTCGGTCAGGGTAAAGGGGTTTTTGCGGATGATGGCGTTTTGTGCCAGGGGATCGTCTGCGTGTGCAGCGCGTTCGTCCTCGAAGTACTTACGTCCCCTGATAACGTCTGGCATACCATAGTCGTCATAGAACATGGTTTCGTATGCCGGCGTGAAGAACGTGTACAGCCCGGATGGCGTTCTACCGTTTTTCCGTTCCTTTGTCTGGTCGGAAGCCGTTATTAATCGCTTGAAGCCGCCACCACCCTTGGTCATTTCCTCGACCGTGGTGGTGTATAGCATCTTTCCGCGGAACTCGCCGTCAACTTCGCAGCAGTACCTTACCACGAGATGAAGGTCATAGACGTCAATGTCCTCGAATTTACCGGCTTCATCACAAATGTAACTGTCCAATACCTGGCTGTCATAGGAGTTCATTTCACTAGACCGCCAGTCGATAGTGGACTCCAATTCCTCTCTGTTGTCGTTCCCGGCGTGCTTCCCACGTTGGTTCGGGCGGTAAAACCTAAGTTCGGTAGTGGGGAAGTCTCCTTTTGTCGTGTCGTAAACCGGCTGGAAGAAGTCCGGCAACTTTCTGAATGGGTTGACCGTGTATTTCTGGAAGACGTTTTTCTTCGCGTCTTCCCCGGTCTTGGACTGAATACCGGCCCAAACATATTTCTTCCTGGATATCCTTTCGAAAAGCCACGCCCCCGATCTTGCGGATTTACCGGCTTTACGTTTTGTAATTTCGTTTAGACCCAGGCAATTAGGGTCTAACATGCAGTATAGCGAGAAGTAAAAATACTTGCGATCCGGATCTCTGTAATTCGGATATATTCCTATGTTCCACCAGTTCAAATAGAAGTAATGGGTTCCGGTGATATAAACGGGCTTGCCGTTCATCATAACCCACAGACCATTCAGTCTGCGATGCCATTCCCGGGATCGGAACTCCTCAAGGTCCTGATCGAGATATTCTTTGTCGGTTTGCTGCCGCT
>Ga0164242_10006720_pt1 | contig 12645 bp, 11 predicted proteins | sample OricomgcompostMG_FD_108783 | JGI IMG/M metagenome (GOLD analysis project Ga0164242, IMG submission 108783) | Miracle-Growth compost microbial communities from Emeryville, California, USA - Original compost - Miracle growth compost (MG) ... | reverse complement strand
GCAGCACAGCGGCCAGCCGCAGCAGGGCGCGCCGTCGCACCAGCCGCCTTCGCCGCAGCCCCCGCAGCAGCCTCCGTCCCAGCAGCCGCCGCAGCAGGGCGGTTGGGGTCAGCCGCAGCAGAGCGGTTACCCGCAGCAGCCGCAGGGCGCACCGCCCCAGCAGCCGTCAGCACCGCCGGCCCCGCCCCAGCAGCCGCCGGCGCCGCAGGGCCCGCCGCCCGGCTACGGCCAGCCCGGCAGCTACCCGCCGCCCGGCCAGCAGGGTCAGCAGGGCGAGGGACAACAGGGCTCCGGCCAGCACAGCTCCGGCCAGTGAGAGGTGCCGCCCGACGCGCCGTCGCGGTCGGGCGTCCCCACTCCCGGGTCGAGCGTCCCACCCCCGGTTGAGTGGTGCGAAATCCGTTGGCTGGCGCGACATTCCGCACCATTGAACGGATAACGCACCACTCAACACGGACGGCGCACCACCTGACCTGACACGACCCGGGTCGGCCGTCTCGTCCCATCGCGCGGCGACGGTCCGACCGCACGAGGCCCGGTCTGCTTCCACGGCAGGCCGGGCCTCGTCGTGTCCGCTAGGGTCCGATCTGCCCGTCGGCCTGAACGACCCGCGTGAGGAGACACGATGACCGGCTTCGGCCCACCGCCACAGACACCACCCCCGAGCACAGGGCCCGGACTCGGCCTGGGCGCGATCCTCGGCTACGTGGCCGGCGGCCTCGGCATCCTCGACTTCATCTGGGGCTTCCTCGACTACATCGGCGGGGACGTCGGCGAGAGCGGCTACACCCTCGGCGGCGGCGCCGCGGTAGGCCTCGGGCTCGCCGCCGGCCTGTGGGCAGCCGGCATCACCTGGGCCAAGGAGACCACCAGCCTGCTCGGCCCGGCGGCGGTCGCGCTCGCCGCCCTGTTCGTCAGCCTCGGCAACATCGCCGGGCAGCCGGACGGCGCCGACACCAAGATCGGCGCGATCCTCGCGCTCGTCACGTCGATCGTGCTCGCCGGCGTCCTCGTCTACGCGTGGCTGCTGGCCAGCGGCAAGGTCGCGGCGCCGCAGCCGAAGCCGCAGCAGGGCTACGGCCCGCCCCAGGGCTACGGCCCGCCGCCCGGGCAGCAGGGCCCGCCGCCCGGCTACGGCCAGCCGACGTTCCCGCAGGGCCCGCCGCCCGGCGCCCCACAGCCGGGCTTCGGCCCCTCGTACGGCCCGCCGTCCGGCGCCCCGCAGCCGCCGAGCAACCCGTACAGCCAGCACTGAAAGCGCCTCGTGCCGGCCGGTGACGCCGGTCGGCACGGCCGCTTATCGCTCGCCGGCCCGGCGCGTCGGCACCAGAAGACGCGCCGGGTTTGCCAGCCTGGGTGGATGCCCGCCACCCGCGACGACGACGTCGTCCGTCGCAGCCTCGTCCCGCCCCGCGCGGCCCGCAGCATCTGGGCCGCCGCGGTGTGGACCGGCGCGGGCACCGCGGTCGTCGCGGCGATCGTCGCCATCGCGATCGTCGCCGTCCTCTGGCTGCCCGCGGCCGGCTCCGCGGGCAACGCGTCGTCTGCCATCCACGCCGGCCTGCTGACCTTCCTCGCCGGCGTGCACGGCGGCGTCACGGTCGACGGCCTGGCCGCCGACTTCGTGCCCCTCGGGCTGACGCTCGCCGTCGCCGCGCTCGCCTGGCGGGCCGGTGCCGGGCTGGCCGACGCCGCCGACGATCTCGACGAGCGCGAGCCGCGGCGGCTGCTCGGGGCCGTCGGGCTGCAGGCCGCCGTGTTCGCGGTGGTCTGCGCCGTGGCCGGCCGCCTGGCCACGCTGGGCACCAGCAGCGTCCCGCCGTTCGGTGTCACGCTGGCTGCCCTGGTGCTGTTCGGCCTGGTGGCCGGCGCTGCCCTCGTCCGGTGGTCCCCGCTCGGCGACGACCTGGTCGACGTGCTGCCCGCCGGCGCCTGGGCCGCGGTGCGCGCGGGCGTGGCCGTCGTGGCCGTCTACCTCATCGGGGGTGCGCTGCTCGGCGCCGGCTCCGTCGCGGCTCACCACGCGCGGGTCGAGCAGTTGTCGGCGCAGGTCGGCGGCGGGCTGTCGGGCGTGCCCGTGCTGCTGCTCGGCGTGCTGGCCGCCCCGAACGCCGCCATCGCCGGCGCCACCTACCTCGCCGGCCCCGGGTTCGCCGTCGGCAGCGGCCACACGATCTCGCTGTGGTCCGGCGCGCGCGGCGTCGTCCCGTCCTTCCCGATCCTCGGCGGCCTGCCCGCGGGCCCGGCCGGCGCCGCCACGTGGGTGCTCGCCGTGCTGACCGTGCTGGCCGCCGGCCTGAGCGCCGCCGCGCTGCTGTTCGGCATCGAGACCTGGGCCGGCCGCGCGATCGGGCTCGGCCGCGCGGCCGGGGTTGCCGGCCTCGTCGCCGTCCTGCTCTCCTGGCAGGGCGGTGGGGCCATCGGCAGCGGGCACCTCTCGGCCGTCGGGGCGTCGCCCTGGCAGGCGGGCCTGGCCTTCGCCGCCGTCACCCTCGTCGGCGGCGGCGTCGGGCTCGCCGCGCTCGCGGCCGCGGCCTGGGGGCGCGCGCACCGGCCGGCAGCGGCGCCGATCCGCGCGCTCGCCGAGCGCACCACCGCCGCGTCCAGCGCGCTGACCGACGCCTTGGAGTCGGCGCACTCCGTGGTCGCCGTCGAGGCGCAGGGCAAGGGCATCCTGCGGGCCACCCTGCGCTCGGTCGCCGCCGCGGTCACCACCACCGAGGCCGAGCGGCAGAAGACGACGCCGACGCAGCGGCCCGCCGCTGATCCCGCGCCGGCCGAGGCCGTGCGAACCGATGAACCGGCTGAACCGGTACACGCCGAGCCCGCGGCGGCCGTAGCCGCACGAACCGACCCGGCGGCCGAGGTCGCGGCGGCGACCGCGGAGGAGACCACCGCGCCGATCCCGCGCGTGACCGGCACCGGCACCGACCGGCGGGTCGGCTGATCGCACCGCCTGGGGTGGGCCGAGGCCGCGCCGGACGCGGTCACTAGGCTGGCCTGCGTGGCGCGGCTGGTCGTCCTGGCATCCGGGAGCGGCAGCACCCTGCAGGCGATCCTCGACGACGCCGACCTGCGCCCCCACGTCGTCGCCGCCGGCACCGACGTCCCCGACTGCGCCGCGATGCGGCGGGCCCGCGACGCCGGGGTCGACGTCTTCGCCGAGGCCCTGCGCGACCACCCCGACCGGGCAGCGTGGAACCTCGCGCTGGCCGACGCCGTCGCCGTCCGCGAGCCGGACCTCGTCGTCCTGGCCGGGTTCATGCGCGTGCTGGCACCGTCGGTGGTGAGCCGCTTCCGGATCATCAACACCCACCCCGCCCTGCTGCCCGCCTTCCCCGGGGCGCACGCCCTCCGCGACGCGCTGGCCGCCGGCGCCACCGGGACCGGCGTCACCGTGCACTGGGTCGACGAGGGCGTCGACACCGGCCCGGTCATCGCCCAGGCGTCCGTCCCGATCGAGCCGGGTGACGACGAGGACGCGCTGCGCGCCCGCGTCCAGGCCGCCGAGAAGCCCCTGTACCTGTCCGTCCTGCGAGACCTCGTCAAGGAGATCAGCGAATGAGCAAGATCGCCGTGCGCCGTGCACTCGTCAGCGTGTACGACAAGACCGGGCTGGAGGAGCTCGCCCGCGGGCTGCACGAGGCGGGGGTCGAGATCGTCTCCACCGGGTCGACGGCGGCTCGCATCCGCGACCTCGGCATCCCCGTCACGGCTGTCGACGAGGTCACCGGTTTCCCGGAGATCCTCGGTGGACGGGTCAAGACGCTGCACCCGCACGTGCACGCCGGGCTGCTCGCCGATCAGTTCGACCCCGACCACGTCGAGACGATCGCGAGCCTGGGCATCAGCTCGTTCCAGCTGCTCGTCGCCAACCTCTACCCCTTCGCCGAGACGGTGGCCTCCGGCGCGTCACACCCGGAGGTCATCGAACAGATCGACATCGGCGGGCCGGCGATGGTGCGGGCCAGCGCCAAGAACCACGGCTCGATCGCCGTCGTCACCTCGCCGTCGCGGTATCCCGACGTGCTGACGGCCGTCCGCGACGGCGGCTTCGACCTGCCCACCCGCCAGCGCCTGGCGCTCGAGGCCTTCCGGCACACGGCGGCCTACGACATCGGCGTCGCCTCCTGGCTGGGCAGCGTCGTCGCGCCGGACGACGAGGTGTCCGGCGAGTCGACCGGCTTCCCGGGGTGGATCGCCGCCAACTACGAGCGGGCCGCCGTGCTGCGCTACGGCGAGAACCCGCACCAGCGGGCCGCGCTCTACGTCACGCCCGGCACGAGCGACGGGCTGGCCAACGCCGAGCAGCTGTCCGGCGGGGAGATGAGCTACAACAACTACGTCGACGCCGACGCCGCCTACCGCGCCGCCTACGACTTCGCCGAGCCGTGCGTCGCGATCATCAAGCACGCGAACCCGTGCGGCATCGCCATCGGCAGCAACATCGCCGAGGCGCATGCGCTGGCCCACGCCTGCGACCCGTTGAGCGCGTACGGCGGGGTCATCGCCACCAACGGCCCGGTCACGAACCAGTTCTGCGAGCAGATCGCGAAGGTGCTCACCGAGGTGATCGTCGCGCCGGCATACGAGCCGGACGCGCTCGAGCGGCTGTCCAAGCGCAAGAACACCCGCATCCTGCTCGCCCGGCCGCGGCCTGACGGCCCGTCGGTGGAGCGGCGGCCGATCTCCGGCGGCATGCTGCTGCAGACCGCGGACGCGATCGACGCGCCCGGCGACGACCCGGCGGCGTGGGAGCTCAAGGCGGGCGACGCGGTCGACGACGCCACGTTGCGCGACCTCGCGTTCGCCTGGCGGGCGGTGCGCGCGGTGAAGTCCAACGCGATCCTGCTCGCCTCCGGCGGTGCGACGGTCGGGGTCGGCATGGGCCAGGTCAACCGCGTCGACTCCTGCCGGCTCGCGGTGTCGCGGGCCGGCGAACGGGCCGCGGGCTCGGTGGCCGCGTCCGACGCGTTCTTCCCCTTCGCCGACGGCGCGCAGGTGCTCATCGACGCGGGAGTGCGCGCGATCGTCGAGCCCGGTGGATCCATCCGCGACGAGGAGACGATCGCGGCCTGCGCAGCGGCGGGCGTCGCGCTGTACTTCACGGGCACCCGGCACTTCGCCCACTGAACGGGTGTGCGGCTGCGCGGCCTGGTGCGGCCGCTGTCGCCGCCTCGGTCGGCGGTGATCAGCAGGGCGATGCGGCTGCTGGAACGACCAGGTCGCCCTGTTGATCGAGCCATTCCGTGCGATAGTGAGCCGCCAAGATCAGCGGCCCGATACCGGACCGGCACCAGAGGACGACGCGCATGACCGAGCTCGCGAGGTCATGCAGTGGCGCAGTACCGGGTCAGCGAGCGACGAAGGAGCGAGCATGACGGAAGCACCGCCGCCCCCGCAGCCTGCGGCCGACGGGTTCGGCGCGCCGACGTACTCCGGCTCGGAGTGGGCGGCGCCGCCGACGTCCGAACCGGCACCTGATCTGACCAAGGCGCCGGACCGCACCACGTCCGCCGCCCCCGACCTGACGAAGGGCCCGCCCGCGACTCCGACGGCCGCGGCCCCGCCCGCGTACGCGCCGCCGCCGCCCACCGCCGCGCCGGGCACTCTGCCGCCGAGCTCGCCCTACGACACGCGCGCGCCGTGGAACGCGCCCGCCGCGCCGGCGTCGCCGTACAACGCGCCGCAGGTGCACAGCACCGTGCCGGTGATCGCCTGGCTGGTGCCGGTCGCCGCACTGCTGGCCGTGATCGGTGCGTTCATCCCGTGGTTCCGGCCCACCGCCGACGTCACGGTGAACGGCCGCTCGGCGGGCCACCTGACCGGCGACAAGCTCTACTCGTGGGAGGACGGCCGCATCGGTCTGCTCGCGCCGATCGTCCTCGTCGTCCTCGCGTTCGGGGTCGTGGCCCTGCTGCGCGGCAAGGGCGCGCGGTTCACCCACGGCGCAGGCAACCCTGTGGTGCGTGCCGCGCGCAGCGTGATCATCGCCGCGGTCGTGTCCGGTGGCTGCTTGACCGGTGCGTACTTCCTCATCCAGACCCAGTACAAGATCGACATCGGGGCGGGCAAGCAGAGCTGGGGCGACGCGAAGAGCTACGTGAAGTCCCGCGGCGGCACGCTGTCGATCTCGCACGGCGTACAGGTCGGCTTCTGGCTCACGGCGGTCGGCGCCGCGGCGGCGCTGATCGCCGGGATCGGCATGCTGCTGATGAAGCGGGAGAAGCCGACCGACTCCGACCCCACAGCCGCCCGGGGCTTTGCGCCGCAGCCCGCCCCGGCGTGGCCGCCGGCGGCTCCGACGTCGTCGCCGTACGGTCAGCCGGGCTACCCCGCGCAGCCCGGCTACGGCGCCCAGCCGGGTTACGGTCAGCAGCCGGGCTACCCGGCCCAGCCCGGCTACCCCGCCCGGCCCGGTTACGGTCAGCAGCCGACGTACGGCCAGCAGCCGACGTACGGCCAGCAGCCCGGGTACGGCCAGCCCGGCTACGGCACCCAGCCGGGGTACGGCCAGACGCCCCCTCCGCCGCCCGCCCGCTGACTGGCAGGATTGCGGCGTGACCGCGAACGTCCTCGACGGAACCGCCACCCTCGCCGCCATCAAGGCCGAGCTCACCGAGCGGGTCTCAGCGCTGCGCGGGCGCGGTGTCGTGCCCGGTCTCGGCACGGTGCTGGTCGGCGACGACCCCGCCAGCACCTGGTACGTCAACGCCAAGCACAAGGACTGCGCGGCGATCGGCGTCACCAGTATCCGTCGCGACCTCCCGGCCGGCAGCACCCAGGCCGAGGTCGAGGCGGTCGTGGCCGAGCTCAACGCCGACCCGGCGTGCACGGCGTTCCTCGTCCAGATGCCCACCGGGTTGGGCGACACAGCCGAGTTCGACATCTTGTCTCACGTGGACCCGGCCAAGGACGTCGACGGGCTGCACCCAACCAACCTCGGCTGGCTGGTGCTCGGCAAGCCGGCGCCGCTGCCCTGTACGCCCACCGGCATCATCGAGTTGCTGCGCCGTCACGACGTGCCGATCGCGGGCAGTCACGTCGTGGTCATCGGCCGCGGCATCACCATCGGCCGCCCGCTGGCGCTGATGCTCACCAGGCGTAGCGAGAACGCCACCGTCACGGTCTGCCACACCGGCACCACCGACCTCGCCGCCGAGGTGCGCCGCGCCGACATCGTCGTCGCCGCGGCCGGCTCACCGGGGCTGGTCACCGCCGACATGGTCAAACCGGGCGCCGCCGTGCTCGACGCCGGCGTCAGCCGGGTAGACGGCAAGCTCGCCGGGGACGTGGCGGCCGACGTCGCCGGGGTCGCCGGCTGGCTGAGCCCCAACCCGGGCGGCGTCGGGCCGATGACGCGCGCCATGCTGCTGCGCAACGTCGTCGACGCCGCCGAGCGCGCGGCGGGTGTCGGCGACGCGGCCTGACGTGCTCGGCCGCGGGGCGCGCTGGGTACGCGGTGAGTCGGCGTTCTGCGTCGTCGTGCTCGTCCTGCTCGTCGCGGTCGTCTACCTGCTGGTCGAGCCCGGCCGCTGGGGCCGCAGCTGCGGGGGCGTGGCGGTCGCCCTGCTGCTCGGCGCGGTGCTGCGGGCGCTCGTGCCGACCCGCTACGCCGGGCTGCTGGCGGTACGCTCGCGGGTCGCCGACACCGTCGTCTACCTGGTGCTGGGTGGCCTGATACTCGCGATCGACATCCGGCTGCACGGCTAGCGGGGACGTGGCCTACTGTGCGGGGCATGTCCACTCCCGTCAACGTCACTGTCACCGGCGCGGCCGGCCAGATCGGCTACGCGCTCCTGTTCCGCATCGCGTCGGGCCAGCTGCTCGGGCCCGACGTTCCGGTGCGCCTGCGCCTGCTCGAGATCACCCCCGCCCTGAAGGCCGCCGAGGGCACCGCGATGGAGCTCGACGACTCCGCCTTCCCGCAGCTCGCCGGCATCGACATCACCGACGACCTGAAGACCGCCTTCGACGGCGCCAACGTCGCGCTGCTGGTCGGCGCGCGCCCGCGCACCGCGGGCATGGAGCGCGGTGACCTGCTCGAGGCCAACGGCGGCATCTTCGGCCCGCAGGGCAAGGCGATCAATGACCACGCCGCCAGCGACATCAAGGTGCTCGTCGTCGGCAACCCGGCCAACACCAACGCGCTCATCGCCCAGCAGCACGCGCCGGACGTCCCGGCCGGCCGGTTCACCGCGATGACCCGCCTCGACCACAACCGCGCGCTGTCGCAGCTGTCGGCCAAGCTGTCGGTGCCGGTCACCGCCATCGAGAAGATGACGATCTGGGGCAACCACTCGGCCACCCAGTACCCCGACCTCTACACGACGCAGGTCAACGGCAAGTCCGCGGCCGAGCAGGTCGAGGAGGCGTGGCTGAAGGACACCTTCATCCCCACCGTCGCCAAGCGCGGCGCGGCGATCATCGAGGCCCGCGGCGCATCGTCGGCCGCCTCGGCCGCCAATGCCGCGATCGACCACGTCTACGACTGGGTCAACGGCACCGAGTGGACGTCCTCGTCGGTCGTCTCCGACGGCTCGTACGGCGTGCCCGAGGGCCTGATCAGCTCGTTCCCGGCGCGCGCCGTCAACGGTGAGTGGGAGATCATCTCCGGCGTCGAGATCAACGACTTCTCGCGCGGCAAGATCGACGCCTCCGTGGCCGAGCTGGCCGAGGAGCGCGACGCGGTCAAGGGCCTCGGCCTGATCTGATCACCAGCACGTCGGTTGCCCGCGCCTGCACACGCAGACGCGGGCAACTGCGCTTAAGGGTGCCGCTCAGTAGACGCCGGCGATTCGGAGAGCAGCGCTCACATAACAGTCGGCCAGTGCCTCCGGACGGGCGGAGCGCGGACGGTCGGGGTCGTACCACTCGCTGGTGCGGCTGCACATGTCGAGCATCATGATCGCGGTCCGGGTGGCCGCGTGCCGCCCGTCGATCAACTGGACCTCGCCGTGCCGGACGCCGGCCTTCAGCATCCGCTCCAGGTCGGTGCGCAGCCGACGGCGCCGCTCGACCACCTCGGCGCGCCGCCCGGCACTGAGGTGCACGTACTCGCGGCGCGCCAGCCGCGCCAACTCCGGCCGGACCAGGTGGCCCATCACGTACGCGCGGACGAACGCGGCGAGCTGGGCGAGCGGCGCCCGGTCGGCCGCGGCCCGGGCCTCGGCGAGGCGCTCGTCCATGCTGTCGTGCCCGTGCGTGACCAGCCGGTGCAGCGCCTCGTCCTTGCTCGGGAAGTGCTTGTAGAACGCGCCCGGCGTGAGGCCGCACGCCTTGGCGATGTCGCGCACCGACGTGGCCGCGGCGCCGCGCTCGTGGAACAGGATCGCCGCCTCGACGAGCACCCGGCGAGCTGCCCAGCTGAGGTCGGCGAGATCGGGTGCGTCGGCGATGTCGCGAGCGAATGCGTCCCGGACCGAGACCTTCACTCGTTGACTCCCGGTCGCTGCCTGGGGTAAACAGTCGTTCACAACAGTGAACTAGACCACATTGAGGTGGCACATGGCAGCCCCCACTGCTCCCTCGCCGGCGAGCCCCGCACGTGCCCCCCGGCGGACCGAACTCGCGACGTTCCCCAGCGGCGCCCGGCGCCTTGCGTGCCTGGCCATCGTCGTCGTCGCGACGATCGTCCTCTACTACCAGTTCTACCTCGCCGGCGCGGTCGCATCCGGCACCAAGGGCACGAACGGCATCCTCCCCGACTACAACATGTCGTTCGTCTTCTACGTCAACATCGCCGTCGCCGGCTACGTGCTCGGTGCGATCGCGTCGTTCGTCAGCGGCATCGCCGACAAGGTCGGCCGCGTCAACATCATCACCATCGGCCTCGTCGTCGTCGCGCTGCTGTGCCTGGTCGGCATCCCGCTCGCCGACAGCAAGAGCGGCTTCGCCGTCGTGTTCGCCGCGATCGGCCTCGTCGAGGGCGTCATCCTGGTCGCCACCCCGGCGCTGATCCGCGACTTCAGCCCGCAGCTCGGGCGCGCCTCGGCGATGGGCTTCTGGACGCTGGGCCCCGTGCTCGGCTCGCTGATCGTCAGCATCCAGATCAGCAGCACGTCCAACAGCACGCCGTGGCACCACCAGTACATCGCCGCCGGCATCGTCGGCCTCGTCATCGCGGCGCTGTCGTTGCTGTTCCTGCGCGAGCTCACGCCCCAGCTGCGCGACCAGTTGCAGGTGTCGCAGCGCGACCGCGTGCTGATCGAGGCGCGCGCGGCGGGCGTCGACGTCGAGGCGTCGCTGCGCAGCCCGTTCAAGCAGATGCTGAAGCCGGACATCGTGCTCTCGGCGTTCGCGATCAGTGTCTTCCTGATCATCTACTACATCGCGGTCGGCTTCTTCCCCGTCTTCTTCCAGACGGTGTTCGAGTACTCGCAGAACAAGGCGAACGCGATCGGCAACTGGGTGTGGGCGTTCGACGCCGGCGCGCTGCTCGTGATCGGCTACCTGTCGGACAAGGTGCGGGTGCGCAAGCCGTTCATGATCATCGGCTCGATCGGCGCGATCGTCATGACGTCGATCTTCGCGATCCTGTCGACGCACGCCGGTACCAGCTACTCGACGTTCGTGCTGGTGCTCTCGCTGCTCGCGGTGTTCCTCGGCGTTGCGTACGCGCCGTGGATGGCGAGCTTCACCGAGACGGTCGAGAAGCGCAACCCCGCGCTCACCGCCACCGGCCTGGCCATCTGGGGCCTCGTCATCCGCATCGTGATCGCGATCGTCGTGTTCATCGCGCCGCACATCGTCAACACCGTCTCGACCCTCGTCGAGCACGGCCCGCAGGCGCAGGCGCTCGCGGCCAAGTACGCGGGGCCGATCGGGGCGACGTCCAAGGTCGACGCCGCCACCCTCGCCGCGCTGCAGAAGAACCCCGACGACCAGGCGGCCGGCGTCAAGGCGATCAGCGAGATCACCGGATACCCCGCGGCCGACGTGGCCACGGTCGCCACCGTCAACGCAACCCACGGTGCCGCGCTGAAGGCCGCCCAGAAGGTCGACGCCGCCACGCTGGCCAAGCTCGCCGCCGACCCGACCGACCAGGCGTCGGGCATCAAGGCGGTCAGCGAGATCAGCGGGGTGTCGATCGCCGACGTCACCACCATCGCCACGTTGAACGCGCAGTACGGCGGGCAGCTGCAGAACGCGCAGAAGATCGACGCCGCGACGGTGGCGCAGCTGCTCGGCAACCCGGGCAGCGCGGCGCTGCGCGCGCAGGCGGTGTCGCAGATGGTGGCCAAGGGGGTCAGCCAGGCCGACGCGGTCGCGACGCTGCAGACGCTCGCGACCATCGCCGCCCAGCCGAACGGCCTGCAGCAGCTGCTGTTGCTGTCCACCAACGGCACGAAGGTGCTCGCGGCCCAGTCGCAGCTGGAGGACCTGGCGAAGATCCCGGCCGCGCAGCTGGCGCTGGTGCGCAAGGACGGTCCGAACATCGCCAAGGCGCAGGCGAACCTGGTGGCGGCAGCGTCGATCCCGGCGACGGACCAGGCGTTGCTGAAGAAGGTCCAGAAGGCGGCCCACGACTCGCCGAGGCAGTGGCGGACGTACTTCTGGATCGCGGTCGGCGGGCAGGTCGTGTTCATCCCGCTGATCTGGCTGCTCGTCGGGTACTGGAGCCCCCGGCGGGCCCGCCGCGCGGAGGAGGAGCACGAGGCGATGATCGAGCGCGAGCTCGCCAAGCTGCGCAGCTGATCGCTCCCGGGCGCGTGTCCGTCTGGCGGACCGCACAGATACATGTGACAATGTGTCTGAATATTTGACAGGAGGCACGGCGATGCTCGCGTTCGAGCGGCACGGGTCCGGCGAACCGCTGGTGCTCGTGCACGGCGTGACCCACCGGCGCCAGGCCTGGTACCCCGTGCTGGACGAGCTCGCCGAGCAGCGCGAGGTCATCCTCGTCGACCTCCCCGGCCATGGCCGGTCCGGTCCGCTCGTCACCGCCGGGCGGCCCGTCGCCGACGTGCTGCGCGAGGAGTTCAAGGCCTTTCTCCGCGAGCAGGGACTCGCCCGTCCGCACGTCGCGGGCAACTCCCTCGGCGGGCTGGTCGCGCTGATCGCCGGCGCCGAGGGCGACGCCCGCAGCGTCACCGCGCTCTCCCCGGCCGGCTTCTGGCGCACCCGCGCGCAGTTCGGCTACACCAAGCAGATCTTCCAGCGGGCCGCCGCGCTCAGCGAGCGCCTCGGCCCGGGCGTCGAGCTGCTGCCGCGCAGCCGTGGCGGGCGGCAGGTCATGTACGGGCTGCTGTGCGCCCACCCGTCGCGCGTGTCGGCGGACCAGGCGATCGGCGACGCCCGCGGCTTCCGCTACGCCCGCCCGGCGCTGCGTCAGCTGCTCGCCGCCGCGGAGCCGTTCACCGCGCCCATCGCACCCGACGTGCCGGTCACGGTGGCCTGGGCCGCCCGCGACCTCGTCCTCCCGCCGTGGCAGGCCGAGCTCGCCAGGCAGCAGCTGCCGCAGGCCACGCACCTCATGCTGCGCGGCGTCGGGCACGTGCCGATGACCGACAACCCGCACCTCGTGGCGCAGGTGTTGCTGCAGGGCAGCGCGCCGGCGGCCGTGGTGTCGTCGCTGGCCGACCGCTCCGGCGCGCGGCGCCGCACGGCCGGCGTCGCCTCCGCCTAGATGCCTCCGCCTAGATG
>Ga0164242_10006718_pt1 | contig 12649 bp, 13 predicted proteins | sample OricomgcompostMG_FD_108783 | JGI IMG/M metagenome (GOLD analysis project Ga0164242, IMG submission 108783) | Miracle-Growth compost microbial communities from Emeryville, California, USA - Original compost - Miracle growth compost (MG) ... | reverse complement strand
GACCCTGCTGTTCCTGCCACTCGCGCACGTGTTCGGGCGGCTGATCCAGGGCGCCTGCGTGGAGAACCGGGTGCGGATGGGCCACACGCACGACGTCGCGAACCTGGTCGCCGACCTCAGCACCTTCCGGCCGACGTTCCTGCTGTCGGTGCCGAGGGTGTTCGAGAAGGTCTACAACGCCTACCAGCAGCAAGCGCACGCGAGCGGTCGTGGCGCCCTGTTCGACCGCGGCGAAAAGGTCGCCGTCGCGTACTCGCAAGCGCTGGATCGGGGCGGCCCCGGGATCGGGCTGCGCTGGCAGCACGCCCTGTTCGAGAAGGTCATGTACGGGCCGAAGCTACGCGCCCCACTCGGCGGCGAACTGCGCTACGCGGTCTCCGGCGGCGCACCGCTGGGCGCCCGTCTCGGTCACTTCTTCCGCGGCATCGGCATCACCGTCCTGGAGGGCTACGGCCTGACCGAGTCGACCGCGGCCGGCGCGGTAAACACGGTGGACCGGATCAAGATCGGGACCGTCGGCCAGCCCTCCCCCGGCGTCTCGGTGCGCATCGCGGACGGCGACAACGAGATCCTGATGAAGGGACGCAGCATCTTCCGCGGTTACTGGAACCAGCCGTCGGCCAGCGCCGAGGCACTGGTCGACGGCTGGTTCCACACCGGCGACATCGGCGAGCTGGACGACGACGGCTTCCTGCGTATCACCGGTCGCAAGAAGGAGATCCTGGTCACCGCGGCCGGCAAGAACGTGGCGCCCGCGCCACTGGAGGACCGCATCCGTTCGCACCCGCTGGTCAGCCAGGCCGTCGTCATCGGCGACAACGAGAAGTTCGTAGCGGCGCTGATCACCCTGGATGCCGACGCGCTCGGGCCGTGGAAGCGGGCGCACGACAAGCCGGACGCCGCCACCGCCGCGGAGCTGGCCGACGATCCGGACCTGCACGGCGAGATCCAGCACGCCATCGATCAGGCCAACGAGTCGGTGTCGCACGCCGAAGCGATCAAGGCGTTCCGCGTCCTGCCCGTCGACTTCAGCGAGCAGGACGGCACCCTCACCCCGTCGATGAAGGTGAAGCGGAACGTCGTCATGAGCACCTACAAGCAGGAGGTGGCGGCGATCTACGGCCGTTGAGCGGGTCAGCCGCGGTCACCTCGCAACACATCCCGGAACCGCGCGGCGATCGCCGACCACTGCCAGCGCTCCTGCACCCAGGCCCGGCCGCGCGCGCCCCAGGCCGCCGAGCGGGTGGGATCGGCCAGCAGCCCGCCCACCGCCGCCGCCACCGCCGCGACGTCCCGCCCGTCGACCACCTCGCCGGTCTCGCCGGGCAGCACCGCGTCCGGGGCGCCGCCGCTGTCCCCCGCCACGACCGGGAGCCCGGTAGCGGAGGCCTCCAGGTACACGATGCCGAGGCCCTCCACCTCTAGGCCGCCTCCCCTGCTGCGACAGGGCATCGCGAACACGTCACCGGCCGCGTAGTGCGCCGCCAACTCCTCCTGCGGTACCGAACCGGTGAGGACCACATGCTCGCCGACGTCGTGCTCGCGGACGAGACGTTCCAGCGTCGACCGGTACGGACCGCCGCCGACCAGCAGCAGCGCGGCGTCCGGAACCCGCCGCCGGATCGCCGGTAGCGCCCGGATCAGCGCGTCCTGCCCCTTGCGGGCCACCAGTCGGCTCACGCAGACCACCACTGGCCGGCCGGTCAAGCCGTGCCTCGACCGTACCTGCGCGCCGTCGGAGTCGGGACGGAACACCGCAGGGTCCACGCCGCTCGCGACCTGTACCAGGCGGGGGTGCGACCCGAGCGCCCGGGCCAGCCGGCGCCGGGTGTAGTCGCCGAGGTAGGTGACGACGTCGTTGACCGCACCCACGCCTCGCAGTAGCTGTCGTGTCCCGGGCAGCAGCGCCCAGCCGACCTCGTGACCGTGGGTCGAGGCGACGGTCCACTCGATCCCGGTGTGGCGTCGGAGTGTGGGTGCGAGCAACCCGAGCGGCGCAGCCGCACCGAACCAGGCGGTATCGCAGCCCTCCGCTCGTGCCACCCGGGCCGCGCGGTGCGCGACGTCCGGAACCGGCAGCATCAGCGACGTCGGATGCCGAACCACCGGATACGGCAGCGCCGCGTCGAACGCCGCCGCGCCAGGCCACGCCGGCGCGTACACCACGATCTCGCCCACCGGCTGCCGGATCGCCAACTCGTGCACGAACGACTGGATGCCGCCGGGGCGGGGCGGGTAGTCGTTCGTCACCACCAGGGTCCGATGGGGCGCCCCGGAGGCCGCCGTCACCGAGAAGCGCCGGCGGTCGGCGCGGGCGTCGACGGGAACGTCTGCAAATCGGTCACCCGCAGCGGCCGCAGCGCCGCGGAGGCGTGCGTGAGCGCTGCGGCCATCACGCCCGTCGCTCGTACCCGCGCCTCGTCCGCGTCGTTCATCGCGACTCGCGACTGGTCCAGGTCCGCGCGGAACGAGTCGAGCGACACCTCGTATGCATGGCCGGACTCATCGGCGTCCCGGTACCAGCCTGCCTGGGCATGGGTGAGCCAGGCGCGCTGGGCACTGGTCAACTTGGCGTAGTACGGCCACGCGTCGGCGTAGCCGCGCCCGCTCGCCCGCGCGCAGATCGCCTCCTGCTTGCCGGCCGTGTCCACGGCTTGCAACGCGGACCGCTGCGCCGGGGTGAGTTCGGTGGTCTCCTCGGTTGCCTTGACCAGCGCCTGCAGCGCCTGCTGGTAGGCGACGACGTTGGACCGCGACCGGGCCGCGATCGGCGCGGCGTCGCTGGTCTGGGTGTCCACCTTGGGGATCAGGCTCGCGGCCGTGTTGACGTCGCCTTCGCTGGCCACCTCGCTTGCGGCGTCGGCCGCGCTGGCCGCGGTCGCCAGCGTGCTGAGGTCGGCGAGCAAGGCCGCCCTCTCGTGGTTCAGCTTGCCGATCGCATGATCCAAGTTCGCGAGCGGCGAGCCGGCGTCCACCGTGGTGGGGTGACCACCGCCGCAGGCGGTCAGCGCGACGCCGCACAGGACCAGACCCAGACACCACGTCGTCAACCGCATCGGGGTCATCAACCGCGTCGGTGGGATTCGGGCTCGGACCGGCGTCGGGCGCCGGCGCGAATCCCCGCCTGCGGACTGCAGTTCGGTAGACATCAACGCGTACGTTACGACCCTCCGAGCACGGCACGCGCGACGGATCACCCGGGCCCGACCCTGCGTACCGGCATCGAGCGCGGTGCGCGTGCCACCACGGTCCGCTTCACGATCGCGCTCTCCGGCGGCACGCCGGTCCGGCGGGTGCCGGACCCCGGGGTCTTCTTGGCGGGACCGGTGGCCGGTTTCGTGCCGGCGGCCGGCCCCGCACCGGCCGGCTTCTTCCTCGCTGATTTCTTGGCGGCTGATTTCTTGGCGGCTGACTTCTTCGCGGCTGGCGCCTTGGTCGCGGGGGCCACGGTCGCCTGCTTGGCAGCCGGCGCCACGGTCGCCGTCTTGGCAGCAACCTTTCCCGCGCGGGCCTTCCGAGTCCGGGTCTTCCGGGTACGAGCCTTCTTCGGCCGCGGTTCTCGCGCGGCCGGTGCCCGCTCGCCCGGCGTCGGCCGAGCCGGTTCGGGACCGCCTGCGCCGACGAAGCCCACGTGCGCCGCGTACGAGTCGAGTGCGCTCACCTCGTGCCCGACCGGCTCCAGCAACCATTCAGCCCGTCGCGTCCGTCCCCGGACGACCACGTCGAGCCGGGCGACCCAGGTCCCGTCCGCGCGACGGTAGGCGGCCCACCGCGCGTCCTCGTGATGGGCGAATGCGGTGGCCTCCAGGTTGGCCGCGACTGCGGCTCCGAGCGATAGCGCCGAGCGGCCGGTCCGCGGCCGCACCAACGTCGCCTCCCACACCTGGTCCAGCACCTGGGCACGCTCAGAGAGCACCGGGCCTGCGTATCGCTCGACGCGGGCCTGCGGCACCCCCGCCTCGCGGGCGACATCCTCGACGCTCGCCCCGGCGCGCAGCCGGGCCTGGATCTCCTTCGGCGACAACCGCGACGCAGTACTCGACTCCCCGTCGACCGGCTGTCCGCGCAACGCCCGGTCCAGCCGGGTGTCGATCGGGACCGCATGGGTAGCGCGCGCATCCGCCCGCGGAGCGAGCAGGAGACTCTGCCCGTCGCGGCTGACCCCTACGACATGCAGCTCTCGCACCCCGACACCTCATCTGTCTTCAGGTACGCCGGGTCAGGTCCGGCACCGGCCCATGATGGCCGAAACCGGGCACCGTCGTGCTACGTCACAGCCGCGTGCCGCCGGCGAACCCCGAGTAGAGCGGCCGCACGTCGACCCAGCCACCGGTGTGGTTGGCGTCAATCATCATTCCGCCGCCCACGTAAATGCCGTCGTGCCCGATCACGCCACCCTCGTTGTAGAAGACGATGTCGCCGGGCTGCAGTTCGCTGCGCGAGACATGCCTGCCGTAGCCGTATTGGGCAGCAGCGCTGTGCGGCAGTGAGATACCGGCCCGCGCGAACGCCCACATCACGAGCCCCGAGCAATCGAATGCGTTCGGTCCGGCGCCGCCGTACACGTACGGCTTCCCGCGCTGTGCGTAGGCCGCAGCCAGGACGGCACCCGCGACCCCGGAGGCGGCGGGCGCGGGTCCGGCGGCGGCCAGCGGCGCGACGCGGGTCCCCGACCGGGACGCGCGCAGCGCCGAGGCCTGCTGGGCGGCCTGCTGCGCCTCCAACGCCTTGCGCTGGTCGGCTTGCAACCGGCTGAGCACCTTCTGCTGCGCGGTGACCAGCGCCTGCACCGATTCCTTGGCTTGGGCCAACCGCTTCTGCTGGTCAGCGGCGTCGGCGGCCCGGTCGGCGGCGGTCTTCTGCAGCCCGGCGAGCGCGGTGCGCTGCGCGGCGAGCGCGAGCATGTCCCGCTGCCGGCTGCGAGCGACCTGGTTCAGGTTGGCCGCGCGATCGAGAACCGATGCCGGGCTCTGACCAGCCAGCAAACCGGTCAGGCTGTCGGCGCCACCCATGGTGTACGCCGCCGCGGCAAAGCGCGCCGCCTTGGCCTGCGCCGCCTGCAGCTTCTTCTGCTCCGCATCGACCCGCGACTGGGCGACAGCGGACTTACGCGCTGCCTCGTCGGTCGCGATCCGACCGGCGTTGAAGGCCTCCACGGCGGCATCCGCACGCGCCTGAAGGGCGGCAAGCTGCGCCTGCGCTTGCGCGACAGTCAACGTCGGAGCGGCCGAGCCAGAGCCAGCGGTGAACAGGGTGAGCGGGACGGCGAGGGCGGTGGTCAGGACAACAATCCGAAGGCTGCGCCGGCGCCGAGGGCGCGCGGGCAGCACGAGGCGGGTCGCCACGTGGGCGGCTCTCCTTACTTCCGTCGACCGCCTACCAGGTGAGCTGACGGGTTCGGGCGGGAAGTCGGCCCTACGGGATCGGCCAGTGACTGGCGTATCCCGATTCACCCCAAGGACTTGGGTCCCCGGCTCCGCGATCCACCAGGATGCGCGAACTCGGCGGTGCTCCACCACCGCACCCGAGGTTCGGACGCTGGTGAGCGGCGGAGCGGGTCCACGATAGTCACAGGAAGATAACGACGCGACAGCGGGCGTCGGCGTGCCGCGATCCGCCCGGCTGCCGCCGACCCCGGCGGCAGCACTCAGCCCGCGGCTGCCGCGCTGATGTGCCGCAGTTCGGGCACCAGACCCACCTGTGCCAGGGACACCAGTGCGCGATGCTCCGCGCCATCGGCCTCGAAGCAACTGCTCTCCTCGAGCAGGACGCCTACCACGCAATCACTGCACGCATCCCGGGATGCCGTACAGGACGCACAGTCGATGATCATCTTGCCTCCCGTCCATCGCGGCGCTCGCCGCGTCACGAGAGCACGCTAGGAAGCCCCTCGGACATTCCGCGCCGACCGTGCGCGACGTCGTCAACCGCCGGCGGGTTCCGCTGCGGGGCGGGGAACGACCTCGATGCTGTCCACGGTGTTGCACCAGCGGCAGCTGACGTGCTCGGCGACGTCGGAAATCACGTCGCGCTCCTCTACTACCTGCTCGCCGGCCAGGTCCACGTGCACGAATTCACGAGTACGGGTGGCTCGGTGCACATCGAATCGAGTCAGGTTGCCGCACGCAGTGCAGCGCCACCGGGTGCGACTGTCGGGGAGCGGGATAGGCACCGGGCCAGGGTAGCGGCCATACGCTGCCCGGAGCCTGACGTGGTCAGCCCAGCGCCGCCCGGATCCGTTCCGCGGCGTCGTCGAGCGCCGCCGGGTCGGGGTTCTGGTCCGCGCGCGCGAAGTCGATCTGCGCCTCGGCATCGATCGGGATGAGGTGCAGGTGTACGTGCGGGACCTCCAGGCCCAGTGCGAGCAGTGCCACCTTCCGCGCCGGAAACGCAGTCCCCACCGCACGCCCGACGGTGTGCGCGGCCCGGAACAGGGCGTCCCGGCTGTCGGCGTCCAGGTCGAGCCAGTCGTCGACCTCGACCCGGGGCACGACCAAGGTGTGGCCCGGGCGGACCGGCGCGATGGTGAGGAACGCGACCACCTGCGGATCCTGGTAGACGAACCGGCCGGGCAACTCGCCTTCGATGATGCGGGTGAACAGGCTGGGCATGTAACGAGCCTACGAGCGATCAACCCCTTGCGCGGGCAGGACTAGTCTGGAACTACTTACTTAGCGATAAGCAACTATCGGGAGTCCGCCGTTGACCACCACGCCATCCGCGGCCGGGCCGGCGAAGGCCCGCCGACGCGCCCCGAACTACAAGTGGGTCGCACTCTCGAACACGACGCTGGGCGTACTGATGGCGACGATCAACTCGTCGATCGTGATCATCTCGCTGCCGGCGATCTTCCGTGGCATCCACCTGGACCCGCTGGCGCCGGGCAACGTGAGCTACCTGCTCTGGCTGCTGATGGGCTTCCTGCTGGTCACGTCGGTGCTGGTGGTCTCACTCGGGCGGCTCGGCGACATGTACGGCCGGGTGCGGATCTACAACGCCGGCTTCGCGGTCTTCACCATCGGGTCGATCGCGCTGGCGGTCGAGCCATTGCACGGCGGATCCGCGGCGATGTGGCTCATCCTGTGGCGGGTCGTGCAGGGCATCGGCGGCGCCATGTTGTTCGCCAACTCGACCGCGATCCTCACCGACGCGTTCCCGGCTAACGAACGCGGCATGGCCATGGGTATCAACCAGGTGGCCGCGCTCGCCGGCTCGTTCATCGGGCTGGTCGCGGGCGGACTGCTCTCCGAGGTCTCCTGGCGGCTGGTGTTCATCGTGAGCGTGCCGTTCGGTCTGCTCGGCACCGTCTGGGCATACAAGAGCCTGCGGGAAACGGTGCAGCGCTCCACCAACGCACGGATCGACTGGTGGGGCAACAGCCTGTTCGCGGTCGGGCTGACCGCCCTGCTGGCCGCGATCACGTACGGGATCCAGCCCTACGGGAACCACACGATGGGCTGGACCAACCCCTGGGTGATGACCGGGCTGATCGGCGGCGTCGCGCTGCTGGTGATCTTCTGCTTCGTAGAGCTCTACGTCGAGCAACCGATGTTCCAACTCAAGCTGTTCCGGATCCAAGCGTTCTGGGCAGGCAACCTGGCCGGCTGGCTGGGTTCCATCGCACGTGGCGGCCTGCAGTTCATGCTGATCATCTGGCTGCAGGGCATCTGGCTCCCGCTGCACGGCTACGACTACGTCGACACGCCGTTATGGGCGGGCATCTACCTGCTGCCGCTGACCGGCGGGTTCCTGATAGCCGGCCCGCTCTCCGGTTACCTGTCAGACCGGTACGGGGCGCGCGCGTTCGCCACCGGCGGGCTCCTGCTGGTGGCCGCCACCTTCGGCGGATTGCTGGCCCTCCCGACCGACTTCAACTACTGGGCGTTCGCCGGCCTGATCGCGCTGAACGGGGTCGGCTCGGGGCTGTTCTCGGCCCCCAACACCACGGCGATCATGAACAGCGTGCCGGCGGAGCAGCGCGGGGGGTGCCTCCGGCATGCGCGCCACCTTCCAGAACTCCGGCACGGTGCTGTCCATCGGCGTCTTCTTCTCGCTGATGATCGTCGGCCTGGCGTCCACGTTGCCGACGACGCTGAGCAACGGGCTGACCTCGAACGGCGTCGGGGCGGGGCAGGCACACACCATCGCGACCCTGCCGCCGGTGAGCACCCTGTTCGCGGCGTTCCTCGGGTTCAACCCGATCCAGACCCTGCTCGGCAACGACACGCTCTCGCACCTGAGTTCGCAACAGGCGAGCACGCTGACCGGTAAGCAGTTCTTCCCGCAGTTGCTGTCCGGGCCCTTCCACCACGGCTTGGTGATCGTGTTCTCCCTGGCCATCGCGATGGCGGTGGTCGCCGCCTTCGCGTCGTTGCTACGTGGCTCGCGTTATATCCACGACGACACGCTCGCCGCGGCGACCGGTGTAGCCGCACCGCAGGACACCCTGCCGTCGACGCCCCGGATGACCTACGTAGCCGCTGCCGGAGCATCGCCCCCGCTCGACGGTGACGGGTCGGAACCAACCCGCCCGGCTACCGATGGAGCCGCCGAGGGGACGGTCCCGTGACCGGCCGCGATGCATCCGACCTGGCGAGAAGGCACCATGTCCCCATGGAACCGGCTGTCGCCGACTGCGAGGTCAGCATGCAGATCGCTGCGGACGCGATCCGGCTGCGGCTGGCGATCGGTCGGCTGGCGCGATTGCAACGACAGCTCGAGCCCGGCGGCCTGACCCCGAGCCAGCTCTCCGTGATGTGGACGGTCAGCACCGTCGGCACGCTGCGAATGAGTGATCTGGCCGCCCGCGAGGGCGTGGCGGCACCGACGATGACCCGGGTGGTGGCGGCGCTGGAGGAGACGGGGCTGCTGCAGCGCAGCCCCGACCCGGACGACGGTCGCTCCAGCCTGGTCAGCCTTACCGAGACGGGTCGACGGCGGCTCGAGACGGTACGGGAGCGACGCGATGCGATGCTCGCGCGCCGGATGGCAGCGCTCCCGGAACCGAGCCGCCGAGCGCTGATCGACGCGGTGCCCGCCCTGGAGGAGCTACTCAGCGACGATCTCGACCGCTGAGGCTCGAAAGTCCGTGTTGTCCGACGTAGCGGGCGGCGGGCAGCGCGCTACGTCGGACGGCTTGATACGTCTGCGACGACTCGTCCGAGCGCGCCGCGACTAGGATCGAGCTGGTCCAGGTCCGCGGTGGAGGGAGCGCCCAGTGGTCACGGCGGTGGTGCTCATCAGCACGGAAGTGGACCGCATCCCGGAGGTGGCCGAAGCGGTCGCAGCGATCCCCGGCGTGAGCGAGGTGTATTCCGTGGCGGGCGACGTCGACCTGGTCGCACTGGTCCGGGTGCACCGGCACGAGCAGCTCGCCGACACGATCGCCGGCGCCATCAACAAGACCGACGGCGTGGTCGCGACCACCACCATGATCGCGTTCCAGGCGTACAGCAGGCACGACCTGGAAGCGGCCTTCTCGCTCGGCGATACCTGACCCCCTCCGCTGCGGCTTCCTCTCGCCGGTCTGGAGCTCGATGAGAGGCAGCCACCGCGGGCAGGGGTACGAGAAGGGGGACGCGCGCTCAGGCCTCGCTGGCCGCGCGGCTGGACGACACCCAGCGCTGCAGCGCCTCCGCCGCAGCCCCACTGTCCACGCTCGCCGCCGCGGCGGCGAGTTGCCGTCCCAGTTGCTCGTCCAGTGTGTCCGAGCCCGGCGCGTACGCCACCAGCGCAGCGGCGGCGTTGAGCAGCACCGCGTCCCGGACCGGTCCGGCCTCCCCGGCCAGGAACCGCCGGCAGACCGCCGCGTTGTGCGCGGCGTCGCCGCCGGTGAGGTCGCCGGCGGTCAGGCCGTGACGGCTCGGGTCGACCACGTGCTCGCTGACCGCGCCGCCCCGCGCCCACCACACCCGCGACGTGGTCGCCACGGTCAGCTCGTCCAGCCCGTCGTCTCCGTGCACTACCAGCGCGTCCACCCCGCGCCGGGCGAACACGGCGGCCATCACCGGGGCGAGCCGCTCGTTCGCGACGCCGACCACCTGCGCCGCCGGGCGCGCCGGGTTGGTCAGCGGCCCGAGAATGTTGAACACCGTGGGCACGCCGAGCTCCCGCCGGACCGGCGCGGCGTGCCGCATCGACGGGTGGAAGACCGGCGCGAAACAGAACACCGGCGCACCGGTCGCCAGCGCCCGGGCGGCACCAGCCGGGGGTAGCTCGATCACGACGCCGAGTTCCTCGAGTACGTCCGCGGACCCGGATGAGGACGAGGCGGATCGGCCGCCGTGCTTGACGACCTGCGCACCGGCCCCGGCGACTACGCAGGCTGCCATCGTCGAGATGTTGACCGTGCTGGCACCGGCCCCACCGGTACCGCAGGTGTCGACGGCGCGCAGTCCCGGCGGGAGCAGCAGCGGCTGCGCCAACTCGAGCATCACGTCGGCGAGCGCGGAGACCTCCTGTTCCGTCTCGCCCTTGGTACGCAGCGCCGTCACGAAACCGGCCATCTGGGCGGGCGTCGCCTCGCCCGTCATCACCTGGCGCATCGCCCAGCTCGCCTGCTCAGCCGTCAGGGACGTACCGGACAGCAGTGTCGCCAGCAGCACGGGCCAGCTCAGCGGTCGGCTCACGTCCGTCCTCCCCCGCCGCTGGTCCGGATCAGGAGTGACGCAGACCGAAATGCGGCGTGTCCTCGACCGCCTGCCCGGTCGTCTGCTCCCGGGTCGCGCGGGCGCGCAGCAGGTCCACCGCCGTCGTCGTCAGCGCGAACGGGTCGATCGGGAGCGGCAACACGGCGTCAGCCCGCGACCACTTCGCCAGCCACTGGTCGTCCCGCCGGGCGATCAGCAGCAGGGTGGCGGGCGGGTCCTCCACCTCGTCCTTGAACTGCCGGGCCAGCCCCATGCCTCCGGTGGGCCACGCCTCGCCGTCCAGGATCGCCAGGTCGATACCGCCGGCGTCGACGGTCGCGGCCACCGCCGGGCCGTCTGCGCACTCGACGTACTCGACCCGCCCGATGTCCGCGCTCGGCGTCCGGCCGAGTGCCAGCCGGACCTGCTCGCGGACCGACGCATCGTCGCTGTAGACGAGAACCGTGCTCACCCAGCGGACTCTACCGGGCACCTTCGTCCCGCTCTCGCTCGACGTGGTCCGCCGCCCCGCTTGCAGGGGAGCCGTGGATGGGAGATACTGAGAATCGTTATCACCGGTTCGGTCCTGTCCGGGCCGAACGGACGCACCGGCATCGGAGGCATCGTGGAGACCGTGCAGGCCGATCCGCGGCTGACGCCGCAGCGGCGCGCGGTCCTCGGCGTGCTGACCGCGAGCCACGACCACCCGAGCGCGGCAGAGGTGCTGGCCCGGGTGCGCCGGGTCGCCCCCGGGATCGGCGCCGCGACCGTCTACCGGTCGCTCGCCCACCTCGTCGCGTCCGGGCAGGCGGTTGAACTCAGCTTCGAACGCGGCGCGGCCCGCTACGACGCGAACACCCGTCGACACGACCACCTGGTGTGCGACGGGTGCGGCCGGGTGCGCGACATCGAGGTGCCGGCCGACGAGCTCGACAGCGAACTGGGGCGCATTGCGCAGCTGGCCGCCGAGACCGGCTTCACCATTACCGCGTACGACTTGCGGTTCCGTGGCCGATGCGCCACGTGCGCTGCGTCGGCCACGCCCACCGCCTGACCCGACCCACCGACCCAGCACGTCCGAACGACACACCGAGGAAGGAACACCATGGCCAACCTGGACGGCAGCAAGACCCACGAGAACCTCAAGGAGGCATTCGCCGGCGAGAGCCAGGCAAACCGCCGCTACCTCTACTTTGCGCGGCGCGCCGACATTGAAGGCAACACCGAGGTGGCCGGCCTGTTCCGTGACACCGCAGAGGGCGAGACCGGTCACGCCTTCGGTCACATGGACTTCCTCGCCGCCGTCGGTGACCCGGCGACCGGTGAGCCCGTCGGCAACACCGAGAAGAACCTCGCCAGTGCCGTCGCCGGCGAGACCTACGAGTTCACCGCTATGTACCCCGGCTTCGCCAAGACGGCCCACGACGAGGGCTTCGAGGAGATCGCGGACTGGTTCGAGACCCTGGCGCGGGCCGAGAAGACGCACGCCGGGCGCTTCCAGAAGGCGCTGGATGGCGTCAAGGCGAACGCCTGACGGTTCCGGCTACATCTGACGTGTCAGGGCCTGCCTCCGCGCAGGCCCTGACACGTGCCCGGACCCACCCACCGGAGGTATCGATGACGGCGACCCTCGACCCGCAGGCGATCACGGTCGACCACACGGCCTACGCCGAGCGCCGGTCCGCGGACCGGGCCCGGATGATCCCGCTGCGCCGTACCCGCACCCTGCACGTCGGCGACCTGTTGGCGTTCGCGTTCGAGAACGCGGACACGCTGACCTACCAGGTGCAGGAGATGGTGCACACCGAGCGCATGACCGACCCGGCCGAGGTGGCGCACGAGCTCGACCTGTACGGGCGGATGCTGCCCGACTCGCACAGCCTGGTCGCGACCCTGCTCATCCAGCTCACCGACCCCGACACCATTCGCGAGGATCTGGCCCGACTCGACGGCCTGCAGCGCAGCGTCCGGCTGGAGATCGGCGATCCTGCCCAGCGGTATGTCGTCCGGGGCGAGGAGAT
>Ga0164242_10006717_pt1 | contig 12649 bp, 12 predicted proteins | sample OricomgcompostMG_FD_108783 | JGI IMG/M metagenome (GOLD analysis project Ga0164242, IMG submission 108783) | Miracle-Growth compost microbial communities from Emeryville, California, USA - Original compost - Miracle growth compost (MG) ... | reverse complement strand
CAGTTCCGGCGGGATCTCGCCCACGAACCGGGACGGCGGGTTGGCCGCGGGCGTGCCCCAGGCAGAGCGCACCAGCGACCGGGACACGTACAGCCGCTGCTGCGCCCTGGTGATCCCGACATAGGCAAGCCGCCGCTCCTCCTCCATCTCCCGCGGATCGCCGAGCGAGCGGATGTGCGGGAAGACGCCGTCCTCCATGCCGCTGAGGAAGACGACCGGAAATTCCAGACCCTTGGCGCTGTGCAGCGTCATCAGGGTGACCACCCCGCCGGTGTCCGGGTCCGGGAGTTCGTCGGTGTCTGCGACCAGCGACACCTGCTCGAGGAAGCCGGCCAGTCCGCCCCCGGGCGTGCCGGCTTCGTACTCGCGCGCCACGGCGACCAGCTCGGCGAGGTTCTCCCGCCGTCCCTCGGCCTCGATCTCCCCCTCTGTCGCCAGGGAATCGAGATACCCGGTGCGCGTCAGCACGGCCTCGGCGACCTCCGCGGCAGGCGCGCCCGAATCGGCCAACTCGCGCAGGTCGTCCATCGTCGCGACGAAGCCGCGGATCGCGGTCAGCGACCGGGTCGCCAGGTCGCCGATCTCGTCGGCACGGGCCAGCGCCGCAGCGAAACCGATCCGCTCCCGGCCGGCGAACCGCGCCACCGACTGCTCCGTCGTGTCCCCGATCCCGCGCCGCGGCGTGTTCAGGATCCGCCGCAGGCTGACCGTGTCGGCCGGGTTCGCCAGCACCCGCAGGTACGCCAGCAGGTCGCGGACCTCGCGCCGCTCGTAGAAGCGAACCCCGCCGACCACCCGGTAGGGCAGGCCGATCCGGATGAACACGTCCTCGAACACCCGGCTCTGCGCATTAGTGCGGTAGAAGACCGCGACCTGCGCCGGGGCGATTGCGTACTCGTCGGTCAGGGTGTCGATCTCGGCGCCGACGAACGCCGCCTCGTCATGCTCGGAATCAGCGACGTATCCGACGATCCGTTCGCCTGGACCGGCCTGCGACCACAGGTTCTTCGGCGTTCGCCCCGGGTTGCGGGCGATCACCGCGTTGGCCGCGTTCAAGATCGTCTGGGTGGAGCGGTAGTTCTGCTCCAGCAGCACCACGGTCGCGTCCGGATAGTCGCGCTCGAACTCGGTGATGTTGCGGATCGTCGCGCCGCGGAAGGCGTAGATCGACTGGTCCGCGTCGCCGACGACGGCCAGTTCGGCGGGGGGCACCGGGGACGCGTCCGCCGCGGTGCCGACCAGCTCGCGCACCAGCATGTACTGCGCGTGGTTGGTGTCCTGGTACTCGTCCACGAGTACCTGCCGGAACCGGCGCCGGTAGTGCTCGGCGATGTCCGGGAACGCCTGCAGCAGGTGCACCGTCGTCATGATCAGGTCGTCGAAGTCCATCGCCTGCGCCTGCTGCAACCGGGCCTGGTACGTCCGGTACACCGACGCGATCGTCTGCTCCATCTCGGTGCCGGCACGGTCTGCCGCGGTCTCGTGGTCGATCAGCTCGTTCTTCAGGTCGCTGATCTGGTTCGCCAGCCGCTTCGGCGCGAACCGCTTGCTGTCCAGGTCGAGCTCGCGGGCGACCAGGGTGACCAGCCGTTGGCTGTCCGCCTGGTCGTAGATGGAGAAGGCGCGGCGGAACCCCAGCTGCTGGTGCTGTTCACGCAGGATCCGGACGCAGGCCGAGTGGAACGTGGACACCCACATGGCCCGGGCCCGCGGGCCGACCAGCCGGGCCACCCGCTCCTTCATCTCGCCGGCGGCCTTGTTGGTGAAGGTGATCGCCAGCACCTCGCCCGGCGTGACCTGGCGCGCGGCGAGCAGGTACGCGATGCGGTGGGTGAGCACCCGGGTCTTGCCGGAGCCCGCGCCGGCGACGATCAACAACGGACCGCCGGCATGCGTCACCGCTTGGCGTTGCTGCGGATTGAGCCCCTCGAGGAGCGCCGCGACCCGGGGGTCGTCCGGCACGGCGGGAAGCGTCGCGGGCTGCGTCATGCGCTGCGTCGTCATCCGCTGCGTCAGCGGGATCGGGGTGTGGGCTGGGTCATCGGGGCCCAGTCTAGGTGGCGCCGGCGACGGGACCGGCAGGGATCAGCCCGTCGTGATCCGCTGTAGCGCGTACTTGACCACGGCGACCAAGCCCCGCTTCGCGGAGTCGTGGGCCCGCGCGTCGACACGGACGATCGGCACCGTCGGGTCGATCGCCAGCGCTGCCCGCACGTCCTCGGTCGCGTGCCGCTGTTCGTTGTCGAAGTCGTTGACGGCGATCACGAACGGCAGTTCGCGCGATTCGAAGAAGTCGATCGCCGGGAACGCGTCGGCCAGCCGACGGGTGTCGACCAGCACCACCGCGCCGATGGCGCCGCGGACGAGTTCGTCCCACATGAACCAGAACCGGTCCTGCCCCGGAGTCCCGAACAGGTAGAGGATCACGTTGCCCGGCAGCGAAATGCGCCCGAAGTCCAAAGCCACGGTCGTGGTGGCCTTGGCCCCGACCTGCGTCAGGTCGTCGAGACCCTCGCTCGCCGCGGTCATCGCGGCCTCGGTCCGCAACGGCGGGATCTCGGACACCGCCCCGACGTACGTCGTCTTCCCGACGCCGAATCCACCCGCGACGATGATCTTCACCGGCACCGGTGGGGCCGCCAGCGTGGCGGTTCCCCCTGCCGTGTCAGAGCGACTGGAGTCCATCGAGCACCTTCCCGAGCAGAGCCGCGTCCGGACCGCGACGGTCCGATCCCGGCAGGTGAATGTCGAGCAGTCCCTCGGCGTGCAGGTCACCGACGAGGACCCGGGCGACGCCGAGCGGCAGCCGCAGCCGCGCGGAGACCTCCGCAACCGACTGCAGATCGGCACACAGCCGGATCACGTCGGCGCGTTCGAACTGCAGCGCCCCCTGGTGCGCAGCGCCGGCCTCGTTACGGGTGACCAGCGCTTCCATCGGCAGCGGCTCGCCGTCGGCCACCCGGGTGCGGCCGCCGGTCACCGTGTAGGGCCGTACCAGCCGCATCGCGTCCGGCTCGTCGCCGCTTCGCAGCTCCTCGCTCACAGGGGCAGCGCTGCCTGCAGCTCGCGCCGGAGTTCCGGGGTGAGCAGGGCGCCGACCCGACCGACCAGCCGGGCCATCTCATACCCGACCAGGCCGACGTCCGCGCGGGTGTCCGTCACCGTGACCAGGATCGAACCGTCGCTGATCGCCATCACGAACAGGAAGCCGAGCTCCATCTCGATCATGACCTGGCGAACCTCGCCCTGCTCGAAGCAGAGCGCGGCGCCCCGGGTCAGACTGGCCATGCCGGAAGCGATGGCGGCGAGCTGGTCCCCCTGGCTGCGCTCCATCCCCTCGTTCATCGCCAGCAGCAGTCCGTCCGCACTGACCACGGCTGCAGAGGTGATGCCCGGCACCGCACGGGAGAACTGGCCGACCAGCCAGTTCAGGTCGCTCACGGCGCTCATGCTCGGTCCGCCACTGCGGCAGCGGCGGGCTGCTCGGTACGGCCGAGGGCGAGGCCCTGGCTGTACGCGGCGAGCAGCGACCGGGTGTGCTCTGCCAGCGGCTCGTCCGGCTCCGACGCGTCCGGTTGCGGCACCTGCTCCAGCGCTTCCGGCTGCTCCGGGTCGGCCTGCTCCGGCTGATCCGGCTGATCCGGCTCGGCCGCGGCAGCCGCCGGCTCGGGCGCGAGCACGTCCGCAGTGCCGACCGGGGCGTCATGCAGCTCGGAGAACGCCGCCATCGTGCTCGCGATCGCCGGCAACTTCGCCGTGATCAGCGGGTCCGCGTCCGTGGCCAGGGCGGCGATCGGCGCCGGCGCGACCCCGTCCGGAAGGTACTGACGCGGCAGGCTCGGGACGGCGTGCGCAGCGTCCGCTGGCATCCCGGTGCCAGCAGCGGCGGGTGCGCCCACCGCGGGCATCGGCTCCGTCCCGGCGGCGGCAGGTCCGGTCGGACGGGAAGTGGCCTGCAGCAATCCGGCGGGCAGGCTCACGGTGGCGACCGTGCCCTGGTCGGTCTGGCTCGCCAGCCGGACATGGATGTCGTAACGGGCACTGAGTCGGCTCACCACCCGGAAGCCGAGCATGCCGCCGACGGTCAGGTCCTCGCTGCCGTCTCCGGCCGCGAGCCGCTTGTTCTGCTCCTCGAGGTCGTCCGGGGTGAAGCCGACACCGCGGTCGGTGATGGTGATGACGTACCCGTCCCGCTGCCGCAAGCCAGAAACCGTCACCCGGGTGGACGGCGGCGAGAACACCGCTGCGTTCTCGATCAGCTCGGCCAGCAGATGCACCACGTCGACCACGGCATGGCCGAGGAGCTCGGCGTCGCCCTGCACGGTGACGTCCACCCGGGCGAAATCCTCGATCTCCGCGACCGCGCCCCGGATCACTTCGGCGAGCGACACGGGCCGGTTCAGCCGGCGCGCCGACTCCTCGCCGGACAGCACCAGCAGGCTCTCCGCGTTGCGCCGCATCCGGGTGGCGAGGTGGTCGATGGCGAACAGCGTCGACAGCGTGCTCGGGTCCTCCTCCTCGGCCTCCATGGCGTCGATGCGGGACAGCTGCCGGTACAGCAGCGCCTGGTTTCGACGGGCGAGGCTGACCAGTAGGTCGCTGGTGGCCTGCTGGCGCTCGGACAGCAACTGCGAGCGGGCGCTCTCGGACGCGCCGAGCTCGGTGGCGAGCCCGGCGAGCGCGGTCCGGGTCTGTCGCTGGGCGCGCCAGAGCGTGACCAGTCCGAAACCGCCGCCGATGAGCGCGACGGCGTACACCAGGGCCCAGCCCAGCGACCTGCCGTCGACCGCGTCGTGCGCGAGCAGCACCCGTGGTCCGATCGCGACCAGGGCGAGCGCATCCACGACCAGCAGCAGCGCCAGCAACCGGCGCTGACGGGTACGCTGGCGTCGATCCGCGTCGCGCGGAGTGGGCTTCGACACGGTTCCTCCTCGGGGCGCAGCTTTCGGAACGCAGCTCGCTGAGCTCAGCTGGTCAGACGCAGCCGCTCGGGTGCAGCATCGGCAGCCGGACAACCGGGTCTTGACACCGTCGAGCGGACAAATCGCCGGGACGACAGCCCCCACGTTTCAGTCCGCACCTGTGCTGCTCCCAGGAACCTGCCAGCATGAGCGGGCAGGCTGTCCTCGAGCACTGCCGACGCGAGGAGAAGATGTGCGTACCCACCTGGAGCTGCCCGAACGGAGCTGCAAGCCACGCGAGACCGGGCTGACGATGGTCATCGACTCCGGTCTGCCGTTGCACGCGTTCACCGACGTGGTGAGCACCTGGGCGTCGCAGATCGACCTGGTCAAGTTCGGCTGGGGGACCGCGGTCGTCTCCCCGCACCTGGACACCAAGCTGGCCGTGCTGCGCGACGCCGAAGTGGACTACTTCTTCGGGGGCACCCTGTTCGAGCTGCACCTGCTGCAGAACCGGTTCGACGACTACCGGCGCTGGTGCAGCCAGGCCCGATGTCGTTACGTCGAGGTCTCCAACGGCACCCTGCCCATCAGCAACACCGAGAAGGCCGCCTACGTACGCAAGCTCGCGGCCGACTTCCGCGTGCTGTCCGAGGTGGGGTTCAAGCAACCTGACCGGGACGCCACGCTGCACCCTCAGGACTGGGCCCGGTGCGCACACGAGGACATGGATGCGGGCGCGGCGCTGGTGATCACCGAGAGTCGGGAGAGCGGTACGACCGGCCTGGCCAACGCCGACGGCACACTGCGGCCCGACGTGCTGGCCGCGCTGCTCGACTCCGGTCTACGGCCGGAGCAATTGCTGTTCGAAGCACCGACCAAGACGATGCAGACCCAGCTGGTTCGCCGTCTCGGACCGGACGTCAACCTCGGCAACATCGCCCCGCACGACATCGCCGCGGTGGAAACGCTCCGGCTCGGCCTGCGCGCCGACACGATGCTGCACCTGCACTCCCGCGAGCTGGGCCGCGATGCGACGGCCTGACGACGCCTTCCACCTCGCGATCCCGGCCCGCGACCTGGACGAGGCCTACGACTTCTACGTCACCGGGTTGGGTTGCCACCTCGCCCGGCGTTACGACGACCGGATCACGCTGGACTTCTTCGGGGACCAGCTGGTCTGCCACCTCGCACCGGAAGCGGTGCCGGTCGGCGACGAACTCGCCGCGCTCCGGCTCTACCCCCGGCACTTCGGCGTGACCTTCCACGACCGCGCCGACCTGGACCGACTGCTGCGCCTGGTCGAGCTGCGCAAACTTCCCGTCTTCGCGGCGGCCCGGCTGCGATTCGAAGGACTGGTCGAGGAACACACCACGGTGGTGCTGCGAGACCCGTCCGCGAACCTGCTCGAGTTCAAGCACTACCACGATCCGCGGATGATGTATTGAGCGCATTCGACGCGCCCCCCGCCGAAACGGCTGCTCGTGCGGCGGCGTGGCCGATCACGGACGGCGGGTGGCTGGTCCGGCACGGCGAGAGCAGCGGCAACGTCGCGGGCATGGTGCAGGGCCAGTCCGGCGGCCACGGCCTCACCGCCGCCGGCCACGGGCAGGCCGCTGCGCTGGCCGAGACCTTCCCGACCGGGCTCGCGGTCCGGGTGTACGTCAGCGACCTACCCCGTACGCGCCTCACCGCGGGACCGCTGGCTGCCCGGCTGCGGCTGCGGCCGGTCCCGGTCGAGGCCCTGCGCGAGCGCAACCTGGGCGTGCTCGAGGGCACGCCCTGGTCGGACGCCGACCCGGCGGCGACCGGGATTGCCGGGGACGTCGTCTGCGACCCCGACGCCTCCCCCGTCGGCGGCGAGTCGATCGCCGACCTCGCGAGCCGGGTGCTCGCCGCCCTGGAGGAGATCGTCGAGCGACATCGCGGCACCGGGGTACGCCCAGTCGTCGTCACCCACGGCGGCCCGATCCGGGTCGCGCTGGCGCGCCAGGCCGGAATACCGCTGCTCGGACTGCGCTGGGACGCGGTGCCGCACGCCCAGCCGCTGCCGTACCGGGGGGGGGCAGAACTGACGTGACTGGTCTACCCGACGGACCGGGCGCTCCGGCGCCGGCCGGCGCCGGTCTCGCGGCCCTGCTGCAGTTGCGGGTGGCACAGCATCCCGACCGGGCCTGCTACGTCGCGGCTCGGGGCGGTGGCTCGGTCCGCTACGCGCAGCTCGGCGACGCAGCCGCGCACTGGGGCGCCGTCCTGGCCGCGTCGCCGGACCTGCGACAGCGTCCCATCGGTCTCGCGATCGCGGACCCGCTGCGGTTCGCGGCCAGTTACGTCGGCCTGCTCGCGGCAGGTGCCACCGTCGCCCCACTCGATCCGTCCGCGCCAGCGCAGCGACTCGCCGCCGACCTGCACGAACTCGGCGGCGAGTGTCCGGCACTGGTCACCGACGGGGAGCTGCCGTCCGGTGTCGTCGGGCTGCGCCCGCCAGCCCCTGACGGGCACCCCGGCATGAGCGCGGCAACCGGCGCGGCCGGGACGGCGTCCGGTCGGGTCCTGCTGCGCAGTTCCGGCACCACCGGCAACCGCAAGCAGCTACTGCTCACCGAGCGGCAGCTGCTGCATACCGCTCGCGCCGTGGTCGAGCACCACCGGCTCGGGCCGGGCGACCGCGGGTTGTGCCCGTTGCCGCTGTTCCACGTCAACGCGGAGGTCGTCGGGCTGCTCTCGACGCTGGTCGCGGACGCGGCGTTGGTCATCGACGACCGCTTCCACCGCAGCGATTTCTGGGACCTGGTGGACGCGCACGGCGTCACCTGGATCAACGTGGTGCCGGCGATCCTGGCGATCCTCGCCGTCGAGGTACCGCCGCAGCCGCGGCGGCCGCAGGTGCGCTTCGCGCGGTCGGCGTCCGCGCCGCTTCCGGTACCGGTGCTGCGGCGGTTCGAGGCCGCGTACGGCATCCAGGTGCTGGAGACGTACGGGATGACCGAGGCGGCGAGCCAGATCACCGCGAACCCGCTCGACGGCCCGCGCCGCGCCGGGTCGGTCGGACTGCCGGTGGCGACCGACCTGCGAGTGGTGGACGACGACGGAGCGCCGTGCCCGCCAGGGGTGGTCGGCTCGGTCCAGATCCGCGGTGAGGGGGTGCTCCCCGGGCCGCTGCCGGGTGGCTGGCTGGAGACCGGCGATCTGGGTCGGCGGGACGACGACGGTTACCTCTACCTGACCGGACGAAGCGGAGACGTGATCAACCGCGGCGGCGAGAAGATCTTCCCGCGCGAGGTCGAGGAGGAACTGCTGGCCGACGCCGACGTCACTGCAGCGGTCGTCGCCGGGCTGCCGGACCCGGTGCTCGGAGACGTACCGGTCGCGTTCGTCACGGTTTCCGCATGCGCCGACCCCGCCCAGGTGGCCGACCGGCTCCGGCACCGCTGCGACGAGCAACTCGCCAAGCAACAACGCCCGCGCCGGATCTACGTGGTCGCCGCGTTGCCGACCGGTGCCACCGGCAAGGTCAGCAATCGGCTCGCCCGGGACCGCCACGCGGCGCTGGCTGCAACCGCCCTCGCCCGCAGCTGAGCACCGCCGGTGTACGCCCGCGGGCGTACACCGGGACGCACCCCGGGGTGGACGCGGCGGGCACCGTCGGGCGCTTACCGTGCGGTGATGGATCGAGGGCGGGTACTGCGCGAAGCCGCGCTGGTGGTCGCGGTCGCGGCGTTCCAGTTGCTCGGCACGCATGCCGCCGCAGAACACCAGCACGCCGCCCGCGGCCTCGATGCCGGCAGCACCCTGCTGCTGCTCGTCGGGCCGCTCGCGCTGCCGTTGCGCCGGTGGCTGCCCTGGGCGACGGTCGGCGCGGCGGTGCTCGCTGCCGTCGCGTACTTCTCCATCGGCTACCCGGGCGGCCCGGTGTTCGCCTCGGTGGTCGTCGCGCTGGTCGCACTGCAACGCGACCGGGTCCGGCAGATGCGAGTCGCGCGGCGACAACAGGAGGAGCGGCGGCGCGGCGAGGAGCGGCTGCGGATCGCCCGCGAGTTGCACGACGTGCTCGCGCACAGCACCGCCGTGGTCTCGGTCCAGTCCGGGGTGGCGCTGCACCTGCTCGACACCCATCCCGAGCAAGTGCGCCCCGCGCTCGAGGCCATCCGGGAGGCGAGCGCGCAGAGCCTGCGCGAGCTGCGCGCCGCACTCGACGTGCTCCGATCCGATGCACCCGGCGCCGACCCGTCCGGCACCGATCCGGGCAGCGCCGGCAACCGGGCACCACAACCCGGCCTGGACCGGCTCGACGACCTGTTGACCAGCTCCGCGGCCGCCGGTCTGGACGTGCGCGCGAGCGTCGAGGGTGAGCGGCGCGCTCTGGACCCGGCGGTCGACCTGGCCGGATACCGGGTGATCCAGGAGGCTCTGACCAACGCGGCCCGGCACGCGGGCAGCAGGGAGGTGCGGGTGCGGGTGCGGTACGAACCGAACGGCCTCGTCCTGCAGGTGGACAGCACCGGACGCACCGCGACCCGGTCGCCCGGCGGCGGCGCCGGCCTGATCGGAATGCGGGAACGGGTCACCGCGCTCGGCGGGACGGTGCAAGCGGGTCCGACCGCGGGCGGGTTCCAGGTACGCGCCGAGGTGCCGTACGAGGCCGGTTCGTGAGCGAGCCGCAGGCGGCGCCGACCCGGGTCCTGCTGGTCGACGACCAGCACCTGGTACGGGCCGGCTTCCGCGCGCTGGTCGACGCACAGGCCGACCTCACCGTCGTCGGGGAAGCCGTCGACGGTCCGAGCGCGGTGGCGCAGTGCCGGGCGCTGCGGCCGGACGTGGTGCTGATGGACATCCGGATGCCCGGCGGTGACGGGCTGCAGGCCACCGCGCAGATCGCGGCGGACCCGGCGCTGGACAGCGTGCGGGTGCTGGTGCTGACCACCTTCGGCCTCGACGAGTACGTATTCGAGGCACTGCGCAGCGGCGCCAGCGGGTTCCTGGTCAAGGACACCGAACCGGCCGAACTGCTCACCGGGATCCGGGTTGTCGCCGCGGGCGACGCGCTGCTGTCCCCGCGGCTGGTGCGCCGGCTGATCGAGGAGTACGCACAGCGGGCGAAGGAACCAGCCGACGACCGGGCGGTCGACCTGCTGACCGAGCGGGAACGCGAGGTGGTGACGCTCGCCGGGACCGGCCTGTCCAACGACGAGATCGCGGCCCGGCTCGTGGTCAGCCCGGCGACCGCGAAGACGCATGTCAGCCGCGCGATGATCAAGCTCGGGATCCGGGACCGCGCCGGCCTGGTCGTGTTCGCCTACGAGACCGGGCTGGTGCGTCCGGGCTGGGCTTGACCCGTTCCTGCCGGCGTACCTGCGCGGGCGCGCCGCGGCTGCGGCGTACTCCCCCGGTCGTAGCCCAACTCACTCCGCTGGTGCGACGACCGGCTGGCGGGAACCGGCAACCGTGCTGGCATGACGTATTCAACGACGGCAGCCGGTGCGTCCGACCTCGCGATCGAGACGCACGGCCTGACCAAGACGTACGGAAACCGGACGGTCGTCGACCGTCTCGACCTGGCGCTGCCGACCGGTGTGGTGGCGGGGTTCGTGGGTCCCAACGGCGCCGGCAAGTCCACGACGCTGCGGATGCTGCTCGGCCTGGTGCGGCCGAGTTCCGGTGACGGCAGGGTGCTCGGCATCCCGCTGAACCGGCCGCAGGAGTACCTGCCGCAGGTTGGTGCGCTGATCGAAGCACCGGCGTTCTACCCGGCGCTGACCGGGACCGCGAACCTGCGGGTGCTCGCCACGCTCGGCGGCATCCGGACCGAACGGGTCGGGCAGGTCCTCGACCGGGTCGGGCTCGGTGACCGGGGTGACGACCCGTACAAGGCGTACTCGCTGGGCATGAAGCAGCGCCTCGGCATCGCTGCGGCGTTGCTGGCACGGCCGCGCCTGCTAGTGCTGGACGAGCCGACCAATGGGCTCGACCCGGACGGAATCCGGGGCATGCGGGCGCTGGTGCGCTCGATCGCCGACGAGGGGCCGACCGTGCTGGTGTCCTCGCACCTGCTCGGCGAGGTGCAGCAGGTCTGCGACTGGCTGCTCATGGTGGAAGACGGCCGCCAGCTCTACCAGGGCCGGACCGCCGATCTACTGTCCGGCAACGCCGGGGTGCGGATCCGGCCGGAGCACCCGGCGGACCTGCCCCGGCTCGCAGACCTGCTGCACCGCAGCGGCTTCGAGGCCGGTGTCGACGGGCAATGCCTCACCCTGACCGGAGACGGGTTGGACGACGGCGTGCTGGCGGCCATCAACCGTACGACCGCAGCCGGAGGGATCACCCTGGTGGAACTCTCCCGTACCGCCGCCACGCTGGAAGAGCGCTACGGCGCGCTGGTAACCGGAGGTGTCCGATGATGGGCCCAGGTCCGATGGGCCCAGGTCGGATGGGCAACGTGATCCGGGCGGAGCTGCTCAAGCTCCGTCGCCGTTCGGTCGTCGTCGCGGTGGCCGGGGTGGTCCCGCTGCTCGCGGTGATCTCGACCGTGGTGCTGTTCGCGAACGCCGGCAGCGGCAGTCCGGATACCGGTCCGCAGGCGGAGTTCAACCCGACCCTCGGGCAGCTCGGCGAGAGCGGTGGGATGACCCGCGGTTTCGTCGCGGCGGCGTCGTTCCTCGGGCTGCTGGTACTGATCACGTTCGTCGCGTCGGTCGCGAACGAGTGGGGTCAGGGGACGCTGCGCGCACTGCTGGTCCGGGAACCGCGGCGGCTGCGGCTGCTGGCCGGGAAGGCGGTCGCGCTGCTGCTCGTCACCGCGATCGCGTTCGTGCTGGCACTGGTCGCCGGCTCCGTTGCCGCGTACGTGATGGCGGCGGTGCGCGACGTGCCGACGGGCGCGTGGCTGGGAGCGGGTGGTTGGCGCACCACCGGCGGCGACTGGCTGCGCTCGGTGCTGTCGGTCGGCTGCTACGGACTGATCGGGCTGGCGCTCGGCTCGCTGGTCCGGTCGACCACCGTCGGTATCGCGATCGCGTTCGCGTGGTTCTTCCCGTTCGAGCACATCCTGCAGAACAACTGGGCCGGCGCCGGTCGCTGGTTCCCGGGGCTGCTGTTCGAGGCCGTCGCCACCGACGGCAACGACGTCACGTCGTTCGGACGGGCGTTGGCGCTCGGCGCGGTGGTGGTGGCGGTGATCGTCGCCGTCGCCTGTGTCGATTTGCGACGGCGGGACGTCAACGCCTAGGAAGCGGAGCGGACCGCCTACTCCCACTCGATGGTGCCGGGGGGCTTGGACGTCACGTCCAGCACCACCCGGTTCACCTCGCGCACTTCGTTGGTGATGCGGGTGGAGATCCGGGCCAGCACGTCGTACGGCAGCCGGCTCCAGTCCGCGGTCATCGCGTCCTGGGAGGACACCGGCCGCAGCACGACCGGGTGTCCGTACGTCCGGCCGTCGCCTTGCACGCCGACCGAGCGGACGTCCGCCAACAGCACCACCGGGCACTGCCAGATCTCGCCGTCCAGTCCGGCCGCGGTCAGTTCCTCCCGGGCGATCGCGTCCGCGGCACGCAGGATCTCCAACCGCTCGCGGGTGACCTCGCCGACGATCCGGATGGCCAGCCCCGGGCCCGGGAACGGCTGCCGGCCGACGATCGCCGCGGGCAGTCCCAGTTCGGTGCCGACCCGGCGCACCTCGTCCTTGCAGAGCGTGCGCAGCGGCTCGATGAGCTCGAAGTCGAGGTCTTCGGGCAGGCCGCCCACGTTGT
>Ga0164242_10006716_pt1 | contig 12649 bp, 11 predicted proteins | sample OricomgcompostMG_FD_108783 | JGI IMG/M metagenome (GOLD analysis project Ga0164242, IMG submission 108783) | Miracle-Growth compost microbial communities from Emeryville, California, USA - Original compost - Miracle growth compost (MG) ... | reverse complement strand
TGGTGCGGCTGGTGCTTTTGGCGGTCAGGAAGACAGCGTGCCCCAGATCACGGCAAATGATGCCGTCGTGGCTGCTGCGACAGTGGCGCCGACGAGTGGAGGTTCGACGATCTTGGGAAGGAACGGTGAGCTCGGGAGTCTACTCGCTCTGGCGCTGGGTGGTCTCTCCGTCGTTCTGTTACTATGAGGAGGGTGTTAAAATACGGTAGTACATATGTAATGAGTATCGAAAGTACCCAGTTCAGTTTTATAATTATACTTGCGCACCTATCCTGCATGAGTGGTAGCTTAGGTAGGTAGAAGTAGAATTCAAAGTTCTTATTCCAGAATATTAAAGAGATGAGATGACTAGTTAAACAGACAGATACACCGTCACGTTACTGAGCACCATAGAGAGAAAGCATCCTAGTTATATAAATCCCTTATTAATTCCCAAGGCCGCTCTCGCATTCCCGTTGAGGTTCTGTAGCCTCGTTACGATTGCCGCTGCCCCCAGCGTGCCGTGTAGGGCCTGCCCGGCGGGACTCTGCCAAAAGGCGATCATGTCAGGAAGCCGACGGAGAACGTAGCTGACCACGTTGTCCTCCATGGCCTGGAAGAAATTGCGATAATACTCGTTCAGAGCGGCCTCGAGGCCGATACCAGAAGATGAGACCACGGGCAGGACACCGCTATTATCGAGGGCGGAGCTGTTGGTTTGGTCTTGGTTAGTTTCAGTGACGAAGACCTGACGGCGGAAGAGAGGCGTGGGGCATGGATGATGGTTAGGAGTGAGGGAAACAGATGATAAACGTACAATATTGAGCGCATTTTAGCAAGAGTTGTTGAGAAGGATTGCTGAACCTGTCGTTGCGTGGGATATCAACAAGTGTCCATGCGAAGGAAGGGATGCGAGAGCGGCTTACACTTGGATCATTCATGTAAGCAATCACGACTTCGATTCGCGAGATAATATCCTATGATACTTGTCAGCTCTGGCGTGCCCCAAGTAAGGCGCCCGTAATAGAAAACGTACAATCTGGGTGGTAGGTGACATCTTCGCCCACTTCTTATCGGCATTTATATTAGTATACAATCCCCAAATAGCAGCCTTTAGCGAGTTCTCTTTCGCCGTTAGGACTTGAAGGTTGTCAATATCGTCTGGAGTTCCGAAGATGGTGAAAAAGAGACTAGACAATTTCATGGAAGCGGGTGCGTTGGGGAAAGAGCCGGAAATACCCTAGGACATCGCTGGTATTAGCACTATTCACCATTCAGACAAAGTTGCTGGCTATCGAGATCTAACTATATCGGCAGGCATACAAGTTGACTTAGCGTTCGGTCGAAGTACCCGCCTTTCTGGAGGACTGCGACAAGATCATATTTCATTACAGACGTCGCGGTACCGCTTGGGAGCTTTCCCGCGAGAAGGCTGTTAAAGAAATTCTTTGGTGTTTGGAGTTCCGTCGCTGGTAGTTGTTAGCGGTCAGCGTCAATGGAATCTGATGTTGTGCGAGGGATCCTACCGTGCTCCACAACAATCTTCACTCCCGCCTGTATGGAACTATGGGCCACTTTGACAAGTCCTAGAGTCAGGCAGCCTCCTGTCGTCGTTGCAGCGTAGACCAACCGCCCACCATTCCTGATAAGCCCCCCGGCCCCGGGATAAGCCGCTGTGGTAAAAGTGTTGATGGTGTTGCCATTCGCCTGGCAGATCTTGGAGAACCTGCCGCCACCGCGTTCCTCGAGCGAGTGATTGCCAAACCCGACCTTCTCGTGCTCGTCGATCACGTCCCGAATATCAGCTGCTAGACTCTGCTCGAGGATGTCTTGGGCCCATGGAACCGAGAGGGGGATTTCAAAGGAAACTCCGGAGTCCGTAAATATCTTAACTATCTGATCGGGCCGGAGGCCTGCGATGCTGTACGACGCCTCAAGCTGTGAGGCGCGCTTGTGCACTGAAGGGTCTGCATTATTGGGGATAGAGAAGCACTCATCCTCGTACCAGTACAACTCAAGGATATCCTTGTCGTCAACTGGGTCGTCGTCTTTCTCCGATGCCTCGACGAAGTCTCCCTCGGTCGAGTAGCAGAAGTCCGTGTTGGTCGGCACATCGGGGGTCTTGGTTGGATTCGAGCAGCAGAAGAACTGGTAGCCCTCAGAGCAACCCGAAGGATCAGTGGCGATTGGAGTTTTCCCGGAAGGACAGCCGGCGTTGCAGGTGTAAGGATGGAATATTGTGGAGTACGAGTACCACGCGCAGTCTGTGAAGGCGGGTGGTTGAGTGCAGCACATACTCTTGTACCCGAGATAGCATCCCTGCTCTCCACCGGCTCCGTAGTTGCTGTAGGTCAGCTGCTTACGGTCGCTCTCGTCACAGCCGTAGGCTTTGAAGGGCACGGCCGAGCAGAATGGCGATGCTCCTTCCCACTTGCAAGTGCCAATCGCGGCATCGGACGCCGTCTTCTTGCAGCAGAGACGAGTGTGTCCGGCGAAGCACCCACCCACATTGGTCGTCACCTCGACTTCATCGTCTTGACATTTTTCGTTGGAGCAGTTGATGCCATGGCCCCGCCACTGGCAACTTGGGACGTCGTTCGTAGGGCAACAATAGGCTCTCTCCTGGTTCTTAGGACAGGCATTGTAGAACCCGATGTTGCCCTTGCCTTTGCCACTGGCAAATTGCGCCGCAGATAGTTTTGGAGGGCAGGTGGTTTCGCCGCTGGGTTTACAGTCACCCCACACACAACCAGTGATAGTGTCCTGTGATCTGTCTGTGGCTGCTAGTGACAGGGCAAACCTTCCCGTTGTTTGAGACAGCGCTTGGGCTGCAGTTCCCAAGCTGTCGTCAGTTGAAGCGGCCTATTTATGAAAGGATGGTTAAACTTCGTGTTGACGTTTGCTGAAAATCTGGAGGGACATCTTTGAGGAAACAAAAAGGCGTTACTAACCCAGACCAAGGTACCACCGAGACAGAGCTTATTAGCGTAATCAAGTTTTGTTTTGAAAGTCTCTGCGTTGTCGTAGGAGACCCATTGATTATCACCCCAGGTGACGATCTGGACGGCAGCATCCTCATCCAAGGTGATGGTGGCACCGGCGTCGACGAGTCTGTTGATTTCTACGAAGGATAGAGTCCCGGCGCTGTCTGTACATTCTCCAGGCGCACCTCCTCCGCTAAAACCGCACCCTGCAGTCTTGCAATTTGGGTCGGTGAGCGTGAAGCTACGGCCATAGAACCCAAGGCCTAGGTTTATCAACTTGGGATCGATCTGTTAACGTGTTAATTAGCGACTGGAATGGGAGAAGGCCACTCATCCAACAAGAAGAGGCTGACGTACATTGTTTCGCCAGAATAAATCCATCGTCTGGTCTATCTCAGTGAGGTTGGTGTGTGCCATCACTTTTGGACCAAGAGACGCAATTGTCGAGTCCCAAGTGCCATGAAGATCGTAGGTCATGACATTGAAGAAGTCAATAACCTTGGAGATTTCAACAATGTCGAAATGCTGCAAATACCAGTAGCTGGACGGAACTGTGATGCTAAGGCCGTATGGGTGGCCACTAGCTGCGAAGGCGCCCTTCAGGTTCTTGAGGAAGGTAACATAGTTGGTGTAGTCGGCGGGAATACCGCTTCTCTCCTCGGCAACTGGGTACTCCCAATCGATGTCGACTCCATCAAAGCCGTATGTCTGCATGAAAGAGATCAGGCTCTTCGCAAAATTGTCCTGTGCAGAGGAAGATGCAGCGAGATTGGAGAAAGTCCTGGCCGTTGGCTGATCCGGGTCATTCATAGACCAGCCGCCAACGGAGATCCATGTCTGGAGCCCGGCGTTGGTCTCCTTCAGCTTTGTAAAACGAGGCCACAACTCTTTGTCTATGTCTGACATCGGTGCGATGGCAAAGCTCACTGGATCAACGAAGGCAAAGGCGTAATTCAAATGGGTGTATCCAGCTGCCGGGATGTTCTCCGGGTACATGCCATCGCAGGGCCGAGTGGTGGACCATCCCTCATAGTAGCCAATAGTTTTCTGGTTGGAGCTGGACCCGGTGCAGGATGGTTTCAAGACCTTTTCAGTGCCGCAGAAGTCCTCCGTAGTGCCACCTTTGATTGTCAGTTCGATCACGGAACGACACCCACACTCTTCGAACTTACAGAATCCAAACTTGCTGCAACACACATTCAGTGGACACTTCTCTGCTTGGGAGTACTCCGGTCCCCAGCCAGGGTCGCACTCGGATTTGGAGTCACAGTTGCTGGTACAGTTTCCAGGACCACAAAAGTCTGGGCCCATGCCACAGACTTGAGATATGCCACAGCATCCTAGGGCACATGGCTTGTCCGGACCACTATTCCACCGTCAGTAAGAGATTCCAAAGACTAAGAGTAGAGAATTAACGCTAGAGAATTGAGGAATTTAAACAGGCATACCATGTGTAGTCCTGAGCATTGGCGAAGGCTAGAAGGGTTGAGGCAACGACTATGGCAGCCCTGATGAGCAACATGGTCGCGACGGTCAGATCTGCGAAGCCGCGGATTCTGGGCAGAAGATGGTAAAGAGTATAGAGAGAAGAAATACATGAGGTGCAGAGCCCACCTCCGTCAACGCTCATAACTCTCCTCTCATCTTGGCCTCATGTATACCCCTATCCCCTCCCCTTCCCTTTTCCTTCTCGCACGCGCCTGCCGCATTCAACAACATCCTGCGATTCTGACCGGCCCGATCCCGGTCATGCATGTTTCTTTCCTGGAGACTGTCAGGCCATTAGATGAGGAATCACAAAGATGTTGAGCCTCCTATTCGCCAAGCCAGGGATGAGGCACACTTGGAAGGGTGTAGGCGCTGACGTGAAATTAATTAACGCACTGTAACCCTTGAGGTGTGTTCAGATGAGCAGTCAAACCACGATGTAAGCAGAGAAGAGGGGTTACACTTTTGTTGACTATTGGAATGGGAATGGGGGTGCCATACCACTGTGGCGTCGCACAACGACGCCTCTGTTTCTCCTCATTTCCCGGCCGCGCCGGCGCCCCAGCCTGATGCGGCGTTACATGGTGTAATGGGCAACCCCGCGAGAGCCGATATGCCCCTTATCACCTTCCGGGGTTGTGCAACCTTCTTCTGCTTACGGAATGAGCACCCACATCTACAAGACCGGCTCGCCCCACGAGCGGACGCAGCGCACTTCGCATCAATGGCGAAATGCTCATTCCCACTTCAACGCTCCCTCCCGTGAATATGGCAGGCCACCGTCTCGCGGTCGTTACTGCTGTCTTTCTCGCTTTCTCTGCACAAGTGCTTGCAGACTTTGCCGTCATTGAGCCGGGGACGATTGCCAACACTTCATCGGCATCACTGTCGAGTGATTGTGTTAGTGCGATTGAGTCCAGTGTCCAATGCGACCCTTACCTCCAACTCTCGTCACAATTCGACGAGTATGGTGCTGATAATGTCACTCAAGAGTACGTTTGTACCACTGACTGCTTATCGTCCCTTGAGACATACATCACCAATGCCGAGTCTGCTTGTGCTGGGCAGTCTCCCGCCTGGGATGGCCTACCACATGCGTACTATGGAAAGATTCTCCAAGCAACATACAATCTCAGCTGTCTCAAGGACCCTACCACGGGAGTTTACTGCACAAGTAAGTATAGTCACACTTTAGGAACTTTCGTTGAGGAAAGAGACTGACATCACTACGGCACATAGACTACCTGCTGAGCTTTGGAAGCGCCACGGTCTCTGAGCTAACCCTGGAACAAGCATGCTCTCCTTGCATGCTTAGTGTTGGGCAGCAAATTCAGTCCACATCGTACAGCAACTATGATGAAGAGCTAGCAGACCAATGGACTGCGTTACAGGGTCGTTGCGGTACAAGCTACGATACAGATATCCAGCCTCCCGACACAAACGCTACGAATGTCTTCGGTTATGCCGTCAACTACCCCACGGCCACGTCATGTTGGTCTGATAGCACTTACACAGTCGTTAGTGGTGACAACTGCGGCTCCATTGCTATCTCTCAGAACGTGGCTACCGGCTCGCTCATCACGCTCAACAACATCCTACCCGACTGCACTAACCTACAGATCGGACAGGTTCTGTGTCTTCCGCAGACGTGTACCACCTACTCGGTGCAGCCAGGTGACACGTGTTTCGGCATCGCCGATACGCACGGCATCACCTTCACGCAACTGCTGTCGTACAACCCATCCTTGAACCCAACCTGCACGAATCTGATTTCGGGAACCAATATCTGCGTCTCCCTCCCTGGCGGAGAAGTCTATAATGCCACAGCCATTTCGGGTGCAACGGCCACACAAACCGGGAGCTATGCTACGGCAACTGTCAGTCCACCTAGTGGAGTGGCGTTTGGTGCGTCAAAACTCTTTCGGATTTTTGATTTGTCTTTAGACTCGAGATTTGTTGAACAGCTTGCTAACAATCCCCGGGTGTGATCCGTAGGCACCACCGCAAACTGCGGCAAGTACTATCAGGTTATAACAGGCGATTTCTGCCAGATTGTTGCACTCAAGAACAACATCGACCTGGCTCTGTTCCAGGCTATCAACCCGTCCATCAACGCGGACTGCACAAATCTTGTCCCAGATCTCTACTACTGCGTCTGGCCGACCGAGACATGGAACCAGATGACGCCCACGACAATAGTATACACCACAATGGCACCCCCTGCCCCTACAGTTTCAGGGGCGTCGGATGCGTGTTACACATGGTACATCGTCCAGCCCGGCGATGCCTGCTACAAGATTATAGCCAGCTACGGCATCACGATGGATGAGTTCCTAGCCTGGAATGCAGGTGTCGATGAGGACTGCACAAATATCATTGCTGGTGACGCGTGAGTTATTTTCCTGAGCCAGTCCCGTATCCCCTACCAGGTTTTGTCCCTGGTGCCTAACCGTGAGCTGTAGATACTGCGTCGACGCCCTTCCGCGCTATGATCCGAGTTCGACAATCTCGGTTCCGACGACAACCACGCCGACTCCAGTTGTGACGCCGACTCCGTTCCCGGCAAACATGATCTCTGGGTGTAAGACTTTCCATCTCGTTGTTGATGGAGACTATTGCGCCCTGATTGCCAGCGAGGCTGGCATTGACGTTGCGACATTCCAGGAATGGAACCCGGACACTGGGGATGATTGTGTTATTTGGCTAGGATACTATTACTGTATCGGGCTGTAATTTAAGAATCTCTGGGATTTTGTTGTATGTCTTGTAGTTAGTAAGGTAGTAATCTGAGTCGCGACTTAATTCTGCGTGCTAGTCTCTGGTTTTGGTTTCGATTTAGCGGCGGAAGAGAGGCTATACGACGGCAAGAGCTCATCCTCCCCGGAGTTTGATTTCCACTGTTATAACGACGAATCCAGTCATTTCGCTCCTGCAGGAACACACGTGATTTACAGAGACCAGTATCAGCACTACAATCCCTAGCACAGGGACTACACACCAGCCTGCCCCTGGCGCAAATATGCCAAGATGTAAATATCTTCAAGTGCAGCCGAGGGAGGGCTAAAACAGCCTACCTGGGGGTTCGTAAAACGACCCCTTGCAACCACAGCACAGCCCTGACTTAGTAATGTCTTGCTAATTTGGATTAGATCTCATTCAAGCGGATTTATATTAGCATAGCGTCTTCTCGCCTTGGGATGTCCGTTGGTTCTCACCAACTAGCCTTGCAGAACGCAGGAACGCAGCAAGACAGAAATTGGACGTTGGATCCTGGAGAGAGGCTACCATGATACAGCCTCACAATACTTCACAATAACAGCTTCTCTATCCCCAAGCACCGGCTCGTCTTGGACATGCTTCATCTGTCATGCTGACCCCGCGGTCGTCGCTAGCTTGTCCCTCAGGAGACTTCACTTTCTTCCCGGAAAGCATCAGTACCGGAACTTCGAAGGCGTAGATGGGATGGTTTGATTGTTGAGGGCTATGTTTCTTACAGCTTTCTTAGTATATAGCAATTTTTGGAAATTGGTATAATCACAGGCCATAACGCGCCGAGAGAAATGATCCATTTGAGGTTGTCGTTCGTTCTGCGAAGAGTTGAAGTCGTGCGTGCGAGAAGTGAAACGGACAGCATTACTCGGACGTGACAATCTCACTGGTGCGGAGCCTGCCCCCAACCGCCTCCCGGACGGGCAGGCCCTTCCTGTGCCCAATCCAAGACGTCCGCAGCTCCATCATCAGGCTGTGCAGCGCGTCGCAGTTGACCACCAGGTCCGTCTCGTTCCCGAGCGGCTCGTCCAGCCCGTCCGCCGTGCCCATCGCGCCGAGGATGTCGCCCCGCAGCCGCACCAGCCACGGGTGCAGCGCGCTCACGTAGTCGTGCACGGTGACGAAGCCGCCGTCCCGGCCATCCCACGCCTTGGAGGGCTTGATCGTCAGCTTGGCGTTCTTGCCGCGCGGCCGGTCCTGCTTGCAGCAGCGAAGCAGCAGCGGCTCGTCGTCGTCCTCGTCCTCATCATCCTCGTCACCACCGCCGCCGCTCAGCTTCCCCCATTTCGCGTCGGGGAACGCGTCCGGCGCGTCCGGCTCCGAGTGCTCTTCGTGCACGTTGAGCCAGTTCTCCTCCCAGTCCTCCAGTTCCGACACGTGCACGGTGATGGACGACACCTTGGGCTCTGAGATGGGCAGCGCGCTGACGGGGTGGTACGTCCCGGCCGCCTGGTCGTAGTAAGGCGTCCGCGTGTCTGGATCCCCTGGGTCGGAGAGCACCTCGATGGCGCTCTGCACGGTGCCCTGCACCGGCATGAAGAGCAGCTTGGCGCTGTTGGGTGCGCCGGCCACCGTGGTCCTGGCGGCCCTAAGGGCTTCGTAGGTTCGGTAGGGATTTTCTGCTGCGGACATCTTATGAAAAGTTTAATGGTGTTTGAGATGTTTAGGCTGAGGGAGATACAGTATTTTGCTTCGATGAGGTGTGGGTTGTGAGAGGGCAAGGGAGTGGAAGCGTCAGGGGCGACGTCGAATAAATACATCACGCCCGCTGATCCCTGACCTGCCCCTGCAATGGTGGTGAGCGACAGGGATCTGGACCAGAGCCCAAAAGCTTGGCTAACACAACGATCCTCAACCTCCCTTTTGGATACACTATGCAACTATTGCCGTAAGAAGCAAGGCTGTCAAAATATAATACCATGAAAGAACTCCTTATGTTATTTTCACAGTTTTGAGGCCCTCTCGTCCGCACCATCGTAAACGTGATAGAAACCGCATATTAATAGAAATCTATTCAAATATAATCCGAATCAAAATTAGCACAGCATATTTGCGGCAGGGCGGGGTAGGGACATGCCTCAACAACGCAATCACCTTTGTGTGGGCTCGCAGGAGGCAGAAGCCCTCTACTATTCATATTTCTTGCAATGTTGTCACAAAACCACCCAACATAGGCCTAGCTAATCTCCCTCTAGAAACTCTCTACCTAATTATTCCGAAGGTATGCTAAATTATTTCCTTCTGTCCTAAGAGCCGCAGCTGACTACCTTTGCAAAGTCACAAAGCTAGGCCTCAAATCCTTTTCCCAAACCTCAAAAGCAATGCGTGCGCTTGTGGCACCTCTGCTTTAGCAGTCCATAGTGATTCGGCCAAAAGACCCGTAGAAACTCCATAAACTTAAGGACCTTAAGGGCTTTCCTTCTCCAGCTCTCAAAATCACGCGGCAAATCCGGTTTCACTCTACGTTTTCAGCAAACATGGCCCACTCACGAGATAGGCAATTTTCAATGACTGGATTCGTCGTCTATATTGGGTTGTTATATTGTAAGTTGGTCGGAAATCGCTACCTGATCTCTCCCGAGGAGCCATCGGATGGTTGAGACAAACAGGGGTCGTATTAGGAGTGCACCAAGATATTACGGAGTAACATACCCTAGGTATAATTAACGCTGCAGGGTAACAACCTGAATGTGCCACTAGACAATGATACCCAACCAAAACCAAGCAATGTGATGTGCTGTCCGACGCTCCTCCGTGGGTAAGTACGGCGTAGTCTCGGTTTATGCATAATTTCGTTTAAACCTGACGCTTGACACGGATTAATAAATTCACACGATTGCTTAAAGAGGCACCTCTGACTTCCTCTCCCATCATTCCAACACCAAAGCTACCATATCTTTCAAAACCTTCGACATACACTAGACAATCATTCAAGGGACCAAATCTTTCGTTGATGGATTATCTAGCGAGATTATGAGCAATTTAACAACCCGACATATAATTCGAGACCACAAACCATTCGTCCTCGTCCATCATGTTCTCCTCAGGGATGGGCACACTGGTACTACCACCCGGCTGGACCAGCCAGCAGCTTCTAAATCTCACCATAGAGCAATTTTCTCAACTCTCAGATGATGTGCGATTCATCTCACTGCCTTTTGGGTGGGAAAAGCGACGCTGACTCTATTCACTAGGAACGCAACCAGCTCAAGTCCGCGGCTGGCTCAGATCCATGGTCTCCGGAGTACCGCAAAATCGGCGAGCTGAACATAGCCCTTCAGCAGATGAATCAGCGGCCACTTACGCCGCCGTCTTATATTCCACCGGGATGGACTGAGCAGCAGGCCAGGGCGGCGATACCTAGCTTTGAGCTTTTGGCCAAGTTATCTCCAGAGGTCTGCTTTGTTTAGACATCTTTGCGTACCAGAGTATCACTCTGTAGTTAAGTCACACCCTGACGCAAACACAATAGGAAGAGCGTCTCTGGGCTGCCGGTACAGCCGCAGATAGCACGCGCCAGGCAAAGAAGAACGGCACACTGCGGAGCACGCCGCCCTCGTTTATACCCTCGGGTTGGACAGCGCAACAGGCTGTCTGCCCTACTTTCGACATTCTCTCGGCGCTGTCCAAAGAGGTTTCTCTTCCATTTCACACTTTCTCTACCCCACACTCTTTCTCCCCTTTTCAATATCCCAAGTGTCCTTTGGCTGACCCTCAATCCTAGGATCTAACGCGATTCCTCCAATCCCAAAACGAGGCTGCCTCGCTCCCAACATCCTCCCAACCAGCCTCAGCCCTCAGTGCCGAGGAGCCTGCGGCCAATCTCTCTCCACTCGTCCAGACCCTCCACGACGCTGGCTTCCCTCCTTGGGGATTTGTCATCGTGCGAACTGACTACGCCTCTGAGCAGCTCTGGGAGACGTTCCAGGAGCGCGTGCTAGACGAGATGTGCGAGGCGCAGCTGGACGAAGAGACAGGCGACCAAGCGGAGCTCAAGCGGATGAGGGACACACTGCAGTTCAAGGCTATTGAGGACCCGAGGCTGGAGAGTGTAGGCTTTGATGAGGTTCGGAAGTGCGTTGATCTGTTCACTAAGTTCTACTTGTTATCTATGGCCAGCTCAGACGCTATGTGGAAGACGGGAAACTAACCAACTACATTACAGGCATTTTCACATCGCCAAGGAACTGGGTGGTATTGCTGCCGGGCTTGACTTAAGCGTTTGCCTAGTAGCTGATACGGGATCTATGGGCTCCGTTCTGAACGGCCGGGAGGGTGAGGTGCCATATGTTATCGCTGTTGATGTCACCGGGGCGGCGAAGGGAGCGAATGGATATCCTGGGTACTTTAAGGTGGCGGTGGATTCTCTTCTTTGTGAGTTCTACCCGAAAATTAGCATGGGATTGGCCCCGAGTGCGCTGTGGGCTATGATGGATGAGGCAGACGGGGTTTGGAACGGGGATGAATGATGTAGAGAATGGGCTCCTATCTAGTATCGTAAGAGAATTGGCCCAAATTACCCCATTACTCAAGGGCCTGCGCGTCGCCGACACAATGTAGCGGATCGAACACCATTAATATTCTGGGCCTACTTAGAGTCGGGCTAAAACCCTGACAACATCAGCCACAATGCTGATGGAGTTGGGCAGAGTAAAGACCTATAGTTCAGAGCAGCCAAGTATCGATAGAGACAGACAACTAACTAGTGGGTAACTGCTAACCTGGACTAGGGGATAGTATAATTGTTTAGTTCACGTACCTTAGGCGGGGAATTTTCTTTGTCCTGGTTACTGGATTTTCTCCATCTATTTTACTTGTCCTCTTTTAAGTCAGAGTTGATAACTAATTACAAGCTAGTCAAATCTCATCAGAGTGGCCCCATACATGTAACTATCCCGTGCACTCCAGAAGCTTCAAGAGTCAACTCCCTGCTCTGTTAACTGGGTAAGTTTGGGTAATGGGTTAGTCTATTTACGCCGGCGGATATTTGGTTGAGCAAAAAGGCAACGACAGAAACGAAGGCTGGAACGGCAACGAGTACTACGATGGTAACGGGTGCTCCAAGGAGACGAGTACCACAAGGGGAAAAAGGGACGTCGGCAGGTAACTTAGCCCGGGGTTTCTAGGCAGTTCTAAGCTAGCCATGGCCCAGGCAGCTCCCCATAGCCAGTCCCAGAGCTACAACCATGGTCCCCGCACCCAGAACCGCAGTTCCCTCCGGTGCTGAGGTCAGTAGTAGAAAGAGCAACTGCATTCCTGTATGGTGGTAACCCATCAGACGAAGAGGAGGAGGAGCGGGAGTGGGTAACACCGGAGGTGGCGGGTTGGTTAGCGAGAGCCGAGAAAAATGGCGAAGGGTCTGAATCGGGTGGATCGGCAGGATCTTGGAGCGAAGACGGGTGAGATGTTGGAGTTGACAACCGGGCGGG
>Ga0164242_10006715_pt1 | contig 12651 bp, 5 predicted proteins | sample OricomgcompostMG_FD_108783 | JGI IMG/M metagenome (GOLD analysis project Ga0164242, IMG submission 108783) | Miracle-Growth compost microbial communities from Emeryville, California, USA - Original compost - Miracle growth compost (MG) ... | reverse complement strand
TAATCAACAAATATTTCAATCTAATTATAAACACTACATTCAAATATGGATTTGTTCCTGCGCTGGTGTTTCTTCAAATGTTTTGTCATTTAAATAAAGCAAATGGACAAAAGGTCGATGCAACCTTACATATTGATTTATCACAGAAATTGCATAAAATCTCTCCAAATTTATATGGTGCTTTTTTTGAGGAAATCTCACATGGAGGTGACGGCGGGTTATATGCAGAAATGCTTCAGAACAGAGGTTTTGAAGATGCACAAATTCCAGCAGGTTGTACCTATGAGGATGGATACATTGTGCCTAATAGAACGCCACATTTTGGCATGCGAGATGGTGGAGTATCGGATTGGAAACTACCCTACCCTGCTAAAGGAGAACTTCCCGGATGGCTTTTACAACAACCATTTGGATCAGCAATACAAATCAGGCTTTCAACAAACAATCCGCTTAGTGCAGGCTCTGCACATAATATGGAAATACAAATTTCGAAATTGAATGGAGTATCGCCAACTTCTTTACCTGGGATAATAAATAATGGTTATCACGGAATTTATCTTCAAAAAGGAGCCTCTTATAACTTAAGTTTTTATGCATGCACGAAATTAAATGGAGAATCAATTGGCAATCAACTCTCAGACCTTCATTATGCAGGAAAAATAACGGCATGTCTGTTTAGTCAGGATAGTCAATTAGTAGCAAAAAAGGAGATCCAGATCAACCCAGAAACAAATGGATGGCAATCATACAACTGTAATTTATTTTCCGATCAAACAGTAAACAATGGTTATTTTGCTTTATTATTTGATAATCCGGGACATCTCCTGCTTGACTTTGTATCCCTTTTCCCTCGTGATACATATAAAAATATTCCAGGGGGATTAAGAAAGGATCTTGCTCAAAAAATTGCCGATCTGCATCCCGCCTTTTTAAGATGGCCGGGGGGATGTTACGTGGAAGGAATGAATATAGAAAGTGCATTTGATTGGAAAAACACCATTGGACCTTTAATTAATCGGCCGCAGACTTTTAGTCCATGGGGTTATTGGAGTACTAACGGTTTTGGGTATGACGAATATCTGAGATTTTGCGAACAGATTGGCGCTAAGGGCCTGTTTGTAGCCAATGTCGGTGTATCTTGTGAAATGCGCAGTGGCACGTTTGCTCCAGATGATAGCCTACAACATTATATCCAAAATGTATTGGATGCCATAGAATATGCAATAGGGTCAACTACCAGTCGTTGGGGAAGCCTCCGTGCTAAAAATGGTCATCCTGCTGCTTACCCATTAGAATATGTGGAAATCGGAAATGAACAAGCCGGACCCAGATATGCTAAACGTTATAACCTTTTTTATAAGGCAATCCATAAAGAGTACCCAAATATTCAAATTATTGCCTCCATGGGACTGGGCGATATGAACCACTACACAACAGACAGCATGCAACATTTGGATATTGCTGATGAACATGCTTATAAGGCTATTAATTGGTCTATGAGTCATTATGATCATTTTGATCAATACCCAAGAAAAGGATACCAGATCTATGTTGGAGAATTTGCAACTAATAGTGGCGTTGGTAAAGGAAATATGGGTGCGGCGCTCTCCGATGCAGTGTATATGATGGGTATGGAAAAAAATGGGGACTTGATCACCATGAGCAGCTATGCGCCTCTGCTTGCAGATGTGCATGATGACAACTGGCCAGTCAATCTGATCAATTTTAATGGAGGTAATAGTTTCGCAAGAATTTCATATTATGCCTTGCAACTCTTTGAACAGAACAGGCCAAGTTATAACCTGAAGACAGAATTGAACTTAACACCTGAGTTTGTCAGCAAATCAAATTCTGCATCCAAATCTTTGTTTAAAGGCTCCATTGGCTTTGCCACCTGGGATACCCAGACAGAATATAAAGATCTTGTTATTAAAGATAAAAATCAACATATTCTCTATCAAAGTGACTTTAAAAATAGGCCGACAGAATGGAACTTATTAAGAGGACAATGGGACATATCAGACAGTTCCCTTAGTGAAACAGCTCAAGGACCGCAAACATTAGCATTTTTAAAAAATCATAGTTTTGACACCTATACACTAGACGTCAAAGCAAGAAAATTAAGTGGGACGAACGCATTTATTATACCTTTTGGAATAAAAGATTCAAATAGTTTTTACAGAGCACATATTGGATCCTGGGTTAATTCGCATGCCACTATTGAAAAAGTAACAAATGGATATGACGTGGCAGATTTAATCACCCAACAACCTTTGTCTGATCCAATAAAAGCTGGACAATGGTATAATATCCAACTGAAAGTCATGCCAGATTCCATTTCTTGCTATCTAGATGGAAAGCTCCTAATGACCTACCAGGAACCTAAAAAGATGTTTGCCCTGGCGGGCAAGCATAATGCTAGCGGGGACCTAATTATCAAATTAGTAAATGCAGATGCATCGATTAAAACGGTCCAATTGGAACTGTCCGGGATTAAAAGATTACCCAAATCAGCAAAATTAACTACTTTATCGGCTCCAGATTTGGACGCTGAAAATTCTCTTAACCAGCCTACTGAATTTATACCCCACAGTAAAATTATAGATATAAAGTCAAGCAATCCCATAATTAGCATACCTGCCTGTTCTATAAACATAATTCGTATTCAAAACATACCATAAAACAAACCAGGAAAGAAGCATTGCTTTTGGTGATGCATAACAATTCTTCCGTAATTGTTATGCACTTCGGATAACAAATTATTTCGATGAGTAATTACATTATTTCAAAAGGATCGCGACAAAGGAGATGGTTGGTTATATAGTTTAATGGCAACCTTCTTACATTAATGTCCCGGTTGTCATTTAGATAGAGGCTGACTTTTCCCTTCTTCCATACTGGACATAACCGTCGCCACTTCTTTTTCTGTGGAACGAAGCTTATTTTGACAAAATTCTATTAACTCGGCCGCTCTTTTGACCTTCACTGCTAGTTCGTCAATAGAAATGGAATCATTTTCCATTGCCTGAGCAATATTTTCCAATTCCGCATACGCGGCACTATAGGTTAAATTCTGTTCCATCCTGATTTTCATTTTTTTGTTGAACAATAGCCTTCAGACTGACTTGGCTGGTTTTAATTTCTATTAATTGACCTATTTGCAATTTACTTGAATCAGTGACGATCTTGCCATCCACTTTGAGCAAAGCAAAACCTTTTTGAAGTATCCGCTCTGGGCTCATTAATGAAATGCTGTTTTGCAGAAATTTTATCTTATTTTGCTCATTTTTAAAGATTAAATTAGGCCAAGATCTTATTTTCTCCTGTTGCCTGGTTAGTTGCTGATTTTGAGAATTCAAAATTGATCTGGCCGCATTGAAGATATTCAACTTCCTTTGCTGCAAAAGCTGACTTCGATTGTGAGTGATTGTAGTTACTGATCGAGTAAAATTGGACTGACATTTAAACAGCAGCCTTTCTTGTCTTTGTAAATATTCAGTTGTCCTATTTATTATTTTACTATTTAATTGAATTAGTTGTCTGCCTGCAAAAGAAGTTATTACCTGGGACTTTAATACGATATCTTGGCGAAATTCTAATAATGTTCTTTCAAAAAGACGATTATTATGCAAGATAAATTCAGCTGCCTGGGTGGGGGTCTTGGTCGCAGTGTGAGCCATCAAATCTGCCAAAGTTTCATTCTTCTGATGACCAATACCTGTAATAATCGGAATAGGAAATTTAGCAATAGCCCTTGCCAATGAATAATGATCAAATAAAATAAAATCAGTCTGAGCACCTCCACCCCTTAACAATAAAACGACATCATAGGATTTGCTGGATTTAAAAATCTGAACTAGTTGATCGACAACCTGATCTGCATTATCTACCCCTTGAACCACTGTCAAATATTTATCGATTTTAAAAGTATACCCTTCAGGGTTCTTTTCAAGAGTATGTATAAAATCTTCCATCCCAGCTGATGTTAAGGAAGAAATAATGGCTAGTCTTTGTATGACGACAGGAAGCGGCATGGACTTGTTTTTTGACCAATAGCCTTCCGACGTTTTTTCAATAAAATCATTTTCTGTAACCAGTTTTAAAAGAGTTAAATGTCTAGCTTCGTATAATTTACCAACAGTATAAGCTGCATCCAGATCTATTAGATCTAGAGCAAGTCCATACTGCTGATGATAGACTACTTTAACTTTGGCTAGCACCTGTATATTACTTGTGAATCGTTGGCCAGTCTTTTGTTCAAATTCCTGAATCTTTGAAGCTCCCACCCCCCACGCCTTCGCCGAAAACTTAGCCATCAATCCATCAGAATCCTCTTTTTTTTCAATTAGTTCAAAACTATGATAATTTTTCTGTGATTTATATTGATGCCCCGAGACTTCTGCTAAGACCCAATAACTCGTCTGGCTAAACCGCATATCCAAGACCTGACCTACAATAGCTGCCAGATCAGACAGTCTGATAAAACTCACCCCACCGTTTTGTGCGGTGGTATCAGGACCATTTTTTTTTGGCAATCGTCCGCCATTGTTAAGGATATCATGCATGACTTCTACTTAAATTCAGGCACAATTTGCTGGTTATTACAAAATAAAGGAGTCTCCCATACTCATGTGCTTCTTATTACAAAAGTACAACAAGTCGACTTTGTAACCTTAATTATGGCTTTGGACTTTATATTGCCTAAATAGCCCGAAATAAATAATACAAAAATGCCAGCAAAATAAAACTTATTTAATGCTGGCTAAAATCTCTGATTATTTATTTATTACAGAATCAAACATCATGAATCCTGCTAACGCACTTTCCCAAGTGATTGAGTCACAATATTTTCCATAATTTTATAACCTTCTAGAGTCGGATGCACCCCATCTTTTGCTAGATTTTCAGGTAGTCCGTTACGACTATCCGCTAGTTTGGAGAAATAATCGACATAGGTAAAATGATTTTTATTGGCATAATCCTGAATCATTTTATTCAGCTTAGGAATTTTTACGTTAGGGTCCTTCCCTCTACTCCATGGATAGTCAAAGGCAGGTGTCAATGAGCATAAAAAGACCTTAATGCCATGAGCTTTGGCTAATTCTGCCATTGATGCAAGGTTACCAAGGATATTCTCAAGTGTAATATCTCCGGTATTTCCAGCAATATCATTCGTTCCTGCCAGTATAACCACCGCCTTGGGAGCTAAATCAATAACGTCTTTTCTAAAACGGATCAGCATTTGAGAAGTTGTCTGTCCACTTATACCCCTCCCAATAAAATGATTACTTTTAAAAAAACTGCTATCCGTATTATACCAACCTTCCGTAATAGAATTACCTAAAAAAACAACGCTCCTTTCACTTTTAGGTTGCGTCTTTAAAATTTGATTAGAAGCCTCATACTTTTGAAAATTTGCCCAGTCCCCTTTTTGAGCCAGGAGCTTTCCATTAAATAGACCTAGTCCGAGTGTCAGCATACCAAAAGCCAACAACTTTACAAATAAAAGAGAAGCCTTTTGACTTTCGGCGATAAAAATTGATTTCTTTGTTTTAATCATTGCCATCATTTTTGAAGATAGGTTCACTCAATTTCATTAAAGTTGCATATACGCTGATAGAAATTGAGCACACTGTTTCCGGTTAATTTTATAAAATTTTAATTTCCTCAAATTTTCAAAACAAGTAATTGAAACTCCAAAAAAATGAAGCACAAATCGCCTGTTTTGAAACATTAAAATAATTATTTTCCCGCAAGTTCTCCTATCATTAACAAATCATTGTAATTGCAGCCCCAAATTCCACAATCGTTTTCTCTTAGCAAAGCGATATTCTACATTTCGATAACCACGCTAAAGGAAATTGGTTAAAATAACTTAATTGAAAGCCAATTTATCATCATCTGAACATAATAATATACCCTATTTTTATTTGGTTCTTTTAAGCTATTGGGTTCAATACAAGACTCTGGATTATAATTGATCAGAACCCTATACAGAAAACTTGAGTATCATCTCGCCTACACGAATGTTAGAACCTGTTGGTTTTAATAAAAACTTGGATATAAAAACAATATTATTTAATTAATTAATCAAAACTCGTATGCAAAAAAAGAATATTCCTTGTATCCTAATTGCCTTCTTATTGACAGTCTCTTTTATTAGTCGAGCTCAAAACACGACCAAACAGCTATTCAATGAAACTGCTCAACAAAAGTCCCACCGTTTGCAATGGTGGACCGATGCTCGATTTGGCATGTTCATTCATTGGGGGTTATATTCTGAAGCAGCCAGGCATGAATGGGTTAAAAACAGAGAAAGACTAACTACTCAACAATATCAAAAATATTTTGACAATTTTGATCCAGATCATTTTGAACCAAAAAAATGGGCTAAAGAAGCAAAAGCTGCTGGCATGAAATACGCAGTTCTTACCACTAAACACCATGAAGGATTTTGCTTGTTTGATTCCAAATACACTGATTATAAAGCAACTAACACGCCAGCGCACAGAGATTTAGTCCGGGAGTTCGTTGATGCATTTAGAGCGGAAGGGATTAAGGTAGGATTTTATTATTCTTTGCTGGATTGGCATTATCCCGACTATACGATTGACAGGAACCATCCGCAACGCATTGACAATGGGGATAGCCTGGCTTATGCTAAGATTAATCAGGGCCGCGATATGGAAAAGTACCGCAAGTACCTCTTTAATCAAGTCAGAGAGCTTCTTACGAATTATGGAAAAATTGATATTCTCTGGTTAGATTTTTCTTTCCCTGGTAAAAACGGTAAAGGGCATCAAGATTGGCATTCCAAAGAACTTCTTAAAATGATTCGTCAACTTCAACCGGAAATTATAGTGGACAATAGACTGGATTTGAATGACTATAGCGATGGTTACGATTTTGAAACGCCTGAACAAGTTAGTGCACAAACCTTGGCGAAATACAGAGGCAAGGTCTGGGAAACTTGTCAGACCTTTTCTGGCTCCTGGGGTTATTATAGGGATGAGACATCATGGAAAACGAATCATCAATTATTGGATTTATTAATATCATCAGTTTCAAATGGAGGAAATTTGATATTAAATGTGGGTCCGACGGCAAGGGGAGAATTCGATTATCGCGCGGTCAGCCATTTGGACAGTATAGCCTACTGGATGCATGCTAATAAAAGAGCCATTTATGGCTGCACATTTGCACCGGATAGCTACCAGGTCCCAGATGGCACAAAACTCACTTACAATCCTACTACAAAGAGGCTATATATTTGCTTATACGATATTCCAGAAAACGGCAAACTGAAACTAACCGGTTATACCGGTAAAATCAAATATGCCCAGCTCCTAAATGACGCTTCAGAATTAACATACACGCAGCAGGGACAGGACTTAATACTCAATATGCCCAAAGTACGTCCTCCATATGATATTCCGGTAGTTGAATTATTTTTGCAATAATCATTTAAGATACTTGTTATAAACGGAATAAGTAATATATAAATCAGCAATATTTACTAAATAAAAGCCAGTGCAAGGTTTGAATTTTCGAACTTACACTGGCTCTTTGTTTTCTTTACAGATGTATAATAATTAATATTCAGGTCAAAGACATTTAAATTGTCCAGATGGTAACCTTACTAAAAATCTCCCTTCACTGTTCTTTCCTAATCCATTTACTTCACAGGATTAACTAAATCCAAACCATAGCTAAAACTGGCATCCTGTGAATTCGGAATAAATCTATCCAAGGGCTTAGGACCGCATCCATAGGAACCTACCCCTAGCGTTTTATGCGCAATTACCAGCACGGTTGCATTGGATTTAGGAAGGTCTATTTTATACTCTACAGGCGTCATCTGTTCATCACTGTAGGGTAAAGCCGTAAACTGTAAATAATCCTCACCGACATGGAAAGCTTTTAAGCCATAACCATTATGTAGAGCTTTACCGGTTAGGCATACCCATCTTACATCTTCATGATTTCCACAGTCCATAGGCTTTTCATAACCTGTCATTTGCTCCATAACGGAACTACTGTAATCACCTATATCAAAACCAGATTTACGGTCTGCATAATTCTCCATTGGCCCACGGCCCAGATACTCTACATTATCCAGTTTTTTGTTTAAAAATAAACGGATGCCCAACCTTCCAAGAGGAATATCCTGCTTACTGAAATGAACCTGATTTTCAACAGTAAGTTTTCCATTAGCAGTAACCGTATAAATAACATGATGTGTAACTGTAAAATCTCTTTTTCCTTTTCCGAGCAGCATTACATCGAGTTTTATTTTTCCCGCGCCGATCTCAGTGACATTAACATCAGAGGCAGACCATCTTAAATCATCCAGACCATATTTTTGCCACTCAGGATAAGCCCACATATCATCTTTTCTATGTGGTGCACGCCACAAATGTAGATAAGGACCTTTGGCATCCGCCTCTAACAGGTCCTCTCCATGACTTTGCATTTGAGTAAATACCCCTAATTTTTTATCCAACGTCAGGCCAAAATCAGGACCATTGACTGTAATATTTTGATCATCCTCATGAACTTTTAACTGTCCGGAGATTAACCTGTTAATTGGCTGCTTAAGAATCCCCAACTCAAATTGCTGACTGGCAACCTCATACCCTTTCTTTGCCCACAACTCGTTTTTACTAAGTTGAAAAGCCACTCGGACAAAATATTCTTTACCTGGAATTGGTTCCAACTGATAAGGAACCTTTATTTCTTTTTCATTACCTGGTTCAAGATTCCCTATATTTAAAGGGCCACTGGCTATTTGCTTACCATCCTCAGCAACAGACCATGTTGCAGTCAGTTGATCCAGATTGGTAAACTGATAACGATTTTTAATCGTAATAAGCTGTTTGGATGTATCTTTTAGCTTGATCGTTACCCATTGATAAGCATGTTTCAGTTCAGGGTAATGTGGCTTAGGACTCCGATCTGAGAATACAACCCCTTTGTGAATAAAATAATGATCATTGGGTACTTCCCCAAAACCACCTCCATAAGCAGTTATGGGATGTTTAGGATCTCTGTTATTATAAATTCCTTGATCCTGCCATTCCCAGATAGCACCACCCAATAGTGCAGGATATTTATCAAACAGGTCATTATATAAATCTACTGATCCCATAGAATTGAACATGGCATGAGCATATTCGCAAAGGTAAAATGGTTTAGTCAGCGTTTTATCCTTTGCATGATTTTCTACTCCGTCAATGCTTGTATACATTTCGCTGTCAATATCTGCGGGATTTTTATCCCCAATACCAAAGCCTTGATAATGTGTAGGTCGGGTCGGGTCGATTTCTCTGATTTTTGAAAGCGCTGCTCTGAAATTTGTACCGCCGCTTCCACACTCATTTCCCAGTGACCAGATAATAACACTAGGGTGATTTTTAAAATTCTCAACATTGGCTACATTCCGATCAATAATGGCAGCCTTAATTCTTGGGTCCTCATTAAACTCATCCCACGCACCATGACATTCTAAATTAGCCTCTGCAACCAGATACAAACCATACTGGTCACAAAGTTCATACCATCTAGGATCATCACTATAATGACAGGTCCTTACATGATTACAATTCGCTTGCTTAATGAGCTCAATATCTCGGATCATCTGCGCTTCTGTCACAGCATGACCATCATCTGGCCAATTTTCATGACGATTCACTCCTTTAAGTTTGATTGGCACCCCGTTAACCAATAACTCGCGTCCTTGAATTTTAATATCCCTGAATCCAGTTCTGGCAGACAAAATTTCACCATTTCCGCCATCTGTTTTACTATTCTTGTCAGATTTTTCCTTTGTAGACAGCCTTAAAACTGAAGTATATAATATCGGCGTCTCCGCGGTCCATTTTTTAGGACGGTTGACAGATACTGTTGAATGCAATTGCACTTCCTCTCCCGGAGCTAACTGAGGAACATCGATTGTGGCATTTACTCCTTTTACTAATATATCTCCTTCAAATAAGCTTAAGGAGAGCTTTCTGGAGCTCATTTGGTTATCACTGTAATTTTTTACCGTTGCCGTTAAATCCAAAGTTGCATTCTGATAATTTTTATCCAGTTTTGTTTTTATAAAAAAATCTCTGACATGCACCTTAGGGCTACTCCAAAGGGTAACATTTCTAAAGATGCCGCTCAAACGCCACATATCCTGATCTTCCAGATAGCTGCCAGTTGTGAAACGATAAACTTCTACTGCAATCATATTTTTCCCGGGATGAACAAACTTTGTCAGGTTAAATTCAGCAGCATTGCGGCTATTAACGCTATAACCAACCTTTTTACCATTCACCCAAAGAAAAAAGCCTGCGTCCACCCCATCAAATGTTACAAATATTTCCCTGCCATCCCAATTATCCGGTAATTCAAAAACTCTGCGGTAGCTTCCTACTGGATTTCTTTTCTCATAAGTAGTAAAACTTACTGGTGGTGTTGACATAACATTTGGAAAATCCTTTTGAAAGATATAATTATAATTACTGTAATTAGGTGTCCCATATCCTTGAACTTGCCAGTTTGAAGGTACCGGGATATCAGCCCATTTTGACACATCATAATCTTCCTTATAAAAATCAACTGGTCTTTTCTGAGGCCAATCTACCCAATTAAACTTCCAGATTCCATTCAGACTCAAGGCATAACTTGAGGCCATTCTATTCGCATTTAATGCCTCTGTGGTGGTTTTATAAGGCATTAAAGTTGCATGGTAAGGTTCTTTATTAATACCTAAACATTCCGGATCCTGAATTTCGGATGGCACAGCTGCCGTATCTGAACTGGAAAATAGATGACTCCCTGCTGAAGAAGTATTTTGAGCCATTAAATGAATACTTGGAAATAATAAACAGCCCCAGACAAAGACAGAGCTTAATTTAGAAAGCTTGTTATAAAACCTGTTTAAAGGGCCTCCCCCTGAGCCTGATAATTTCAAGAAAGTTGAATGCATGCTAGCTTTTATTTTTAAAATCAATGATAAAAAATAGAAATGTCAGGCAAGTTAAAAAATCTATACTTTTTATCAGATTATTGATATTTTATTTACAATTCATGAAAATTTCTGAAAGTCATAAAAACAAAAATCATCTTTTTTTCCACAATAATTCTTGGAAAAATTAACAATTATTAAGCAGATAAATCAGACTTATTAAAGCAATGCAATTGTTAAATAATAACAAGTAAATTAAAGTATAATCAAGAATACATTACTTATATTACATTTTTTAATTATATCTAAAACAACTATTTTAAGCAATAAATGATTTTTTTATTAAGCACATTTTACACAGCGCCTATTATTTTTATTTTTCATTAACACATAATGTTAACATACCTTAGAGATGCATTTGCATCAAAATCAGTACACTTTAAAACATTGTAATGTATGAAAAGATTTAACCCCACTGCCATGTTACTTTTCCTACTAACCTTTTGTTTTGCCATTAGCCTCCAGGCATTTGGGCAAAGCAAAACCGTTTCAGGAAAGGTAACATCAGAAAAGGGAGCTCCCCTTCCCAACGCCTCAGTAGAATTACTGGGCAAGAATCAAGGTACGACCACAGACGAAAATGGTCAGTACAGTATCCAGGCAGCAACAGGTGATGTGCTGCAATTTTCATCTGTAGGTTATAAAAAAGCCAGTTTTACCGTCGGCAATGATCCGGTAATCAACATGCAACTTACGCCCACAAATTCTGACCTAAGCGATGTCATTGTGGTTGGTTATGGAACCATGCAGAAAAAAGACCTGACAGGTTCAGTGGCGGTAGTTGACATGAATGAAGTTAAGGATCAGCCCGCAGCCAGCCCTGTAGAAGCGATGCAGGGTAAGGCTGCTGGTGTCCAAATCATTAATGACGGTTCCCCTGGCGCTACTCCGCAGATTCGCATTCGTGGTTTTAGTACCATTAACAACAATGACCCGCTATTCATCATTGATGGTATGCCCTATACAGGAAAACTCAGTTGGTTAAGTGCTGAGGACATTGAATCCATGCAGGTTTTGAAGGATGCATCCGCTGCTTCTATTTATGGTTCCAGAGCAAATAACGGCGTTGTAATCATCACAACCAAAAAAGGAAAAACGGGTCCCCCTAGAATTTCAATCACTTCTTATTATGGGATTCAGTCGCCCAACAAGGGAACCTTCCCTGATTATATGAATCCGCAACAGTATGCAGATTATCTTTTTGCTGCCGTTAAAAATGCAGGTATCGCTATTGATGGAAAATCTGTAGGTACTAATTATGGAACTGGGGACCAACCTACTTTGCCTGAATATTTGCTGGCAGGTTCAAAAACAGGCCAGGAAGTTACGGCCGCAGACGCCGATCCTTCCAAATATCGTTATTCTCAGGATGCCTCTACATTTTACCAGATAACCAAAGCTAATCAGCAGGGAACTAACTGGTTTGACGTAATTACCCATAAAGCACCTATGCAAAGTCATGAGATTAGCATTTTGGGTGGTGGAGAAAACGCTAATTATGCAATCAGTGGAGGTTATTTTAAGCAAGACGGTACGATTCGTTATACAGGTTTCGAAAGAGCACAGGTTAGGGCAAACTCGCAATTTAAGACATTAAATGACCATTTAACCATTGGAGAAAACATGCAGTATTCACG
>Ga0164242_10006714_pt1 | contig 12653 bp, 12 predicted proteins | sample OricomgcompostMG_FD_108783 | JGI IMG/M metagenome (GOLD analysis project Ga0164242, IMG submission 108783) | Miracle-Growth compost microbial communities from Emeryville, California, USA - Original compost - Miracle growth compost (MG) ... | reverse complement strand
TGCGCATCCGCATCCTGATGCCAGTCGTAGCCATCGTCAATGACGACGGTGGATGACGGAGCTCGTGTGTATGATGTACCTGATTCGAACTGATGACGCCTATAGTTGATATACAGCAGGAAGCCAAGCGTGAGCAACGCGGAGCCGCCGATCAGCACTCCGATGAAGGCAAATATAGAGACACCGGAACCAGGCCCACCCTCAAGCGGTGAACTGGTCAGATTGAATGCGAAAGATTGTGATTCGGGGGCGCTGCCGTCCGTGGGTACGGTCTTCTCCGCGACTGTCAGATTGATTGTCAGAGTTGCGGTATCGGTCGTTATAGTTCCAGTATAGCTGCCAGCGGCAAGTCCGACAGCCAATTTACCATCGAGTACCGAGTAGGTTTGAGACCCTATCTGTACCTGTGCGTTTTTCACGGGTGTATTGTTTTCAGTAACAGTGAGAAGTATCGGAAAACCCTGTGTCGTGAAAGATTCGCTATAGGTTCCATTATCAACGCCGGTTCCCTTACCGGTAATCGTAAAGTAATAGGTAATACCTGGTGACAGACCACTGATTGTCGTGCTGAACGTACCATCGGACCCCTTCTTTACAACCGCCTGTTTATCAGACTCCGAGTATGAGCTGCCATAACTCAGCGTCGAAGAGGAATGAGACGCGTTGACTTTCCATGAGATAGCGCTAGAAGAGTATTGAGAGGTGACAGAGACAGAATCAACGACTCCGGTCGGATCCGGCGAGACTTGCGGGGATGGCGTAGTCGATGGCGTTGGTGTGGTTGTAACGACAGGCACCTTCGAAGGTTTGGGCGAAGGTTTTGGCGTGGAGCTGGATTTGACGGGCGGAGGGCTCGGGTCTGTGATGGTGTAGGTACCACCACTACGATCAGGTGTTGTGTTATTTACTTCACTATCGTTGCTGAACTTGATCGTTGCCTTTCCAGCTGCGCGCATTTTGAAAGTAATCGTAAAGATTTGCTTGATGCCGGTCCCTGTATTACCGGATCCGCTGAAGCCGACAGTTCCTGAACCTTGCGTGATAGTCGGCGAGCCGTAGTTACTGCCTCCTATCGAGATATTCGTGACCTGCAGTAAGCTTGTCGGATAGATAACGGAGCCGCTGACGGTACTGGTCGATGCCGAAGCGATATAGCTTTTGACGTTGATTATGAGAGAAGATCCTACATTACCTTGAGAGGAGGAAGGTGTGACATAGAGTTTATTATTTGCATCGGCAAAGACAGACGTAGGAACCAGTCCTATTGCTAGAGATATGGCAAGCGCAAGAAGAGTATATTGTCTGAATGAGTGAAGGCTTTGTATGCGCATCATCGTGTCTCCGTGGTTAGAGGAGCCGGACGCGCCGTCATAGAGGGGTCTGTGGGCGAACCGACTGGTTCGATGCTTTGAAGCGAGGGTGCTGTCTGGGGAGGGGGTGCAGCCTCTGTGCCCCCACGATGGTGGATAATCGCAAGCTCGCCCGTCGCCGCGTCGTAAACAGCACTGGGCTCATCACTTGGTGGTTCGGGTGTAGCCGTCTGTTCCAGCGCTTCGACTTGAGTCACCGCTGGTGAGAGTTCTTCGCTTTCGGGGGTCGTCTCTGCCGGTGGAGGGGACGCGGCTTCGGCCGGTTGAGCCATAGCGAGATTTTCGGTGGTGAGCGCTGGCGGAAGGGGCAGCGGAGGTGGTGGGGGCTGCGTTGGGTCAAAAGAAGATGGGATAGGTGCACTATCGGCAACGATTTGCTGGGGTGCTGACGGATAGGCGGTTTCAGTGGGGGTTTGCTGTGGTACTGGTTCTTGCGCTTGAATTACAGGATTGTTGACAGGCATATCCGAAACTATAGGCGCCGGCGGAGCCGCGAGGTTGGGTCCGGTCTCCAGGTTAGGTTGAGGTGTATTTACTCTGTGCTGTCCGACATCCTCACCATAGCTTGCCGCTAGGATATCGCTATCAATAATACCGCCTGCCTCTGATTCCCGCCTTTTACGCAACAAGAAGAGGCCGACCGCTCCACCTGCTACCGCAAGTGTTGTAACGGATCCTCCTATGATGATTGGCACCAGCATGGACTTTGAGCCGGATGAACTACCGATAGTAGTGATGTTGAGCGTAAAAGTTTGTAACGATGGATTGCCGTCTTCTGGAATAGCCTGTTTTTGAACAGTGAACTCTGCAGAGTAAGATTCTGATGAATCTGGCGGGGTAATCTTGGCCGTATAGTCCCCATCGCCAAGTTCCAAGGTAACGATGGCGTCTCTACTGGCCACAAATTCACGGCCATCGATATCCACCTTTGATCCTGGAATTAACAGATTATTCTGCTCGATAGTAAGTTGGACTGGATAGCCTCTTGTCGTCAGTGTGCCGTTATATGTTGCTCCGAGCAGATTGTCGCTCGTCGCGGCCTTTATAGTGAAGTAGTAAAGTGTACCTAGTTTGAGGTCGGTTAATTGTGCAACATATGTTCCATCACTCTGTTTTTGCACCTCTGCGACCGCATCCCGGCTGTCTTTACTAGTGCCATATGAAAATGTAGGAGTCGCCGCGGGGTTATTCAGTGACCATGCTATGCTGTTTTCTTGTCTCGTGGCAGTGACTTTCACGTTTTCAATCTTGAGGCCGCCATCGCTGTCTGATGTTGGTGCGGGTGTCGCTTCAGGTTTCGGTGTCACGCTGGGCGTTGGTGTTCGCGTCGGCTTTGGCGTAGCGGAGGGCTTTGGAGTGACCGAAGGTTTCGGTGATGTCTTAGGTGGTTTTGGTTTTGGCGCTGGTTTCGTTATTGGAGTACTGATCGTGTAAGTACCCCCGGTCGTTGCGGCTGCTCCGCTGTTATACTGGACACCGTTGAGATTTACGTTCGCAGAGCCGTTTGCGAGTGATTGAAATGTGATGGCGAACAGATGAACAGTCTGATCATTGACACCGCTCCACCAGTTATTGCTCATAGTAAAGCTGATCGTGCCGTTCGTATTGTTCGGTGTTACCGTTGAGCTTACGGTGAAGGTAGACCCGCTTGTGGTAACAGCGGTTACCTTCAAAAGGTTCGCGGGAAATGTGATGGTACCCGACACCTGATAAGTACCGAGGAATACCGACCCGACGGCTCCATCAACACTGACGGTGAACGTGTTGCCCGGCTTACTGCTACCCGACGACGGCGTCAGATAGGCGCTATTACCTGCCGCAAAGACAGGCGTAGGTATGACACCGAAGAGTATCGTGACAAACATCAGTCCGATGAGAAACTTGTGTCGAATATTTTTTTTCATGGGCGTCGTTTTTGTGTTGCAAGTTTTTACTGTTTAAGCTTACCATGCTAACGGATACGAGTCAAACAAAATACCTCTGTTTTCGTTCAAATAAAAACCCCATCATTCCGATGGGTTTTCGTGGCGGGCCCGACCGGATTCGAACCGGCGATCTCCTCCGTGACAGGGAGGCGTGATAGGCCAACTTCACTACGAGCCCTCATAGTTTTGGCGCTCCAGGTATAATATCAGCTTTTCGCCTCTGGTGCAACGGTGAGATGAACGTTTATTTCTTGAGTTCCAGATGCTATAATCAATCCCGCGGACCAATAGGTTTTTGCCGCTGTAGCTCAGCTGGTAGAGCGGCGCTTTCGTAAAGCGTAGGTCTCCGGTTCAAGTCCGGACAGCGGCTCCATACGCGATAATGCGGGTATCGTATAGTGGCTAATATGTAACCTTCCCAAGGTTGAGAGCAGAGTTCGATTCTCTGTACCCGCACCAGGTATTTATGAGACAACAGTTTGTTCAGGCAGTGAAATCAATTACGGAAGATCGTTACGTAGCGGTCCTTTTTGGCGTTTTTCTTGTACTGTGTATTGCATCTGTTGTATTTCTATCTACGCAAATCCGTTCCAGTGAGCTGCAAGTAGTCGTTCACTATACGAGCTTCGGAGCGACGAACTTTTACCGTGATAAGTGGTATTATCTCCTCACCTTTATAGCTTTTGTTGTAATCATTGCTATATCTCATAGCTTGGTTAGCTATAGAATACTGCAAAAACGCGGCAGGGAACTTGCTATTGCATTCCTATGGTTCAGTATGGCACTCGTCCTAGTGGCACTTGCATTGTTTTATCAGATATTAAAGATCGCTTCACTTTCATAGGGTATGACAAATTTAGAAATCCCGGTTGGTAAAAGGACGAAGGCCTATCGGTTTTTTGAAATGCTTCCAGCTATCATCAGCTACGGTTCTATACTATTGTTGATTGTACTTTCTATCTTTAATCCTCTCATAGCCGCTGTATATCTGCTTGCGATTATTATCACTACATTGATCAAAGCCGTAGGCATCGCTTATCACACGATAGCTGGACGCGATCAGATAGAAAAAGCTCAAAAGGTCGATTGGCACAAAAGGCTAATGCAACTTGAAAATCCTGAGAAGTCTCTCCATGGTATAGCGGTTGACAAGCGAGAGTTTGCCTATAAGGCTCATCTGACAAACCTTAGAGACATAGCGACGCAGTCAGAAGATTATCCCAAGCCCTCACAGATTTACAACGCTGTCATAATTGCTACATATAATGAATCCTACGATATTCTCCAACCGACTATTCAGTCGCTTGTTGATACGTCATATGACCGCGACCACTTGATCGTAGTGATAGCCTACGAAGAGCGGGGTGGAGATGCTATAGAGAAGACAGTGCAAAGACTTGCCAAGGAATTTAAGGGCGAGTTCAAGGATCTACTCCTTGTAAAGCACCCTCAAGACCTGCCAAATGAAGTCAGAGGAAAGGGCGGCAACATAACCTATGCGGGCTTTTATCTCAAGGATTGGCTTAAGAAGAAAAAGATAGAATACAAAAACGTTATTGTCACAACACTTGATTCGGATAATCGTACCCACGCTACTTATTTTGACTATCTGACATATGAATACATTGTGCGTCCGGACCGCAGATACCTTTCATATCAACCGGTTTGTCTGTTTATCAACAATATCTGGGATGTGCCGGCACCGATGCGCGTCGTAGCGACAGGTAATTCCTTTTGGAACATAATCAGCTCGGTACGTCCCCACACGCTTCGAAATTTCGCATCCCATTCACAGCCGATGGATGCCTTGGTCGATATGGACTTTTGGAGTACCCGGACAATAGTTGAGGACGGTCATCAGTATTGGCGCAGCTACTTTTATTTCAAAGGAAATTACGGGGTCGTACCGATCTATGTACCGATTTATCAAGACGCAGTACTCTCGTCGACATACTTAAAGACATTGAAGGCGCAGTTTATCCAACTGCGACGGTGGGCATATGGTGCGTCAGACGTTCCATATGTTGCGACGAGGATATTTACTCGGCACAGAGAAGTGCCACTCGGCCCCGGCCTGGCGCGACTTATCCGGCTTATCGATAGCCATGTGACGTTGGCAAGTGTCGCTATTCTGATTGCCGGTGGGGGGTGGGTTCCACTCTTTGTCAATAAACAAGCGGCCCATAGCATTGCGGCACACCAGCTGCCTGAGGTAATCAGTCACATACAGCAAGTTGCCCTTGTCGGTCTGTTTATAACGGTATTTCTGGCGTTCAAGATGCTACCGCCGCGTCCGCTACGCTACAAGCGTCATCGGACTATCGGTATGGTGCTGCAGTGGGTTCTTATGCCTGTGACGGCCATCGTGTATAGTTCTGCTTCGGCATTTACGTCACAGACAGCATTGCTGATCGGGCATTATTTCGACAAATTCGACGTTACCGAGAAGGCAACCGTCAAAGACAAGAAGAAGTAGGTTGTAGGCTAAGCTATTGTCTATCGATCCTTGGTGGGGCGCAACTGAACGGTCTGTCCCGCCTGGTTCCAGGGTACGTTTAGCTCGAAGCCGAGATTGAACCTATCGAGCTCGGAGATTTCTTTTTTACTGATGTCTTTTTTGATTGACTGTTTTGTCATGTATAGATATTAACATAAGCGTATAAAAAAGTCAATGGAACAAAGCTCAGAGGGATATATCACGCATGATATAGATGCTGTTCGAAATAGGCAGCAATATCCGTGGAAAACTTTTTATATCCGTGGAAAACAAAACAGATCATCCGAAGATGATCTGTTGAAATGCTCTATGGTGGGCGATGAGGAATTCGAATCCCCGACCTTCTCAACGTCAATGAGACGCTCTAGCCAGCTGAGCTAATCGCCCATATTGCCGTACCATCGTAACAGATAAGCCGAAGTGTTGCAATCGTACTTGTCGTTCGGTATTATAACGGTAAGTGATGACGCGGAATTAACCGCCCGCCGAGCTTCGTGGGACGTAGGGGCGTACGAAACGCCGCTTCATGAGTAAAAGTCCGGTGGAACCGCCTGTATAAACGGGCCCGAGACATGCGATTTATGGATTTACGAGTTGAATCTACACATCGCATGTTTTTAATTGAAAAAAGGAAGGAAAGTTATGAACGACGAACAACTACACGCTATGCGGCACAGCTTGGCGCACATTACTGCGAATGCCGTCCAACACCTGTGGCCTGAGGCAAAATTCGGTGTTGGGCCTGTCGTCGAGAATGGTTTTTATTATGATATTGACCTGGGTGAGCAAAAGATTTCCGAGGATGATTTCGGCAAAATCGAAAAAGAGATGCGTAAAATCATTGCCCAGAACCAAGAATTTGTCCGCTCGTCAAAGCCTGTAGATGAGGCGATCGAGTGGGCGAGGGAGGGGAGCCAGCCGTATAAAGAAGAGCTGCTCAATGACTTGAAGCGGAGCGGTACGACGGTCGCGAAAGACCTTGATGCGGACGCCATGGGGACGATTGCCGATGGCAACGCAGCAGTAGAGGATGTATCGTTTTATACCAATGGTGACTTTACTGATCTTTGCCGTGGGCCGCATGTAGCCAATACTAAAGAAGTCGGGGCTTTTAAGCTGATGCGTGTTGCCGGCGCGTACTGGCGCGGCAACGAGAAGAATCCGCAAATGCAACGCCTCTACGGTGTTGCATTTGCAACTCAAGAAGAACTTGATAAGTATCTGGAGATGATCGAGCAAGCGAAACAGCGTGATCATCGCAAACTTGGCAAAGAGCTGGATCTTTATACCATGTCGCCACTCGTAGGTGCCGGGCTGCCGATGTTTACCCCTCGCGGTACGGTTATTCGTGAGGTGCTGGCCAAGTACTCCAATCAGTTGCGTGAAGCCCGGGGATTTCAAAAGGTCTGGACGCCAAATATTACCAAGACTTCCTTGTATGAGACCTCCGGTCATTGGGCGAAATTCGGGGATGAACTGTTTCTCGTGACAAGCCAAGAGACGGATGACAAGATGGCTCTCAAGCCGATGAACTGCCCGCACCATACACAAATCTTCGCGTCACAACCACGCAGTTACAAGGATATGCCGGTGCGTTATCTTGAGACAACAACGGATTACAGGGACGAAAAGACGGGTGAGCTCGGTGGACTCAATCGAGTACGCTCTCTTACTCAGGACGACAGCCACGTTTTCTGCCGCCACGATCAGATAGAAGATGAGATTGACGGCTTGCTAGCGAGCGTTCGTGAGCTATATCAGACAATCGATATGAAGCTACGGGTACGTCTCAGTTACCGCGATGATGGCGACGGCTATTTGGGGGATATAGCGCTCTGGGAGTCGGCACAGGCGCAACTGAAGAACGCTGTTATCAAAAACGAGCTAGATTACTTTGAACAAGAGGGCGAAGCGGCTTTTTACGGCCCCAAGATTGATTTCATGGCAACTGATGCTCTGGGACGTGAGCACCAGCTGGCAACCGCACAGCTTGACTTCGTACAGCCGGGACGCTTCGGTCTGGAATATAAAGACGCTGAAAGTAACGCTCAGACACCGGTGATGATCCACTGCGCGCTGCTTGGTTCGATCGAACGCTTCATGAGCGTGTTCATCGAACATACGGCTGGCTGGTTCCCCTTGTGGGCGGCCCCGGAGCAGGTGCGTGTCCTGACGATCAATGATACCGTGTTGGATTACGTTGGAGAGATTGAAACAATCCTGCGAGATACAGTGTTGATGCAGCCTGTCAAATACAACGAACTGCGTTTCACTCGCGATGATCGTAACGAATCGCTTGGTAAGAAAATCCGTGAAGCGACTGCCATGAAAGTTCCTGTACAGTTGATTGTCGGTCCCAAAGACAAAGAGGCGAGAGAGGTGAGCGTGCGGACACAGTCAGGAGAGAACAAGGTAGGGCTGGATGTATTAGGGGAATATCTGAGGGGACTATAGTGAAAGAAAGAAGTCTCACCATCGCGGTCGACTGTGATGACGTACTAGTGCCGACAGCTCGGGATGCAGTGGAGTATTACAATACGACCTATGGGACGAATGTCGATCTGACTCACTTTTATGGAGGTACCCCAGAAGATTGGTTTGTAGATGATATAGCGACTGCAAGCAGGCGGATAGAGGAATACCACATGACGCTTTTTGAAGAAGCCCCGGCGCCCTATCCGGAAGCTATCATTGCTATAAAAAGCCTGGCTCGGGTACATAAGTTATATCTTGTCACCGGTAGAGCTGATTTTCTGCGCCCCGTCACGAAGATTATGGCAGATACTCATTTCCTCGATTGTTTCCAAGGAGTGATCCATACGAGTTACTTTACAGAGACTGGCCGAAGTAAGGGGGAGGTGTGCCGAGAAATAGGTGCGCATGCCTTGATTGATGACGGCCTCATGCACTGCGAGTCTGCGGTTATAGAAGGTGGTGTGGAAAGTGCACTGCTGCTTGATCAGCCGTGGAATCAATGCGAGAGTCTTCATAGTCGTATCATAAGGTGTATGGATTGGGACGCAGTACTGAGGGAGGTGGATAACATTGCCCGGTGCTGATTTCCGACAAGATATAGAAAAACTGATGGCGCTCGTGCCGGCAGGACAAGTGACAACTTATGGAGATCTTGCGGCACTTGCCGGTCATCCGTATGCCAGCCGAGTCGTAGGAGGGATTGCCCATTATGGTGATCTGAATTTGCCGTGGCACCGTCTTGTTAATCGCTTTGGCGGCTTAGCGAGCGGTTTTCATGGCGGCAGAGAAGTTCAGGCGCAGATGCTCGCCCAAGAAGGCATATCTTGTACGAATTACATCGTTGATAATTTTGAGGCTATTCGATGGAAGCCAGACCTCTAATAGCTATTGTCGGACCGACTGCCAGCGGTAAGACTGCACTGGCAGTCGAGCTGGCTGAAAAATATGGCGGTGAGATCATTTGTGCGGATAGCCGTACTGTTTACAGGAGTATGGACATAGGGACGGCGAAGCCTACGCTTGATGAAAAGCACCGCGTGCCGCATTGGGGTCTTGATCTTGTCGATCCTGGCCAGACATACACTGCGGCGGAGTTCAAGGACTACACTGATCAGAAGATAGCCGAAATCCGCTCTAGGGGACATATACCGTTCTTGGTTGGTGGGACCGGCCTCTATGTTGATGCGGTGCTGTTTGACTATGAGTTCGGGGATTCTGCGGACCCCGCACGAAGACGGGAGCTTGAACAGATGAACATTGCCCAGCTTCAGGAGCTTTGTCGAGAAAACGACGTACCGCTCCCTGAGAATGATAAGAACAAGCGGCACCTTATTAGAGCGATTGAACGGGGCGGTTCGAATAATAGGCGACGATCCGAGCCGGTGGACAATTCGTTTATCGTCGGAATTACTACGGATAGGGAAGAGCTTCGTCGTAGGATTGAACACCGCGCCCGGCAGATGTTCGCAGAAGATGTTATCAGGGAGGCGGAGAAACTTGCGGCTCGGTATGGTTGGGATCATGAGTCTATGACGGGCAATATCTACCCCATCTGCCATCTTTATCTCGAGGGCAAGTTGTCGCTTGATGAAGCTGTGCAAAAATTTGTTGTTCAGGACTGGCGTTTGGCGAAGAGGCAACTGACATGGTTTAAAAGGAATAAATTTATTAGTTGGCTGTCGCTTGATGAGGCTGAAAGTCGAATTACTTCCGTACTCGATTCTGAACACTAATCGTGGTATAGTCGGTATAAGAAAGTTGTACGGGAATAGGTATGATTGACGCATTATTCGGATCAAAAACAAGGGTTAAGTTGCTTCATCTTTTTTTGAACAACCCCGGTACTTCTTTTTATGTACGTGAAATTACTCGTCTGGTTGACGAACAAATTAATTCAGTACGACGCGAGCTATCCAATATGTTGTCCGTAGGAATCATCACAAGTGACACATCTGACAATAAGCTTTATTATGAGGCCAACCAGCGATATGAACATTACCTAGCGCTTCGCGCTATCTTCGCGGACCAGAAAGATGCTGCTTTGACTTCGGTTACAGAATCACTTTCTGATGATTGGCAACACATCATTAAAGAACTGCCGGGCGTCAGGGTGGCTATCGCTGCGGGTATGTTGGTCAGGGATTCCAGCGGTAAGATTGATTTGTTGCTTGTGGGCTCTGTTGCACCCACCCGTCTGAAAAACGCGGTCAAGGCTATCGAGAAGCTCGAGGGGAGAGATCTGAACTACAGTACGATACCGTATGATGAGTTCTATTATCGCCTGAGCGTTCGTGATAAATTTATAACAGAGATATTGAACAATAACCATGTCGTCGTGGTGGATACCGACAAAGTGCTGAAAGGATAGAAAGATATGTTTGATATTGAATACAAAGGTGGTAACGGTGTAGTCATTACGACTCCGAAAGTGCAATTAGTGGTCGATCCGCGGCTGTCATTGGTTGGCCTTAAAGACCTGAGCGTAAAAGACGCTGTAGAGGTTGCTACCGAACCAAGATTCGTCGTCAACGATGAGGCTGCGAAATTACAGATAGAGGGCCCTGGTGAGTATGAGATCGGAGAGGTGTCTATCCAGGGCATAAAAGCGACCCGTCATATAGATACAGAGGCTGACGAACAGATAAGCACGATGTATAGGATTGGCGTCGGAGATGTCCGCATTGCGGTTCTTGGCAATGTTGCGTCCAAATTGAGCGATGAGCAGCTCGAAGATATAGGTGTCATCGATATTTTGATTATTCCGGTCGGCGGCAACGGCTATACACTTGATGCGGTTTCTGCTGCGACGATTGTCCGGCAGGTAGAGCCTCATGTTGTCATCCCTGTGCACTATGCCGATAATGCGCTGAAATATGAGGTGCCTCAGGATGATGTTGAACGGTTCGCCAAAGAGCTCGCTGCCGCTGTCGAAGATGCCAGCCCGAAGTACAAGGTCAAGTCGACGGCGTCCATTCCTCAGGCGCTTACTCTTGTAAAACTGGCTCGTAACTAAAAAGAGCCTAGAGGCTCTCAGTGTATAAAAAATAACCTCCTTAAGGAGGTTATTTTGCCGGGCTCAGGATACCTTTTTTCTTGAGCGTTCGAATTGCTTGTGTACTCAAGGTCATCGTGACTTTCTGTCCGTCGACGACAAAGGTCTTTTTCTGAAGGTTAGGCTTGAACACCCTCTTTGTCCGACGCAAAGAGAAGCTCACATTGTGGCCAAACTGTTTTCCTTTACCGGTAAGTTCGCATCGTGCTGCCATACCTGTTACATCCACTTATTTTTACAATCTTACCCAGTGTACATTTTTTTTGCGTATCTGTCAATCCATGAAGTAGAGACGGATGGTATAATGAGTAGAGAATGTCTATACAGCTCATCGACCTCATCATTGTCTTTGGCGTGATCCTCGTCTCGATGACGCTTCACGAGGCTATGCATGGGTTTGTGGCGTATTGGCTGGGCGATGATACCGCGAAGCTTCAGGGTCGGCTGACGCTTAATCCTATTAAACATATCGATCCTTTTTTGACGATTCTATTGCCACTTATGCTTGCGCTTATTCCGGGAGCTCCTATCTTCGGTGGTGCACGTCCAGTGCCATTTAATCCGGCGAGGGTACGATATGAAGAATGGGGCGCGGCACTTGTGGCTCTCTCGGGACCTTTGACCAATTTCTTCATTGCGTTCATCATGTTTGGGCTGGGAACCGTGCTAGGTTATGATGTCGCACATCTGGGGTACTCAGATCTTGTCGGCGAGATATTCAGCTATGGCGTACTCATCAATCTTGGCTTCTTCGTCTTTAATATGATTCCATTGCCACCCCTGGACGGCTCTCGCGTGTTATATGCCTTGGCGCCTGAATTCGTCCGGCGCGGCATGGAGGTAGTCGAACAATACGGATTATTCGTTGTCTTTATCTTTGTGCTGTTCGCCAGCAGTGTTATCGGTGCGTTTATGAGCTCTGTCATCGTTGCGATCATCCAGCTCTTTGCAAAGCTCTTCATTATGTAATGAATGGTATAATAAGAGTGTCCCGGGAAGACTATAGTGCGTATGATTTTCCTAATATCATACGATCGGGAGCCTAATATGATCCGGTTCCGTGGAAACGGTTTGAGGGCACCCACCTGCATATAAGCGGGGATATCAACCACTGTAGATCCTATTCCGGGATTATCATTTACGGGGTTTGGCGCAGCTGGTAGCGCGCACGCCTGGGGGGCGTGAGGTCATCGGTTCAAGTCCGGTAACCCCGACCAAAATAGAATGCCCTTTGGGGTGTTTTTTGTTAGAATCAGTAATATGAACCAACGAATTGCAGTTCGAGCTATCATCAAACAGGATACTAAAACTCTTCTGGTGCGTCGTGCCGCTGG
>Ga0164242_10006713_pt1 | contig 12656 bp, 12 predicted proteins | sample OricomgcompostMG_FD_108783 | JGI IMG/M metagenome (GOLD analysis project Ga0164242, IMG submission 108783) | Miracle-Growth compost microbial communities from Emeryville, California, USA - Original compost - Miracle growth compost (MG) ... | reverse complement strand
CGTGCAACCATAAAGCCATGCCTGCGAAAGAAGCCCTCGACCCGATGCTGTGCTTCGCCGTGTACTCGGTCGAGCGGCAGTTCGGCCAGGTCTACCGCGAGCTGCTCGCGCCCTGGAAGCTCAGCTACACGCAGTACCTCGCGCTCATCGCGCTCTGGAACGACGACGAGCTGACGGTGGGGCGCCTCGGCGAGCTGCTCGGCCTCGACTCGGGCACGCTGTCGCCGCTGCTCAAGAGGCTCGAGGCGCGCGGCCTCATCGCACGCACGCGCGCGCCGCACGACGAGCGCGTGGTCGAGATCGCAATGACGGATGCCGGGAAGGCGCTGCGCGCCGAACTCGACGACATCCCGCGCTGCTTCGGCGAGCGCACAGGGCTCAGCCAGGACGAGTACCGGCAGCTGCTCTCGCTCGCGAAGACGCTGGGCGAGCGCATGCGCGCCTCTGCCGACCGATAAGACCACCCACAAGGAAAGGGAAACCATGGACATCCTCTACACCGCCGAGGCGCTCTCGACCGGCGAGGGCCGCAACGGCCACGTCGCGACCGTCGACGGCCGCATCGACCTCGACCTCGCCATCCCGCAGCCGATGGGCGGCTCCGGGAACGGCGCGAACCCCGAGCAGCTCTTCGCCGCGGGCTACGCGGCCTGCTTCCACTCGGCGCTGCTCGGCGTGGCCCGTGCGCAGAAGGTGAAGCTCGAGGACGAGACGGTCGGTGCGCGCGTGCACATCGGCCCGAACGGCGAGGGCGGCTTCCAGCTCGCCGTCGAACTCGAGGTCACGATCCCGACGCTGCCGCATGACGAGGCGCAGGCGCTGGCGGATGCCGCTCACCAGGTGTGCCCCTACTCGAACGCCACTCGCGGCAACATCGACGTGACCATCACGGTCACGGACGACTAACCCGCGAAGCTCTGCGTGCCGACCACCCCGAGCAGAGCCAGCTTCTCCGCGCCCTCGCTGCGCGGGGGAGCCGTGAGCACGAGCAGCGCCTGCGACTGGTCCTCTGTGAACAGCACCTGGCAGTCGAGCTCGATCGGGCCGAGCTCGGGGTGGATCAGCACCTTGTGGTCCTCGAAACGGCGCGCGACCTCGTGCCGCTCCCACAGGGCGGCGAACTCGGCGCTCTCGGCGCGCAGCGCGTCCACGAGCGCCCCGGCGCGCGAACGGGGGCCCGTGCGCCCGTAGGCCGCGCGCAGGTTGGCGACGAGTGCTCGGCTCTGCCGCTCGCGATCGCCCTCCGGGTACAGCTCGCGCGCCTCGGGCTCCGTGAACCAGCGCCACACGTCGCTGCGGGCGAAGCCCGTGCGCGCGGATGCGTCGCCGAAGAGCGCCGTGGCGAGCCGGTTCGCGACGAGTGTCTCGCCGAGCTCGGACAGGATGAGCGCCGGCGTGTCGTCGAGTCTGTCCAGCACCCGCAGCAGCGCGGGGGCGACGTGCGGTAGCCCGCTGCCCCGATCGGGCGCCGCGTGGCCCGCGACGCGGAACAGATAGTCCCGCTCGTCGTCGGTGAGTCGCAGCGCCCGGGCGAGCGCTGCGAGCATCTGCTCGCTCGGCTGCGGCCCGCGCCCCTGCTCGAGGCGGGTGTAGTAATCCGCCGACATCCCGGTGAGGGCCGCGACCTCCTCCCGTCGCAGCCCGGGCGCGCGGCGGCGCGCACCGGCCGAGAGCCCCACGTCGGCCGGCTGGAGCTCGGCACGGCGGCGGCGCAGGAAGTCGGCGAGCGCGGGGCGGTCCATGCTTCCATCATCGACCGGGCGACCCGGGCGAACCAGGGATCGGCGATCCCACGATCGCCGCGTCTCTTCTGCCGGCCGTCCGACCGCGGCACGGTGGAGCCATGAACATCACCGGAAACACCGTCTTCATCCCCGGCGCGACGAGCGGCATCGGCCTCGCCCTCGCGCTCCGCCTTCAGGAGAAGGGGAACACCGTCATCATCGGCGGCCGCCGCGCCGCCGTGCTCGAGGAGCTGGGCGCCCGGCACGGCTTCGACACCGTGCAACTCGACGCGGCGGATGCCGCGAGCATCCGCTCCGCAGCCGCGCAGGTCATCGCCCGGCATCCCGACCTCAACGTGCTCATCGCGATGGCCGGCATCATGCGCGTCGAGGACTGGCACCGCCCGGAAACCTTCCTCGCCGACGCCGAGGAGGTCGTCACGACGAACCTGCTCGGCCCCATCCGCCTCATCGCGGCGTTCGTCGAGCACCTGCAGTCGCGCCCCGACGCGACGATCGTGACCGTGTCGAGTGGGCTCGCTCACGCGCCGCTGCGCGTCACGCCGAGCTACAACGCGAGCAAGGCGGCGATCCACATGCTGACCGAGTCGCTGCGCCTGCAGCTGGCAGACACCAGCGTGCGGATGCTGGAGCTGGTGCCGCCCGCCGTCGCGACCGAACTGCTGCCCGGTCAGAGCCGGAGCCCGATCGCCGTTCCGCTCGACGCGTTCGTCGACGAGGTCATGCAGCTGGTCGAGACCCAGCCGGACGCCCGGGAGATCCTCGTCGAGCGGGTCAAGTTCCTGCGCTTCGGCGAGGTGCGCGGCGACTACGACCAGGTCGTCGAGTCCTTGAATTCGACCGACCCGCACGCCTCCCACTAAGCATCCGGGCGGCTGGGTACCCTGTGCCGCATGGAGATCTTGCGCAAGAAGCAGCCGAACGTCGGCGCGGTCGCCGCAGCGAAGACGGCGACGACCGTCGCCTGGGGCGACGCCTTCGGCCGGTTCGCGACGCGCTGCGTTCAGATCATCGCCGTGCTCATCATCGCGGGCGTCGCGGTCGTGGCGATCACCCAGGTCAGCCTCGTGTTCATCCCGGTGACCTTGGCGCTGATCCTCGCGTGCGCGATCCATCCGTTCATGAGCTGGATGCGACGGCACGGGGTGCCCGGCATGCTCGCCACCTGGATCGCGCTGCTATCGATCCTCGTGCTGATCGGCGGTCTCACGACCCTGATCGTCTGGGCCGTCGAGGCGCAGTGGGACTCGCTCGTCAAGTCGGCCACCGACGGCATCGGCCAGCTGGAGGGCTACTTCAACCGGCTTCCGGCGAACCTGATCAGCCAGAAGAACCTGCATGACGCGCAGGACGCGGTCGTCGGTTTCGTGACCTCGGCGCAGTTCGGCCGCGGCGCGATCGCGGGCGTCGGCGCGGCGGCCGAGGGCGTGACAGGCCTCTTCCTCACGATCGTCACCCTGTTCTTCTTCATGAAGGACGGGCCGAAGATCTGGGAGTTCCTGCTGCGCCCCCTGCACGGTGAGACCTTCGAGCGCGCCCGCCGCATCGGCGACAAGACCGTCACCGTGCTGGGCGGCTACGTCCGAGGCACGGCCACCGTCGCGGCCGCCGACGCGGTCGGCATCGGCATCGGCCTCGCGATCGTCGGCGTCCCGCTCGCCTTCCCGCTCGCGGTCATCGTCTTCATCACGGCGTTCATTCCGATCGTGGGCGCGACGCTGGCAGGCGTGCTCGCGGCCCTCGTGGCGCTGGTGGCCAACGGGCCCTTCGCGGCGATCATCGTGATCGCGATCGTCGTGTTCGTGAACCAGCTCGAGAGCCACCTGCTGCAGCCGCAGATCATGGGGCACTCACTCAACCTGCACCCGCTCGTCATCCTGCTCGCCCTGGCCGCGGGCTCGATCATCGGCGGCATCGTGGGCGCCGTGCTCGCCGTGCCGATCGCGGCGACGGCGTGGGGCATCGTCACGGTGTGGAACGCCGAGACGGGCGGTCCCTTCGCGACCAGAGAGGCGAAGGAAGCGCCGCCCGCCCGGGGTTAGCTGGGCGGCGCTACCGCCGCGCCGGCGTCAGGAAGCGTCCGGCAGCGGCATCCTCGAGCGCCTGCTTCTTCAGGATGAAGTGCTGCTTCTTCCCGGTCGCCGTGTACGGCAGCTCGTCGACGAACGCGTAGCGCCGGGGCCGCTTGAAATCGGCGAGGCCCGGGTGGGCGCGGCAGTGCGCGTCGAGATCGTTCGCCGCCGCCTGCGCGTCGCCGAGCGTGCCCGGCTTGCGGCGCACGTACGCGACCACGAGTTCGCCCCACTCCTCGTCGGCGAGGCCCGTCACGATCGAGTCGGCGACGGCGGGGTGCTCGGCGAGCGCTTCCTCCACCTGCACGGGGTGCACGTTCTCGCCGCCGGAGATCAGCATGTCGTCCTTGCGGCCGACGATCGTCACGATCTCGTTCTCGTCCCACGTGGCGAGGTCGCCCGGATACATCCAGCCGTCACGGAACTTCTCGGCCGTACGCGCCGGGTCGGTGTAGGCATACCCCGCCTTCACCGTGCGCATGATGACCTCGCCGACCGTCTTGCCGTCCTTCGGGACCGTGTCGTCGGGGGCGGCGAAGCGGCCCTCGTAGACGTGCACGACGGCGACGTCGTCGTCGATGCAGGCGCGGCCCGCGCTGCCTGCGAAGGTCGGCAGGTCCTCCGGGCGCAGGAAGGTGTTCCAGAACGCCTCGGTGGTGCCGTAGCCGTTCATGATGCGCGGATGCAGCGTCTTCTGGTAGCGGATCGCGGCGGACTTCTCGAGGGGAGCGCCCATCGTGACGACGCCGCGCAGCGACGAGATGTCGCGCGGCGTGGTCTCCTGCTCATCCGCGAGGCGTTCGAGGTTGGTCGGCGCGCCGATGACGTAGGTGAGGCGCGAGTTCTGGATCGCATCGAGCACGACCGCCTCGTCGAAGCGGCGGAGGCACACGGATTCCGCGCCGACGAACAGCACCGGGTTGGGGCCCGCGCAGTAGTTGCCGCCGCGGTGGAACCACGGCGACATGTTCATGGTCTTGTCGGTGCTCGAGAGTGGGAACGCCATGATGACGTCGTGCGCCGAGAGCGTCTCGTTGAGCGAGGTGAGCGGCACGGCCTTGGGCATGCCCGTGGTGCCGCTCGTGTAGAGGCGACTCGACTCGTCCCACACGCTGCCGTCGGCCGGTGCGCGGAAGCTCGGGGCATCCGCCACGAGAAGCTCCTCGAACGCGATCGAGCCCGGGATCAACTCGCCGTCGCTCGCGCCTCCCACGCCCGCCACGACGGCCGGCTTGTGCGCGGCCAACTCAAGCGCCTGCGCGGCGAGCGATGCCTGCTCGCGCTCGTAGACGAAAACCGTCGGCTTCGACGCGTCCAGGATGAAGGCGGTCTCGCCGGGGGAGAGGCGGAAGTTCATGGGCGAGCTGACGGCACGCAGGCCCTGCGCCGCGACGTAGAGGAACGCGAACTCGGGCCGGTTCATCAGCTGGTACGCGACGAGATCCCCGGTGCCGACGCCGGCACGGCGAAGGCCCGCGACCAGCTGCCCGGTAACGGCGCCGAGTTCGGCATACGTCCACGAGCGCCCCGTCTCGGGGTCGCTGATCGCGGGCCTTCCCGCGTAGCGGTGGGTGTTGCGCTCGAAAGCGGTCGCCCAGGTGAAGTGGTGCTCGAACACCGCGCGGAGCTGGCTCGTGTCGTAACCGGTTCCGTTGGCGGCGGTTGTGGAGGTTTCGGGGAACTCCGTCGTCATGACGAAAGTCTATTGGCCCGCCTCAGTCGTGGTCGGTCGCCTTGTCGAACGCGTCCTTGATCGAGTCGCCGGCCTTCTTGACCTTGGCGCCGACCTGATCCTTCTTGCCTTCCCGTTCGAGCTTCTCGTCGTCCGTCAGCTTGCCGGCGGCTTCCTTGCCCTTTCCGATGAGGTCGTCGGTGTTGTGCTCTGCCCTGTCAGACATCTGATCTCCCCTCTGTGACGTCTTGCGAGAGGGGTACCCGCGCACCCGGGGCTAGAAACGGGGTCGTTCGGCCTGCTCGGCGGCGACCACGGAGAACACGGCGGCGACGGCGAGCAGCGCCACGAGCACCGCCTGCAGGATCACCTGCGCGACCGCGACGAGCGGCAGGCCGGAGACGATGCACCAGGCCGCGGCGACCACGAGCAGGATCAGCCAGCCGAGCGTCTTGCGTGCGAAGAACGCGACGCCGATCACGAGCACCGCGGAGACGGTGGTCTGGAACAGCGGCGTGGAGAGCTCGCCGTGGCCGATCCAGGTGACGACCAGTGTGTAGGCCCAGAACAGGAACACGAGCAGGCCGACGAAGGTCACGATCAGTGCGCCGAGGCCCGACGGGATGCGGCGGCCGAGGCCGCGGACGAAGGACTGGTTCTGGACGCCGTCGTCGTGGGTGACGGCCGGGGATGCTGCATTCACGGTCACGCTGCCAGCTTATCGGTCGCCGGAGCGGCTAACGGGTCAGACCCGCGTCGGAGAGCGCGTCGACGGCACGCACCAGCGCGAGGTGCGACAGGGCCTGCGGGGTGTTGCCCGCCTGCCGGCCCGCCTTCGCGTCGTACTCCTCCGACAGCAGCCCGACGTCGTTCGCGACCCCGAGCACCCGGTCGATGAGAGAAGTGGCGTCGTCGCGGCGGCCGGTGCGCGCGTACTGCTCAGCGAGCCACAGCGAGCAGGCCGTGAACGGGCACTCGCCGGGCGGCAGACCGTCGACGCCGGATTCGGTGACGTACCGGGCGACGAAGCCGTCGTGCACGAGCTCCTTCTCGATACGCGCCACCGTCGCGAGCATCCGCGGATCGTCGGGCGCGCAGAAGCCGACCTGCGGCAGCTGCAGCAGCGCGGCATCCACGTGCGCCGCGCCCGCGTACTGCACGAACGCGCCCGTCGCGCGATCCACGTGCTTCTCTTCGATCTCGCGGCGAATGTCGTCGCGCAACTGCTTCCAGCGCTGCACGGGCCCGTGCAGGCCGTGCTTCTCGACGGCCTCCACGCCGCGGTCGAAAGCGGCCCACGACATGGCGCGGGAGTGCGTGAAGGCCCGTGGCTCGCCCCGGATCTCCCAGATGCCCTGGTCGGGAGTCGACCAGACCTTCTCGAGGTGGCCGAGCAGCGAGCGCTGCAGCCCCCACGACACCGGGTCCTCCCGAAGCCCCGCGTCGCGCGCCGCGGAGAAGGCGAGCATGACCTCGCCGATGACATCCGCCTGGAACTGCTCGGACGCGGCGTTGCCGACGCGCACCGGCGCCGCACCCTGGTAACCGGGAAGGGAGTGCAGCTCCCGCTCGGGCAGCCAGCGCTCGCCGCCCAGCCCGTACATGATCTGCACGTCGGCAGGGTCGCCCGCGATCGCCCGCAGCATCCACTGCCGCCAGCGGTCGACCTCCTCCTCGAAGCCGTGCCGGGCGAGCACGTGGATCGTGAGGGCGGCGTCCCGCAGCCACACGAAGCGGTAGTCCCAGTTGCGCGCGCCGCCGAACTGCTCCGGCAGCGAGGTCGTGGCCGCCGCCGCGATGCCGCCGGTCGACTCGTGCGTGAGAGCACGCAGCACGAGCAGCGAGCGCAGCACCGCGTCCTGATACTGGTGGTCGTGGTCGTGGCCCCCGCGCCCGAGCCACTCGCGCCACCAGCGGCCGGTGCTCTCGAGCGCCGCGTCGACGTCGAGGGGCTCGGGAAGCGGGCGGTAGCTGGGGGACCAGGTGAGCACCACGTCGACAGTCTCGCCGGCCGAGACGGTGAAGACCCCGGAGTGCCGGTGGTCGTGGCCGCGCAGCGCCGGTCCTCGCAGCACGACAGCGTTCGGGCCGGCAACGGCCACGAGCTCGACCGGGTCCTTCTCGCGGTGCTGACTGACCCACGGCACGGTCGCGCCGTAGTCGAAGCGGAAGCGGAGCTCCTGCTCGAGCTCGACGGTGCCACGGATGCCGCGCACGCGTCGGACCACGTCGACGCGGCCTCGACCGACGGGCATGAAGTCGGTGACCTCGACCTCTCCGCCCGGCGTCGACCAGCTCGTCACGAGCGTGAACCCCGCGCCGTCGTAGCGGCGCGTGCTCGTCGCCTCGGCAGCGGTCGGTGCGAGCAGCCATCGGCCATGTTCCTCGTCGCCGAGCAGCGCAGCGAAGACGCTGGGGGAGTCGAAGCGGGGCAGGCAGAGCCAGTCGATGCTGCCGTCACGCCCGACCAGGCCGGCCGTGAAGCAGTCGCCGATGAGCGCGTAATCCTCGATCGCGAGCGACATGCATCGCAGATTACCGGGAGAGGCTATGCGGCCTTATCTCCCTCGACGATCACGACGGGACCTGTTACGGGACGCTTGAGGTCGGCCCACCGGGTGATGGGGGCAGGCTCCCAGCTGAGCGCGGCGGGCTCCTCCGTCGCATCTGCCGCGTCCGCCGTCTCCGGCTCGGCGGCGGCGACGCGCGGAGTGCGCAGCAGCCCGAGCGGACCGCCCGCGGTCACCAGCGACTCGCGAGCGGCCGCGACGGATGCCGTCACCGAGGTCGCCAGCGAGTGCACGAGCACCTCGTGGAAGATCATGTCGTCCTGCTCAGGCGAGCGCCGGGCGACGGTCCAGTCGCCGCACTCGCCGAACACCTCGGTGAGCGTGCGCTGCACGGCGGCGAAGATCAGCTCGTCGGTGAGCTGGGGAGCGGCCGGCGCAGGCGCGGCGCCGACGAGCGGGGCGGCCGCAGGGGTGGGGGCGGCATGCTTGCGACGACCGAATAGCATGCTGTGATTTTCGGGCCAGATCAGCGCCGATCTGCGGAGACACGCCGCACGGAATCCTGGCGCACCGTCACGAGCGCGACCGCGAGACCCGCGGCCCAGCCGAGCCAGAGCACCCATGAGCGCTGCCCGAGCGCCGGCTTCCTCGTCGCCTTCGCGACCGGCAGCACCGCGAGCGTCGACGCGAGCACGCGCGGGCTGAGCAGGTATTTGCGGATCGTCATGGCTTCACGCTAGTCGCGGCCGGGCCGCGTGTCCCGTCGCCGATCGTCCCGCCCCTGTCAAGGGGTCCGCCGGCCGCGGTGGCGAGCCGGGCCGCCGCTCGGCCCGCCTGCTAGCCTCACAAAGAGCCGTACGGAGGTGCCGCAATTTCCAGAGCGCGTGAATCGACCGAGCAGTACGAGCTGGTGATCGTGTCGAACCGTCTTCCGGTCGATCACGTCTCCGGCGAGGGTGCGGACGCCGTCTGGCGCACCTCTCCTGGCGGTCTCGTCGCCGCCCTCGAGCCCGTCATGCGCGAGCGCGACGGCGTTTGGATCGGCTGGCCCGGCATGCCCGACGTGCACTTCGACCCCTTCGAGGCGGACGGCATCGACCTCATCCCGGTGCCGCTCTCCGCCGAGGAGGTGCAGGACTACTACGAGGGGTTCAGCAACGACACGCTGTGGCCCCTGTACCACGACGTCATCTCACCGCCGAGCTACCACCGCGAGTGGTGGGAGGCGTACCAGCGGGTGAATCGCCGCTTCGCCGACGCGGCGCTCGAGGTCGCCGCGCCGAACGCGATCGTGTGGGTGCACGACTACCAGCTGCAGCTCGTGCCGAAGATGCTGCGCGATGCGCGGCCCGACCTCATCATCGGCTTCTTCAACCACATCCCGTTCCCGCCGTACGGCATCTACTCCCAGCTGCCGTGGCGCCGTCAGATCGTCGACGGGCTGCTCGGGGCCGACGTCGTCGGCTTCCAGCGCGTGGCCGACGCGGGCAATTTCGCGCGCGCCGTGCGCCGCCTGCACGGCTACGAGACGCGCGGGAATCTCATCTCGGTGCCGCTCGACGAGTCGCAGGCCGGCCCGGAGGGCGCGCCGCGGCACCGCCACCAGGCGATCGGCCGGCGCGGGCATCCGATCAGAACCGTGCTCGCGCGCCCCTTCCCGATCTCCATCGACGCGCAGCAGTACCAGCGGCTCGCCGCCGACCCGAAGATCAGGGCGCGCGCGCAGGAGATCCGCGAGGAGCTCGGCAACCCGCGCGTGCTGATGCTCGGAGTCGACCGCCTCGACTACACCAAGGGCATCCGGCACCGCATGAAGGCGTTCGGCGAACTGCTGCAGGACGGCGTGATCTCGGCGGAGGACGTGGCGCTCGTGCAGGTCGCGAGCCCGAGCCGCGAGCGCGTGGACGCGTACGCGCAGCTGCGCGACGAGGTCGAGATCACGGTGAGCCGCATCAACGGCGACTTCTCGCAGCTCGGCCGTCCGGCGATCCACTACCTGCACCAGGGCTACCCGCGCGAAGAGATGGTGGCGCTCTATCTCGCCGCCGACATCATGCTCGTCACGGCGCTGCGCGACGGCATGAACCTCGTGGCGAAGGAGTACGTCGCGAGCCGCACCGACCAGGACGGCGTGCTGATCCTCTCCGAGTTCGCGGGCGCCTCCGACGAGCTGCGCCAGGCGCTGCTCGTGAACCCGCACGACATCGACGGGCTGAAGTCGGCGATCGTGCACGCGATCCGCATGCCGCAGCGCGAACGGACGCGCCGGATGCGAGCCCTGCGCAAGCGCGTGCTGAGCCATGATGTGCAGCGCTGGAGCGCCACGTTCCTCGACGCTCTCGTGCGCGAAGACCACAACGACCCCGCCAACCACGCCGACATCCCGAAGCGCACGGTCGCGCCGCTCGACTATGGCGGCGACTGAGGAACTGGCGGCGGCGCCCCGCCTGCTCGTGGCGCTCGATTTCGACGGCACGGTCGCGCCCCTCGTGGACGACCCGTCGACGTCGCGCATCGTCCCCCGGGCCGTTGCCGCCATCGCGCGGCTGAGAGCGCTGCCCGCGACATGGGTCGCGTTCGTCTCCGGGCGTCCGCTCGCGTCGCTGCTGCAGCTGACGGACTCCAACGCCGATGAGGCGCTGCTCGTCGGCTCGCACGGCGTCGAGGTGTCGATCCGCGGCGCGCTCGCCGACGTCGACCTGAGCGACGACGAGCGCCGGCGCATGGAGTCGCTCGAGCGCGAGCTCGAGCCGCTCGTGGCATCCGTGCCCGGCGCCCGCCTCGAGCACAAGCCCGTCGGCTACGGCGTGCACACGCGGCGCGTGACCCGGGCCGAGCTCGTGGCGCCGCTGCAGCGGGCGGCCCGCGCCGCCGCCGACGGGGTCGGCGGCTTCACGACCCGCACCGGCAAGGACATCATCGAGTTCAGCGTGCGCGACGTGAACAAGGGCGACGGGGTGCGGATGCTGCGCCAGCTGCTCGCCGCGGAGGAGGGCGGTCGCGTCACCGTGCTCTACGCGGGCGACGACGTCACCGACGAGGACGCCTTCGCGGCGCTCGAGCCGGGTGACGTCGGGGTCAAGGTGGGGGAGGGCGACACCCTCGCCGCGGAGCGCGTCGCCGACGTGCCCGCCTTCGCCGAGCTGCTGACCCGGCTCGCTGCCGAGCGGGAGGCGCGGCGCGAGGCACCGTCTCGCCCTCACTAGTCTTGGGTCATGTCCGAAACCCCCAACGCGATCGACATCAAACCTCGTAGCCGGGTCGTCACCGACGGCATCGAAGCCACCACCAGCCGGGGCATGCTCCGCGCGGTCGGCATGGGTGACGAAGACTGGGACAAGCCGCAGATCGGCATCGCGAGCTCGTGGAACGAGATCACGCCGTGCAACCTGTCGCTCGACCGCCTGGCGCAGGCCGCCAAGGAGGGCGTGCACGCGGGCGGCGGCTACCCGCTGCAGTTCGGCACGGTCTCCGTCTCGGACGGCATCTCGATGGGCCACGAGGGCATGCACTTCTCGCTCGTCTCGCGCGAGGTCATCGCCGACAGCGTCGAGACCGTGATGATGGCCGAGCGGCTCGACGGCTCGGTGCTCCTCGCCGGCTGCGACAAGTCGATCCCGGGCATGCTCATGGCCGCGGCGCGGCTCGACCTGGCATCCGTCTTCCTCTATGCGGGGTCCATCGCGCCGGGCTGGGTGAAGCTGTCTGACGGCACCGAGAAGGACATCACGATCATCGACTCGTTCGAGGCGGTCGGCGCGTGCAAGGCCGGCCTCATGTCCGAGGAGGATGCGAAGCGCATCGAGTGCGCGTTCGCGCCGGGCGAGGGAGCCTGCGGCGGCATGTACACCGCGAACACCATGGCCTCGGTCGCGGAGGCGCTCGGCCTGTCGATCCCCGGCTCCGCGGCGCCGCCGTCGGCGGACCGCCGCCGTGACTACTTCGCGCACCGCTCGGGGGAGGCCGTCGTCGAGATGCTGCGCCGCGGCATCACCGCCCGCCAGATCCTCACCCGCGACGCGTTCGAGAACGCGATCACGGTGGCGATGGCGCTCGGCGGCTCGACCAACGTCGTGCTGCACCTGCTCGCGATCGCGAACGAGGCGAACGTGCCGCTCACCCTCGACGACTTCAACCGCATCGGCGCGAAGGTGCCGCACATCGGCGACCTGAAGCCGTTCGGCAAGTACGTCATGAACGATGTGGACCGCATGGGCGGCATCCCCGTCATCATGAAGGCGCTGCTCGACGCGGGCCTGCTGCACGGCGACGCACTGACCGTGACGGGCAAGACGCTCGCCGAGAACCTCGCCGACATCAACCCGCCGGCCCTCGACGGCGAGGTGATCCGCACACTCGACAACCCGATCCACCCGACGGGCGGCCTCACGATCCTCAAGGGGTCGCTTGCGCCCGAGGGCGCCGTGGTCAAGACGGCGGGCTTCGACCTCGAGGTGTTCACGGGCCCAGCGCGCGTGTTCGAGCGCGAGCGCGCCGCGATGGACGCGTTGAGCGCCGGCGAGATCAACCACGGCGACGTCGTGATCATCCGCTACGAGGGCCCCAAGGGCGGCCCCGGCATGCGCGAGATGCTCGCGATCACCGCCGCCATCAAGGGCGCGGGCCTCGGAAAAGATGTACTACTCTTGACGGACGG
>Ga0164242_10006712_pt1 | contig 12657 bp, 10 predicted proteins | sample OricomgcompostMG_FD_108783 | JGI IMG/M metagenome (GOLD analysis project Ga0164242, IMG submission 108783) | Miracle-Growth compost microbial communities from Emeryville, California, USA - Original compost - Miracle growth compost (MG) ... | reverse complement strand
GGACACCTTTTGTCTTTGAAGGTGTCACTTCTCGCAAAGCCCCGAAGGACACCTTTCGTCTTTGAAGGTGTCACTTCTCACAAAGCCCCAGAAGGGACACCTTTTGTCTTTGAAGGTGTCACTTCTCGCAAAGCCCCAGAAGTGACACCTTTTGTCTTTGAAGGTGTCACTTCTCCCTTTTTGATCAGAAGTAACACCTTTCAAAATTTTTGCCTTGATACTTCTCCAAATATCATTATATTTGAAAACAAGTGCCAAATCTAAATTTACAGAATCTAATTTACAATCCCCGGGCGTATGAACAGTCAATCAAACCAGGAAAGTTCTTTACAAAACGCTCCAATTGAATACTTACTGCAATGAAACTTCTTGCTTTTTCCTTGAACAGACTATGAAGAGTGTATGAAAAGTGCGGCAGGAGAGTATGAAGAGTGTATGAAAAGTGCGGCAGGAGAGTATGGGTAGAGTATGGGTAGAGTATGAGGAGAGTATGAAGAGAGTATGAGGAGAGTATGAGCAGAGTATGAGTAAGGTATGCCGGGAGCATGACCAAATTATGAGGAGAGTATAGGAACGGCATAGAAACGGCATGGCAAAGACCTACATAAGGAAAGGATACGGTATGCGAAAGGTATCAAATTTAATTCTCAGCCGGGTCTCCCGCAGGGACTCGGCCTTGTAATAAAAAGTTAATTCTCAGCCGGGTCTCCCGCAGGGGACCCGGCGTTGTAACATTTTAATTTCATTTCATGTTTCATATCACCCGGGGAGGATAGGAGAAGAGTAGGGACAAAGCAGCGGAGAAGGGGGGTCTTTTTTGCTTGTACCCCAAAGGATGGTTGATTTCATTATGAAGATTTTATGCAGGTATCATTAAAGACGGTTATTCAATCCATCTTAAAATGGACGGGTCATCAATTGAGGAACTAAAAAACAAGACACCATCCTTCAACCATCAACCATTAACCCCCAACCATCAACCCTCAACCATCAACCATCAACCTTCAACCTTCAACCTTCAACCATCAACCTTCAACCATCAACCCTCAACCATCAACCCCCAACCCCCAACCCCCAACCTTCAACCCTCAACCTTCAACCATCAATTTCCAAATTTTTTTTTATTATTAATATTTTAAAGCTGCTTATTTACGTTTAGCCATTAGATTTGTAAAATAATTCGATACGCCTGATGATCAACCCTAACTCTTTGAGTTCTATTTTTAAGGCAAGCCCTTTACCTATGGTGGTTTTGGCCCCCGATGCCAATTTTACCATTGTCGGGATCAACCAGTCGTTATTGAACCTCATCAGGCAAAATGAAAAAGAGGTAGTCGGCAAAAGCATTTTTGATTTTTTCCCTGATACGCATTGTGATAAAAAATCCGGCCTTGCAGACTTACGCAGCTCCCTTGAAAAAGTGCTTTCCTCTGGCAAGCCTGTGAAAATGCCGGTGCAGAAATTTGATCCTTCACCAAAGGAAGGCCATCAGCCGGACAGGCGTTATTTTCAGGTCGAAAACATTCCGTTGTTCAGAGAAAATGGCGAAATTGAATATATCCTTCATACAAGCCAGGAGGTGACCGAAAAGGAAACAGCCGAAAGACAGCTAAAAAGTACTGAGATAAAACTGGCGGCGGCGCAACAGATTGCCAAAATCGGTTATTGGAAGTTCGACATTCCCAAAAATAAGCTATTCTGGTCTGAAGAGGTTTACCATATCCTCGGTGTTAGTAAAGAAAATTTCCAGGGCAGCTACCAGTCATTTTTTCAATGTATTCATCCCGACGATAAGGAGGCCTTTTCAAATGCAAGAGAAGAAGCCATTACCGGTAAAAAGGAAATGGATTTGGAATTCCGGGTAATGCAGCCGGATGGAATTCTGAAATGGATTCACGAAAAAGGAAAATTAGAAAAAAATGAAAAGGGTGAGCCGGTAACTTTTGAGGGAACCGTACAGGACGTTACCGTTTCTAAATTACTTAAACTTTCCCTGGCAGAAACAGCGGAAAGATATTATTATGCAAGCAAAGCAACTTTTGACGCCATTTATGACTGGGATTTTGGGACCGACGAATGTTATTGGGGTGAAGGATTTACAAGAGATTTTGGATATGATGCGGAAACACTGAAAGACAACAACTTCTGGGAAAAACATATCCATCCGGATGACAAACAGAAAATACAGGAGGAAATTAAAAAATCAACAGAGGGAAAAGCTTCAAAGTGGCTGAATGAATACCGGTTTCTGAAAGCTGACGGCAGTTATGCTTATGTGTTGGATCGGAGTATTATCGTCAGGAACCAGGAAGGCGAAGCTGTCAGGATGATTGGAGCCGTACAGGACATTACTGAAAAGAAAAAACTGCAACAACTGCTTGACAAAGCCAATAGCCTTGCAAAAATAGGAAGTTGGGAGATCGATGTAGAAAACGCCACCGTTTTCTGGTCAGATGTTGTAAAAGAAATTCGCGAAACCGGTAAAGATTATCACCCTACTTTGCAGGATGGCATTGGCCATTTTAAAGAAGGATTTAGTAAACAGACAATAGTTAAAAGGGTAAAAGAAGCCGTTAAACATGGTATTCCGTGGGAAGAAGACCTGCAGATTTATACGCACAAAGGTAACCTGATCTGGGTAAGAACAATTGGAAAAGCAGAGTTTTTAGATGGCAAATGCGTAAAAATTTATGGAAGTTTCCAGGACATCAACGCCCAGAAAAATGCAGAACTGGAAATCCGTAAGCTTTATGAAGAAAAAAATCACATTCTCGAAAGTATCGGGGACGCCTTTTTTACCGTCGATCCGAATTGGATCGTTACCTACTGGAACCAGGAGGCAGAAAAAAGGCTGATGGTTCCAAGGAGTGAAATTGTTGGGAAGTATTTATGGGATGTATTTTCAGATAGTGTTGGCTCTGAATCTTATAAAAAATACCATGAATCTTTAGAATCCGGAAAGAAACTGGTGTTTGAAGATTACTATCCCTCCCTTGCAAAATGGTTTGAGATCAGTTCTTATCCTTCTGAGAAAGGCCTTTCAGTTTATTTCAAAGATATTACAGAAAGAAAATTATCCCAGATCCAGGTAAATGAATTGCATTACAATCTTCAAAAAACCGCCAATAGCCTTGCTGTTTCCAATGCGGAGTTAGAACAATTTGCCTACATCGCTTCCCACGATTTACAGGAGCCCTTACGAATGGTCACCAGCTTTTTATCCCAGTTGGAAAAGAAGTACAACGATGTTGTTGACGACAAAGGTAAACAGTATATTCATTTTGCAGTCGACGGAGCCAACCGCATGCGGCAGATAATCCTTGACCTGTTGGAATTCTCAAGAATAGGAAGGTTCAGTGGCAAAACCGAAGAAGTAGATACCCGTAAAGTTGCTGAAGAAATTGTAGCATTATATAAAAAACAGGCTAAAGCAACCAGTGCTGTTATTAAGTTTGATAATTTGCCTGTAGTCAATACAATCAAAAGTCCATTCACACAGGTTTTGCAAAACCTGGTCAGCAATGCCCTGAAATATCAAAAACCGGGGGTGAAACCTGTAATCCGGATTTCTGCTGAGGAAATGGCGGCTCACTGGAAATTTGCTGTAAAAGATAATGGCATTGGAATACATCCTGACTTTCACCAAAAGATTTTTGTTATTTTTCAAAGACTGCACAACAAAGACGAATATTCCGGCAACGGAATGGGCCTTGCCATCGTGAAAAAGATTGTTGAAGCAATGGGTGGAGGTATCTGGGTAGAATCAAATGAAAGCGGCGGCAGTACTTTTTATTTCACAATTAATCGCTAAAAATAAGATCGCTTTCGCAGTATCTTTAATTCTATTCTAACCTAACACCAAAATTTTAAACCTCAAAAATATATTTAATTAGATTCATGTTTCGTGCAATAAAATAATGGTTAATTCGTTACCGCGATAATTGATTTTAATCAATTAAATTTGACCCCTAACCCCCAAACTGTCATCTAATGAAGACCATTCACATATTATTAGTGGAAGATAATGAAGGTGACATTTTGTTAACGAGGGAAGCCTTCGAAAGTTCAAAAGTAAATAATAAATTAAGCGTTGTCAGGGACGGCCAGGAGGCAATGAACTTTCTGAATAAGCAAGGGGACTATTCAATGGAAACCATGCCGGATCTATTATTGCTTGACATCAATCTTCCAAAAAGAAGTGGTATTGAGGTTTTAAAATTTATTAAAGAGGAGGACCATTTAAAGCATATTCCTGTTATAATGCTTTCCACCTCCAGCTCAGAGGAAGATATAAAAATTTCCTATCAAAATCAAGCGAATTGTTACATAACGAAACCTGTCAATATTGAAAGACTGTCGAATATTTTCACTTCTATTCAGAATTTCTGGTTTTCTGTTGTCAATTTACCATTAAGAACCAATAGCGAGTAATGAACCAAATTAAAAAGAATTTAAAAATATTAGTCATAGAGGATAACCCGGGAGATTTTATCCTGATTGAAGATTTCTTAAATGAACAATCAGATAAACCAGACATAGCTCACGCAAAAGATTTTCGCTCTGCAATCTCTTTATTGTCTGGCAATCCTGGTTTTGATATAATTCTTTCTGACCTCAGTTTACCCGATAATAAAAATCGTGATTCTGTGATCACAGACCTTCTAAAGATTTCCGGAGATGCGCCCGTGATCGTCCTTACCGGTTTCACAGACCTTGAATTCAGTATTCAATCTATTTCACTTGGTGCTTCAGATTATTTATTAAAAAATGATCTCACGGCCACTTCACTTCATAAGAGCATTATTTATTGTCTTGAAAGAAGAAAAAGAATTGAAGAGGTAAAAGAATCAGAAAAAAGGTATAGCGAGTTATTCCGCTTAAATCCGCTTCCTATCTGGGTTTTTGAATTGGAAAGCTTTCGTTTTGTACAGGTAAATAAAGCTGCCATTGAATTGTATGGTTATAGTGAAGAAGAATTTTTACAGCTCTCAGTGTTTGATATGCGTCCGCCTGAAGAAAGAAAGAATTTGAAGAAAGCGTTGGATAAACATGCCGGTGAAGAAGGATATATCAGTGGAAAGTTTACACACCAGACAAAAAAAGGAAAGCTGCTGGAAGTTGAGGTAAAAAGTAATTTTATTTCAATGAACGACCAGAAATACCGCCTCGCCATTATTACCGATTTGACTGAGAAAAACCGGCTTGAGCACCAGATCACCCGGGCGATCATTAAAACCCAGGAAAATGAGCGTTATGAAATAGGAGCTGAACTTCATGACAATGTTTGCCAGATCCTTGCCAGCACTCATATCAGCCTTGGTGTTTTAAACAAATCTGTTGATCCTTCTGGAATGAGTTTATTCCAGCAATGCCGCGAATATATTGATCTGGCCACACAGGAAATCAGAAATCTTTCTCATCGGCTGGCACCGGCCTTTTTTAATGATACCACGCTGGAAGAAGCCTTCGATGTTTTACTTAACAATGCCAATGTTGAGAATAAATACAATATCACTTTATATTTCGATGAGGCTATTGAAAAGGCAAATATTGGCCGCGATTTGCAATTGAATGTTTACAGAATTCTGCAGGAACAACTAAGGAATATTTTAAAATATTCCAATTGTAAAAATATTGAAGTAGATGTGATCATTAAAAATAACAAACTGAAAATGCGCATTTATGATGATGGAGTTGGATTTGATGTAAATGCCGTAAAAAGTGGAATCGGCCTTTCAAATATGAAAAGAAGGGTTGAATTGTTTTATGGAAAATTCAGTATTTTTTCCTCCCCGGGAAATGGTTGTGAATTAGTAATTGACATTCCTTTAAAACATGAAAATCTGAACCAGGATTATTTGATTGCCTTTAAGAATTATTAAACAATGGGAGCATTCTTACTTGTTAAGGTTTCTTCACCTGCTTTGTTTTCACCTCTGTTTTTTCTTTATCCTGTACAGTTTTTTTTCCTGTTTCCACCTCTACAGTTTTAGTTGTTACAGCATAATTATCAGGATAAATATTTGAACCAAATTCAACGGCGTAAGCTTTCGTAAACTCTGCTCCAAAATACAGGATCATCGAAGAGAAATAAACCCACAGCAACAAAATCACCAGCGACCCGGCAGCTCCGTAAGTGCTGCCCACATTGCTTTTGCTGATGTAAAACGAGATGCCGAACTTGGCGAGCATAAACAAAACGGCAGTGGTAATAGCCCCGGCAATCACATCCCTCCATTTTATTTTAGCATCCGGGAGTACTTTGAAGATGGCGCCAAAGATCAACGTAGTTACAATTAACGTGATCACCAGGTTGACGATATAAAAAACAACCACAGTCATGTCCGGGAAATGATTTTTGAGCGAATTACTAAAGCTGTCAATTAAGGTGGAAATGCTTAGCGAAACAAGTAATAAAAATCCAAGGCCAACAATCACTGAAAATGACAGGAACCTGTTTTTCAGTAGCTTCAGCCACCCCTTTTTGGGCTTCGGCTTCAATCCCCATATAAAATTAATGGACTCCTGGATTTGGGCAAACACGGTGGTAGCACCAACGATCAGAGTGATTATTCCAATGATAGCCGCAATATGGCTTTTCCCGCTTAAAGAAGCATTTTGAATCATCGTTTGCAACTGGGAGGCAGTATCAGGGCCAATAAATTTGGAAAGTTGTCCATAAATTTTCCCCTGCGCTGCATCCTGTCCCAAAAATAGTCCGCTTAATGAAATGATGATGATCAGTAAAGGTGCCATTGAAAAAACCGTGTAATAGGCAAGAGAACTGCTGAGCATAGTCACCTTATCATCCGAAAACCCGCTGAAAGATTTCTTCAGAATTTCCCAGATCCTTTTGAAAGTGACCTTTTTTTTCATTGATAATATTTTTTTTGCAACACCGCAAAAAAACGACCAAAGAACAGAATGGCGAAGGCCGCTACACTTTCGCTATCAGGCATTTTCACCATTTTTTATAATGTTGGAGAAGTGATTATCTGGATAACTATTTTAATTTTGTTTTTCCAAAGTTGATGAATTGGAAAAATTTTTGCGGATAATAAATCCATTCTTAGAACTCCAATTCATGTAAACTTAAAAATGCAACATCCACACGACCTATGAATTTAAAGCCTTCTGAACATTTGTCCCATCGTCAAATAACGAAAGGATTAAACCTTGTAATCAAAGAAGGCATGGTGACAGAAGCGATGACTGCCCTTACAGGAGGCACTTTCCTGGTGGCTCTCGCTCTGCTGCTCGGTGCTACGAATGTCCAGATTGGGGTGCTCGCCGCCTTGCCAAGTTTTTCTAGTATTTTTCAGTTGGTAGCGATCCGCCTTTTGCAGAAATACAATAATCGCAGGGGCATCGCCGTCATTTGTAATATTTGCGCAAGGCTGCCATTGCTGGTCATCGGCATCCTGCCTTTGGTATTTTCAAAAGGAACCAGCATTGAGGTGCTCATTTTTCTTTTATTCTTTTATTACTTTTTTGGGTCTGTTGCCGGTGCCAACTGGAATTCGTGGATGAAAGACCTCGTTCCCGAAAAGAGGCTCGGTGCATATTTTTCACAACGCACCAAGCTGACACAAACCCTCAATGTCATCTTAAGTCTTTTGATCGCTCTCTGCCTTGATTATATTAAAAGAACCCATCCGCAATACCAGTTGATTACGTATTCCATCATGTTTATCTGCGGTGGGCTGATCGGTTTGATTTCTGTCTACCTGCTTTCTAAAACCCCTGAACCCGCAAGTTTTCTTCCCAAAGAAAACATGTTGAAGCTTTTTAAGCGGCCTTTAATGGACAAAAACTACCGCAAGCTTTTAATTTTCAATTCCTTCTGGTCGTTTTCCTTAAATATTGCAACACCTTTTTTCACCGTTTTTATGCTGAAAACGCTCAATATGCCGCTTTCATATATTATCGCTTTTGGCATTATGGGACAGGTGGCGGGTATTTTTGCCATCCGCATCTGGGGAAAGCATTCCGATAAATACAGCAACAAAACAATTATTAAAATAGCAGGCCCACTTTATATTTTGACCATCCTTTCATGGCCTTTTGCCGCAATGGCGCCTTCATTTATTTTTGTCGCTTTGATTGTGGCTGTTATCAATATTATCAGCGGGATCGCCACTTCAGGTATCAACCTTTCCATTGGAAATATCGGCTTAAAACTGGCTTCAAAAAATGAAGCGATTGTTTATTTAACGGTAAAAAATATGGTGGTTGCCTGCTTTGCTTCCCTTGGCCCGATAGTCGGAGGTTTCCTTGCGGATTATTTTTCAAATCGCAGTTTTGTTTGGAATTTTACCTGGCAGGGGCCGCACGGCATTTCAGTAATACCGCTGTTGCAACTGCATAACCTTGCATTTTTATTTATTATTGGTGGTGTGCTGGCCTTCATTGCACTCAAGAGTGTCAGTTATATTACCGAAACCGGTGAAATTTCAAAATACCAGGCCATTGATGAAATAAAAAGCGATTTTAAAAGCGAATTAAAAAACCGGTTAAAACGCGAATCGATTCTTGCCTTGTTGTATTCCCCGGTTCATTTTCACAACCTGGTCCAGAAAAAGATCAAAACCAGGGTTGAATACCGGCTTGGTCAGATGCGCAAGTTCCGAAATGCTTTGGCTCAAAAAAGAACCGTTTAGTTAAACCAACCTTCCTGTCACAGGCCTAAAAGAAATTGTATCGTGTCAATGCCGTCGGCATAATCAAACAAACCAGGCTCCTGCGATTTCCCAAATGGAATATGCTTTTCCCCAACAATACACTGAATGTTTTTATCCTGTTCTAATTCTTCAAATACTGCTTTTTCATCCTGGTAAAAAGAATAATTCAGCACACTTACTGGGGAAAAAACATTGTCATTTTTGACAAGAATGATGTTTTCATTCGTCATATAATATTGGTTGTTCATAATGAACAACGCAAGATTGTAATCATAATTATTCCTGTATTTGGTAAGGTCAGAAAAGTAATTGTATTTTTTAAAGGAATTCAAAAGCATTTTAAAATCATAGTTTTCCGGCACATAAATTTTAGTCACATTACGGCAACCGAGTCCAAAATAAATAAAAACATCATCTGCCAGGCAATCAAGCTGCCCAAAGGTTTCATCAGCAGATAAAACAGCAACGGACGTTTTGTTGCTGCGGATGATGGACGGATATTTCCCAAAGTAAAGTTGGAAATATCTAGCAGAATTATTGCTGCCTGTGGCAATGTAAGCATCACAATCCTTCAACATGGATTTTATCGAAACTACAGCAGCGGCTTTTTTATTCCATTGCACAATTTTTTCAATAATATGTTTTATAAGCACTTCGTCTTTATCCGAAAGTTTGATCCTTTGATGATGTCCCGTAATAAAAACAGAAAGAAAATCATGAAATCCAACCAGTGGAATATTTCCGGCCATTACAATCCCGATCGTTTGAGCATGAATATTATCATCAATGTGGTAATGCTGAACCCAGGCTTTCAGTTTTTCCTCGTTAAGAAAATGAGTAGAAATATTTTTGAAAGAATAATTGATGAATTCTTCTGTAAACCATTTATTTTTTTCAAATGCCTTTTTTTTCACAGCCTCCAGCTCCTCACTTTCTTCCAGTAAGTAATTTCCAAGTTTTACCATTAAGGTAATTCTTTCTTCTAAATTCATGCAGGTAAAATTATCTGTTTATATTTGTGCTCAATAAGAGTGGCAAAATTCGGAAATAATTTTCACCTCTCTTGAACTGCTTAAAACTTAGATAAAATGGCAATAAAAATAACAGATGAATGTATAAATTGTGGGGCTTGTGAACCTGAATGCCCCAACAATGCAATATATGAAGGTGGCGTTGAATGGGCGATTGAGGATGGAACAACTGTGAAAGGTGAAGTGGTCTTAATGGACGGAAGCATGATGGATTCTTCCCGACGAAACGCACCCATTTCAATTGATACCTATTATATCGTTCCTGATAAATGTACAGAATGCCAGGGTTTTCATGAAGAGCCTCAATGTGCTGCAGTTTGCCCGGTAGATTGTTGCATTCCCGATGAACTTTACCAGGAAACAGTTGAGGGATTGTTGGCAAAAAAGGATAAATTGCATATATAAATACTAAGGTGTAATAACCTACAATGCAGGTGATATTTCCTGCTAAACGGCGAGGGTATTGCAAAATACTTTCGCCTTTTTTTAAATAACCTTTTATGACAGCAAGGAAAAGTTATTATTGTTTCAGCATACTATTTATTTCTTCATTGCTGTTTTTTTCATGCAATGAAAAAAAACAGGTGTCACAGCAATCCTCTGTCAACGAAATTTTGCAGGCTGATTTGGATTTTTCCGACATGAGCCGCCAAATTGGAATGAAAAAGGCTTTCCTGCAATACATCGCAGATGAAGGAGTATTATTAAGGCCGGGGCACTTTCCAATCGTGGGTGCCGAAGCAATTGATTATTTAAGCCAGTTAAGCGATACAGGATTTACTTTCAGCTGGCATCCCCTTAAAGGTGAAATTTCCAAATCCGGTGATTTAGGTTTTACCTACGGAATTTATGAATTAAAAGTAAAGGATTCGGTTTATAAAGGAACCTATGTGAGCATCTGGAAAAAACAAAACGACGGTTCCTGGAAATTTGTTCTTGATACCGGAAATGAAGGCCTTGAAAATCCTTAATAGGAGAAAAATAAACTTTAAACTCTTTATCCTTTCTTACCTTGTTTTTTCCCATAAACTTTCATGATGTCCGGTAACTCATCAAGAGTGATCACCAACGGACTATTATACACATCCCTTAAATATTTTTGGTCCACTTTCATTAAATAGTCTGTATGCCATTCCATGAACCATGACCACATTGTATGCTGTTCAAGGCATTCATCCGGATCAGGTGGAACGCCACATTCATGATAAGCAATTGGAACCCTGTCATCAACAACCTTCTTTACCTTTTGAAACATTTCAGTCTGCGGGCCATTTCCTGCATCATAAATATCAGCACCGGCAATGTCAACATATTCGTCTCCGGGATACCATGAAGAATCAGCTTTTGCAGTATAACATAAAACCCAGATAAGGTTGTTCAGCTTCCTGTCGTTCACAAAATAATGATACATGGTTTTCCATAACCGTTTAAATTGTTCAGGCCCTTGTTTGCTCCACCAAAACCAGTCTCCCGAAAACTCATGAAACGGACGCCAAAGAATAGGAACATGGGCTTCTTTGAGCTTTTCCAGCTGATCAGCTTTCATTTTAAGCTGGGTCCAAAAGTCGATATATTCAGGAGTACCCTTTTCAAAACATTTATTAATGTCAATTTCTTTCAAACTATTTTGATAACCTTCACCAATTCCCGGCGCTCCCCAATGCCACATAATTGTAGGAATGCCACCTCGTTTCCACCAGGCAATTGAACGTATAACTTCTGAATCGCTTTGAGCGCTTTCAATAAAATCCATTCCACGAATTGCAGGATATTTTCCCGTCACCTCGTGTAGGTATTTTAATTCATCCACTCCCCAGGTAGAACACATTTGCCCTGCGAGTATTTTTTTCCCAAACATATCATTGATATAGGAATAAAGTGCCACCGCTTCTTTTGAAGGATGTGGATTTGACAATTGATGTTTGGATTGTGCAATTAATCCTGCAGGAAAAGAAAGAAGCAGGAAGAAAAGTTTATATCTTTTTAAAAATATCATGAGGTTGTTTTTGATTTAGAAAAATCAATTTAGGAATAACGAATTTACTAATTAACCTCTATCAGCTTTCTGATAAATAAATTCTAAAACCCTTTTAAATGCCTATTAATAAATTTCTAAGATTTATCTTGCAAAAAAAATTTTAATGAAAAAAACCGGGATACTTGGTGGAGGCCAGTTAGGAAGAATGTTGTTGCAGGCTGCCGCTAATTACCCGGTAGAAACATTTGTTTTGGAAAATGATATCGAATGTCCTTCGGCGCATTTATCAGATCATTTTGTAAAAGGCGATATTACCAATTTTGATGACGTTTATAATTTTGGAAAAGACCTTGATGCAATCACTATTGAAATTGAATCGGTAAATATTGATGCCTTAAAAAAGCTTGGGTCGGAAGGAGTGAAGGTTTATCCCCGTCCTGCAGCATTAGAAATCATAAAAAATAAAATTGCTCAGAAAAATTTTTATAAAGAAAATCAAATTCCAACCTCTCCATTTGTAATTACATCGAAAAGAGATGAGTTGCAAAAGCACATTGATTTTTTACCCGCGGCACATAAACTGGCGCTTGGCGGTTATGATGGACGTGGCGTACAGCTTTTAAAGAATCAAAAGGATTTTGAAAAAGGATTTGATGAGGAATCCGTTTTGGAAAAATTAGTTAGGATCAAAAAGGAAATTTCAATTATTGTAGCGATAAAGGAAGATGGCAAAAGCGCTATTTATCCTCCGGTGGAAATGATCTTTAATCCTGATTTGAACCTGTTGGAATACCAACTCAGTCCCGCCAATATTGGGGAAAAAACGTTATGGAAGGCAGAAGCCATTGCATTATCGGTAGTGAAAAATTTGAACAGCCCCGGTATCTTTGCAGTCGAATTATTTGTAGATATAGACGACAACGTTTTGGTGAATGAAACGGCTCCAAGAGTTCACAACAGCGGGCAT